>ENA-OZZQ01000730-OZZQ01000730.1-human-gut-metagenome-genome-assembly--contig:-NODE-730-length-9363-cov-9.217447_pt1 | contig 9363 bp, 7 predicted proteins | sample MGYA00243647_ERZ654151 | MGnify/ENA primary metagenome ERZ654151 (study PRJEB26926, sample SAMN06165154) | human gut metagenome | biome: ENVO:00009003; feature: ENVO:2100002; material: ENVO:00002003... | reverse complement strand
AGACCGTTACTTGAGGATACATTTGCCATAATTATTTGCCCTCCACATCAAAGGGAAAATCAAGTCCCAGCTCATCGAAAAACGGTTTCAGTTGTGCGTCGATGTCCTTGATCTCAGCCTGAATATTGCGGATTTCTGCTGCAACAGCATTGAGGTCGATTTCCTCTTCCGGCTCAAAGGTATCAACATAGCGAGGAATGTTCAGATTGAATCCGTTCTCTTCAATCTCCTGCATAGTGGCAACATGGGCGTACTTATCGACATCCACACGATGCTCGTAGGTTTCGACGATCTTATCAATGTCGCACTCGCGGAGGATATTCTGATTCTTTCCGGCTTCAAAGTCGTTGGACGCATCAATGAAGAGAATGTTATCCGAGTTGCCGTTACGCTCCCGCTTGAGGACAAGAACACATACCGGAATGCCCGTGCCAAAGAAGAGGTTGGCAGGAAGACCGATAACAGCGTCCAGCACATTCAACTTTTGGATCAGGTGCTTACGGATCACTTCTTCGGCTGCACCACGGAACAGAACACCGTGAGGCAGCAGGACAACGGCTCGTCCGTCTTCGTCCATGTGGTAAACCATGTGCTGCACAAAAGCAAAGTCAGCCTTGCTCTTAGGAGCAAGTTTGCCGTATTCATTGAAACGCTCGTCCTCCATAAAGTGCATATCAGCAGACCAATTTGCAGAATACGGAGGATTTGCAACCTGAACACGGAACTTCATGTCTCCGAAGTAGTCATGCTCAAGCGTATCGCCATTGTAGATATTGAAGTTACGGTACGGGATGCCGCGAAGGATCATGTTCATTCGGGCAAGGTTATAGGTGGTCGAAGTCAATTCCTGACCGTAGTAGTTGCGCACATTTGCATAGTTCTTGAGGCGAAGAAGCAGAGAGCCGGAACCGCAAGTCGGATCGGCTGCGTCCTTAACATCGGTCAAGCCAAGACAAGCAAGGCGGCACAGCAGCTCGGCAGGACCCGAAGGCGTATAGAACTCACCGGCTTTCTTACCGGCTGTGGCAGCGAACTGACCGATCAGATACTCGTAGGCATTACCCAACACATCAATCTTCGTGTCATCCACGCTGAAATTGATCTCGTCCAGAGAAGCAATGATTTTCGCCATGACAGCACTTCTATCTTTAACGGTATGCCCCAGCTTCGTAGAATCAAGCTGCATATCGGAGAACAAACCGTCAAAGTCTTCCTGCGAATCGTTGCCGATAGTGGATTCCATCAGAGCGTTGATTGCTTTCTGCAAGAACTCAATGTCGAAGGAACGGTTCTCAACCATCTTGACCATCTTGCGGAACAAATACTCCGGTTCGATGATGTAGCCGAGGTCACGCAGAGCTTCTTCTACGATGGCAGCCTTGTATTCTTCGTCATTCCAAGCATCCTCGTAGCTGATATTATCGTCTTTGAGAAGATTAACCATGTACTTCTCAGTCTTGTCGGAGAGGTAGTAATAGAAGATCATGCCCAAGATATAGTTCTTGAACTCGTATGCCTCCATGTTACCTCTCAGGGCATTTGCCATCGCCCATAGTTTGTTGCAAAGCTCTTTCTGGTGAGCCTGAATAGAATTATCCATTGTTCTCTCTCCTTATTGGTATTTCTCGGTGTGCTGCCGGATAAATTCGACGATCCGGTTGACCAAAGACCTCTTCTTGAGCAGCGGCATGGGCTTCTCAATACGGTCACGGATGTTTCCTGCATCCATTGTGCCGGAGAACTCATACTCAGAAATGATGTCCGTCAGCATGGAGGAATCAATATCCTCAGTCTTTGCGAAAGCAACGATTTCTTCTCGTTTCGCTTCATTTTCAAAGTCGTTGTATGCAGCATCAATCTCGTCCGCACTTTCAAGTCCAACAACGACACGATCCAAGAACGCTTGAAGAATTTCAACCTTGCGAAGCAACTGCGGATTATCCGTTCTGCTCAATTCTTCCTTGATGTGCTTGATGTCGTAGTCCTTCTGCTTCTTGTCATCAAAATGGATGTTGCGGATCAAGTTCATGATATAGGCAACATTGATACGGTCACTCTCCATGATCTCAATGCAGAAGTCCACATCATTCAGGACAGATACGACTTCTCGATCAGTTTTTTGCCGGGAGTAAAGCATCAGATACTTGCTCTTGTAGTCCTGATACTCCTGCTCGGACATGATGAGCGCATCCTGATCAAAGCTGAACTCAATGAATGTCTGCAAGGATTGGAGGTATTTTGTCAGCTCACGGAAAGTGATGACAAACTTCTTTTGGTCATCTTCGCTCTGCATGGTATCGACGGACTCAGGGTAGAGTGCCACTTCCTTGAGCTTCATAACCATTTCATTGAACTTCTCAACAAAATACTGATAGCCCGGAACGACAATGCCGGAGGTGTCCTGGCTCTTGGAGAAGAGCGTCAGCGCATCATCTGTCCGTTTCTTGAGGTTGCGGTAGCAAATGATGATACCAAACGGTTTGGTTTCTTTCTCGACACGGTTCGTGCGAGAATAGGCTTGCAGCAGATCATGATACTTCAAATCCTTGTCCACATACAGCACGGAGAGCTGCTTGCTGTCAAAGCCGGTCAGGAACATATTTACGACAATGAGAATGTCCAGAGACTTCGTTTTCTTGCCTTTGACACGATCTGAAATATCCTTGTGATACGCAGAGAAGGTGTCGGTAGAGAAATTCGTGCCGTACATCTCATTATAATCCTTGATGATACGCTCCAAGGCATCCCGGCTATGCTCGTCCTTGCCCTCGGCATCTTCGTTCTGTCCATAGGAGAAGATACCGCTGATGTTCAGATCGTGTTTGATCTTCTTGAAGATGTCGTAATATTTGACAAGAGCTTCAATGGAGGAAACAGCAAATATAGCCGTGTACTGACCATTTCTCGTTTTGGCTTTGTGGTTCTGGACAATGTGGTTTGCAATGAGGGACATTCTCTCATCCGACATATAGAGTTCGCCAACATCAATCGCGTCAGCCAAAGTCGGATCGTCCCAGTCAAAATCGCCTTCCATCGTCTTTATGTACTCAATATGGAAACCGAGGACATTGTTATCGAAGATAGCATCCTTGATCAGATAGTTATGCAAACATTCCCCAAACAGCATTTCGGTGGTCTGCGTGATCTTGCCCTCCGTCTTTCCGTTTACTTCAAAACGGGGCGTACCGGTAAAGCCAAAGAACTGTGCTTTCTTAAAATGCCGAACAATATCCTTGTGCATATCTCCGAACTGGCTGCGGTGGCATTCGTCAATGATGAAGACAACCTTTTCGTCGCGGTATGCGTCCATTACCTTTTCGTATTGAGGACGCTTAACGGCATTTGCCATCTTCTGCATCGTCGTGACAATGAGTTGACGGTTCTTATCCTTCATTTGCCGCACAAGAATGTCTGTGCGATCTGTGACATCAACAGAGCCAGCCTCAAACTTGTTAAACTCTTCGGTGGTCTGAGAGTCCAAGTCCTTACGGTCAACAAGGAAGATAACCTTCTTGATATTCGGATTGGCTGCGAGGATCTGAGCAGTCTTAAAGGATGTCAGCGTTTTTCCTGCACCGGTGGTATGCCAGATATAGGCGTTGCGATTTGTGAGCGTAGCCTGTCTTATAAGGGCTTCTACGGCATACACCTGATAGGGGCGCATAACCATCAGAATCTTATCCGTATCGTTCAGAATGGTATAGCGTGTCAGCATCTTGATGATGTGATCCCTTGCCAGAAAAGAAATTGAGAAGTCCTTCAGGTTGGTAATACGGATGTTGTTGAAATCCGTCCAGAAGAAGGCGAGGCTATACATCAAGTCTCTGTCGGAGTTGGCAAAATATTTGGTATCAACGCCGTTGGAGACAATGAAAAGCTGAATAAAGTGATATAGCCCGTTATAGGAGTGCTTCTTATAGCGCATGACCTGATTGACGGCTTCTCGAATGTCAATGCCTCTGCGCTTTAGCTCAACCTGAATCAGCGGCAAGCCATTCACGAGAATCGTCACATCATAGCGGTTGACATACTTGCCTACAACCGTTGTCTGATGTGTAACTTGGAAGATATTCTTGGTGTGATCCTGATCGAAGAAGGAAAGGTAAACCTTCGTCCCGTCCTCACGCTCAAGGACAAACTTGTCTCTCAGAATTTTTGCGCTCTGGAACACGGACTTTCCAAGCATGAGGTTAAAGATACGCTCCCACTCTTTATCGGTGATAGGCGTATCAAGTTTGGGCGCATTGAAGGCTTCAAACTGAACTTTGAAGTTCTCCACCAATGCGTCATAATCAGGAATATCGACTGTGCTGTATTCCTGCTTGTTTAGCTGCTCTATGAATTGTTGCTCAAGAGCCGCTTCGCTTTGGTATGCCATATCTTCATCTCCAATACTTGAGGATCATTTTTGGTTGCCAACCGATCCTCATTTTATTTTATCACGGCTACTGTCCGATATAACGGACTCATTTTCGTCTTATTTCCAATGTCACATCGCCATTATCCGCAATGAACATTTGCATAGTTTTCAAATACTTGTCCACAAACTGTTTCTGTTCCGAAGAACTCATTTCAATTCGAGTCGCTTTTAACGCCTCTGTGAACATCTCGTAGATATTCAGCCGCACCGTCTGGTCTATGTAATGATACATCTCTTTGAACAGTGCGCCGATCTTAATATCCTCTGCATTGCCGGAGTAGAAGTCATCAATGTAGCAATAGAATATACCGGCATTGACAAGTGCATTTTTCAAATCCGGTCCGCAGTTTTCGTGCTCTATCATGACGAGGAACCGAGCCTCCGGTAAAGAAGAAATCAGTCCCCAATAGTCGGAGTCGCTGGACACCAAAATAAAGGAATCCACATTGTTTTTGTAATGCTCCTGACAAGTTCGGGCAATCAGCATCACATCGACCAGAGACTTGTTCTGCTTTACCCGTTCGGTCATCATGTGTTCGACCGGGATGTGGGTAAAACTATCCAGAATACGCCAAGCAGATGCACTATGCACATCATCAAACAGGATGATGGATGCTATCTTTTGTGTGTACTGATAGTCAAGATTCTTGAGCGTAGCGCAGAGCTTGTACGGATCAGAGTTTTCACAATCTACCACTACAACAACCTTTTCACTGCTGCCGATAAACTCGTAGATGCTCCCTTTGATGTAACTTCCGGCATCAGAAACTTTACTGTACTCTGTAAAGTAGTCGCCGTTCATTTGATAAAGCAGCGTCACAAACTTTTTATCGTTATAGAGCAGATTACCGACATCCTCCGGTTCCCAGTTTATATACATCTGGTAAGGATAAAAGAGCAAGTGGGCGTAATAAATATCTGCTGCTGTTTTTGTCCCTTCCTCTTTCAAGCCATCTGGCATGAGAAAGAGGTTTTTTACATACAGCCAATTCAACCAAAGAGGAAATTGCTTCTTGCAATTATTGATCCGATCAGAAATCAGCTTGTTTATCTCAACGATATGCTGACTTAGCTTCGTGCTGGACTTCTTTATAAAGCTAACACCATCCGCATTTAGTTGTTGAAGGCTATCCTGCGGCACATATTCCGGCATACTGCTGATTGAGAGATAACTAAACTTCATGCGCTCGTTGATATGCTTGAAGTTTCTTTCAATCGCTGTCCTTATGATACACAAATGACGGATTATCCGTGCCGTTTTGTCTGCATCAAGTTTTTCGTATATTTCTATCTTGGGCGCTTCATGCTCATTATCAAAAATGCGTTTCGGAACACCAATCAAATATGCAACCTTAGAAACAATTTCATAGGTGCTGTCTTTGTAGGTGACTCGATCATCTGTGGGAAATGCCTCCGATTCAACGAGAACATTTTTCTCAGTCACAGCATTCTCAAGGACATCCATATATGCTCCTTTCGCTGAGGTGTTTTTCTCTACCTATAACAAAATAGCCGCACGAAGACTCGGACCTATTTCTTGCCCGTTCGCACAGCTTCACATATATCTCCAATGTCACAATTCAAATAGTCGCAAATGCGCAGCAGAACAGAGAGAGCTACATCCTCGTTCTTATTGAGCTTACTCATCGTGCCAGGAGACAGCTCTATATCCTTGCGTAAAGTTGATTTTGGGATCTCTCTTTCAATGAGCATTACCCATAATTTCTTATAGCTTATCTTCATAAAAGCACCTCTCTCAAACGCTTATAGTGAGACTCATTATATTATACACCAAACGCTTCAAATTTTCAATACGATGCTCCATAAATTCAAAATATATTTCAATTTCATGGAGCGCATTACGAAGAAGAAAGCCTGAGCCGATTTATTCATACGGCTCAGGCTTTGGTGGTTATTCTAACTCGCTACTTTTGGCTTTTTCATGCTCCTGTGAAAGCGTTGGACTGAGGAAATCATCGACATTTGCCTTCATGGTATCAATCACTTTAGCCTCTTTTTTGAGCCTTGCTCGTTCGTCGTAGAGACGCTGCTGCTCTTCCAAAAGGCGTTGCTGCTCGGCTTGCAGAGACTTCATACTCGGAAGTTTTTCACCATCTTGCATAGCAAGCAATGTACTCTTTGCTGCTTCAAAAACGACAAGCTCTGCCTCGTGCGCAGCTCGAAAACTCTGCTTGTTCTTCGTCTTTGAGTAGGCATCATAGACCGGCTTGAGCTTTTGATAGGTTGAGATATTCTTGATAAGCGGCTGCACCTTTCGGAGCTGCGCTTCAACGACTTTCAAGTCAGCGCCGGTGCGGTCATAGGAGCTGTGAACGTCCTCGACCTTTTTCTCAAGATCGGCGTATTGGAGCAAGTTGTTTTCCGTGAGATAGTTGAGTGTCCGCGCCGCTTCCTTGAGGATCGTGAGCTTGGCTTTATGCTCATAGCCCTTGCTGTCGATGAGCCTGATCCGCTCCTGAATATCTCCGATGAGAGAGATGCCCTTCTGCATGGTCTGCCTCTGGCTTCTTCGGGGTGTCCGTCCGGCAATCCGTTCCTTGATGCGTTCCTCGGTGTAGTTCTCTCCAATGGTTTTAGAGCGGGTAAATCGCTCCTGACCTTCAGCGCGGAAGGAAATGTATTTGCCGGTCTTAATTTCATAACCGGCTTCCTGCATGAGCCGCAGAAAGTCATCGTAGTCCTTCGCAGTGATGACAAGCCGGTCGATGGTCTGCTTGAGCTTTTGTTTCCAGCTCGTGCCGCGTTTGGCTTCGGTGTATTCTTTGTAGTCCATGCCTTTGTTCTGCGACGGAGGGATCACAGACAGCCCGTGTTCCTTGCATATCTCGTCACTGAGTTGACGCAGTTCCCGATAGGTTCTCCTGTTGCTTCGGTAGGCATGGAAGTCCACATAGTTCACGGCATTGAAGATGATGTGATTATGGCAATGTCCCTTGTCGATATGGGTAGCAATCACATACTCGTACTTGCCCTTGAGCCATTCGTCCGCAAGCTGTTTCCCGACCGCATGAGCTTCTTCCGGTGTCACTTCACCGATGTCAAAGGACTGGATCAGATGACGGGCAAGTACCTTCGGCATCTGCATTCCTTGCTGCACTGCAAGGTTTCTCGTCCACTCAAATTCTTTCGCTGCCGCATCGCTTGCAGCGCATCCATAGGACGAAACATAGAAGGCATCGTCGGTCTTCTGCGGGTCGAGAATATAGGCAAGAGCCTTGTTTACAGTTCCTCGGATTGGCTTGATTTTAGTAACTGCCATATCTCACCCTGCCTTTCTTTCAGCTCTGCAATATCGTCCGCATAGAAGTGTCCAGTGGAGTTTATGCGGCGGCAAATCTGATTGATATTCGAGGCAACACGGCTGACAGCGGCGGCGAGTTTCTTCTGCTGCGTGTAATCCACCTTGATGATATAGCCGTCAATCGCCATCTTCCGAAGATATGCTCCCATGTTCTTTGTTCCGAGCTGCGCCATCTTTGCCTTGATGATTCTTTTCTCATCGTCGGAGACGAAGAAGAGTATCTGATTTGGTCGCGTTCTGTTTGCCATCGGCGTTCCGTCCTTTCGTAAAGGAAGAGGGTTTGGGAGACTTCCCAACAAGCATTTCTGCGATTAAGGGGAGGGTTTCCTTAATCGGAAATCGCCGTGTGTATATACACCGGCTGTGCTTGCTATTCTCTAAAATCGTATTCCCTCGCAGAGACTCCCCGTAAAATACCCCTTCACTTTACAACGGACTTTTTTTATTCAAAATAGGGGGTCGTGGTACAAAATATTTATTCGATCATGTGATTCCCCATGTAAAAGTCACGGTGTCAGATACGTCAATATCGTCTGGCTCGATCTCAGGAGCGGCACACTTGCTCATCGCCATAAGAGGCTGAATGCAGTCCTCGACATCGTAGGTTGTTCTGGAAAATACATTGAGTTCGCCCCAGCTATAGTCGATATTGAGTAGCTGCCCCAGCGCATTGCCAGACACATTGCAAAGAATCTCCGCCTTCGTTTTGGCATTCTCTGTCGCGTTGATCAGCAGTTCTTCACTGATCCTTTCAGGATTTTTTACGGTGAATGCAATGCTGATTTCCGGCTGCGCTCCGCAATTCGCAATCGCAGAAATGACCTTTGCAAGCTGCTTGCTGTCAAAGTTGAAGGCAAGTTTCAGATGATAGCTGCAAGCGTATCCCGCAAACTCCCGTTTGTAATTTCCTTGCCGATCCTTGACGTTCTCATATCTCGTCTGGACATTAAAGCTCGTGGTCTTCAAGTCGCTTTTTTCATAGCCGACAAGGACTGCGGCATCCTGCAATTTTTTGATTCTCTCGGAAGCCTCCGTCATCGCTCGATCATAGGTTTCGGAAATGGCTTCGATGTTCAAAGAAAGGACAATATAATCCGGTCTTGCGGAGACGTTGCCTGTCCCTTTTACGGTGATTGTTCTCATTACTTTCTTCCGTCCTTTCTGGACTCGTAGTCCTCGTCGATACGCTTTTTCCAATTCGTACCCAGAGGTACGCTGCAACGGACAGCGGAAACCGCTTCGCTCAGGACCTCATAATTGAGCTGCGTTCCCTTGTGGTCAGAGTGATAGTTGACCGCTCGGTCTGCTCCAATGCCGAAATGCTTTGCCGTTTCAACTGCGTCGATATTTGCGCCGAGGAACAGAAACTCCCAGCCGTACTTTTCCTTCTGCCGCTCGATCATTTTCTTGACTGTCTCGCTGTCATAACGGCGGCTTGCATTCTCCATGCCGTCCGTTGTGATGACGAACAGCGTATGTTCAGGGACATCCTCATTTCTTGCGTACTTGTGGACATTCCCAATGTGATGAATTGCTCCGCCGATAGCATCCAGAAGGGCAGTACATCCGCGAACGGAATAGTCCCTGTCGGTCATCGGCTCCACCTTCTGAACCGGCACAC
>ENA-OZZQ01000723-OZZQ01000723.1-human-gut-metagenome-genome-assembly--contig:-NODE-723-length-9407-cov-4.079448_pt1 | contig 9407 bp, 9 predicted proteins | sample MGYA00243647_ERZ654151 | MGnify/ENA primary metagenome ERZ654151 (study PRJEB26926, sample SAMN06165154) | human gut metagenome | biome: ENVO:00009003; feature: ENVO:2100002; material: ENVO:00002003... | reverse complement strand
GGCTCGGAGATGTGTATAAGAGACAGGCAGCCAGAAGCGCATGAAGCGCTCCCCCGGCGTGAGCCTCAGCTCCCGCGCAAGTTCAACGTCCGTGGAATAAACGAGGCGCACGGAGGCTATCTCCTGCCCGTCCGCGCAGGCCACAGCCCGGCCCGCGCTCTCGCCCTCAGCAATCGGCGCAAAGACGAAGGAGGGCAGCTCAAACTGCGTGGTATAGCTCTCGCCGTTTTTCACCAGCGCATAGGCTGCGCCCTCGGTCTCGGCCCCGGCCAGCATCTCCTCGCCCGAAATAACCGGGACATCGAAACTCAGGCCTGCGGGGATAACCTCTGCAAAGCTGTAATTGGCGAAGGCCCAGTCGTAGAGGGCCTTGTGGTCGTCCCAGTCGTCCGGGTCATTCAGCGTCACGCAGACGTAGCGCGCGCCGTCGCGCTCGGCGCAGGTGACCAGGGTGCGGCCTGCGGCCATGGTATATCCGGTTTTGAGGCCAAGGCAGCCGTCGTACTCGCGCAGCAGGCGGTTATGGTTCACGTAGGTCTGCTCCCCCACCGTATGGGAGACGGTGCCCGCTATCCGGGCAAAGTCCGGGTTCTCCATGCAGTAGGCGGCGAGCTTTGCCATATCGCGTGCTGTGGAGTAATGCCCCTCCTCATCCAGGCCGTGTGGGTTTTTGAAGCTGGATTCGGTCATGCCCAGGGCTGCGGCCTTCTCGTTCATGAGCGCGGCGAAATCCTCCAGGCTGTCCGCGACGTGCAGGGCCAGGGCAGAAGCCGCATCGTTGCCGGAGGCCAGCATGAGTCCGTAGAGCAGATCCTCGACGGTGTAGCTCTCTCCCGCCTTCAGATACATGGATGAGCCCTCTATGCCCGCGCTGCGCTCATCCACTTCGACAAGCTCGTCGAGCGCGCAGTGCTCAAGGACGACGATGGCTGTCATTATCTTCGTCGTACTGGCTATGAGCATGTGCTCGTCGGCGTTCTTCTCATACAGCACCCGGCCGGAGTCGGCGTGCATGAGTATGGCGGACTTGGCGGAGACGCCGGGCTCGGCGTGCGCAGGCACGGCAAAGGCGGAAACGAGCGCAAGGCTCAGGAGTATACCCGTAAGTTTTCTCAATAATAGCACCACCCCATAAGTATTGGGCGGTGCTTATTATTGACTGTGCTGCCGCTCTTTATCCCTCGGCGGCAGCGTCCGCCTTCTTGTCGCGGAGCTGCTCGGCCTTGTCCATGAGCTGAGGGATGAGGTCCACAATGCGGTCAAACGTGTTGGCCGCAGGCGGCTGGATGTTCAGCATATTCACGATGCCGTTGCGTATAACGAGGAAGCCGATGGGCTCTATCCTCACCGCCGCGCCACTGCCTCCGGCGAAGCCGCTGCGCTGCTTGACGAGGTCGCCGCCGCCTCCGCCAAAGCCGAAGCTGACGCGAGAGACCGGCACGAGAGTGACCCCGTCCGGCGTCGTTACCGGGTCGCCTACTATGGTGTTGACGTCCACCATTTCCTTGATTTTAGCCATGCTGGTTTGCAGGAATTCCGCCATTGGGGTCTGAGCCTGGTCCATTGTTTTCCTTCCTTTCTTCCTCTGCTTTGACGGCGGCGCTCTGTTTTGCCGCCCTGATTTTCAGCTTCATGAAGCCCCAGCCTGCGGCAAATACCACCGCAAGTATGCGCCCAAGGCTTATCGTCACCGTCAGCTCCGCGTCGGCGCGGGGTTCGGTGGAGTTGTAGTCCAGCGCGGTCTGGATATCCACGCTGCGTGCCTTGAATGCCTTGCCCCTCATGCTCTCGACAAGGCCGAGGCCAGCATTCACGGCCCCGTAGATGACCGTCGCATCGAAGGGGTCCTCCGCGGCGACGACGAGATGGAGCATGAAGCGATTGACCGTCAGCTTCCTCTTGAACCTTGCCAGGGCGTCCAGGCCCAGCTTCAGGAGCTGGAGCAGCTCATCCGGGCTGGGTTTTGGACGCTTTTTCGGCGCCTTCTCGGGCTTTTCCTTGGGTTTTTTCTCTTTTTTCGGCTTTTGAGCTTTCTTTACCTTCTTCGGCTCCTCAGCGCGCGGGAACAGCCGGATATTGAAGCACAGCACGCGCGCGGCCACGCTCGCCTCGCCGTCCACATACCGCGCGGACACGCCGAAGGGTATGACGAGCAGCAGCACTATGAGCGCGACTATGACCAGAAGGACTATCAAGGCGCCTCACCCCCCGTCTCCTGTGCTTCCAGATCCATCACCATCTGCTCGCCCCGGCCCCGGAGCGCCTCTATGGCGCCCTGGAGCTTTTCGAGCCCGTCCGTCGAGGCCATATCCGGCAGCTTGGGAAGCTCCGAGAGCTCGGAGACGCCCATGACGCGCAGAAAAGCCTCCGTCGTCTTGTAAAGCGTAGGCCTGCCCGGGGCCTCCAGCTTGCCTGAGGGCTCTATGAGGCCCTTGTCCACCAGCGAGGAGACCGTATAGGAGCTGTCCACTCCGCGCACCTCGTCCACATAGGCCCTCGTCACGGGCTGGAAGTAGGCGATAACGGCCAGCGTCTCCAGCGCGGGCGGCGAGAGCTTTGGCGGAGCGCGGTGCTCAATGACCCTGGCTATGGCCTTGGCATACTGCGGCGCGGAGCACATTTGCAGGCTCTTGTCCAGCCTGACGAGGCGGAAGCCCCGGCCCTCGCGCTCATACTCCTCCGCAAGTGCCTCGGCGCAGGAGTACACTTCTGCCTCCGGCACGCCCAGCACCAGGGATATCCTCCCCGCCGGCACCGGTTCGCCCGACGCAAAGATTATAGCCTCCAGCGCGGCTTTCAATTCGCGTTCATCCATAGTCATTCCTCAATGGCTTCCAAAATACTCTCCGTATCGCCGCCGGCGAAGCTTAGCAGCAGCTCGCCCTCCCGCTCCTCTATGAACACGCTGCCCATGGAGCAGAGCTCCAGCACGGAGAGGAAGGTCGCCACGACCTCGGAGCGGCTGCGTCCGGCCTCGTAGAGTGAGCGGAGCGTCACCGGTCCTTTCCCTAAAATGCCGAGTATCTCACGGCTCTTGTCCCGCACGCCGTAGACGATACGCTGCGGCGCGAGCGCACGCATCTCCGGCGGGCCGGGCAGCTTGGCGTCCGAGCGCGAAAACACCGAATACAGCGCGCGCAGCAGGTCCGCGCCCTCGTGCCGGTAGTCGTAGACCCTCGCCGCCGGGGACACCGGCTCCTGCGGCCTGGTCCAGAGCAGCAGGCCCTCGGCGGAGTAGTCCGCAAGGGTCGGCAGCACGGCCTTCACGGCCTCCCGAAAATCCTTTGCGCGGAGTTTTTCCAGGGAGGACATGAGCTGTTCAAGCTCCGTGACCTCTTCCTCCACCGCGAGCAGCGTTTTGGTCTTGATATACAGCAGATACGCCGCCATCTGGACAAATTCGCTGGCTATTTCAAGGTCCATGCGCTGCATCTCGTCCAGATAGGCCAGGTACTGGTCCAGAATCTCCGAGATGCTGATGTCTCGTATCTCTATCTTGTTTTTTTGCAGCAGCATCAGGATGAGGCTGAGGGGACCCTCGAAGTCCTGCGCCTCGTCCCGGCTCTTTACCACGCCCTCAAGGCGGAATGTCGGGTTTTCCATCCCACGCCCCCTGTCAGACGAAGAGCTTTGCGAGGGCAAAGCCCCAGTCGGCGGCGGTGAAGAGCTTGCCCATGAGCCAATACGCCGCGCGGCCCAGCGGGTCGAGGTTCGTGCGGCTCAGGAGCAGGACGCCCAGCATGAGCACTATCATGCCGTAGCGCTCGTAGTACATGAGCTTTGTATAGGCCCTGTCGGACACGAAGGAGTACAGCACCTTCGAGCCGTCCAGCGGCGGGATCGGGATGACGTTGAAGATGGCCAGGGCTATGCTGAGGTAGGCGGTGATATATATCATCTCCAGGATATAGCCGCCGGTATTGCCCAGGCGTGTAAGCGGGATGAAGAGCAGCCCGTAGAAAAACAGGAACACGAAGGCGATGAGCAGGTTTGCCAGCGGCCCCGCCGCGGCGGTTATCGCCATGCCCTTCTTTGGATTTTTGAACTTCCACATATTCACCGGCACGGGCTTGGCCCAGCCGAACTTGAGTACGACCATCATGATAAGGCCCATGATGTCTATATGCTTGAGCGGGTTCAGGGTCAGGCGCCCGGCGCGCTTTGCGGTATCGTCACCCAGGCGGTAAGCCACGTAGCCGTGGGCCAGCTCGTGCAGGGTTATACACAAAAGCGCGGGCACGACCGAGAGCAGCAGATTCGTCAGTACGCTCCAGTCCAGCCCCCGCCAGATAGTCTGTAGAGTATGCATAGCTCACCTCACCTTCGACAATTATACCAATCCTGTAGGAGAATTACAAGAGCGGGATGGACATGCCGCCCATCCCGCTCCATTTACAGCTGCGCCAGTATTTTGCCCATGAGCTCCGCTCGGCCCTCGCCCTTCTCCGCGGAGAAGGCTATGAGCGGCGTTGCCTCCGGCAGGCTCAGCGTCTCGCGTATGACTTCCAGATTTGCCGCCGCGGCGGTCTTTGAGAGCTTATCGACCTTGTTCGCCGCCACGGCGAAAGGGCGGCCCGAGCCCTTGAACCATTCCGCCATGGTCAGATCGTCCGCCGTGGGCTTGTGCCGCGCGTCCACGATGAGGACGCCGAGGCTTATCTGCTCCGGCTCGGCAAAAAAGCTCTCCATGAGCCGCGCCCAGCGGTCCCGCTCCGCCTTCGCCACGGCTGCGTAGCCGTAGCCCGGCAGGTCCACGAACCAGCAGCGGCCGTCTATCTTGAAATAGTTCACGTGTATCGTCTTGCCCGGCTGTGAGCCGACGCGGGCAAAGTTCTTGCGGTTCAGGAGCCGGTTTATCACCGAGGACTTGCCGACGTTGGATTTTCCCGCAAAGACTATGCGCGGCAGGCTGTCGCGGATGAATGCCTCGGGCGAGGCGGCGGATCTTACGAACTCCGCGCGGTTCACGTTCAGCTCCGCCATGCTACTGCCCTATCCTTGCCCCGGCCTCGGGCATGACGCCCGGCGGCGGGGTCTGCGCGGGAAGCTCCGGCACTGGAGCCTCCTTCTCCTGCTCAACGGCTCGGCGGTTGAGCGCGATGTCCAGGATGGCGTCCACATGGTCGGCGGTCACGAATTTCAGCCGCTCGCGGACGCTCTGGTCTATCTCATCCAGATCAGGCTCGTTCTCGGCGGGGATGATGACCGTCGAGACCCCGGCGCGCAGGGCGGCCATGGTCTTTTCCTTCAGTCCGCCGATGGGCAGGATGCGCCCGCGCAGGGTTATCTCGCCCGTCATTGCCAGATCGCGGCGCACAGGGATGCCCGTCAGCGCCGAAATTACTCCGATGCAGATGGTTATGCCCGCCGAGGGGCCGTCCTTCGGCACGGCGCCCTCCGGGAAGTGGATATGGATATCCTTCTTCTGGTTGAAATGCGGGTCGATGCCCAGTTTATCCGCCCGGGAGCGGATATAGGTTATGGCGGCCTTGCAGCTCTCCTGCATGACGGAGCCGAGGTTGCCGGTGAGCTCCAGCTTCCCCACGCCATCGACCACGCCGACCTCCACGTCCAGCACTTCGCCGCCCACAGAGGTCCAGGCGAGGCCGCGCACGAGGCCGACCTCGTCCCGCGGGTACACCGCGTCCGGCTTATACTTCGGCGGGCCGAGCAGGGGTTCGAGCCTTCCGGCACGGATGGTGAGGGACTTATACTCCCCCTTGGCTATGCCCGCCGCGCACTTGCGGCAGACGGCGGCCAGCTCGCGCTCCAGGATGCGCACGCCGCTCTCGCGGGTATACAGCGAGATTATCTCGCGTATGGCCTCGTCGCTCAGCTTCAGCGTGACGCCCGTGAGCCCGTGCTTTTTCCGCTGCTTGGGCAGCAGGTGGCGCTTGGCGATCTGCAGTTTTTCCTCGTCAGTATAGCTCGTGAGGGTGATGACCTCCATGCGGTCCAGCAGCGGGCGGGGTATGGTATCCGTCGTGTTGGCGGTGGTGATGAACAGCACGTCGGAGAGGTCTATCGGCACCTCCAGGTAGTTGTCGCGGAAGCGGCAGTTCTGCTCCGAGTCCAGGGCCTCAAGCAGGGCGGCCGAGGGGTCGCCTCGGTAGTCGGAGCCGAGTTTATCTATCTCGTCGAGCACCATGACGGGGTTCATGCTCCCGGCCTGGATGAGGCCGGAAACGAGCCGGCCGGGCATGGCGCCGATATAGGTCTTGCGGTGGCCGCGGATCTCGGCCTCGTCGTGGACGCCGCCCAGGGCTACGCGGGCCAGTTTGCGGTTTGTGGCGCGGGCGATGCTCATGGCTATGCTGGTCTTGCCCGTTCCCGGAGGCCCCACAAGGCAGAGCACGCCGCCCTTCACGCCCGGCGCGAGCTTGCGCACGGAGAGGAACTCGATGACGCGCTCCTTGACCTTTTCGAGGCCGAAGTGGTCCTCGTCCAGCATCTTCTGCGCGCGGGCAATGTCAAGCGTCTCCTTTGTGCGGGTGTTCCAGGGTATCTCCAGGCAGGTATCAAGGTAACCGCGGATGACGCTGCCCTCTGCGGAGCCGAAGCTCTGGCGGGAGAGCCGCGTGACTTCCTTGAGGAGCTTTTCCTCCGTCTCCTCCTCCAGGTGCAGGGCGCGTATCTTCTCGCGGTATTCCTCCAGCTCCTGAGGCGCGTCGTCCTCGCCCAGCTCGGACTGGATTATCTTCATCTGCTCGCGCAGGTAGTACTCGCGCTGGTTGCGGTTCATCTGCTCCTGCGTGCTCTCGTTAAGGTCGCGCTCGATGCTCAGGAGGGTCAGCTCCCGCGTCAGCATACGGCAGAGCGCGGCGAGGCGGCGCGAGGGGCGGAGCTCCTCCAGCAGCTTCTGCTTTTCCTCGGGCTTCAGATATATGTTTTGCGCGATAAAATCAGCGACATAGGCGGCGTCCGTGCTCGCCATGATGTTTATGACAGATTCCGGAGCTATGTTGCCCGATATCTGCGCGTACTCGCTGAAAAGCGCCGTGCAGCGGCGGCAGAGTGCCTCGGTCTTGACCGTCGGTTTCTCCTGCGCGTCGGGCATGGGCTCGATTTCGGCAAAAAGGCTCGGCGTATCCATCGTGACGTTCTCTATCCGCCCGCGCGCAAGGCCCTCGACCATGACGCGCACGGTCTTGGAGCCGGGCTGCCTCAGCAGCTGGCGCACGCGGCAGACGGTGCCGACCCTGTATATGTCGTCCACGAACGGGACGTCCTTCGATATCTCCTTCTGCGCGGCCAGGAAGAGTATCTGGTCCGCGTTCATGGCGAAGTTCAGCGCCGCCGCGGACATTGGCCGCTCGACGTCGAAATTCAGGAGCATCCCGGGAAATACGGACAGCCCCCGCAGCGGGAGCACGGGCATGTTCCGCCGGGCAGAAAATTCAAAATTATTGCTCATGAAAACACTCCTTTCCGGGAGTTATGGCTCAAATGCTCGCGAGGGGACGAAGTTTCCTCCGTCCCCCCTGTTATCGTGTGCAATATCAGGACACGCTCTCGCCCGAGGGCTGGCTGTGTATGACCAGCGGCTCCGTCGAGTTTCGCACGCAGTCGCCCGTGACCACGACCTTGCTTATGGTCGGGTCCGAAGGGACTGTGTACATGATGTCCGTCATTATCTTCTCCATAACGCTGCGCAGGCCGCGCGCGCCTATCTTCAGCTCGATGGCCTTGTCGGCAATGGCGCCCAGCGCCTCGTCCTCGAAGACCAGCTCCACGCCGTCGTAGCTCATGAGAGCCTGATACTGCTTCGTCATGGCGTTCTTCGGCTCCGTCAGGATTCGGACCAGGTCATCGCGCCCCAGCGAATCCAGAGAGGTCAGCACCGGCAGACGGCCGATGAGCTCCGGGATTATGCCGAACTTCAAAAGGTCGTGCGACTGGACCTGGCTCATGAGCTCGCCCACGTCGCGCTCCTTGGAGCTGCGTATATCAGCGCCGAAGCCCAGGCTCTTGCGGTCGGTGCGCTTTTCGATTATCTTGTCGAGCCCGTCGAAGGCGCCGCCGCAGATGAAGAGGATATTAGTCGTGTCCACGTGGATGAACTCCTGATGCGGGTGCTTGCGCCCGCCCTGGGGCGGCACGCTGGCTACCGTGCCTTCAAGCAGCTTCAGCAGCGCCTGCTGCACGCCCTCGCCGGAGACATCGCGCGTTATGGAGGTGTTTTCGCTCTTGCGGGCTATCTTGTCGATCTCATCGACGTAGATTATTCCGCGCTCGGCGCGCTCCACGTCGAAGTCCGCCGCCTGCAGGAGCTTCAGGAGGATATTTTCCACATCTTCGCCCACATAGCCCGCCTCGGTGAGCGTGGTGGCATCGGCGATGGCGAAGGGCACGTTGAGAATCTTCGCCAGCGACTGCGCCAGGAACGTCTTGCCGCACCCGGTCGGGCCGAGCATGACGATGTTGGACTTTTGCAGCTCCACATCGCCCGACGCGGAGGCCGGGGTGTTGATGCGCTTATAGTGGTTGTACACCGCCACGGCCAGGGAGCGCTTGGCGTATTCCTGCCCTACGACGTACTGGTCCAGCACCGCCTTGATTTCCGTGGGCTTGGGCACGGCGCCGGGCTGAAACTCGCGCTTTTCGCCCATGTCCTCGGCGATAATCTCATGGCAGAGCATGACGCACTCGTTGCAGATATACACGCCCGGTCCGGCGACCAGCTTATGCACCTGCTCCTGCCGTTTGCCGCAAAATGAGCATTTGACCGTCCGGTCATTTTCCTTGTTGGCCATTTCCTTACCTCATGACGTCCGCCGTCAGGCGCGCGGACGGAAAATCTCGTCGATGATACCGTATTGCAGCGCTTCCTCCGCGGACATGAAATAATCGCGCTCCACGTCGCGCTCCACGCGCTCCAGCGGCTGGCCCGTCATTTCGCTGATCAGGCCGTTCATTTTCTTCTTCGTCCGGATAATCCAGTCGGCATGGATGGCGATGTCCGTGGCCTGACCGCGGGCGCCGCCGGACGGCTGATGAATCATGACCTCGCTGTTGGGCAGCGCCAGGCGCTTTCCCTTCTGGCCGGCCATGAGCAGGAACGCGCCCATGGACGCGGCCATGCCCACGCAGACGGTGCGCACCTGCGGCTTGACATAGCGCATGGTGTCGAAAATCGCCATGCCGGCGGTAACGGAGCCGCCGGGGCTGTTAATGTAGAGCGAGATGTCGGCGTCCGGGTTTTCCATCTCCAGGAACAGAAGCTGGGCGACCACCAGGTTGGCGATATCATCGTCGATTTCCCCGCCCAGGAACACAATCCTGTCCTTGAGCAGTCGAGAGTAAATATCATACGAGCGTTCGCCGCGGTTGGTCTGTTCTACCACAATGGGGACAAGGCTCATGTTCTTCCCTCCCTGTCTCTTATACACATCTCCGAGCCCACGAGA
>ENA-OZZQ01000706-OZZQ01000706.1-human-gut-metagenome-genome-assembly--contig:-NODE-706-length-9549-cov-4.070255_pt1 | contig 9549 bp, 8 predicted proteins | sample MGYA00243647_ERZ654151 | MGnify/ENA primary metagenome ERZ654151 (study PRJEB26926, sample SAMN06165154) | human gut metagenome | biome: ENVO:00009003; feature: ENVO:2100002; material: ENVO:00002003... | reverse complement strand
CGAGATCATGCCTAGTCTCGTGGGCTCGGAGATGTGTATAAGAGACAGGTGTAGGCATGAAGGGCTTTACGCGGCGTGAGCCGCTGTTTTCACTCTGCGGGCTGAAATGCGGCCTTTGCCGGATGCACCTGGGCGGCTACTGCCCCGGCTGCGGCGGCGGGGAGGGCAACCAGAGCTGCGCCATCGCGCGCTGCTCCCTGGAACATGGCGGCCCGGAATTCTGCTGGGACTGCCCCGAGTACCCCTGCGCCCGCTACGAGGGCTTTGACGAGTGCGATTCCTTCGTCCCGCACAGCGCCCGCGCGCGGGACGCGGCTGAGGCGCGGAGCCTCGGGATTGAGGCGTATATGGCCCGGATGCGGGAGAGCGCGGCGCTGCTGGAGGAGCTGCTCGGCGGTTATAACGACGGGCGGCGCAAGACCCTCTTCAGCACCGCGGCCTACCTCCTGCCTCCCGAGGACCTGCGCGCCGTCCTGGAGCGGCTGCGTGCTCAGGCGGAGGGCCTGGAATTGAAGGAGCGCGCCGCGCTGGCCGCCCGGTTGCTCACGGAGGCGGCGCAGGCGCGGGGACTCAGCCTGAAGCTGGTAAAAAAACCATAGAGAGCGAAAGGAGGAATAGCCATGTTCCGCCTGAGATTCAAAAAGCCTCCAGCGGCGGAGGGCAAATTGGAGCTCCGCTCGCCGGGCGGTGGCAAGAAGGTGAGGTTCGGCGGCAGCATGCGCGGGGCCGAGCGTCTGCTGTGGGTAAGTCCGGAGCAGGACGCAGAGGGACGCCCGATTGAAACGCGCGAGCCGCACGAGCGCGCCAGGACCTACGCATACCCCGGCGGCTTTGAGGCCGCGGGCCGCCGCTACAAGAGCCTGACGGAGCTCACAGCGACGAAGCTGGACGGTGACTATTTTCTCGACAGCTACGGCCGCCGGGTGCTCTGCATCATCGAGCGCTTCCCCTGCTTCGACAGCTTTGACGCCATGTACGAGCACCGCTTCTACCGCTGGTACTTCCTGCGCGAGGGCGACAGCCTCACCCGCGTCTACTACGAGGACGAGGACGACGAGGTCTGCGTCACCGAGGACGTGGAAAACCTCGAATACAACTGTTGGAGGGACTTTTGCAGGCTGGGCTACGCCGGCGCGAAATAAAAAGGGACCGCCGCCCTCTACGGGGCGGCGGTTTGCTTTTGTGCTCAGAGCTCGGCGTCGGTGTCCATATAATTCGCTATGGCGCGGGCGGTGAAGTCCCGGGACAGGCAGTGGCAGCGCGTGTCGGGGACAACGAATCGTATGCCCTCCACGCGGATGTCGCGGCACTTCTTCCCGCACTGAGCCGGGATGACGAAGGCCTTGAAAGAGCGGAAGCCGCCCTCCTCGCCGTCTTCGAGCAGGACGCCCAGCGCCACGCGCCTGCTCGGGCAGACAGAGCGGAGCGTCAGGCCCAGCTCCACGAGCCTGCCCTGCGCGTTGAGCGAGAGCTCGCCCATATCGTAGCAGACCTGCTCCTCACAGGGGCCGGAACTGAACTGCACAGGCTCAGGCTCCGGCTCGGGGTGCACGACCTCGCCGCAGTCCACATAGACCTTCGGGTCTGGGAACTTGACCTCGTTCTGCTCGTCGTCGGAATACTCTATCTCCTCGTTCACACTCACTTCGCCCGTCTGCGAGCCCACGTGCCGCACGGTAAAATGGAGCGCGGCGCTCTCGCTTTTCGTGACGCCCAGGGAGTCGATGCTCCAGCGCAGGCTGCGCAGACCGGTTATGATGGCCATGCCGATCTCGGGCGGGTCGATGTCCACAAGTTCAAAATCCGAAGTGAGTTTTTCCTTTATGAGCACATTGGTCGCGCCGGGCTTTGAAATATTGGCGGCCAGCTCGGCGAAGAGTTCCTCGAGGTCCGCGGCGTCGGGCGTCACGGCAACGTGCGAGGCGTCCGGGTCCGTGGCCCAGTTATTGAGCGCCGCGACGTCCAGGCCGTCGGAGCCTATGAGGCCTATGCAGTAGATGACCGTACCCTGGGCGCGTGCGGCGGCGGCGATCGGCCCCGGCGCGGGGCCGGAGGTGGTCACGCCGTCCGTGAACATTACGATGACCCGGGCGTTTGAGGACGAGGGCTCGAAGAGCCCCTGCGCCTTGAGAAAGGCGTCCCCGTGATTGGTGCCGCCGCCGGCGGAGATGCCGTCCACAGCGGCCTTGAGGTCGGCCACCGAGGTGACGAGCTGGGCGTCCACCGAGGCGTTGGCGGCAAAGCTCACGACGCCCATGCGGCTGCCGGAGCCTATCTCGCCCGAGCCCGCGCCGCCCGTGGACTCGGAGATGATATCTATAAAGGTCTTGGCCCCTACCTTCATATCCGCCAAGGGCGCGCCGCTCATGCTGCCGGAGCGGTCGAGCACGAGGACGATATCCGTGGGGTTCTCCACGATATCGGGCGCGGCGGTGAGGGCGAGGGTAATTTTAAAAGTATCGCCGCAGCATATCGCCGAGGCGTCAGCGACCTTGTTGGAATTGGTCACACCCATCTGGTGCTGCCTCCTTCCGGGGGATATCCCCCGGTCATATATTATGGGGCAGGCCCGGGGCTTGACACAGGGCGCAGAAAACCGGGGCGCCAATAGGCGCCCCGGTGCTGGGTTTTCTTCACTTGAGCTTTGCCAGGCTCTCTTCGAGGTTGGCTATGAGCGCCCTGGCCTTCTCGGCCCGCTCGCGCTCGGCGTTCACAACGGCCTCGGGAGCGCGGGAGACGAAGGATTCGTTCGCGAGCTTCTTGTTCTGGGCCTCAAGCTGGGCCCTGGCCTTATCAAGCTCCTTTTCGATCCTCGCCCGCTCCTTTTCGATGTCCACGAGCTCGGCCATGGGCATGAACATCTTCGCGCTGCCCGTGACGACGGAGACCATGCCCTCCGTGTCTGCGGGGGCCTCGGCAGATATCTCGACCTCGCCGGCGTAGGCCAGCTTGGAGAGGTAGGTGCGTCCGGCCTCGAAGACCTCGGGCCTGTCGCTCGTGATGATGAGCGTCGGGCGCTTGGAGGGGGGCACGTTCATCTCGGCCCTGCGGCTGCGGACGGCCTTGACGGCGTCCATGATGAGCTCAAAGCCCGCCTCGTCCTCCGGGAAGGAGAGCACCGCGTCGTACTTCGGGTAGGGCGCTACGATGAGCGCCTCGCCCTCGTGCGGGATGGCCTGGAAGATCTCCTCTGTGATATAGGGCATGAAGGGGTGCAGCAGCTTCAGGATGTCGGTGAGGACATATAGCAGCACGCGCTCCGCGCCCTCCTTCGCCTCCGCGTCGCCGGAGTTCAGGCGCTCTTTCGTCAGCTCGATATACCAGTCGCAGTAGCTGTCCCAGATGAAGTCGTATATCTTCTGCGCCGCGATGCCGAGCTCGTAGCGCTCCATGTTCTCGCGCACCTCGCCGACGAGGCTGTTGAGCTTCGAGAGTATCCACCTGTCGGGCAGCTCCAGCTTCTCCGGCAGGGCGCAGTCTCCTATCGTGAGGTTCATCATGACGAAGCGGCTGGCGTTCCAGAGCTTGTTGGCGAAGTTGCGCATGGCCTCGCAGCGCTCGACGTAGAAGCGCATGTCGTTGCCGGGGCTGTTGCCGGTGATGATGTTGAAGCGCAGCGCATCCGCGCCGAAGCGCTCTATCATCTCGATGGGGTCCACGCCGTTGCCCGCGGACTTCGACATCTTCTTGCCCTGCGGGTCGCGGATCAGGCCGTGGATGAGCACGGTGTGGAAGGGTATCTTGTGCATCTGCTCGCAGGCAGAGAAGATCATGCGGGCGACCCAGAAGAAGATGATGTCGTAGCCCGTGACGAGCACATCCGTCGGGTAGAAGTACTTGAGGTCCTCGGTCTCCTCGGGCCAGCCGAGCGTGGAGAAGGGCCAGAGCGCGGAGGAGAACCAGGTGTCCAGCACGTCGGGGTCCTGCTCGATGTTCTTGGAGTGGCAGGCCTCGCACTCGGTGGCGTCCTCCTTGGAGACGGTGACGTGGCCGCAGTCCTTGCAGTACCATGCGGGTATCCTGTGGCCCCACCAGAGCTGGCGGGAGATGCACCAGTCGCGGACGTTGTACATCCAGTTGAGGTAGGTCTTGGAGAAGCGCTCAGGCACGAATTTGACCTCGCCGTCCTCGACGACGCGGATGGCCTCCTTCGCGAGCGGGGCCATCTTCACGAACCACTGTTCGGAGGAGATGGGCTCCACGTCGCTGTGGCAGCGGTAGCAGGTGCCGACGCTGTGGGAGTAGTCCTCGACCTTGACGAGGTAGCCCTCGGCCTCAAGGTCCGCGACTATGGCCTTGCGGGCCTCGTAGCGGTCCATGCCGTTATACTTGCCGCCGTTTATTATCTTCGCGTCGTCGTCGAGGATGAGGATGTAGTCGAGGTCGTGCCTCTGGGCGACCTCGAAGTCGTTCGGGTCGTGGCAGGGCGTCATCTTGACGCAGCCGGTGCCGAAGTCCATCTCGACGTAGTCGTCAGAGACGATGGGTATCTCGCGGCCGACGAGGGGCAGGATGCAGGTCTTGCCGACGATGTCGGTGTAGCGCTCGTCGTTGGGGTTCACGGCGACGCCGGTGTCGCCCAGCATGGTCTCGGGACGCGTCGTGGCGATGATGAGGTCGCCGGAGCCGTCGGAGAGCGGGTAGCGCACGTGCCAGAGGTGGCCCGGCTTGTCAACGTACTCGACCTCGGCGTCGGAGAGCGCGGTGGTGCACTTGGGGCACCAGTTTATGATGCGTTTGCCCTTGTAGATGAGCTTTTTCCGGTAGAGGTCCACGAAGGTCTCGCGCACGGCGCGGGCGCAGGTGTCGTCCATCGTGAAGCGCTGGCGCTCCCAGTCGCAGGAGGAGCCGAGGGTCTTGAGCTGCTCGACTATCCTGTCGCCGTACTTGTTCTTCCAGGCCCAGACCTCGTCCAGGAACTTTTCGCGCCCGAGGTCGAAGCGGGTCTTGCCCTCGTTACGCAGCTTTTCCTCAACCTTTATCTGCGTGGCGATGCCGGCGTGGTCATAGCCCGGCAGCCAGAGCGTGGAGTAGCCGTCCATGCGCTTGTAGCGGATGAGCACGTCCTGGATGGTCTCGTCAAAGGCGTGGCCCAGGTGCAGCTGGCCCGTGACGTTCGGGGGCGGGATGACGATGGTGAAGGGCTTCTTTTCCGGGTCGCGCTCGGCGTGGAAGTAGTTGCCCTCGAGCCACATGTCGTAGATCTTCTTTTCGACCTGTTTGGGGTCGTAGACTTTCGGCAGTTCTCTCATACGTTTTCCTCCTTTTCGGGGCATGAAAAAGCGCCCCGAAGCAAGTTAGCCTCAGGGCGCGGAAATATACCGCGTGGTACCACCTGAGTTCCACACATGGCGTGTGACACTCTCGGCTCTGTAACGGGAGCACCCGTCCGGCCTACTCGAAAAAACTTTCAGCCCGGCGGCTCGGGGCCGACCTTCGGCGCCGCGTCACGGGGAACTTGCACCTTCCGTCCCCTCTCTACGCATCGGCAAACGCCTACTCCTGCCCGTCTCAGCCTGTGTAAACGCGATTATAGCCCAAATTTACTGCAAAGTCAACAGTTTTTGCCGACTTCAAACTCCCAGCGCGGCGGCGATCTGCTCCTTCATTTGCACGCCTACGGCCTTGCCGACCTGCTTGCCGTCCTCGAAGTAGATGAGCGTCGGTATGCTCATCACGCCGAAGCGCGAGGCGAGCGCCGGCTCCGCGTCCACGTCCACCTTGCAGGACTTTATCTCCGGGTGCTCGGCCGCGAACTCGTCAAGGATGGGACCCTGCATCCTGCACGGTCCGCACCAGGACGCCCAGAAATCCACCACGCAGCGGCCCGCCGCTATCGTGCTGTCAAAATCCGCGCTTGTCAGATGCTGTACTGCCATTTATTCTTCCTCCTTAAGTATATTCTCCACATATTTTGCCGCGGATATACCCGCGATGTTGCCCTCGCCCGCGGCCTTCGCCGCCTGATACGGCGCGCCGACGCAGTCGCCGGCGGCGAACACGCCCGGTACGTTTGTGGCCATGTCCGCATTCACCTTTATGTGCGCCCCGTCCAGCTCCAGCCCCGGCACCAACGAGCCCGGAGCCACGCCCGAGCGCAGGATGAACACGCAGGATACCTCGTATTCCTCCCCGTCTGCGACGAGCTTTTCCACTCTGTCCGCGCCCTTTATCTCGTATTTCTTCGCCCTTGCCGCGTCGAAGTATTCGACCTCGCAGCCTATGGAGCGCAGAAACTCAGCTTCCTCAGGCGCGTCCGCGGAAAGGCCGATGACGGCGACTTTTTTGCCACGGTAGAGCATACCGTCGCAGGTGGCGCAATAGCTCACGCCTGCGCCCAAAAACTGCGTCTCGCCCGGATACGGTTTCGCCCGCGAGAGACCCGACGCAATGACCACTGAGCGCCCCTGTACGAAGTCCGAGCCAACCGAGACGCCGAAACTCGTACCCATGGGCATGATGCTCAGCACCCGCCCGCGCATGAGCTTGGCGCCGGAGCCCTCGGCGTGCAGCAGCAGCTTTTGCAGCAGCTCACGCCCGGTGACGCCCGGCAGACCGGGGTAATTGTCTATGTGCTCCGCCTTCCAGAGAGGGGAGTCCTCCGGCGGCGAGCTCACAATAAGCGCAGTCTTGCCGCGGTGCATCGCCGTCAGCGCGGCGGAAACGCCCGCGGGGCCTCCGCCAATTATTATCACGTCTGTCATACATTCCTCCGTCTGCCTTTTTATATGAAGATTATAGCGTTCAAAATCACCGTTGTAAACAGGAATTATTCCGTGTATAATGGTAGAACATCAAGTCAGGATAAGGCTGTGAGGGGATAACATGGAAGAGAATTATAAGAATTTTATAGAAACGTTCATAGACGAGGACCTGGCCGAAGGCGGGCGCTGCGAGGGTATGCGCGTCCACACCAGGTTTCCGCCCGAGCCGAACGGCTACCTGCACATAGGCCATTGCAAGGCTCTGGTGATAGATTTCGGCACCGCCGAGAAATACGGCGGTCTGTGCAACCTGCGCATGGACGACACGAACCCGACCAAGGAGGACGTGGAATACGTAGAGGCCATCCAGGAGGATATCCACTGGCTGGGCTTCGACTGGGACGACAGGTTCTATTATGCCTCGGACTATTTTGAGAAGATGTACGAGTGTGCGGAGGACCTCATAAAGCGCGGCCTCGCCTACGTCTGCGAGCTTACGCCGGAGCAGTTCAAGGAATACCGCGGCGACGTGAACACCCCCGCGCGCTCCCCCTGGCGGGACAGGCCTATGGAGGAGAGTCTGGACCTCTTCCGCCGCATGCGCGCAGGCGAATTCCCCAACGGCGCCATGACTCTGCGTGCCAAGATAGACCTCGCAAGCGGCAACTTCAATATGCGTGACCCGGTCATATACCGCATAAACCACTCGCACCACCACCGCCAGGGTGATAAATGGTGCATCTACCCGATGTATGACTTCGCCCACCCCATTGAGGACGCGATGGAGCATATCACGCACTCGCTCTGCTCGCTGGAGTTTGAGGACCACCGCCCGCTCTACGACTGGGTCATAAACAACTGCGACCTGCCCTCCAAGCCCAGGCAGATAGAGTTTGCACGGCTCGGCATCAATTATACCGTCATGTCCAAGCGAAAGCTCAGGAAGCTGGTCGAGGAAGGGCGTGTCTCCGGCTGGGACGACCCGAGGATGCCCACGCTCTGCGGCCTGAGACGCAGGGGCTACACCGCCGCTTCGATACGGGACTTCTGCGAGCGCATAGGCGTGGCCAAGGTCCCCAACACTGTGGATTACGCGCTGCTGGAGCACTGCCTCAGAGAGGACCTCAACCAGCACGCCCAGCGCGCCATGGCCGTCCTGCGCCCCCTCAAGCTCACCCTCGTGAACTACCCCGAGGGCCAGAGCGAAGAGCTCGAGATAGAAAATAACCCCAACGACCCCGCCGCCGGCACGAGAAAAGTCACCTTCTCGCGCAACCTTTATATCGAGCGCGAGGACTTCATGGAGCACCGCGCGCCGAAGTATAAGCGTCTCTGCCCGGACGAGGGCGAGAGCTGCGGTCTGGAGTGCCGTCTGAAGGGCGCATACCTCATAAAATGCGCCGGCTTCGTCAAGGACGAAAACGGCGAGGTCACAGAGGTCCTCGCCACCTACGACCCTGCGAGCCGCGGCGGAGACCCGGCGGACGGCCGCAAGGTCAAGGGCGCGACGATGCACTGGGTGGACGCGAACAACTGCGCCGAGGCCGAGGTCAGGCTCTACAGCAGCCTGTTCTCAGACCCCGAGCCGGACGCCGCCGGCAAGGACTTCATCGACTGCCTGAACCCGGAGAGCCTCGAGGTTCTGACCGGCTGCAAGGTGGAGCGTATGCTCGAGAGCGCCAAGCCCAGCGACCACTTCCAGTTCCTGCGCATGGGCTATTTCTGCGCGGACAGCAAGGACTCCGCGCCCGGACACCTGGTGTTCAACCGCTCCGTCGAGCTCAAGGGCAGCTATAAGCCCTGATCTGAGCCATGAAGCTGAAGCAATACGTAGTAGACGCCTTTGCGGACCGCGTGTTCACCGGCAACCCCGCCGCGGTCTGCGTGACGGAGGCGGAGCTCAGCGAGGCCGCGATGCTGGCCGTCGCGCGGGAAAACAACCTCTCCGAGACCGCCTTTGCCCGGAGGCTCGGCCAGTCCTACGGGCTACGCTGGTTCACCCCCGGAGGGGAGATAGACCTCTGCGGCCACGCCACCCTGGCCACCGCCTTTGTGATAACGAATTATTATGACCCCGCCGCCCAGACAGTGGATTTTGACACGATGAGCGGCAGACTCAGCGTAAAACGCAGCTCCGGGCTCTACGAGATGGACTTTCCGGCCTATGAACTGCGCAGGACCGACGTAACGGATGAGATGGAGAGGGCGCTGGGGACAAGGCCGCTTGAGGCCTATATCGGCCGTGACCTGCTCTGCGTGCTGCCCGGCGAGGCCGAGGTTCGGCAGCTCAAGCCGGACCTGGAGCTCGTTTCAGGGCTGGACGGCCTGCTCGTCCACGTCACAGCGCGCGGCTCGGCGTACGACTGCGTCTCGCGCTCCTTCGCTCCCAAGCTCTGCGTGGACGAGGACCCGGTCTGCGGTTCCGGCCACTGCCACATCGCGCCCTACTGGGCGGAACGCCTCGGCAAGCCCGAGCTTCGGGCATACCAGGCCTCGCGCCGTGGAGGCGAGCTTTTCTGCCGCGTCTCCGGGCAAAGGGTCAGTCTGGCGGGAAACGCAGTGCTCTACTCCGAATCGATCATCCGCATCCCGGATGACCTGCTCTGAACCTTTGAAACGCAAACCCGCCGCGCCGGAATCGGCGCGGCGGGCATTTTTTATTCTTCCTCTTTCACATACTCGCGCACAAGACCCCAGAGTTCGGGCTTCACCACGGCCTCCACGGTGACGCCGTCCTCGCCGTAGTCCACGGAGAGCACGGCGGCCTCGCGCCTGAGCGTGTCCGCGATGCCCGCCTTGTCATACGGCAGCAGCAGCGTCACACGGCGGCTCTCGCGGCCCAGGA
>ENA-OZZQ01000697-OZZQ01000697.1-human-gut-metagenome-genome-assembly--contig:-NODE-697-length-9620-cov-3.911134_pt1 | contig 9620 bp, 9 predicted proteins | sample MGYA00243647_ERZ654151 | MGnify/ENA primary metagenome ERZ654151 (study PRJEB26926, sample SAMN06165154) | human gut metagenome | biome: ENVO:00009003; feature: ENVO:2100002; material: ENVO:00002003... | reverse complement strand
ACGAGATCATGCCTAGTCTCGTGGGCTCGGAGATGTGTATAAGAGACAGGAGGGATGACGGCCTCGATCATGTTTTTCTCGGAGTGGAGGCCCTGGGCCTCGAGGACAATCTCCTTGTCTGCCGGGACGTGGACCATGCCCGGAAGGTTATAGGTATTGGTGTCGTAGAGGATGGTGCGCCGGCCCGTGAGGCCGCACTGCTCCATGTACCGGTCAAAGTTTTTGAGGGCGTCGTACTCAACCACGACCATCTGCGTCTCCAGCGGATGCTCCCGCCCGCAGGAGCAAGGCCCGGAGTATTTTGCGCAGTCTAGGATCAAGGGAAAACCTCCTTAAAAAAGCAGGCGGCGGTTCCCGCCGCCGCCTGCACTCTAATTGTTGGTTTGGAAAGATTCTACCACATACGAAAGGGAATTACAATATCCCGAAAGCAATTCGATATCAATAGAATCTCGTATTGGTGAGGCTTATCAAGGTGACCATTGCGCCGTTTATGATACCGGGCAGATACGGGTTTTTGGACGCCTTGTAAATGAACCTGGTCATGAAGGTGGCAAAGAAGAGAATGAAGCTGATCTGGATGAGCCAGAGTATGTACATGGGAGGATTGCCTCCACCAGAGAACGAGGACTGCGGCCACATCATGTGGTTCGCGGTGAAGTAGGTGCCGTACTGGATGCCAGCCATGATTATCGCGGGAGACGCAGTCATCAGGGAGACGATGACGTTATTCACCCACTCCTTCTTGCCGCCTATGCTGTTGAAGTTGAAACTGTTGGCAGAGACCGCAGACGCAACATAGAACAGCAGGAAGAGCGGCAGGTACGGGAAGAGGGACACCACGACCTTGTCAGCCGTGAACGCCTTGACGCCAAGGGTCCAGATGCGGAAGTCGGAGGCGAAGAAGTAGTCTGCAAAGAACACCCAGCCATAGCCGACACAGACAACTATGATGCCAAGGAGTATGGTCTTGCCCAGGTTCGGGAGGGAGATCTTAACGCCCCTTTCGACCAGGCTGAATCCGCGCTTCTGGCCGTATGCCTTATAGGAAACGAACATACTAAGAATGGCGAACACACCGCAGGCCGCGGCCCAGAGGCCCACGCCGTAAGGAGACGGAGCCGTTACGTCGGCGGCGTTTCCTATCGTCAAGATAGGCAGATATGTGACCATTGCAAAGAGCGAGGAGACTATCATGCTGAGCCAGAACCAAGCCACGCCCGCCTTGTCCGCGAGCTTCACGGGCTTGGCGACCTCGTTTGCACGCAGGCTGCCGAAGAACGGCGTGTAGAGCATGAGGATGGCAAAGTTCACGATGAACATGAACAGGCCGACAAGGCCGACGAGGTTCAGGGCCTCTTTGACGGTCCAAACCTGGTTGGAAGATTCAATGGGATTCGGGGCGCCCAGCGCCTGCTCGAAGAACTCTATCGTGAACGCGGTAGACTTGGTGCTGAAGTGAGACCAGGGGTGGATTATGGCCGGCCTGTAGATGGCCCTGGTGGCGGTCTCTCCGTCAACTTCCTGGGTGTAGATGGTGTCAGCATCGCGCGGCTCAAGGCCGGTGGGGTCAACACCGAAATACAGGAAGGACTGGGCGTTATCGCTTTCCATGAAGTACGGGGAGCTGAGCTGGTTGCCGTTCTCGTCCGTGGATTTGTGGAAGAACTCGTCGTATACGCAGGAGATGATGGCCACGTCCCTGCTGCCGTAGATGTTGGCGTAGTTGGTGGTCTGCTCGTCGCTCAGAGAGGTGTCTGTCGTATCCACATATGTCGCGTCCGCGCTGTTAAGCACGACTGCGGCGATGAGCTGGGTCTCAGCGGCGTTATCCTGAACAACGGCATTGTTGCAGGACATACCGCCCATGGAGTGGCCCGTCACGCCTATCCTGGTGGTGTCGACGTAGGGCATACGCGACAGCGCGAGCACGCCCTGATATACGCCGTTGCTGCCGGAGTACAGGTCCGTATTGCCGTGTCCAGGCTGGTCTATTGCCAGGACGACATAGCCGCGCCTTGCAAGCTCGACACAGTTCGCGTCCTGCATTTCCTTGTTGTTATATGCGCCGTGGCTGGCAACGATGGCGGGCGCAGGGTTCTCTGCCGTCGCCCCCTCAGGCACATACAGGTTCGCACACATGGTGTAACCTTCGTCAGTCTCAAAATAGAGCTCGCTAATATCAACTTTACCGCTTGAAGTCTGAACAACAGATACGCCTATCATGCTGATAAACATCAGCGCGATCGCTACGCACAGCCATATCTTGGCTCTCTTTTTGATCTTCTCCATAGTTCCCCTCCTAAAATCAGTCTTCCTATTCCATATCCGCCCAGGCAAGGGCGGTTTTAAGGGCTCTTTGCCAGCCCTTTTTGAGTTCTGCGCGGCTGTCTTCGGACATCTCGGGCAGGAAGATCCGGCCCGTCTGGCGGTTCTGCCGGATGTCCGCCGTGTCCTTCCAATAGCCGACGGCCAGACCGGCTAGGTACGCCGCGCCCAGAGCCGTCGTCTCTATGCAGGCAGGGCGGAGCACCTCCGCGCCCAACAGGTCGCTCTGGAACTGCATCAGGAAATTGTTCGCAGACGCGCCGCCGTCTACGCGCAGCCGCGTCAGCTTTACGCCCGCGTCGCTCTCCATGGCCCGGCAGATGTCGCAGGTCTGGTACGCTATCGACTCCAACGTCGCTCGTATCAGTTGATTGCGCGTGAAGCCCCGCGTTATGCCCGTTATCGTGCCGCGGGCATACTGATTCCAATACGGCGCGCCCATGCCCGTGAAGGCCGGCACCACGTACACTCCGCCGGTGTCCTCCACCTCCAGCGCACATGCCTCAGATGCCGCCGCGTCCGGAATGAGCGCCAGCTCGTCCCTCAGCCACTGCACCGCCGCGCCCGCCGTGAACACGCTGCCCTCCAGGGCGTAGCGTATCTTCCCCGGCCCGGAGGCCGCTATCGTGGTTATCAGCCCGTTCTTCGAGAACACAGGCTCCGCGCCGGTATGCATTAGCAGGAAGCAGCCAGTGCCGTATGTGTTCTTCACGTCCCCTGCCTCAAAGCAGCACTGCCCAAACAGCGCGCTCTGCTGGTCCCCCGCGGCTCCCGCCACAGGGATCTTTCCACCGAACAGCTCCACGTCCGATTCGCCGTATATGCAGCTCGAGGGCTGCACCTTCGGCAGCATCTGTTCAGGTATACCAAAGAGCTCCAACAGCTCCGCGTCCCAGCGCAGACGGCGTATGTCAAACAGCATCGTCCGCGAGGCGTTCGTCACGTCCGTCACGTGCGCCCTGCCGCCGGTCAGCTTCCAGATCAGCCAGGTGTCTATCGTGCCGAAAAGCAGTTCTCCCGCCTCGGCCCTCTGCCGCGCCCCAGGCACATTGTCCAGGATCCAGCGCAGCTTCGTTCCGGAAAAATATGCATCCGGCACCAGGCCCGTCTTTTCGCGTATCCGGTCCGACCAGCCTGCGGCCACCAGTGCGTCCGCCATGGGCGCTGTCCGCCTGCACTGCCACACTATCGCGGGGCAGACCGGCTCGCCCGTGGCCTTGTCCCAGACCACCGTGGTCTCACGCTGGTTCGTTATGCCTATGGCGGCAATGTCCGCCGCCGTCAGGCCCTCCTGCTGCATGGCCCTTCTTGCGACCTCGAGAGTCGTATCCCAGATCTCAGCCGCGTCGTGCTCCACCCAGCCGGGCTTCGGGTAGTGCTGGCGGAATTCCTTCTGCGCCACCGAGCGCATTGCGCCAGCGCGGTCGAAGATTATGCATCTGGAACTCGTCGTCCCCTGGTCGAGGGCCATAATGTACTTCACCCTCTCACATCCCTTCCCTTTAAAAATTGTTTCGCGCTGGCCGGCGCACCCGCATCCAGCTCCTGCCACGCCTCCTCGCAGGACGTCGATATGCTGATCGCGCCTGCGGACAGCGCGCTCATCGTGTCCTCCTTGTCACGGATCAGCCCCCCGGCGATGAGCGGCGTCCTGTGCAGGGAGTGTACCTGCCGGATGATCTTCGGCATCAGCCCCGGGACCAGCTCTATGAGGTCCGGGTTGCACGCCGCGCGCAGCTTTTCTATGTTGTCCAGCGCCAGCGAGTCCAGCACAAAGACCCGCAGTACCGTAATAAGCCCTATCTCCTTGGCATGCCTCAGGATTTGGGGCTTTGTGCTCAACACTCCGTCCGCTTTCGTAAAGCTGCGGATGTAGTCCGCCGCGATCTCCTTCGCGGCCAGGCCGTTTATCAGGTCTAGGTGTACAAAGGCGTGCTTGCCACGCTCCTTTACGCTCTCGACCAACTTGGGGATGTTGCATATGTTTCCAAAAAGAAAGAATATTACGTTGCATTCAGAGGACAGCGCGCGGACGAGCTGCTCCTCTGTCTTGACCGCCGCGATTATCGGTTCAGTTTCAAAAAAGTGCAGCCTTTTGTTCATTGCGGCCCTCTCCCAATAGATTAATAAAAAACGGTGCGAAATTACGAGCCACAGACCCGTGATTTCGCACCTCTATTCTCTGTGCAAATATTATCTTACCTGTATTTTAGCTCAGCAATGCTATAAAAGCAATGCATGATGCTGATGAATTTTGCCCAAAGATTTCGTTAAACCGCACAAAACTGCGCATGGATTATGTCAATATTGTTGCAATTTTAACGAACTGCTAATTTAACGCTTCACTGTTTTTTGGCGAGGGCAGCTCTGGCCTTTTCGACTATTCCCTCGGGGGTCAGGCCGTAGGCTTCGAGGACCTTTTCGGCCTTGCCGGAGCGGCCGAACTCATCATAAACGCCATGGCGCACGACGGGAACGGGGAAGTTCTCGGCCAGGAAGGCCGCGACTGCGGAGCCCAATCCTCCCATAACACTGTGCTCCTCGGTGGTGACGAGGCAGCCGGTCTCTTTGGCAGCGGCGAGCAGGGCCTCGCCATCCAGGGGCTTTATGGTGTGGAAGTCCAGGACGCGGGCGGAGATTCCCTCGGCCTCGAGCAGTTCCGCCGCGGCCAGCGCGCGCTGGACCATGAGGCCGGTGGCGCAGATGGTGAGGTCCTTGCCCTCGCGCAGCTTGGCGGCCTTGCCGAGCTCAAACTTGTAGCCCGGGACGGAGTCTGTGACGTATTCCACGGCCATGCGGCCCAGTCTGAGGTATGCAGGGCCGTCGTAGTCGATGAGTGCGAGGACGGCCTGGCGCATCTCAGCCCCGTCGCAGGGGTTCACGACGGTCATGCCCGGTATGGCGCTCATGAGCGCCAGGTCCTCCAGGCACTGGTGGGTAGCCCCGTCCTCGCCGACGGAGAGGCCGCCGTGCGAGCCGACGCACTTGACGTTCAGGCCGGGATAGGCCACGGAGTTGCGGACCTGCTCATAGGCTCTGCCCGCAGTGAACATAGCGAAGGAGTTAGCAAAAGGCTTCTTCCCGCAGGTGGCGAGGCCCGCCGCCACGCCTATCATGTTCGCCTCGGCTATGCCCATGTCCAGGAAGCGGTCGGGATAGGCCTTGGCAAAGTCTTTGGTCATCGTTGCGCTGGAGAGGTCGGCGTCCAGGACTATGAGCTCCGGGTATTTCTCAGCGAGCTCCACGAGCATTTCGCCGTAGACCGCGCGCGTCGCCTTCTTTTCAGCCATTTCACTCCACCTCCAGTTTTGCCAGGGCGGCGTCCAGCTCGGCCATCGCCCGCTCATATTGCTCGGCGTTCGGGGCCTTGCCATGCCAGCCCGCGTCGTTCTCCATGAAGGATACGCCCTTGCCCTTCACCGTTTTGGCCAGGATGACGCTCGGCCTGCCCTTCTCTGCCCTGGCCTCGGCCAGAGCGGCGCGGAGCGAGTCGAAATCATGTCCGTCGGCCTTTATGACCTTCCAGCCGAAGGCCTCGAACTTCTTGTCCAGCGGTTCAGAGGGCATGACGTCTGCCGTCCTGCCGTCTATCTGCAGGCCGTTCACGTCCACTATGCCGCAGAGCCCGTCCAGCTTATACTTGGCGGCGGACATTGCGGCCTCCCAGATCTGGCCTTCTTCGATCTCGCCGTCGCCCATCAGAGCGTAGACCCTGTAGTCTGCGCCGTCAAGCTTGCCGGCCAGCGCCATGCCGACGGCCGCGGAGAGCCCCTGCCCCAGCGAACCTGTGGACATATCCACGCCCGGGACGTTCACCATATCCGGGTGGCCGGACATGTGACCCTCGATGCTGCGGAACAGCTCGAGCTGCTTTTCGGGGAAGAAGCCGCGCATAGCCAGCACAGGGTAGAGCGCGGGCGTGCAGTGACCCTTGCTCATGACGAAGCGGTCCCGCCCAGGCGCCTTCGGCGCGGCCGGGTCCAGCCTCAGCTCCTCAAAATACAGCTCCGTCAGAATATCCATTGCCGAGAGCGAGCCGCCTATATGCCCACTCGCTGCGCGGAACACCATCTCCATGCCCAAACGCCGCCCGCGCGCGGCGATGAGCTCAAGCTCTCTGTTTGTCATGCAATTGCCTCCCGATAAAATTTGCAGCGGAGTCCCTGCCTAAGGTCTGCCCCGATTATAGCATCGGATGCCGCCGTTTTCAACACAAACGGGTCCTCCGCGGTCTTAATAAAACCGCGCAAACTTGATAGGGCTTGTATGTCGAACCGGCTCGCGGGCTTTCGTTAAGCCTGGATTTTTGTCTGCATCGGGTAGTCTTGACAAACTTTAGCTTGATATAATCGTGACATTGGTCTATAATCAAGCGACAGAATTGTATATGGAAAGGCTGGTGCAACATGGCTGACATCACCAATTACCAGATCACGGCGGATTCCGGCTGCGACCTCTCGCTTGAAAAATGCACGGAGCGCGGCATACTGCCATATAAAATGCCGTTTACGATGGACGGCAAGCCCATGACCGACGAGATGACGGAAGAGAGCTTCCGCGAATTTTACGACTTGATGCGCGCGGGCGGCATAGCCCGTACGAGCCAAATAAATCCGGATGAGTTCATGGAATTCTGGCGTCCGCTGGCGGAGGCAGGCACTCCCGTGCTGCACATTTCCCTGGCCGCGGCGATATCCGGGTCCTGCGGCAACGCGCGCACCGCAGCGGCCGCGCTGGAGGAGGAGTACCCCGGCCGGAGCTGCCGCGTGGTGGATTCCACCAACGCCTCCGCCGGCTTCGGCCTGTTGGTGCTGCGCGCTGCGGCGAACCGGGACGCGGGGCTCGCCCTGGAGGCAAACGCCCTGGAGCTCGAGAGCGTGGCACACAGGGTCAATTCAATATTCACTACGAATGACCTCACCTATCTCTACCGCGGCGGCCGCGTGAGCAAAACCGCCGCAGCCTTCGGAACCGCCCTCAATATTGTTCCCATAATGCATCTGGACTATGAGGGACACCTTGAGGTCTGGCAGAAGGTCCGCGGAGATAAGCAGTGCTTCAAGAAGGTACTGAAGGACATACAGGAGCTGGTGGAGGACGCCGGCAACCAAACCCTGATCGTTTCCGAGGCTGACGCTCCGGAAAAGGCACGCGAGTACGGCGCGGCCCTGGTTGAGACCTGCGGCTTCAGGGATGTTTTCTATACGCACATTGGCCCCATAATCGGAGCTCACACCGGTCCAGGGCTCATCTCCGTGTTTTTCGTAGGCAAGGAACGCGTGTGAGCGGGAACATTTCCGCCGCGTTTATAGTCTCAGCAGGGCTATGAATGCTGCAAAGAAATTTACGCTTATTCTGATATTTACGATAGCCGTGGCTGCGTTGGGCTGCCTTTTGTTTTTCCGCATGACTGCGGAGGCAGGCCCGCAGCACACGGCTGAGCCTGCTGCGTCTGCGTCGCCCTCGCCAAGCCCCAGTCCGGAGCCGACGCCCAGCCCCACACCGGAGCCGACGCCCGAACCGACCCCTGAGCCCACGCCGGAGTATTTCACTGTTTCCATGGTGGGTGACTGCACTCTCAGCTCCTCTCAGTATAACTCCCACTTTGAAGATACGCTGAAGGGAGATATGAGCTGGCCCTTTTCCGGTACGCTGCAGTATTTTGAGGACGACTATCTGACGATAGCAAACCTTGAATGCAGTCTTTCGGAAGAAAAGCTCACCGGCAGCACAACCTTCCAGTTCTGCGGCGCTGCGGAGAACGCTCAGATACTTGTGGAGGGCAGCGTGGACTTTGTCACGCTCGCCAACAACCACACGCTGGACTTCGGAGAGACCGGGCTTGAGAACACTAAGAAGTCACTGGACGCCGTCGGCGTACCCTACGACGGCCCCAATGAGAGTTACGTTTATTCAAGGGACGACGGCATAGTCGTCGGCCTTTACGCTGCACGCTGGCTGGCGGGTGAGGCAGAGATCCGCGCCGGCGTCTCCGCTCTGGCGGAGCGCGAGGATATAGACCTCGTCATCTGCCTCATGCACTGGGGCTTGGAGGGCAGCTACCGCGTGACGGAAAGCCAGAAGCAGCTGGGCCGTGCCGCCATAGACGCGGGCGCGGACATTGTCTACGGCTCGCACCCGCACGTGCTCCAGCAGATAGACGAATATAACGGCGGCTATATCGTAAACAGCCTGGGCAACTGGTCCTTCGGCGGCAACACCGCACCCAGGGACAGGGATACCGCCATAGTGCAGTTCACAGTAAAGCGCGACGTGGACGGCTCCGTGAGCGTGGAGGGTTGGGAAGCCATACCGTGCTGCCTCTCCAGTACGCCCGGCGTGAACGACTACCGGCCTGAACCCTATGCCGAGGGCAGCGAGGAGTATGAAAGGACGATGTCCAAGCTCCTCGGCAGCTTCACCGGCCCGGACCTTGTCGTGGACTACTCCGATTACCACAAGGACGAGGCCTCCGAAACCTCCTCCCAGCCTGAACAAGATGCGTCACAACAGCAATAGAATAAACAGAGCCGGAGCCCCTCGGGGCTCCGGCTTTTTCAGGCTTTGAGGTGTTTTTCCATCCACTCCGTTATCTCTCTTAGCCTTCTCATCCGGTTCTTCGGCTTTCCGGAGCGGGAGAGCTCGTGATTCTCACCCTTGAAAATGCACATACGGCTCTCCACGCCACGGTATCTGAGCGCGTAAAACATCTGGATGCCCTCTGAGATCGGGCAGCGGTAGTCCTCGTCCGAGTGGATGAAGAGTGTCGGTGTCGTCACTCTGTCCGCGTACTTGAGCGGGGACTGCGCCCAGATCCTCTCCAGGCCCGTCCAGGGTTCGCCGCCCACCTGGTCCTGGGCGAAGTACCAGCCGATGTCCGAGCTGTTGTGGAAACTTATCCAGTTCGAGATGCTCCGCTGGCTCGCGGCACATTTGAAGCGGTCCGTGTGGCCGATTATCCAGTTTGTCATAAAACCGCCGTAGCTGCCGCCCGTGACGCCGAGCCTTTCCTGGTCTATGAAGTCGCAGTTTTCCAGCGCGGTATCCACAAAGAGCATGAGGTCCGCGAAGTCCTGCTCTCCGTAACGTCCACGTATGTCCGCGAACTCGTCGCCGCCGCCGTCACCGCCCGTGGGGTTGCAGAACAAGACGGCAAAACCCCTTGAGGCCCAGAGCTGCATCTCGTGGAAATAACAGCTGCCGTAGACCGTCTTTGGCCCGCCGTGTATGTCCAGGATGGCGGCTGTCTCTTATACACATCTCCGAGCCCACGAGACTAGGCATGATCTCGT
>ENA-OZZQ01000690-OZZQ01000690.1-human-gut-metagenome-genome-assembly--contig:-NODE-690-length-9671-cov-3.727225_pt1 | contig 9671 bp, 9 predicted proteins | sample MGYA00243647_ERZ654151 | MGnify/ENA primary metagenome ERZ654151 (study PRJEB26926, sample SAMN06165154) | human gut metagenome | biome: ENVO:00009003; feature: ENVO:2100002; material: ENVO:00002003... | reverse complement strand
GCGGGGGGAGCGGGCGGAGCTGCTGCGCATGGCCCGCCGCAACGCCCGGGAGGAGGTGGAGCGCATCACCTCCGATGCCGAGCGCACCGGCAAGACCTTAGAGCAGCTGGGGACCCTGGCCGGGCTGGCGGAGGCCCCCCGGCGGCTGGAATCCTACGACATTTCCCACACCGCCGGTCAGGACATGGTGGCCTCCATGGTGGTGTTTGCCGACGGGCGGCCCCTGAAGCGGGACTACCGCCGGTTCCAGGTAAAGACCCTGGACCACGCCGACGACCTGCGGGCCCTGGAGGAGGTGCTGGAGCGCCGGTTCCGGCGGTATCTGGAGGGGGACGAGCACTTTGCCCCCCTGCCGGACCTGCTGCTGATGGACGGCGGCCAGCTGCAGGCGGAGGCCGCCTGCCATGTGCTGGAAAGGCTGGGCCTCACCGTGCCGGTGCTGGGCATGGTGAAGGACGACCACCACCGGACCCGGGCCCTGGTAACGCCCCAGGGGCAGGAGCTGGGCATCCAGCAGAGCCCGCCCCTGTTCGCCCTGGTGGGCCGGGTGCAGGAGGAGGTCCACCGCTTCGCCATCACCTATCACCACGAGAAGCACACAAAATCCGCCCTGACCTCCCGGCTGGACGGCATCCCCGGGGTGGGAGACGTCCGGAAAAAGGCCCTGCTGAAGCACTTCAGAAGCGTCAGGGCCATTGCCCAGGCGGAGCTTCTGCAGCTGGAGGCGGTGGTGCCCAAGGCCGCCGCCCGGGCGGTATACGACCATTTTCACAAGGAGGATACGCCGTGAAAACCTACGCCACCCTTGGCCCCGCCTGCTGCCGGGCGGACCTGCTGACGGAACTGCTGGACATGGGGCTGACGGGCTTCCGCCTGAACCTGTCCCATACCACATTGGCTGCCTGCCGCCCCTGGACCGATGCGGTGCAGGCGGCCCGGGCGGCCTCCGGCCGTCCGGCGGAGCTGATCATCGACATGCGTGGTCCGGAGCTGCGGATGGGGGCCCTGCCGCAGCCGGTACCCCTGGCGGAGGGAGATTCCGCGATCCTGGGACCCGGCGGGCTGCCGGTGGAGCCGGATATTCTGGCCGCCGTGACCCCGGGGCAGGAGATCCTGCTGGATGACGGTCTCATCGCCCTGCGGGCGGAATCCTGCGGCCGGGCCGTCACCTGCACCGTCACCCGGGGCGGGGTGCTGGAAAGCCGGAAAAGCATCACCCTGCCGGGGGTGGAGCTGTGCCGCCCGGCCCTGACGGAGCAGGACCTGCTGGACCTGGACAACGCGGCCGGACAGGGGGTCACGGCGGTGATGCAGCCCTTTGTCCGCAGCCGCCATGAGCTGGAGCAGGTCCGGGCGGCCCTGGCCCGCCGGGGCCTGGAGCACCTCACGATATTCGCCAAGATCGAGGACCGGCAGGGCTGGCAGAGCCTGCCCCAATGGATGGACGCCTGCGACGTGGTCACCGTGGCCCGGGGGGACCTGGGCAGCAATCTGGGGCTTCTGCACCTGCCCGCCGCCCAGAAGGACATCGCCGCCCGGTGCCGCCGGGCCGGGAAGCCCTTCCTGGTGGTGACCCAGCTGCTGCACACCATGACGGAGCACCTCACCCCCACCCGGGCGGAGGTGCTGGACGTGTACAACGCTGTGCTGGACGGGGCGTCGGCCCTGATGCTCACCGGGGAAACGGCCCGGGGCCGGTATCCGGTGCAGGCGGTCCGCTGGCTGCTGGACATCGCCCGCCAGGCGGAGGCGGCTTTGTAATCAAGCGGCAGCAGTCCGGCAACGCCGGACTGCTGCCATAATATTCCCCATCCGACAAAAAAAGCGGTTGCAAAACCGCCGGGAGTCTGCTATAATCATCAGGTGACAGCTTGCAGGGTTAGTACATCGGTAGTACATCGGCTTCCCAAGCCGAGGAGGCGGGTTCGATTCCCGTACCCTGCTCCAAAAAGCACAGGGCCTCAGGATTTCTCCTGAGGCCCTGTATTTTTTGCGTTTACTGGAGCAGCAGCAGACTGAACACCAGGGTGAACAGTGCGACTGTTTCGATAATACCGATGACAATGAAGTAGTTTGCCGTGCCCTTTCCGGTCTCGCCCAGCGCGTCGGCGGAGGCGGCGGCCACCTTGCCCTGGAAGAAGGCAGACAAGCCGATGGCCAGGCCCGCGAAGATGCCGGTGAACATGGCCAGAGCTGCGTCACAGCCGCCCTCCACGGCGCTGCGGATGAAGTTCATCAGCAGGAAGCCATAGATGGTCTGGGTCAGAGGTGCGCCGGAGAAGGCCACCATGATGAAGGGAGCGGGCTTGCCGTTGGCGTAGCACTTTTTCCACGCGCCCACGGAGGCCTGAGCCGCAAAGCCGGAACCGAACGCAGAGCCCATGGCGGACAGGCCCAGAGCGCACGCCATACCAATAAATTCGATATTCATAGTTGATCTCCTATCCGTTTATTTTTTGATTTTATCGTGCTTTTTAAAGGGATCGTAAGCAATACCGGCCCACTCCATACCCAGCTGACCGGAGAACTCCAACAGGTTCAGGCGGACGCCGTGGACCACCACAGACAGCAGGCCCATGACGATGTTCAGCCCGTGACCGATCAGCAGGATCAGGATGGCGGCGATGACCAGAGGCCCCTTGAAGCCCAGGGCCATGTTGTTGAAGCTCTGGGCAATGGCCAGAGACGCCATGCCCACGGCAAACAGGCGGATGTAGCTCATGATGTTGCCGAAGGCGCTGATGGTGTTCAGGAACACCGTGAACGCGTCGCCCAGGCCCGCCTTCAGGCCCTGGCCGAAGGTCTTGTCCGGGGACATGCCGCCGAACAGCACCACCAGCAGGAAGCCCGCAATGACCACGCAGGCCACAGGCATCAGGTTCACCTGCTGGCCGATGACCAGGTACAGCACCACAAAATACAGCGCGTCGATGGCGGCCAGCCAGCCCAGGTCCGCCACCCAGCTCAGGTCCTTCTCCCGGAGCTTGCGGCGGATGTTCATCACGCAGGCCAGCGACAGCTGCACCGTGCCCAGGATGAAGCAGAACTTCATGATGGCGTTCTGCTGGACGGTGGTGCTGACGCCGAAATACGCCGGGTAGTTGGCGAAGGTGGGGATCACCAGGCTCCGCAGCAAGGGCACGTCCATGGCCTGCTCCAGGCCGAACCAGGTGCCGGTCAGCGAGCCCCATATGATGGTGGCGATGGACAGCAGCCACAGCAGCTGCACCGCGGTGGAGGTTTTCTTTCCGGCCTTCCTGCCCTTGACGGTCATGACCAGCGCCGCCAGCAGGAACAGGCAGCCGTATCCCGCGTCGCCGATGATCATGGCGAAGAACAGGGTAAAAAAGCCCAGGAACCAGAAGGAGATGTCGTACTCCCGATAGCCCGGGACCACGCCCAGGATGTCGAACACCGGGATCATCAGCCGGGTGACCTTGTTATACTTGACCTTGGTGGGGACCTTGTCGTCATCGGCGGCGGGGTCCTCCATGGCCCAGGCCCAGTGGGCCTGGGCGGCGGCCTTCTTGAAGCCCTCCGCCTCCGCCTCCGGGATATAGCCGGTGAGCCACACCAGGCCGTCCTGACTCTGGGAGGTGTTGCTGACGGAGGAGTACTCGGCGGCGTTCTGGGTCTTGAGCATCTGGTCGTGGATGCTGGGCAGGTGCTTGGCGGCCTCGGTCAGGAAGGCCTGGCAGCTGCGAAGCCCCTGGTCGCAGTCGTCCCGCTCACGCCGCAACTGGCCCGGGCCCTTATCGGGGATGGGGAACTCGGTGACGGGGTAGGTCCCCGGCAGGGGACCGACAGAGGCCAGGGTGGGCATTTTCCCCACCGGGGCCAGGCGGATGATCTTCACGTCCGGGTCCGCCGCCAGGGCGGCCATGGTCTTTTTATCCGTCCGGTAGACGTGGATGTCGAAGCCCTGGTCCTTCAGCTCCCGCAGCTCCTCCGGGGAGAAGTCGCCCCACTCGGCCAGCTTCTCCGCCGCCGCACCGGCGGCGGTTTTCTTCTCCTGCAGGGTCTTGCGGCGCTCCAGGCAGTCGGCCAGCTCCTTATAAAAAGGCTCAAAGTCCTTGTCGGACATGGGCGCGGTCTCCCGGCCCGGGCCGACGTACTCCTGCAGGGCCATGTCCATCCGGGACAGCTGCGCAAAGCGCTCCAGATGCCGCTGGTCGGCGCTGGCCTTTTCGGCGAAGTGGACGATGCCCAGGGTCCGCAGCCGGTCCAGCAGGGCGGTTTTTTCCGATGCGGCCGCCACAATGTGGACAACCTTCATTTTTTCGATCATCCGCTCACCTCCTGCAGCTTCTTCTTGGCGATCTTGCCCCGCACCACGGCGGAGGTCTGCTGGTCGCCCAGGTAGATGCCGATGACCCGGATGTTCTCCTTGGCCTCGGGGATCTTGACCTTTTCAAACAGGTTCACCCGCTGGGCCGTGGAGCGCAGCTCCTGCTCCAGAAGCTCCACCTGGCGGCGGAGGGTCTTTTCCAGAGCGTCCAGCCGGGCGATCTCCCGCAGGCGCACGGCGGCGGTGTCCACCCACAGGGGATAGTCCGCCACGTCGTATTGGATCTCCTCAAAGCTCAGCTCCTGGAACACCGGAACGGTGACACCGGCGATGTTCTCCTGGCCGCACACCACATGGTGGGGGCGGATCAGGGTCTCCAGGCGCTTGTCCGCCGGGAAGCTGTCGTTTTCCGCGAAAACGGCCACCCAGTCGTCCAGTCCCGCCACGGCGGCCCGGCGTTGCTGCTCCACCTGCTCCAGCTGGGCCGTTACCTGCATCACCACGGACTGCAGCTGCTGCTTTTTCAGCTGCAGGGTGGGCAGATAGCGCTGAAACTGCTTCAGGCGGTCCTTCTGCACCTTCAATTCATTTTTGGTAAGTTTGACAGCCATAGGCGCACCCTCATTCCACGGCGGACCGCTTGGGCCATCTCTCCTGGATGAGGCTGGTTTTCAGGCCGGTTTCGTTGGGCTCGAAGCACTCGGCCAGGATCTCCCAGCCCAGGTCCAGCGCCTCCTCCAGCGGGATATTCACGCTCAGGTCCATCAGCTTCGTTTCAAACAGGTGGCCGTATTTCAGCAGCTTTTCGTCCCACTCGGACATCATGAAGCCCATGGACTTCTTTTCCAGACTCTCCTTATAGGCGCTGTACAGCCGGATCATGCCGTCCATCAGGGCCCGGTGGTCACTTCTGGTCTTGTCGTTGACGTTCTGCTTCAGGCGGGACAGGGAGCCAAAGGGCTCAATGTGGCCGTTTTTCAGGTAATACTGGCCCTCGGTGATATAGCCGGTGTTGTCGGGCACCGGGTGGGTCACGTCGTCGCCGGGCATGGTGGTAACGCCCAGGATGGTGATGGAGCCTGCGCCCTCAAAGTCCACGGCCTTTTCATAGCGGGCGGCCAGGCAGCTGTACAGATCGCCCGGGTAGCCGCGGTTGGAGGGCACCTGTTCCATGGTGATGGCCATTTCCTTCTGGGCGTCGGCGTAGTTGGTCATATCCGTCAGCAGCACCAGGACCCGCTTTCCGGCCAGGGCGAACTGCTCCGCCACGGCCAGGGCCATATCGGGCACCAGGGTGCACTCCACGGTGGGGTCGGAGGCGGTGTGGATGAACATCACCGTGCGGCCCATGGCGCCGCTCTTTTCCAGGGTGTCCCGGAAGTACAGATAGTCGTCGTACTTCAGGCCCATGCCGCCCAGGACGATCACGTCCACCTGGGCCTGCATGGCGATGCGGGAGAGCAGCTGGTTATACGGCTCGCCGGATACGGAGAAGATGGGCAGCTTCTGGCTTTCCACCAGGGTGTTGAACACGTCGATCATAGGGATACCGGTGCGGATCAGCTTATTGGGCACGATACGCTTGGACGGGTTCACGGAGGGGCCGCCGATGGGGATCATGTTCTCCGTCAGGGCGGGGCCGTTGTCCCGGGGGACACCGGCGCCGTCGAAGATGCGGCCCAGCAGGTGGTCGGAGAAGGACACCATCATGGGGCGGCCCAGGAAACGGACCGGGTCCGTGGTGCTGACGCCCTGGGTGCCGCTGAACACCTGCAGCGTCACCAGGTCCTTGTCCAGCTTGATGACGTTGGCATAGCTGTCGCCCACCAGGGCCAGGTCGCCGTTGCGGACGCCGGAGGCCCGGACCGTGACGACGTTGCCCACGATGGACTCAATTTTCGTGTAAACTTTCTGCATATTGACTCCCCTCTCAACCCGCTGCCTTGCTCAGGTAAAAGTCCTTGAGCCGCTTTTCCTGGGCCTCAAATTCCGGGGTGCGGAACACGGTGTTGTGCCAGTCCAGGAACTCCTGCCGGACCTGGTTGAAGAAGGCGCGGATCTCCTTTTTGTCGCTGAGTGCGAAGTCCCGGGTCAGCACGTCATACAGCACGTTGAACTCGTGGATCTGACGGTCGGGGTCGCAGGCGGCGTCGATGGGATCAAAGGAGTTCTGCTGCAGATACACCGCATCCAGCAGCTCGCCCTTCTGGTATACGATATAGTCCTCGGCGGAGGTACCCTCCTCGCCGATGACCTTCATCATCTGGTTGATCTCGTTGCTGCGCTTGAGGATGTTGCGGGCCTGCTCCACCCGGTCCATATCCACCACGCCCCGGTACTTGGACCAGGAGTCGATGGGGTGGATGGCGGGGTATTTGCGGGCGTCGGACCGCTCGCGGGACAGACCGTGGAACGCGCCCACCACCTTCAGGGTGGCCTGGGTCACGGGCTCCTCGAAGTTGCCGCCGGCGGGGGACACGGTGCCGCCGATGGTGACGGAGGCGATCTTGCCGTTCTTCAGCCGGACCTTACCGGCCCGCTCATAGAAGGAGGCGATGACGGACTCCAGATAGGCGGGGAAGGCCTCCTCGCCGGGGATCTCCTCCAGACGGCCGCTCATTTCACGCATGGCCTGGGCCCAGCGGCTGGTGGAATCCGCCAGCAGCAGCACGTCCAGACCCATCTGGCGGTAATACTCCGCCATGGTAACGGCGGTGTACACCGACGCCTCACGGGCGGCCACGGGCATGGAGGAGGTGTTGCAGATGATGATGGTGCGCTCCATCAGGGAGCGGCCGGTGCGGGGGTCCACCAGCTCGGGGAACTCCTTCAGCACCTCCACCACCTCGCCGGCCCGCTCGCCGCAGGCGGCCACGATGACCACGTCCACGTCGGCGTTCTTGGCCTCCATGTGCTGCAGAACGGTCTTGCCCGCGCCGAAGGGGCCGGGCACGCAGAAGGTGCCGCCCTTGGCGACCGGCAGGAAGGTGTCGATGGAGCGGAGCTTGGTCACCAGGGTCTCGTCCGGGCGCAGACGCTCCTCATAGCAGCGGATGGGCTGCTTCACGGGCCAGGAGAACACCATGGTCAGCTCCTTCTCCTCGCCGCTTTCGTTTTCCAGCACCGCCACGGTGTCCCGGACGTTGTACACGCCCTTTTCCCGGACGGATTTCACCCGCCAGCCCTGGTCCTTCAGGCCGAAGGGCACCATGATCAGGTGGGTGAACAGCCCCTCGGGCACGCTGCCCACGGCGTCGCCTGCGGTGACGTGGTCGCCGGGCTTCACCAGGGGGGTAAACTCCCAGTCCTTGTTGGGGATGGGGTCCAGATACACGCCCCGCTGCAGGAAGAAGCCGCACTGCTGCGCCAGCTCCGGCAGGGGGTTCTGCAGACCGTCGAACACCTGGGTCAGCAGGCCCGGGCCCAGCTCCACGCTCATCAGCTCGCCGGAGAGCTCCACCTTGTCGCCCACCTGGATGCCGTTGGTCATTTCATAGATCTGCATGCTGGCCGTGTCGCCGTTGACGCGGATGACCTCGCCCTTGAGCCGGTCATCGCCCACCAGGACATAGCCCACTTCATTCTTTCGGACGGAGCCGGAAAAGGTGGCTGCCACCAGATTCCCGTTCACTCCGGTCACATATCCTGTCACTTTGTCCATTTTGATTCTCCTGTTTCGTTATAGGCTGGAAACCTGCTGGCGGATGTTCTGCATCAGGCCGTCGAAGGCCCGCTTGCCGGACTCATACCGGAAGGTCCGCTGCCGCTCCAGCAGCTGCAGCTTCATGGCGTAGCCGTACAGGGCGTGGTCATCGAAGTTGTGCAGGCCGATCATGCCGTCCAGGCGGCGGAATTCCAGGTCCAGCAGCAGCCGCTCCCCCTCCAGGGGATTTTCGGCGTTTACCGCCGCCGTCACCGTCTGGACAATGCCGGCGTCCCGGTCGGAGGGCACGGCGCAGGGCCGTCCCAGCTTCACATTCCGCTGATAGGTCAGCTCCCGGGACAGTGCCCGGTAAAACCCGGCCCACTCCGACAGCAGCGGCCCCTTGTCCGAGTCCACCGTCAGCTCCTCCAGCGTCCGGTATACCCCGGCGCTGACCGCCGAGCGGCACATGGCCAGAAACGCGGCGTAGTCCATGGGAGGCTCGCCCTGGGTCCGGAGCATGGGCAGGCTGGAGATGAGATAGTAGTAGGAAGCCATAGGCCGCCCCCTTACAGGTGCATATCCCGGAAGAAGGGCATGAGCATCTCCGCGATCTCCTGGTCGGAGCAGTCAAAGTATCCGGAGCCGTCCTTGGCGGCCAGCCGGAAGCCTGCGCCCACCTTCTTGGAGGGGCGGAGCTCCAGGCCGCTTTTCAGCTCCTGGGCCAGCTGCTGGCGGATGCCGTCCGTCACCTGACCTACCTCCACGGCGTAGCCGGAAACGTCCTCTCCCTGGAGGGCTGCCTGGATGAGCTTAGCCAACGTCTGCTGGTCCAGAGCCTTGCCCACGTCGGCGGCCAGGATTTTCTCAAACTCCTGCTGCACCTCCTGCCGGAAGGCCAGGACCGCGTCCCGCTTGGCCTGCTGGGCGCTGAGCTGGGCGCTGTTTTTGAACACCTCGATCTCGGCCCTGGCGTCGTCCCGCAGCTTATCCGCCTGACTCTTTGCGTCGGCGATGATGGCGTCCGCCTGCTTCCGGGCGTCGGCCAGAATCGCGGCGGCCTGCTGATTTGCGCTGTCGATGCCGTCCTTTTTGATGGAAGAAACAAGATCCTGAATCTGAAGTTCCATAATTGATCACCTTCTTGTCTGTATTTGCCTGATAGAACTGCGGGTATGTCCATATTATAATACAAGGCCCGAAAAATGCAACACATTTCGGCGAATGAGTCATTCAATTTCCTTATACGGTGTTCCTGGTGTGTCCACTTTTCTGCACGATATGTTTCCCCAGAGTGAACAAGATCACACTGCGGCCTCCGGAAGCCGAAGGCCGCAGTGTGGAAAAATCCGGTTATTTCACCAGGTCCAGGATCTCCTGGGGCGACACCAGACCCACGGACCGGTCCGCCACCTGGCCGCCCTTGAACACCAGCAGGGTGGGGATGCTCTCGATGCCGTACTGCAGGGCCAGGTCCCGGTTTTCGTCCACGTCCACCTTGACGATCTTCAGCTCCGGGTGCTGGCCGGACAGCTCCTCCAGAATCGGGGCCAGCATCCGGCAGGGGCCGCACCAGGTGGCCCAGAAGTCCACCAGCACCGTGCCGCTATCCTGCAGGACCTCCCGGTCAAACTCGCTCTCGTTCACATGCAAAATCGCCATATGCAGCGCCTCCTCGTTTGGTATAGTCGCTGTCTCTTATACACATCTCCGAGCCCACGAGACTAGGCATGATCTCGT
>ENA-OZZQ01000681-OZZQ01000681.1-human-gut-metagenome-genome-assembly--contig:-NODE-681-length-9752-cov-4.143446_pt1 | contig 9752 bp, 6 predicted proteins | sample MGYA00243647_ERZ654151 | MGnify/ENA primary metagenome ERZ654151 (study PRJEB26926, sample SAMN06165154) | human gut metagenome | biome: ENVO:00009003; feature: ENVO:2100002; material: ENVO:00002003... | reverse complement strand
GAGATCATGCCTAGTCTCGTGGGCTCGGAGATGTGTATAAGAGACAGGTCATGGCCTTGTGGTCGGGATCGTCGACGGTGATGATATCCGGGTGGACACCCTCAAGCGCCTTGCGGCAGCCGGAGCAGACGCCGCAGGGGATCTTTCCGCTGCGCCCCTCGCACTGCATTGCCGCCGATAAGATCCGCGTAAGCGTATGCTTACCAGAACCGGCAGGCCCGCAGAGCAGATAGCTGTGCGCCACGCGTCCGCTGGCGAATGCGCCGCTCAGACGCGCCTTGACGGCGTCATTTCCCAGAAAGCCGGTAAAGTCCATGTTCGGTGTTCCTTTCTCGGCTTATACTTCGCCTTATATCATAGTAGTATAACAGATTTTCCGCCGCTTTGCTACTGTTTTTTCTCCACCCGCAAAAACAGGCAGGGAACCGAATCCCTGCCTGCTTGTTCAGCTCTCCATCTGCCGTCCGAGAAAGCCCGCGACGGTCTGCACGAGCCGCTGCTCCGCCTCGCCGAGCGCAGGCGCGCCGTCCTCGCTCAGAAGCAGGACGCAGCCCATTAAGTCGCCCTCTGTCACAATGGGGGCCGCAGCGCCGACGCGGTAGCGGTCGGATGCGTCCGTCGGCCGGACGGGCAGATCGCCGTCCTGATAGCGGTAGCTGCGCCGCAGCTCCATGAGCTGCTCCAGCTCCTGCGAGCAGCGCTTGTCCAGAAGCTCCCGCTTCTGCACGCCATGCACCGCAATGATCGCGTCCCGGTCGCAGACCGCCGCGATATATCCGGTGTTCTTCCCAATCGCTTCACAGATCTGTCCCGCAAATTCCCCCAGATCGCCCATCGGCGAGTATTTCTTAAAGATCACCTCGCCGTCCTTCTCCGTATAAATCTCCAGCGGGTCGCCGCTGCTGATAACACTGACACGGAAAACCTTGTCCTTTCGGTGCGCCGCACCTTGGACAATTTCAGTTTCGTAGGGGTCGATGCCCACATCGACCCGCAGGCGGACAGAGTCGTCCGCCCCTACAAGCTTGGATTCGCTATTTTCCGTGTCCCAATTAAAATTTACGGCGTCCTCCGGGAGCGCGCCGGTCTTGAGCAGGCTGTCGATGTCCGCCTTGAGCTGTACCTCGATGTGATCTTCAAACACCCGAATTTTTTCGATCATCAGATTCAGGTCATTACGGTCAAGTGACGGCTTTTCCAGAATGTCGTGAAATACATCCATTGCCGTTTTCGCCACGCGGTTGATGCGGATGATGGTATTGCGCTTGTCGCTGGCAAATTCGATCTGGTGCTGGATGCCCGCGATACGCTGCGTCAGCTCCGCTTCCAGCTCGTCGTAGGTTTCCTCCAAAAGTGCTTCCTGCTCCGGGTGCTTCATGATGTCGCGGATGCGCTGGCGCTTCGTGGCCTTCAGCTCCTCCTGCTTGTCAAGCAGTAAGGCTTCCAGATTTTCTTCCGTGCGCTTCGTCTCTGCAATGTCGGTCTGTTCTTTCTCCAGATCGGCGTTCAGCCGCTCGAGCATGGTGCTGGAATTGTCACGGACTTTCCGCACATAGTCCTTGACCAGCGCATCGAGCGTTTCCACGCGGATATGGTGGCTCGTGCACCCCTTGAGTCCACGCCTGTGATACGTTCCGCAGGTATAGGCGGGCGCCAGATCGCTCCGGCTCATCGCGAACATCGGACTGCCGCAGTCGCCGCAGACGAGAAGGCCGGAGTACACGTTGTCGTTGACCTTGACCCCGCGATAGTTGTTCGTTGAGCGGCTTTCGCGCAGAGAGCGCACGGTTGCAAACGTGCGGTAGTCGATGATCTCCTGATGGTGGCGCTCAAAGACGCGGTGCTCGCGCTCGTCCAGCTTTCGGTCGCTGCCGTTGATTTTCACGCGTGTGAATTTTCCCTGCCGCAGCGTGCCGATATAAAAATCGTTATCTAAGATTCCCTGCACCGTGACGATGGCCCACGCCGCCCTCGCCCTGCGGCGGACGGGCTCTCCCGCGGCGGCGCGGCGCTCACATTCGGACATCCGCGGCGTGGGCACGTTGTTGTCCGTCAGATAGTTGGCAATTTTCTTGTAGCCCCAGCCGTCCAGATATAATTTGAAAATCGTCCGGATGACCTCGGCTTCCGTCGGCACGACCTCAAAGATCTGCTGCTTGTTCAGAATATAGCCATACGGCGCGGCGCAGAGCCATCGTCCCTCCTCCTGCCGCCGCTTCACGACGCTGCGCACCTTTTTCGACGTGTCCGTGACGGGCATTTCGTTGATTAAGAACTGGAACTGAATTTTGAGCCAGTCGTCGTCATTCGGAAAGTCGATGTTATCGCCGATCGAGATAATACGCACACCCGCATCGCGCAGATCCTCCAGCTCTACCAGTCCGCGCGAGTTGCGGCGCGAAAAGCGGGAGAAATCCTTGACGATGAGAATGTCGTACTTGTGGCTCATCAGCCCCCGGCGCATCTCCTGATACCCCTCGCGCTGCTCGAATGTATAGCCGGAGCGGTCGCGGTCCTCAAAAAATGTCAGAGTGCTGTTTGGAAAGTGCGTTGTTACAAAATCTTCGATGATGGACTTCTGGTTTTCAATCGACACATTGTCGCGGTCGAGTTCTTCATCGACCGAAATGCGGGCATACCCCGCAATGTCAAAGCGTTCTATCATTCGCATTCACCCTTGAGATACTATTCCGTCTGCCGCCAGCTGCCGAGGATTCCTCGGTAGTTGCTTTTCGGCTCATTTCCCATTTGCATTCTCCTCCATCTGCTCCGGCAGCTGCGCCGCGTCCGTTACAATATCCGTGACAAGCTGGCGGAAGCTCTCGGCGTTCTGCGCGGTAACGACAGGCTTGCCTGTTTCGGCTTCCAACGCTTTTCTTGCCACACCCGCGACATTGCCGCCGCGCCGGGCGACCTTCTGGTTTTCGTCAAAGCCCTGCGGCTGTTCCGCTTTCGCAATATCGGTCGTGGACGCTTCTGCCAGCATGGTCAGCACCAACTCCAGATCGCTCATATTATCGCGGAGATTTTCCTTTTTCAGCCCCTTGAGATTCTTATACTGCCGCGTGTTCATGCCAGCCCACGCGCGGGTGATCTCGTCCGTCAGAATCGCGTATTCTTTGCCCTTCTGCACGCCGCGCTTTTTCCATTCGTCTGTCAGCTCGTTGCGAATGCGGATGGCAAGCAGCCGCTGATGTACCCATTCCTCGGAATAGCCCTTTTTCAGATAGGTTTCCAGCGCGCGGTCGATTGCCTGCTCCGGGTCGATGGTTTCCTCAATGCGCTCCCGGCCGACCATCGCCAGCCACGCCTTGAACGGCTCGGCTTTCTTGGAGGGAATGGACTGGATGATGCGCAGAAGCTGCTCGGTGTCGGCAACGTCCGTGAGGCGGTTTTTACCGTCCGCCGCCCGCATTTTCAACTGGTGACAATTCGTCACCAGTTCATTGCCCTCGTCTTTCAGCCGCTGCTTCAGCTTGTTCCAGTATTTCCGCCCGGTATTATAGTCGGGGCTGTCTGTCAGCACGCCGACAACATCCACAATGGAAAAATACCATTCCTCCCGTTCAGTGTCCCACGCCACGCGGATCTTCTGGTCCTCAAAAAGCTGAATCTCGTTTTTCATTGGTTCGTCCATTCTCGTCCTCCCCAATCAGCCGCGCTCTTATCACGAATATCTACGGTTTCGTTTTGATATCGTAGATAATATTGTACATCATCAAAATAGAGATTGCAAGACAAAAATGCGCTGTATATCGGGAGGTGCATAAAGAGAAAACGGGGGCGAAGAGAAATTTTCTCTTCGCCCCCAATGTATCCGGCGCTACATGGTCATCTGCTGCGCCTTTTCACGCTGGACTTCCTGCTCCGCCAATCTCTGGCGGTTATAAAGCAGCAGATCCCGCGTCTGTTCATAAAGGTCGCAATTTCCAGACTCAAAAACTGCCACCAGATACTTTTTCTTTTTGTATGTGTCATAGACGCGCTGCAAGCCGGCGCGCAGGACCGGGTCTGACTTTTCTGCATTCGTCAGCCAAATCTCAACCAGCTTCCGCTCGTCCTTGACGGTCATTTCCATAGCCTCACGCTCCTTGTGGATATGATTTCCGCATTTTCCCTGTTTTTATACCAAGCTGACCTCCTGAACGCAAAAAGCCGGGACTTCTAAAATCCCGGCTTCCTGCGAATATCGAATATTACATTGTCTGTTCCATTGTGAACCCCTGCTCCTGTTCCGGCTGCGGCAAATGCATCAACGGATGCTTGAATTTTATCTCGTTGAAAAAGAGCAGTTTCCCAAAATCAGGAAACTGCTCAAGCTATGGATGTGGACTGCAAAACCCTGTGGATCACAAAGAAAACGATCGTGGCTGGAAGAGTCTCGGTCCTTCCGTATAGAAGATACAGGCAGGACGATACAAGCTGCGGGAATATACCTGCGATTCAGCAAGCGATACCCATCGTAGGTGTGGAGTTGGTCTTCTCTCACAGCAAGTATCACAGCCGCCGGCGGATGGTGTGTCCATCCACCGGCGGCTGTGTGTAGCCCCTTTGTTGGGGGCTGTTTTTTGCGCATTTCCCAAAAAGCGCTTGCTTTTTTCCGGGAAATACGGTAGACTGAAAAAGTAGATAAGATTCAAAGCTGTACACGCATTATTTTCGTCAAAACGCACAAATTTCGACAACTGAATTCAGCCGGATGAACGAATCAGGAGAGGGCATACCCGTATGCCGCCGAAGGGGAACGCGCAACGAACTCTCAGGCAAAAAAACTGATTCCGGACGGAACTCTGGAAAGCTGCATCCGCAGCACCGAAGAAGCAATCCCGGTCAGCCGGGAGAATCTTTCAGGTTTACGAACAGAGCGCGCCTTCTTTTGGCGCGCTCTGTTTTCTGTTTTTTAAGGAGAAGCATATGATCGTAACAAGAAAAAAGCCCGTGGAGCAGGTGCTTGCGATGCTGCGCGGTGTACGCCGCGTCGCGCTGGTCGGCTGCGCCAGCTGCGCCGCAGCCTGTCAGACCGGCGGAGAAAAGGAGCTGGAGCAGATGCGCCAGCTGCTGCAGGAGCAGGGGATTGAGACAGTCGGTACGGTCTTGCCGGACGAGTGCTGCCATATGCTGCTCGTCAAGCGCGATCTCAAGCCCCTGCGCGACAGCGGCGCGGAGGCCATCGTCTGTCTGGCCTGCGGCGACGGCACACAGACTGTCGCGGCCAATACTGCGGTTCCGGTTTTCCCCGCGAACGACACGCTGTTTCTCGGGCAGATTGAACGTGCTGGCGTTTTCCGTGAGGCCTGCCGGATGTGCGGCGACTGTATGCTCGGCCAGACCGGCGGCATCTGTCCCGTGACGCAGTGCGCAAAATCGCTCGTCCACGGGCCGTGCGGCGGACAGCGGAACGGCCGCTGCGAGGTCAACCCCGAAAACGAATGCGCATGGCTGCGCATTTACCGCAAACTCAAGGAACTGGACCGGCTGGATCTGCTGGAGGCGGACCGGGCGGATAAGGATTATCGAAGCACCGCATACCCGCAGGCGCACAGCCTGCGCGAGATCAGGAAAAAGGGAGGAACACCATGAGCGAACTGAAACGAACCGTACTCTATCAGGCCCATCTGGACGCCGGGGCCACGATGGTCGACTTCGGCGGCTGGGATATGCCCATCCAGTACCCGGACGGCATCGTCGCCGAACATCTCTACTGCCGCAGCCGCTGCGCCATCTTCGACGTGTCCCATATGGGCCGTATCGACGTCGAAGGGCCGGACATGGTCCGGTTTTTGCAGCACGTCCTGTCCAGCAACGTGCAGGCGCTGGATCTCAATCAGGCGCAGTACTGCATCATCCCCGACCAGAACGGCTGCGCCATCGACGACGCATATCTCTACCGCTTTGAGGCGGAAAAGTATTTCCTTGTCATCAACGCGGGCAACATCGACAAGGACCTCGCCCACCTGATGCGCGAGGCCGAGCGTTATAACGTCACGCTTACCAACGTCTCCGACCGCTATGCCGCCATCGCCGTGCAGGGCCCGGAGGCCAAAAAGCTGCTCATGACCCTGTCGGGCGGCAAGGCGCTTACGCGGGAAAACGTCAAGAACGCGCTGGGGACGCTCACCATGGAGGGCCGTCCCGTCCGCGTTGCCAAGACCGGCTATACCGGAGAACCCATCGGCTATGAACTCTATTGCGAATCAAGGGACGCCCGGTATTTTTGGGACCGTCTGATCGAACTCGGGGCAAGACCCACCGCGCTCGGCGCGCGCGATACGCTGCGAATGGAAGCTTCTCTGCCGCTCTACGGCCATGAAATGGGGGAGTGCGAGTTTGGCGGCGAGATCCCGGTCTATGCTGTGCCGCTGGCCAAATTCGCCGTCTCGTTCGCAGAGGAAAAGGGCGATTTCATTGGCCGCGCCGCGCTGAAGCGACAGTTCGAGGCGTTCCAGAAGATCATGAACCGCGATTATTCCGCAATTGCGGATCTTCCATACCGCATCCAGCCGGTCTATCTTGCAGGCAAGGGCGTTCTGCGCAAGGGCTTCCCGGTCTACAGCAGGGACGCATGGGCAGAGGGAAAGCCCGTCGGCTATGTGACCTCCGGCACGATGATCCCCTATTTCAAGACGGAGGGCGAGGGACTGGAAACGGTCATCACCTCCGAGACGGGCAAGCGCTCCATCGGCCTTGCGTATCTCGATTCGCGCATCTGCCAGGACTTTGATCTTGAGATCGACATCCGCGGCAAGCGGCAGCCGGCCAAGGTCGTCGCGTGGCACATCCGGCAGGACGCCGCGCCCTATGTCCGCCCCATCCTGCCCGATCATCCTGCCCCGGCTGCGCCGCACTGCGACGCGCCGTATGCCGAAAAGGCTGCCGCGCTCCTGAAAAAAGCGCAGGAGAACCATCTCTGGCGGCAGCACCGGTGCATCAATCTCATCCCGTCCGAAAACACGCAGTCGCGCGCCGTGCGCCTGCTTTCGGCCTCCGATCCGTCGAACCGCTATGCCGAGCATAAAAAGCAGAAGGCGTTCTATGACGCGGAGATCTTCTATTATCAGGGCACAAACTTCATCGGCGAGGTCGAGGCACTGCTCGTTGAGGAGATGAAGAAGTTCCTCGGCGCGTCGCAGGTCGAAACGCGCGTGACCTCCGGCCAGATGTCCAATACCGCCGTCTTCTCCGCGCTCATGGACTTCAAGAACCGCGTCGACCGCAAGCGCACGCCGCAGCGGCTCGGCTGGGTCATGAACAACCATATCGTCCGCGGCGGCCATCTGTCCGCACAGCCCATGGGTGCGCTGCATGACTATATCGCCGTCGATCCCGTCACCGAAAAGCAGATGGTCGTCAATTTCCCCGTCTGCGCCGACGACCCGTACCGCATCGACACGGAGGCGGCAAAGCTGCTGCTTGCGCAGTACCGGCCGGAATTCGTGATCTTCGGCAAGTCCATGGTGCTGTACAAGGAGCCGGTCGCGGAGCTTGTAAGATTCATTCGCGAGCAGGGCATCCGCACGACCGTCATGTACGACATGGCCCATGTGCTGGGCCTGATCGGCGACCACTTCCAGAAGCCGTTTGAAGAGGGCGCGGAGATCGTCACCGGCTCGACGCACAAGACCTTCTTCGGCCCGCAGCGCGGCGTGATCGGCGTGAATTACAAGCCGGAGGACCTCAAATGGGGCCTCTGGGAGACGATCGAAACGCGCGCCTTCCCCGGCAGCGTCTCCAACCATCACCTCGGAACGCTGCTCGGCCAGCTGATGGCCGCGTATGAAATGAACGCCTTCAAGGACGAATACCAGAGGGCCGTGATCGAGAACGCGAAGAGCTTCGCCGCCAGCCTGAAGGCCGAGGGGCTTGACGTGGCGGGCGACCCGGCCGTGGGCTACACCGAGACGCATCAGGTCATCGTCCGCGTCGGCTACGCCAGAGGCCCGGAGATCGCGAAGCGGCTCGAGGAGAACAACATCATCTGCAACTATCAGGCCACGCCCGACGAGGAGGGCTTCACTGCCTCCGGCGCGCTGCGCATGGGCGTAAACGAAATGACCCGCTTCGGCTTCGGCAGGGAGCAGTTTGCGCACCTTGCGCACCTGATCGCCGACTGCATCCTGCGCAATGCGGACGTCCGGGAAGAAGCCGCTCGCCTGCGCGAGGGCTTCACCGATATGCGCTACTGCTTCTCCGACGCGGAGACGGAAAAGCTCATTTCCGCCCTGGCCGAGGCTACGGGCATCTGAGCGGATAGAGTACACTTTATCAGAAATTTGCCCGCTCAGTGTAGGGGCCGATGCCGGTCACAGCCGTTCGCGACGAAGGAGCGTTACGGATGTGGGTCTGCCGCTTGCCGGTACACATCGGCCCAGCAGGTCGCACCGTTTTTTATGAAAAACTCCGGCAAATTCGCGGCTTCCCAATGGGCCGACAGAGTCGTCGGCCCCTACAACGACCCTCGCTCTCCCCCTGTAGGGGCGGGCGCCTCTTGTCCACCCGCAGGATGTACCGATTTTACGGGAATCTTCGGCGAATTCGTAACTTCCCAGCGGGCCGATGTGGGCATCGACCCCTACAGAGACTGCGCGTATCCCGGACTGCTTTGTAAAAATGGCTGCCATTGTTCTGCCCAAACCCTTCCTCGGAGGTATCCATGCAAAAGAAACTCACGCTGATCCTGATTTTGATTCTGGTGCTGGCGCAGCTGTGCGCCTGCGGCAAGCCGCAGGCAGAACCCTCGCCGGCAGCAGAATCCGAAGCAGCAGCTCCGGCAGAGCTTCCGGAGGAAGAGGCTCCGGACGAACCGGACGAGCCAGCGGGCCGCACGCCGGATCGGGTGCTGACCTCCACAAAGTATACCGCCGAGGTCTATATTGAAACCACCCAGTACGGGCAGTATCAGATCGAGAGCCGGGAATACGTCGTCTCCGACGGCGTCAGCGCGGCCGGTCTTCGCGCCGCGGGCAGGGGCAGCTATATCCGCTTTTTTGACCAGACTGTCACGGAGGCAGGCACGGTCTGGTATTATGACAAGCGCGCCGGAGACTGGCGCTCGCAGGCGCTGGGGGACGGGCTGTATGCCTCGCCGGTCGTCGTCGTGGAGCTGGCCTCCGGGCAGACGTATTTTCTTGCGCTGCCGCGCACGTTTGCCCTGCGCGAAAACGGCTCACGGGAGTATTTTCCGGAGCAGGACGGCATTCTGCGCACCACGAAGCTGCGTGACGGCGGCGTCCGCATCACGATGGACGGCTACGGCCTTGCGCCCGACTGCGTAACGGACGCACTGATCCTGACTGCGCCGTTCGGGCTGGACTGGTGCGCGGACAACTGCGCAACAGCGTGGGTCAACTATGTGAAAAACGGCGATTCGCACTGGTGCTTCGACGGCTATTTCCGCAAATCGCCCTCCAATTATATCCCGTCCGGCACGAATTATTATTACTGCTGCGCCGCGTCCTACTGCATCCGCGGCTATCTTGGCCTGATGCCGCGCTGCAAGGCAGCGCCCGCGCTCGTCATCCTCTCGCTCGATACCATGTCGCAGCGGCAGAACCAGTACGGCTATGTGCCCACCACGCCCGGCAGCGAATGGCTCCAGGGCGATTACGGCATCGGGCCGGGCTTTTATGACACCCGGTTCAATACCGACCTGCTTGAGCTTTACATCTCAGCCACCCGCAGGCTCGGCAAAGGGATGTTCGAGGAGCTGTCTCTTATACACATCTCCGAGCCCACGAGACTAGGCATGATCTCGT
>ENA-OZZQ01000674-OZZQ01000674.1-human-gut-metagenome-genome-assembly--contig:-NODE-674-length-9816-cov-5.841512_pt1 | contig 9816 bp, 9 predicted proteins | sample MGYA00243647_ERZ654151 | MGnify/ENA primary metagenome ERZ654151 (study PRJEB26926, sample SAMN06165154) | human gut metagenome | biome: ENVO:00009003; feature: ENVO:2100002; material: ENVO:00002003... | reverse complement strand
CGAGATCATGCCTAGTCTCGTGGGCTCGGAGATGTGTATAAGAGACAGATCTAATATCCTCTGCAATTACTTCAAGAAGGCGCAAATGTTTATCTGTAATTGTCTGATTCTTTGTCGGAGATTCCGGAAGCTTTGTCGCATCATTAAAGGCTTTCCATGCTTCTCGAACTTTCTTAGAACCATAAAACACCACATCAATCATATTGAGCGCCTCAACGCTCTCTTCTGCGGCTATATCATATCTTTTAGACATTAAAACCGTAAATATTCTTTTCTTTTCGGCTTGTTGTTGTGCTTTTCTTTGCCACAGTATTGTAACAAGTGTTGCAATCAGGCCGGAACATAAAGCTGTGATAATTACCAATGCGCTATTTTCCATTTTTCTTTCTCCTTTTATCCAAAATATTTCTGCATCAGGCTGTCAAACAACAGTTGTGCTTCGTCCAACGCCTTCTGTATGGCAACTTTTGATTTGTCGGTCTGATTTACAAAAGCTGCAAATTGATTTTGCAGCTCCAATGGGACATCGAATACATGGCACTCTTTCAGCGCAAAAATCTTCAACTCTGCAAATGTTGTACCCGAGGCAATGCTGCTATAATCACTCATAATGCGGTCTTTGAGCGTATAAAGCAGGAATACAGGATTATAGCTATCGTCAATCGCATGAACCCATAAAACCCGCCCATCCTTGAAATAAAATGGCTTTTCCGTATTCACAACCCAAATACGCCCATCGGGACAAATGGAGGGCATCAACAAATCTCCTATATTGGGCGCACCGGTAGCTATACAGAGTTCTGCGTAGTGCTCCTTGGAAATAAACAGTTCAGGTGTAACTGTTTTTCCCTCTGCTAATGCTCCAATCTCGGTTCCACGGTAAAAGGGTATTCCAGATTCCTTTAAGTCTTCGACAAAAACACGCTTGCTTGACCCTACTTCTGCAATATCACCTAACCGTTTTGTCTTCCAGCCTTTCGAGTTAAGAACGCAATCCCCGAACAGTTCGACAAATCGGGCTTTGACAAGCTCGTTGAGCTTTTGAAGTTGCTGCTGACGTAAAGTAATAATGGATTCAGTATGTTGAAGTACAGATACTATTTCATTTCGCTCTGACTCAGGCTTCATATCTACCACAAGATTACCGACATCAGATAAACTAATAGATGGGTAAGCTGCGTCTTTTACGAGTTGATTTGGCTTATGGTAGTTGAAATAGTATCTTAAATACTCGGAGATATCTTCGTTTGGCGTTATACAAGCAAGGTGACTGACCACATATGCACTTTGCGGCAGAACATATATATACCCTTTAATGCAGGACATTCCACTTTTGGCAAATAGAATTGTTCCTTTAGGATAGAGCCTAAGTTTATGCTTTTTTGCAACCTCATCCGACACTTTCTGTATGCTGGTTATCGCTTTTCCTTCAAGTAATTCTTGAAGATTACCCGCCTTAATAAAGGGCGTGCCATTTTCACAATAATTATGATCACCTTGCGGAGCTCCTTGACCTGCACAAATTGCGGCTAAATCTTTCAACGGTTGTCTCATCGCTTCATCCCCACAAATCCGAATTGTCATTCCTTCTCATTTTCTTCGGTAACGCTCTCAATCATTCCGACCACTGCATTTCCAAGCAGCATCGTCTGCGCATTTCCGGAAGTAACAACAGACCGCCCGGTTTGGGATTCGATCTCCTTCCGGGCGTTTCCTGCAACTTTACCACCCTGTTTGGCAACGGCACGGTTCTCCTCCTATCCGTGTGGATTCTGCGCGTTGGTAAGTTCCGTCGTGGTGGCCTCGGCCAGCATGTTCAGCGCCAGCTCCAGCGTGCTCATGTTATCCCGCAGATTTTCTTTTTTCAGGCCCTTGTAGTTTTTATACTGCCGGGTCGTCATACCAGACCACGCCTTTGTGACCTCATCGGTCAAAATCCCATATTCCGTTCCCTTTTTGACACCGTGGGCATCCCATGCATCTGTCAATTCCTTGCGGGCGCGAATGGTCTGCAGCCGCTGGTTAATCCATTCGGGAGAATAACCTTTCTTTGCGTAGGTATCCAGCGCGCGCTCGATGGTCAGCTCTGGATCGATGATTTCCTCAATGCGCTCACGACCGACCATAGCCAGCCACAGCTTAAATGGTTCTGCTTTCTTGGAAGGAATGGATTGGATGATGCGAAGAAGCTGCTCCGTGGTGGCTACATCAGTCAGACGGCGCTTGCCGTCAGCCGCCTTCAATTTCAACTGCTGACAATTTGTCAGCAGTTCTGATGCCCCTTCTGACTTTAGTCTTTCTTTTAGTTTTGCCCAATAATTGCTTGCACCTCTTGGTGTCGATTGTTCTGTCAGGGCTTTGACAACATCTACAATTGAAAAGTACCATTCTTCCTTAGTCTCATCCCATGCAGTGCGGATCATTTGATTTTCAAACATTTGCAGCTTATCATTCTCTGTCATGTTCTGTCTCCTTCCAGCATCCCCTCCAACTCATCCATCGCTGTGCCAATTTCCTTCTCCAGTTTCCGCAGCTGGGCCATGATCTCGCTGGTGGGCGGGTACTCCACAGGCTTGTACTCGGTTTTCTTGTATTTGTTGATGGACAGGTCATAGCCGTTTTCTACGATCTCCGCCTTGGGCACGAAGAAGGATTTTTCCGTGCGCTGGCGGTCTTTTTCGGCATCCAGATTGCGGAACCGTGCAATGATATCAGGGATATCGTTGTCTGCCACCGGGCTGCGCTTATCGTCCAGCGAAAAGCCGTCGGCGGTCATATCATAGAACCACACATTGTCTGTACCACCGTGGCCGGTCTTGGTGAAGATCAGCACCGCGGTAGACACCCCTGCATAGGGCTTGAATACGCCGCCGGGCATGGAGATCACGGCCTCCAGCCGGTTGCCGTCCACAAGCTCCTTACGGATGGCTTTGTGTGCGGTGGAAGAGCCGAATAGCACACCGTCTGGGACGATGCAGGCGCAGCGTCCGCCGATGCGGAGCATCCGCAGGAACAGAGCCAAAAACAGCAGTTCTGTTTTCTTGGTCTTGCAGACTTTCAGCAGATCTGCCGAAACGGTGTCGGCATCCAGACTGCCCTTGAACGGTGGATTGGCAAGAATCAGAGAATACTTTTCCTTGTCCGGGTTCTGATCGGACAAGCTGTCCCGGTATTCGATAAAGGGATTGTCAATGCCGTGGGTCATCATGTTCATCGCGCCGATGCGGAGCATGGTTCTGTCCATGTCGTAGCCGAAAAACATGTGGTTCATATAGTGATCCTTCTTCTGGCGGTTGAAGAAGATTTCTTCTTTGCGGTGCTCCTTCAGGTATTCACCCGCAGAAACAAGGAAGCCGGAAGTGCCGCAGGCCGGGTCACAGATCACATCGTCCGCTTTTGGGTCCATCAATTCCACCATCATGCGGATAATATGGCGCGGGGTACGGAACTGGCCGTTGAGGCCTGACTGGGCAATTTTGCTCAGCAGATATTCATAGGTATCGCCCCGCACATCCACCGCCTGAGATTCGTTCATCAGGCGATAAATCTCGTCCAGCGCATCCACTACTTTGGACAGCAGAAGCGGCGTGGGCAGCTTGAAAATGGCATCGTCCATGTACTTGGAATAGGCGCTGTTCTTATCTCCGTGGAGATTTTTGATGAACGGAAACACCCACTCCTGCATCACGCTGTACATCTTTCCGGCGGGGAAATCGTGGAATACACTCCACTTAAGCTGCTGGCCATCGATGGTACGGTCACCGACCTGCACCTCATCTGCAAAAATGCTCTGATACGGCAGCCCCAGCATGGCAGCTTCCTTGGCCCGGAGATTGTCGGTGTCATCCAGATCATGGATGAACATCAGATAGGTGATCTGCTCAATAACATCCAGCGGGTTCACCAGTCCGCCCGCCGCAAAAATATCCCAGAGGCTGTCGATTTTGTTTTTCAGTTCACCTGTAATCATTTATTCTCTCTCCCTGTTCCAAGTATAAGAAGTGTAGCGTCCGCCGCCGATTTTCAAGATTTCTCCAGACTTTATCAAATCCGCCAGTGCGCGCTGGACGGTGATCTGGCTAATATCCGGGCATTTGGCCATGATTTCACTCTTGGTGATCTTGCCGAGGTGGTTCTTGATGATCTCCCGCACACGGTCGGGCTTGGACAGGCCCTTGGTGGTCAGCAGCTCGATCCGGCTCTCGAAATCCCGGTACGCCGCCACCAGAACACCCAGCATATAGGTGACAAAGGGGGCATAGTCGTTGGTTCCCTCATGCCAGTTGTATGAGCTCTGCTGCAAAGCTTCGTAATATGTTTCCTTGGTGTCGGAAATCAATTTCTCAATGCTGATATACTTGCCCACGATATAGCCGGAGCGGTACAGGAGCAGCAGCGTCAGGAGCCTGCTCATGCGGCCATTCCCGTCATTGAAGGGGTGGATGCAGAGAAAATCCAGAATGAAGATGGGAATCAGCAGCAGCGGGTCAAGGTCGGTGTCTTGCATGGCCGTCTGAAACGCGTCGCACAGTGCGTTGATGGCCTCCGGCGTTTCCCATGCAGGGATCGGTTGAAAGCGGGTAATCTGCTGACCGTCCGGCAGTTCTTCGGCAATCACGTTATCCGAATTTTTGAAGTAGCCGCCGATGGACTTGCCGCTGAACTTGTACAGGTCCCGATGCAGCTGCAAAATGACCGTCGGCTTTGGCGGGATATAGTCGTGGCTCTCGTGGATAGTCGCCAGCACGTCACGGTATCCGGCGATCTCTTTTTCGCTGCGGCTCTGGGGCATGGTCTTTTCGCGGACGATCTTTTTCAGGCGGTCATCCGTGGTGATAATTCCCTCGATGCGGTTAGATGCCTCTGTGCTCTGAATTTTCGCAACTTCCAGAAGTTCAGACAACGCATCCGCTTTAGCCTCGATAAAGAGATTTTGCTGCCCCTTGTATTCGTGAATCTGCGTCAGGTAGGCCACGACCTCTGGCGTCAGCAATTTGTTGTATTCTGTTTTGAAGTCGAATGCTCTCATGCACTGCCCTCATTTGAATTTCAATTTCATCAAATCTTATCGAATGATGCAATTATAGTATATCCTTGAATTACATCGCTGTCAATATCAATTTTCTCATTTTTGCATTAATGATAAAATTAGAATTTGACTGTCGTCTGCTACGCATCATGTCCCCTCGCAGGCGCTGACAATCGAAAGCTGTATCGTAACGATTTCAGATTGTCAGCAAAAAAGGAAGTCCGCCACTCATCGGTACGGACTTCCTTTTGCATTTTCTGAGCAGGTGTTCCAAACTGCGTTTTTACAGTTTGGGTACCCGTCTGCGAAGAAAATATGGGGAGTTCAGAGGGGAAAATCCCCTTTGACGCAGGGTTTCCAATAGGGGCGCGCAGCATCCCTGTTGGCACACGATTTTGCTCTGCAAAGTCTAGGGTGTTATACCTTTGCTTCCGGCTGACGCGGGAAAGGGGCTGGCTTCACCATCTGCTATGAGGGCAGATAGTGGTAGGCAGACACTTTTCTGCGTCAGTAGGACAGGCGGATTTTGTGACGTGGGTTACGGCGCAAATGCAGGATTTTTGAGATGCAAAATCCGACTGGCTGGAAAAGGAAGTGAAGGTATATACAGCCCTCATCCCGCCGCAGCGTTGCCTTTGTTTCAGCGTTTCTTTCGTTTTCCCTTGCCGTGGGTCATGGTCGTTTTTCCTCGCTGGCTGATGGGACTTTTCATGTGCTTGGACTTCTTGAGGATTCCAATCAGAGAAACAAACTCTTCTTTCGTGAGCGTGTCGTAATCAATTCCAAGTGTTGCAAGGTACGCGCGGATTTTCTTTTCCTCGGAGCTGCCCTCAAAATGTACGGCCTCCATCAACTGCTTCTGCACAGCGACAGCGGACAGGTCATCGTCCGCGGTCAGAGCATCTGTCCTGTGTTCCTCCCGGATGTCCCGCAGGATGCTGCTCAGATCGTCCGCAACGAGATGCCCGAAATATTCTTCCTCTTGTATCTGCGCCGCTTTCAGAGTATGGAGGTACAAATCGTTAGCTTCCTCGCCATGCTCAATCAGAACTATCTGGCGGGTAGCTTCCAGAACCGTATTCATATCCTTGATCCGCATATCTGCGATCCGGTCAACGTAAATTTCCGCATCCAGCATGAAACGCTGGAAATCCCTGTGGCAAATCAGCTCCGACAGCAGCCGGTGGTTGAACTTGCCTGTTCTTAATATATCAATCGAAGCATCACCCAAATGCAGCTCATGCAGAGCTGTGTTTGGGTGATTTTTTGTTTCCGTCCTCCCCATCAGATAGTCGCAGGAAACACCGTAATAGTCCGCCAGCAACAAAATGCTGTACGGGCTGATGTCCTTGCCGTTATCTGCTTCATATTTGCCAAGTGCGGATTTCTAGATACCCACCTCGGCAGCAAGCTGCTCCAAGGTCAGCTTTCGCTCTACTCGTAAATCTTTCAACCGCTCTCCGATTGTCAGCTTGACTTGCATACAGCAGCCTCCGTTTCCATTTTCCTGTATTATATCATGCTTTTTCATTTTGTGTCTCAAAGCGTGGAAAATTTCAACTTCTACCCCACTTTTCCTACCTCTTGGATATACGGGAAAGGACCTGTTTTCTTACTAAAATTTAGACATAAACCACGCAGAACCTTGAAAATTTCATGACCGTCCGATGAGGATATGCCTTCCGGAGAAGTACCGCATTCCGCGTACCAAGGAAGAGACAACGCCGGGGTAAGAACTCGGGCAGGAACGGCATTGGGCAGAACGGCAAAGCTCAATTATTTTACAGGAGAAAACAGGTATGGGTTTATTTACACAAATCAAGATGGCAGTTTCCGTGAAAGAGGCTGCCGAATACTACGGATTGGAAGTAAACCGTGGCAACATGGTCTGCTGTCCCTTCCACAATGACCGTACACCCAGCACGAAGCTGAACGAGGATTACTTTTACTGCTTTGGCTGTGGGGCAACTGGTGACGTGATCGACCTTGTGGCAAAGCTGTTCAACCTGAGCAGCTATGATGCGGCGAAGAAGCTGGTGTATGACTTTGGGATCGACCCGGACAAGCCCCCGGCCGCGGCAGCGCTGCGGAAGCCGAAATATCCGCTGGCAAAGGCGTTCCAGAATGAGACGCTGCATTGTCAGCGGATATTGTGCGATTATCTGCATCTTTTGGAGCATTGGAAGATGCAGTACGCACCCAAAACGCCGGAGGATACTCTTGATGACCGCTTTGTGGAAGCCTGCCAGATGCTCGATTATATCGAGGATCTGGCAGATATTTTAACCTTTGCGGAGTTGGAGGTTCGTGTGAAAACTGTGGATATGCTTCAAAAGGACGGCATGATCGACCGAATGGAAGAACGCCTGAAACGGACGGAAAAGGAGGTGGATGCCCGTGACGAAACGGAAATCGGCTAATTTAGACGCGCCTATCTGGTTTGACGGCACGAATATTAACGAGGCACTGTTCTGTGATGAATTTCTGAGCAGCAGGAAAATCATCTTTGCCAATGGTGCGTTTTTCACACCGGACGGCAGAGTAGCCGACGATCTGCCGCTTCGGGGTGAAATCTATGAGGAACTAAAGTGCTGCGCCGTGAACAATATTCCCCGCAAGATCACCAACATTCTGGAAGTGATGAAGCTAGCAGCTCATGTAGAGGACTTTACACCGGAAGCAGATAGAGTCCATCTGGCAAACGGCACTTTGAAGCTGGACGGCAGTTTCACCGAGGGCAGACCGACCATTGTACGGAGCAGACTGCCGGTGGCATACCGCCCTGACGCACCGGCTCCCGTTCGGTGGCTTTCCTTTCTGGATGGACTTCTTTACGCGGAGGATATTCCCACCTTGCAGGAGTTCATCGGTTATTGCCTGATTCCCAGCAACAAGGGACAGCGCATGATGGTGATTAAAGGAAACGGCGGCGAAGGGAAATCGCAGATCGGTGCCGTGCTGGGTGCGCTTCTTGGCAGCAACATGAAGGATGGCAGCATCGGGAAGATTTCCGAAAACCGTTTTGCCCGCGCGGATCTGGAACACATTCTGTTGTGCGTGGATGACGATATGCGGATGGAGGCGCTGCGGCAGACCAACTATGTGAAGTCCATCGTGACCGCCCAAGGTAAGATGGATCTGGAACGTAAAGGCAAGCAGAGTTATCAAGGCTGGATGTTCGCCCGCCTGTTGGCATTCTCCAACGGCGACCTGCAAGCACTCTATGACCGAAGCGACGGATTTTACCGCAGACAGCTTGTGCTGACCACCAAGGAAAAACCTGCCGGACGGGTGGATGACCCTGACCTTGCCGAAAAGATGAAGGCAGAGGCCGAGGGCATTTTCCTTTGGGCGTTTGAGGGCTTGCGGCGGCTTGTCGCTAATAACTTCAAGTTCACGGAAAGCCAGCGCACACGGGATAACCGGGAGGCAGTCAAGCGGGATAACAACAACGTCTTTGATTTTCTGGAATCGGAGGGCTATATCCGGCTGAAAGCAGACTGCACCATCAGTTCCAAGGAATTGTACGAGATTTACCGGATGTGGTGTGAGGAAAACAATCTGACGCCGCTAAAGCGCCGCAGCTTCAGTGACAGCGTGATTGCTAGTCAGAGCAAGTACAATCTGGAATACTGCAACAAGATCACCAACGCTGCCGGACGGCGCGTATGGGGCTTTTTCGGTATTGAGGCGATTGCAAAACCCAATATAAACGGGTTTTCTGATGTCTCAGAGCGTACGTACGTACCGGAGGACTGGCGATGAATTTTCCCGCCACCGCTCCATGTACGTATGTACGCTTTGTTTTTTCCAAAACGCCGCTATATGGAAAAACTGCCGAGTTTACCGCTGTATTTTGGAGCGAGAAATCAAGCCAAGTGAAATTCGCAAACTATTTGACTGTTGGCAGAAATGGTTTCACGGAATCGCGCTTCTCGGAACAGGAACGCAGATGTGCTGAAACGTGTGGAATCACACGGTTTAGCGCAAAGCCACACGGAGCAGAAAAGTCGATAGGTGTCACCTGTGAACAGGACATCATAACGGCGATTCTGAGCGGATTTGACGACAATAGAATTTTTCACGATATAGCGAAGCGGATGCGTTGGAGAGCGTACCTGCTTCGCTGCTTCATGATCTGAATTTTGGAGGGATTTTGAATATGAATGTACGCAACGAAATCAAGGCGCAGATCGTCCGCGCCGGTTTTACCATGCAGGAGGTTGTCGATCTTCTTCATGATGAATATGGCTGGTCAGACAGCGTTTCCAACCTGTCTGCCAAACTGCAAAGGGAGAGCATCCGCTACAAAGAGGTCGTGGAGTTGGCCGACGCGCTGGGTTATGATCTCGTATGGCAGAAACGGAGGGCGAACTAAATGAGTAAGCCACAGTTTGCCATCCTTCGCTTTGCCAAGTACAAAGGGCCGGAGATTTCCAATATTGAGTCGCACAATGAGCGCACAAAAGAGAATTACGCCAGCAATCCAGACATCGACAAGAGCCGCAGTCACTTGAATTTTCACCTGATTACGCCACAGCGTAAGTATCGTGCCGAGGCTGAAAAGCAGATTGTAGAAGCAGGCTGCCGCGTCCGCTCGGACAGCGTGCGTGTGGTGGAGGCGCTGGTGACGGCCAGCCCGGAGTTCTTCAAGGGTAAGAAAAAGGGCGAGGTCAAAGCCTATTTTCAGGAGGCGCTGGACTTTATTCAGCAGCACCAAGACCCGAAAACCATCATATCCGCCGTGGTGCATATGGACGAGAAAACGCCCCATATGCACCTTTCTT
>ENA-OZZQ01000662-OZZQ01000662.1-human-gut-metagenome-genome-assembly--contig:-NODE-662-length-9956-cov-3.723866_pt1 | contig 9956 bp, 9 predicted proteins | sample MGYA00243647_ERZ654151 | MGnify/ENA primary metagenome ERZ654151 (study PRJEB26926, sample SAMN06165154) | human gut metagenome | biome: ENVO:00009003; feature: ENVO:2100002; material: ENVO:00002003... | reverse complement strand
CATAGCGGAAGTGGAAAGGCATATTCTACCCCCCATGATCCGGGACAAATTCATAGGCAGCATGGTCACTTTGCAGATCAAATACCGGTTTTCCTCTTTTCCACAGTCTGGCCCGCAGGTGAGCATTACAGCTCTCCCTAATGGTACTGGACATCTTTCCGCGCTGTGGCGCACGAAGGGGATGACCTGTATGGGAGGGTGCTGCTTCCAATTCCAGCAGAAGACTGCCTTGCGACAGGCAGATATGTTCCGGAGCAAATGCCTGAATCCTGACACCCCTGTAAGTTGCCAAACGATACTCCCGACCCTGGTACAAGATGGCGCAGATACATCCGCGGAATGAAACTCCGCAAAATGGAATATGGGCGATTGAGACCATCACAGAACACGGTTCCGAGAAATCGTTGCACTGCATCCACAGGTAGGAGCGCGGAAAAGAGGTGCCGCTGTCTTTTTCTGCATAGCCCAAACCACCGTCGAAGCTGTGCAGATGTCCGTCCATTATGACGCTGCCCTGGAGGGTATGTGCCATGCTGAGAACGCCGTGCCGACACTCCATGGGGAAAAACCGGAATGGCCCCATGATATCGGAACCGAGTGGCGCAAATGGTCCGTAGTTAATCTCGCCGCTGATTCCAGGCAACGCAATATGACACCCCTGCCTTGAAAACCAGCATCCATCCGCTCGTATCACACTGTCACGGACGGTCAAATTGGATATCTCAAACTGTCGGGCGCCTTCCTGCGAAATCAGTTGGATAAACGCCCCGCTCTCTGCCTTTCCGGGGATGAACGCGACCATGTCATCCCCTTTTTGATGCTTAAAATACCAGCCCTCAAAGCCTTTCTGTCCCGACATACTCATGTCACAGCCTTCCTTTTAGGGATGGACTTAGTATGTCCGTATGAGTGTCATATAAGACGACGTTCACTCGGTTCTCAACGAAGGGCAGCCGCCCCCGTACTTCTGCTCCGCCAGATCCCAGTTTACCACGTTCCACCAGTCGTTGATATAGTCCGCTCTCTTGTTATAGTGTTTTAAATAATATGCATGTTCCCACACGTCTAAATTAAGCAGCGGCTTTACAATGCCCGCCGGAGTTTCTTGATTGGCGGTTGTCACGAGGCAAAGGCCACGCTTGCCATTGACCAGCCAAACATATCCCGAGCCGAAAACGGACAAGGCCGACTCGGTGAATTTCTCTTGGAAAGCGTTCAGGGAGCCAAACCTGTGGTCAATGGCAGCGGCCAAAGTACCCTCGGGCGCTTTTTTCCCATCAGGACACATGCCATTGAAAAAGAATCGGTGATTATATACTCCGCCGGCATTGCGGGCAATTGCCAAACAGTCCTTCCCCGACATTTGCCCAGCGGTACAGATGAGCTGCTCAAGGGTCAATGTTTGAAGCTGAGGGACTTTTTCAGGATGCTGTTCAGGTTGTCTATATAAGTTTTCAGGTGCCTGTCATGATGCAGCTGCATGGTCTTTTCATCTATGTACGGTTCCAAAGCATCATACGCATACGGCAGCGGCGTATTTTCAAATGGATAATGGCTTTTCAAGGCAATTCCCCCTTCGCATACATGATATGCAAACAGAGGATATTTGCTTTTTGCTTATGCCCGCGGTTTTGAATCTAAATGTATAGCCAACGGCAACCGGGCCGTTGTCATCCGCGGCGTGGCAGCCCCGGAACATGCCGCTCTGGAGAAAAGCACTCCATCCCGGAGCGGCTGGAGAACGCAAAACGGGAGTGCGCGGAGCGGAAAGTTCCAGACTAACCCACCTCAGAAAAATCTACAGAAGCTAGGTGAGTTATGAGCCTAAACAAGAAATGGCGTTTGGAAAGTGCGTTCTTTCTGAGCGGGAACGGCAGGCACCAGTACAACAAGCTTTGCAAAGGCTGTGTTCACCCCTGCAAGCAGAGTTTCCGGGCGGTGGTGGCATCCTGTCCCTACCTATTCCAAAGGTGTGGGAATTAGGGTTTAAGTTGAAGTGGTCGCGATTGTGATTGGTGAAGCTGATTACATCGAAGGTCAGATAATCGTAATATGTCTCCCGTCAATAACAGGTGGTGGGTACAAACTCGTACTTGCCACCCATTATTACTTTCCAATTATCGCCACCCTGTATGGGTAAGCCTCGATCCGCTTTGTCGGAAACTGGGTCATTTCCTGCTAACCAGAAGACATTTCTTCTCTGTTATCCGGCCGTTTAGTATGATAGGCGTTTGAAATTTCCCATAGGGCAGCGCCGTCCTTTCTGAATAAGGGGTTGGGACTATTCCAACAAGCAATTTTGTATTTAGAGAACAAAGGGCTCCCTAAAGCAAAAACTCGTAAGTTAGGCCACACTTGCTGTACTTGCTATTGCGCCCGTTGTATCTGTGACCTGCCGGGCGCTTTTTGTCGTTTCCTGCGGTCGGAATGGCTGGCCGTTGCTTTTCTCAAATTTTCTTCAAAAAGGAGGCGTTTAGCGGGCAGAACACGCTCACGCAGGATTGGTAGTAGCGGAAAGGGAGAGAACCACCTGATCCCCCCATGGAAAGGGGGTGAAACTGATGGAATCTAACCCCCGCGGCTATGGTATGCCTGCGACATCAGCAAGAAACGACGTATCAACAGGATCAACGGGAATGCGGGCGAGCCGATGGGCCAGGCTGCTTGAACGTGATGAAATCCTTGCCCAGCGTGCCTATTGGCTGAAAAAGGGCATCAAGCGCCCCGGAAAGGGCAAGCAGCAACCCGCTACCAAGTGGAACAGTTCCACCGTGACCAAAATCCTGTCTTTGCAGGAGTATTGCGGTGACATTCTTAACTTCAAGACCTACTCCAAATCCTACAAGAACAAAAAGAAGTTGGAGAATGACCGTTAGAATTGCGTCATCTTCAAGAACGTCCACGAGCCGATCATTGAACGGTCCGTCTTTGAGCAGGTGCAGCAGAAACAGGGCAAAATCCGCAAGCGCCGCACCAACGAAGGCGAGCATAAAATGTTCTCCGTCCTGCTGGTCTTTGCTGGCTGTGGCAGCGATCTTCACTTTGTCTGGTAGATATTTGGAGCAGGTAGTGCCTGGTGAAATCCGTCGCCTGACGAAGTTCGCCAGTCTCTATTTGACGAATTTCTGAAAGCGGCGTAGACCGGCCGCAAGCTCACGCCCCGGCTGCCGGGCGAGTTTGTTGAGAAAACCGAGGTTTTACATGCGGAAAAAACTGATGGTGTGTGGGAGCAGCGGCTTCGCATCCACTATAACTGCGTGGGAGAAATCACGATTCCCAAAATGCCGCACCTGTCGGTCACTAATGTGACCGTCAACACCCGCAAGGGCGTGTTCGTCAACTATGCTCTAGTCAGAATTACCGGATGAAAACAAAAAAGACGAGTGTTCTTACAGCTTTTCAAAGGCTATAAGAACACTCGCCATGGAGCGGGTGAAGGGAATCGAACCCTCGTATTCAGCTTGGGAAGCTGATGTTCTGCCATTGAACTACACCCGCAATGCCTGAACAGTATAGCACACCTTCTCAGGCCTTGCAAGACATTTTTGCGATGACTGCGTCTGCAAATTCGTCCGTGCCCAGGCTGCCGCCCAGGTCTCGGGTGGTCGTGCCTTCGGCTATCAGGGCAAGGACGGCGCTCTCGATTCGCTCTGCGGCCTCGGTCTCGCCTATGTGGCGCAGGAGCATGACGGCGGAAAGGATGAGTGCCGTGGGGTTTGCGTCGTTCAGCCCCGCGTGCTTCGGCGCGCTGCCGTGGACCGCCTCGAAGATGGCGCAGTCCTTACCGATATTAGCGCTCGGCGCCAGGCCCAGGCCGCCGACAAGGCCCGCACAGAGGTCGGACACGATATCGCCGTAGAGATTCGGCAGCACCATGACGTCGAAGGCCTCTGGCTTCTGCACCAGCTGCATGCATGTGGCGTCCACGATCTTGTCCTCAAACTCAATCTGCGGATACTCCGCCGCCACGGCGCGCGCAACGTCGAGGAACAGGCCGTCGGTACACTTCATGATGTTCGCCTTGTGCACCGCCGTGACCTTTTTGCGGCCGTTCTTCACGGCGTAGTCGAAAGCGTAGCGCACGATGCGCTCCGAGCCCTTGCGCGTGATGAGCTTGATGCTCTCGGCCGCGTCCTCGCCCACCATGTGCTCTATGCCCGCGTAGAGGTCCTCCGTGTTCTCGCGCACGGTGACTATGTCCACGCCCTCATAGCGGCCCTTCACGCCCTTGAAACTGCGCGCGGGGCGGACGTTGGCGTAGAGGTCGAACTCCTTCCTGAGCGCGACGTTGACGCTGCGGAAGCCCGTGCCCACGGGCGTTGTGATGGGGCCCTTGAGCGCAAGGCCGTCGGCCCGCACGGAGTCTATAGTCGCCTGGGGCAGCGGCGTGCCGCAGACCTCCATCTGGGCCGCGCCCGCCTCGGCCACGTGCCACTCTATCTTTGCTCCCGAGGCGTCTACCACCTTCCTGGCCGCCGCGGCCACCTCCGGGCCTATGCCGTCGCCCGGGATAAGCGTTACTGCACGCATCATGCTTCCTCCTTCCCCGCCTGCTCGCGGGTGTAATTGAGCAGCCCGCCGGCCAGCAGGATATCCCGCTGCCGGGGCGTTATCGTCATCCTGACCTTTATCTCCCTGTCGCCGCAGCGGAGCGTGACACCTTCGCCGCGCGCGGCGGCGGCTATCTGCTCGTGTACGCGGTCTATCGTTATCTCGTCGCCTTCGGAGAGGGCGGCGTAGTCGGCCTCGTTTTCGAGGCAGAGGGGCAGTATGCCGTTATTTATGAGGTTTGCCCGGTGTATACGCGCGAAGCCCAGAGCGACGACGCCCTTGACGCCCAGATACAGCGGGGCCAGCGCCGCGTGCTCGCGGCTGGAGCCCTGGCCGTAGTTCTGTCCCGCGACGATGAAGCCGCCGCCGTTTTCCTTCGCCCGCGCCGGGAACCCGGCGTCGCAGGGCGTGAGGCAGAATTCGGACAGATACGGCACGTTGGAGCGGTAGGGCAGCAGCTTGGCGTTCGAAGGCATGATGTGGTCCGTCGTGATGTTGTCGCCCAGCTTTATGAGCACCTTGCCCTCTATCGTCTCCGCAGGGGCCTGGGCCTTCGGGAAGGGCTTTATGTTCGGGCCGCGCACGACCTCTACCGCATCGGGGTCGGCCGCGGGCGCGAGGACCATGCTGTCGTCCGCCGCAAAGCGTTCGGGCAGGGCAGGCTTTTTCACGGGCGCCCAGGTCTCGGGGTCGGTGAGGACGCCGGTGATGGCGGAGACAGCCGCCGTCTCCGGGCTCACGAGCCAGACGCTGGCCGAGGCGGTACCGCTACGGCCGCAGAAATTGCGGTTGAAGGTGCGCAAGCTGACCGCGTCCGTCGCCGGGGCCTGGCCCATGCCTATGCAGGGACCGCAGGCGCACTCAAGCACCCTCGCGCCCGCCGCTACCATCTTCGCCAGCGCACCGTTCGAGGCCAGCATGGTCAGCACCTGCCGCGAGCCCGGGGAGATGACAAGGCTCACATTCGGCGCGACGGTGTGACCGTCCAGTATTTCCGCCACCTTCATCATGTCCGCGTAGGAGGAGTTCGTGCAGCTGCCGATGGCGACCTGGTCTGTTTTGATGCCGGCTTTCTCGCTGACCGGCGCGACGTTATCCGGGCTGTGCGGCATGGCGGCGAGCGGGTGCAGGGCCGAGAGGTCGATGCTTATCTCCTCGTCGTACTCCGCGTCCGGGTCGGGCATAAGCTCCGACCAGTCGTCCTCCCTGCCCTGGGCCTTGAAAAACGCGCGCGTCACCTCGTCGCTCGGGAACACCGTCGTCGTCGCACCCAGCTCCGCGCCCATGTTCGCTATAGTCGCGCGCTCGGGGACGGAGAGGGTCTTGAGCCCCTCGCCCGAGTACTCCATTATCTTCCCCACGCCGCCCTTGACGCTCAGGCGGCGGAGCACCTCCAGGATGACGTCCTTGGCCGTGACCATGGGCCTGAGCGCGCCGGTCAGCTCGACCCGGCATATCTTCGGCATGGCGAGGTAATAGGCCCCGCCGCCCATGGCGACCGCGACGTCCAGGCCGCCCGCACCGATGGCGAGCATGCCCGCCGCGCCGCAGGTGGGCGTGTGGCTGTCCGAGCCCAGCAGGGTCTGCCCGGGAACGGAGAAGCGCTCAAGATGCACCTAGTGGCATATGCCGTTGCCCGGGCGCGAGAACCAGATGCCGTGCTTTGCCGCGACGGTCTGGATATACTTATGGTCGTCCGCGTTCTCGAAACCGGACTGGAGCATATTGTGGTCTATATAGGCCACGGAGCGCTTGGTCTTGACCTGCTCCGTACCCATGGCCTCCAGCTGGAGATAGGCCATGGTGCCCGTCGAATCCTGCGTCAGGGTCTGGTCTATTCTGATGGCTATCTCGCCGCCGGGAGTGAGATCCCCGGAAACCAGGTGCGCCGAGATGAGTTTTTGTGCTGCGTTCATGCCTCTTCCGCCTCCATCTGCTTATATACGCTCCAGAGCTCGCCGTCGCCTATATTCGTGACGCGCCCGGCCTCGTATTGGTCGTCCACCCAGTTTTTGAGGATGTGGACTATCTCCTCCGTCTTCGCCACGGGGCGGCCCAGCTTCTGCGTCAGCCAGACGGCTATGCCCGCCGCGCCCGAGTTGCGCGAGATGCCCACGCGGGGCGGGCTTTTGAGTATCTTGCGCGTGTCGAAAATGCTGTATATCTCTTCATCCTTCAACAGGCCGTCGGCGTGGATGCCGGCCTGGGTGGTGTTGAAGTTCTCGCCCACGAACGGGGTGTTCTCCGGGATGTGATAGCCCAGCTCGCGCTCGTAGTAGTCCGCGATGTCGCGGATGACGGTGGGGTCCATGCCGTCCAGCGTGCCGCGCAGCTGGGCGTATTCGATGACCATGGCCTCAAGCGGGGTGTTGCCCGTGCGCTCGCCTATTCCAAGCAGAGAGCAGTTCACCGAGGATGCACCGTAGAGCCAGGCCGATGCAGAGTTCACGACGGCCTTGTAAAAGTCGTTATGCCCGTGCCACTCCAGGAGCTCGGCCGGGAAACCGCCATAGTTGCGCAGGCCGTAGACTATGCCCGGCACGCTTCTCGGCATGGAGGCGCCCGCATAGGGAACGCCGTAACCCATCGTGTCGCAGGCGCGTATCTTGATGGGGATGCCGCTCTCGGCCATGAGGTCGCTTATCTCGTGCGCAAACGGCACGACGAAGCCATAGAAATCAGCGCGCGTGATGTCCTCGAAGTGGCAGCGGGGATATATGCCGGCGTCCAGAGCGTCCTTTATAACGGCGAGATAGCCGTCCACCGCCTGGCGGCGAGTCTTCTTGAGCTTTTTATATATATGATAGTCCGAGCAGCTTACCAGGATGCCGCACTCGCGCAGGCCCAGGTCGCGCGCGAGCTTGAAGTCCTCGCGGCTGGCGCGTATCCAGCCCGTTATCTCAGGGAACTCATAGCCCAGCTCCTGGCACATGCGCAGGGCCTTGCGGTCCCGCTCGCTGTACACGAAGAATTCCGATTGGCGGATGATGCCCTTCGGCCCGCCCAGCTTGTGCAGGTATTTGTAAAGCTGGACTATCTGCTCCGGCTCATACGGCGCGCGGCTCTGCTGGCCGTCCCGGAAGGTCGTATCCGTTATCCAGATGTGCTCCGGCGGGTTCGCCGGTGTCAGGCGGAAATTGAAGGTGCATTTCGGCACCTCACTGTAGGGGAACATGTCGCGGTAGAGGTTCCCCGTCTCTCTGTCCTGGAGGCTGTATTTGTACTCGCACTCCATGAGGACGTTGTTTTTGCTGTTGAGCTCTATCATGCCGCCGCTCCTCTCTCCAAGAGTCTGCAACCATTATAACAGCTAAAATGAAATTTGCAAGTATCATCTTTGCATCTTGCAATATTTTTCTGGCCACTTTCGCTATATTCTTGTCAATATCTGATTTTTGTTGCAAGTTGTATCTTAATATCTTGCATTTTGACGCAAGAAACCGCCGGACTGGAGGGAGTCCGGCGGTTGGAAAAGAGAAACGGCCATGGGTGGGCCGTTCCTCATGATCCCGGTACTTGAGGCGCTGGCCCTTATGTTCGTAGTTCTTGTTCTCATATTTTGTAAAATTGTATCATATTTATTTGTTTTGTCAAGTCTTCATATTTAACAAGTTAACAGAGAAGAACAGGAGCGCTTCCACGCTCCTGTTCTCAAAAAAGTCATCAGAGCAGCATAATACCCGCGTTTTTGCAGGTTTCGATGGTCTCTTCGTCCCAAACGGAAGCCTGGACCTCGCCTATATGCGCCTTTCCCAGCATGAGCATCGACATTCTCGACTGGCCGATGCCGCCGCCTATGGTGAGCGGCAGCTCGCCGCTGAGCAGCATTTTATGGTACATTAGCTCTCGCCTGTCGTCGCAGCCGGAGATGGTCAGCTGCCTGTCAAGCGCGGCGGGGTCTACGCGGATGCCCATGCTCGAAAGCTCAAACGCGCAGTCCAGCGGCTCGTACCAGACCAGAATGTCGCCGTTCAGGCTCCAGTCGTCGTAGTCGGGTGAGCGGCCGTCGTGCGGCTTTCCGGACTTCAGAGGCGCGCCGATGCCGATTATGAAGGCAGTGCCGTGCTCCCGCAGATACTCGTGCTCCCGCTGCTTGGGCGTGAGTTCCGGCCAGCGGTCCTCCAGCTCCTGCGCCGTGACGAAGCTGACGGAGCGCTTGATCTTTCCCAGGCAGGTCAGGGCCGGGTAGATGGCCTGGAGCGTGTCCTGCGTGTCGCACATCGCGCCGACGATGTCCATGACCGTGCTCTTCAGGTAGTCGATGTTGCGGTTTTCTGGCAGGATGACCTTCTCCCAGTCCCACTGGTCCACATAGACGGAGTGGAGATTATCCAGTTCGTCCTCGTCGCGCCTGATGGCGTTCATATCCGCGTAGATGCCCTTGCCGGGGTAGAACTCGTAGCGCTTCAGGGCCAGGCGCTTCCACTTGGCCAGGGACTGCACCACCTGCGCGTGCGCGCCGGTGTGCGCTATGTCGAAATCCACGGGCCGCTCCCAGCCGTTCAGGTTGTCGTTCAGGCCGCTCTTGCCCTCGACGAAGAGCGGGGCCGAGACACGGAAGAGATTCAGCACCGCGGCAAACCTGTCCTCAAACAGGCGCTTCATGAGGCCGATGGCCTTCTGCGTGTCGTAAACCGAAAGTATGCTCTTGTAACCCGCGGGTACACGTGTGTTCATAGTTCCGACGCTCCATCCGTAAGTAAGTTGACGATCTTGCCGTACATTATCTCCGCATCCCGGCGGAAGCGCTGCTCTATATCCTGCGCGCAGGCCTCGTCAGAGACGAGGACCGTCATATTGATGATGTCCCCCTCCCCATCCGAGAGCGAGAGCTTCACGAAGCAGCCGTTTTTCTCAACCCTGTGCTCTGTGACGATGAGCGCATCGCGCTTCATCTGGGCCGCGATGGGCTTTATAAGCCGCTCAGCCTTGGTGCGGACGGAGTACGGCAGGCTGGACTCAGTGGCGGCGCAATTTCTGTCGCCCTTCTCGGTTATCATATAGCGGCCGTTTTCGAGCTTGTCTATGTGCCCGGTGTCCACAAGGTCCGCGAGGCACTGGGAGTATTCAAACCAGCTCACGCCGGTGTCGCAGAAGCAGAGCTCGGTCAGCGTATCCCCGTCCACCGGCCTCGGCAGGCGGCGGAGGATGAAAAGTATCAGGAGCTTTGTGTCAAGCTCGCCGTGGATAAACCCGAAGTTGTCCATTTTCGCCCCCCTCTCTCATGTTCAGCACATTATATCACACATTTCCGCCGCGGTACAGATTATTTATTTTCACAAGCGGCGGCGCGGCGCATAGACTGTAATGAAGTCCGCTTCAAATCTTCTCAGAGGAGGAAACAACATGGCAGACAGGGTTTGCCCGGCCCGGTGGACAGCGCGGCCTGCATCCCTGTCTCTTAT
>ENA-OZZQ01000653-OZZQ01000653.1-human-gut-metagenome-genome-assembly--contig:-NODE-653-length-10196-cov-4.509614_pt1 | contig 10196 bp, 7 predicted proteins | sample MGYA00243647_ERZ654151 | MGnify/ENA primary metagenome ERZ654151 (study PRJEB26926, sample SAMN06165154) | human gut metagenome | biome: ENVO:00009003; feature: ENVO:2100002; material: ENVO:00002003... | reverse complement strand
CGTGGGCTCGGAGATGTGTATAAGAGACAGTTTATAGGCTGCGTAATCGCTGGAGCTGCCGATCATGGCGGTTCCATCCTTCAGGATCGCAAAGAAGTTCGCCGATGCGCCGCTGTGGTATTCGACACCCTCCATGACCAGCGCGCCGCTGGGAGCGCCGGTCGTCATGTTGTAGAAGTCCGCATTCACGCCGACCACGGCATTGTAATGCTCCACATAATTCGCCGCATCGGACGGATCGGAATGCCGCTTCTGGGCCGCCGCCATCTGGTCAGATACACGGGACATGGCCCAGCCCTGGCTCGGATCGTTGGCGTGATAATTGGCGTGGATGCTCACATCCTCCCGGGCAATATCCGCCGTGGCGATGTAGTAGACGATCTGCTTGTCATCCTTGGTCAAAGCATAGTTGATCGTCTGCGTCACGCCGGGAGCGACCGTCGTCGTATCCGAAGAGAACACAGAGTAGTATGCATCATCCGGCTCCGGGTCGGGTTCGGGATCCGGATCAGGGTCGACCGGGTCGGTACCGTTCGGATCACCCGCAAGGTCAAAGAGATAATCTGCAAAAGCGTAGCAGCACGCTTTACGCAGCGTCTCATAGTTGGAAAGATCGGTCAGAGAATAGGAGCTCTCCAACGCACCGATCAGGGTATTCCCGGTATAGGTGCTCAGGACCTTGCTCCGGATACCGTCCTTGGTGACCATGCCGCCCAGACGGTTGGTCAGGAAGTAGGAAGCGCGGCTTGTATCTGTAAGCCCTGCGGTGAAGTAGTTCTCGATGATCGTACTCAGAGCCACACCGCCGCGATTCATCTCCGTTGTGAGATAGAACGCATCCATGTCGCCATAGAGGTCCGTATCGGTAAAGGAGTGATCCACCTCGTTGAGCGTGCCGTAATCTACACCGAGGTATCTTGCGCGAAGGTTGGCGGCAAGCGTATCGACGTCAGTCTCCGTGGTATCTACCTTGTCAGCGATATCCACGTTTTCGGCGCAGTACATCAGATCCGTAATGTCACCGGCCCAACTGCCCATGTCGGCACGAGCCTGAACAACAGCATCCGTCATGCCCTGCACCTTGGCGTAATTAGCCACATCCATTGCGCCAAACACATGGCCAAGGTCAACTTTATTGCCATTGGGCAATGTGAAATTGCCCAAGTTCTTCAGTGCAGAAGCCGAGGTGTTGTTCGCGGTATCCTGCTCGGAAACATAGGCGGTAAAGGCAGTATTCTCTTTGCCGCAGACCATTTCCCAAGTGCCGGAGGTGTACCGCTCCACGCCTGTACGGATATAGTTGATGATCAGCGCATTGGCATCCTCACCAGCATTTTCTTCCACATAGGTCTGGGCATAGCCTTCCAGAACCTTGAAGCAGGAAAGGAATGTCGCATAGTCTGAAATCTCAGTGACAGCAGCTGTGTCATCCGCCTGCTCCGATTCCTGGTCTTCCAGTTCAATGGAGACATCCTCGAGTTCAGAAGCAACAGGTTCTTCATAGTTCGTGGCGGTATCCTCAATTGCCGAGTCATCTGCCGCATACGCGCCAACAGGCAGCAGCGTTGTCAGCAGCATGACGACGACAAGGCACATTGACAGATACCTTTTCATTGTTCCTCTCGCCATGTCAGTTTCTCCTTACATTTATTTTAAATTATCGATCAGATAATTTAAGTCCTCCTGCATTGCGTAGAAGCGGGTCTGCTCTGTCTCTTCCAAGCCAGAGTCTGCAGGCAGTTCCTCTACATGCAGATAAACATTTCGCTGGGTTCCTGTGTCATCCGTCAGGCAGCCAACAACCTCGCTGCTGTCATCACCAATTAAAACCTTGAACAATTCATAGGTTTCTTCTCCGCTCTTGGTTTCAAAGGTAACCGCAATCGTGTTTCCGTTCTGCTCCTGGCGAATGGTAACATACTCCTGCCAACGATCCGGATAATGCAGATCACCGTAGTCTGTATGAACGACTACATCTTCTGGAATCGTATCTGCAGAAACATTATCATTCTGCTCTTCCTGCACTTTGTCATTGCCGCATCCGGCCAATAGGCCACACAAAAGTGCAACGCATAACAAATAGCCTATCAGTTTGACTGGTGTCTTTCTTTTCATTCCATGACCTTCCTTTGTTTTTGATTTTGCTATATTCTTCAGGGCGTGTGCCCTAAAATCACAAGTATTCCGTGTATGGACGCTCGGTATCTAATTTCAAGTATCTGTGATGGCTTCTTTGCTTATCTGGCGGTGGATCTTGCCGATAGTCACCATACTTCTGCTTCAGATACGCATCACAGTCTTCCGGAAGACGGACAGGAAGCCCCTCGAATATGCCGTAGCTGCCATCGCCATATATTTCTTTTCTGTGGTATTCCAAGTGTCCCTGCCAGTTCCCGTGGTTTGCGATGACATTCGAAGATTCTACCGGCCATGCAGAGATCAATGCTGTATAGGCCGCAGCAGTTTGTGCGGTGTTTTTACCAAAGCCCAAAGCTCGCAGCGGATTCACAACCGCTTCTTTCCATCGCTCAGGACGAACACAGGGAATGGATAGCTTTCTGGCAAACCAGGCTTTCTTGCGCTCCAGTCGTTCCTGCTCTTTTTTATCTTTCGGGTAACCATCCAGGGGGAAAATGTCAATGCTGATTCCATGGTTGATTGGAAGTGCCGCGATACTTTCCTCAATGCAGGTCGTTTCTGAATTCCTCAGCTTGCTGTAGATTGCGGGAAATGCAGGGTCTGATTGAAAGTTTTGAAGGAAGAGCTGTTCCGGGAGCAAAGCCGGAGCTTCCTTGCAGAAGCGTTCATAATCATTGCGGAATAGCGCGACATCGACATCATCATCCCAAGGGACAAAACCACCATACTTAACCGCCCCCAGCGCACTGCCACATACTAAGAAGTATTTCAACTGCAACCGATCACAGATCTGCGTGAAGATTTGAAGCATCTGGAACACTTTCTTCTGAATTGGGGTCATTCTCTAATCTCCTCATCATTGCACTGACCATTCCATCCACTACGCACAGAGCAAGGAAGAAGTTCAATGCACCTTCCCAAATTGGTTCAACAAAGCAATTGACATACGCGCCGATATACAGGAGCAGAAGAAGGTATCGCAGCGACGGAAGGATTTTTGGGTTTTTCCATATCACCGTCACATTGGCGAAGTTTTTAATGGAGTAAATCAGCAACAGGCAAAATGGAATAATTCCTGAAACTCTGCCAACATCCAACCACATGTTGTGGCGATATATCTGACTGGCTCGGCCACCCATCGGGTACTGAATCAATTCACGCAGTCCGATCCAAAAGCTTTGAAAGCGGAAAGAATCCGAATTTTCTAAGGATGCCCGCCGCTCATAGCGTGCCGCCAGATTTGTACTCAGGATATAATCCCTTATGGACAAGACATTGAAATGGTAGAGCAGAAACGCAATCAGGCTGATAGCGGCCATGATTCCAATACATTTCAAAACTCCGGCAATGCCTTGCTCGCTGTATGCGAATTGCAGTGCGGCAAGAATCACAATCAGCAGAAGAATTGCAAATTGTGTTCGTGTTCCCAGCATGAACATGTACTGAATTGTGGCAAGAAACAACGCAAGGAACAGGATCTTTACCGGGAGCCTTTTCTCGAACTTTACCGCATAGGGGGTAACTGAGATCGGCAGCGTATTTAGTGTGCCGGATCCCGTTGCAGCTTGATATGTACCTGTCCAGAAATCAATCAAACGGTATCGGTTATTTCCGATGTTGACCAGCATATTCAAGGTTGCGTAAGTTCCAAATCCGGCTGCCAGCGCCAAAATGCCATCTCGGATTTGTTTATCAGAACTTCCCTCAGCGATGAGCCAACCGATTGCGAATGCAACGACTGGCAGAATTCCATGGTGGTACACACCTGAGATTGTCCGCATTCCAATCATGGCATATGTCATGCCTGCAGATAGCAGCAGCCAAAAGCCTGGCGCATACAAGAAGTTAAAATAGATTTCTCTGCCAAGCATTCGCTGCCGCAACAGAGCTACAAACAGGAACACCAGCGGATATGCATATCCCCAATTGATCGCACCGAGCGTCAGCAGGAACAGAGGTACAATTGTCATGCGTCGCTTTGCTCCTTATGAATGAAGTCCAGGACCCGGCGCATTTGCACATTTCGATTTTTATTCTTCAGCACAAACTCTCTCCCTCTCGCGCCCATCGCATTCAGCTCTGACGGGCTTAATTTCCTGAGAGATTCCACCGTATCCCGAATGGAAGCAGCGCTCTCCTCTGGAATATAAGTTAAGAATGGATCATACTCTCCGGGTATCCCATCCAGACGAAACATCATGACCGGACGGCCCGATGCCATATACTCCATAGTCTTGGAAGGAAAGCTGTACTTCGTGTATTCGCCCTGATTGGTTCTTGGATTGACAAGCACGGTTGCTTGCTTCTGCAACCGCACCGCTTCCTCATGTGGTAAAAAGCCGAAAAAGCGAATACGGGAATCCTGTGCTGCATACGTGCGAATTTCTTCCTCCATTTCACCGGAGCCGCACAGCCACAATTCAATATCAGGATCCGGTAACTCCTTCATCGCCTGGAGGAGCAATTCAATGCCATAGCGCCGGTTCAACCGTCCTGTATACAGCATAGAAAACGGCTGGGGCTTTGAAACCGGCGGTTCATCTGCAACATCCCCGCACATTCCCTCCATCACGAGGTATGGGCGATTGCCAACATGCAAAGGCATCGCCATTTGTTCCGTCAGGAGGATGAACCGATCTACCCTTGCCATAAAGTGATAAACAATTTTGCAGTGGATTCTCCGCAAGAGTTTCCTGAATGAAGAAACCCGGTGCATATCATAAAACTCGGGGATATCCGTAATCACTGCCGTTACTTTATATTCAGGCTTCAGTTTATTGACAGCCCACAAAAACGGAAGATATGCTGTGAAAATCAGGAGTTCTGATTCACGTGGATACTTCTTCAGCCACGCTCGTGCCTTCCACATTCGTATGAATTGTTTTACGAGCGGGATATTCCAACAGCCGACCTCGTGGCCGACTATGTTCCCACAGGACCAGTCTGTATCGTTCAGGTGAAAAATCTTGAAATTTTTAGGCCATGTTCCAACCGGCAAGGCATTGATAACAATCAGCGGTTCATCTATATTCGCATGGATTCCCTTGATCAAATTCCATTGAAAGTTATTCGCCGCATTGGAGACGCCTCGTTTTGATGCGGATATAATTTCCTGTTCCCGTTCCTCTGGGAACAATGGTCCCAAAATAATCATACAGATAGCTCCACCGCTTCTCGTTCCGTCAGTTTGTAAATTTGCTCTGCCAACCCGTCAATATCATTTTCTTTTACAATGTACTTTCCGCCTGCACTCTCAGGGCTGCCACCGACATCATAGGTGATGACTGGCGTCCCGCAGGCTCTGGCTTCCAAGTTCACCGTTGGGTATGTATCCTGATGCGTAGGATTGACGAACACGTCTGCCGCACTGTAGATTTCGGCCAACTCTCTGGGACTGGCTGTACGGGGCAGGGCCAGGATGCCTGGCAAGAGCCTACTTTTTTGCTTTTCCGTCACGCCTACCAGGACGATTGCAAATCGACTGTCCAGCTTTTCCCGCAGCCGGCAAAAATCGAGCAATCCTTTCTCCTTATCCCAAACGCTGGCTGCACCCAGAATAACTGTTTTCCCGTCCAACCCGTATTGTTCTCGAAAATCACTTGGTGTTGGCTTGAACAGGCTTTTATCGATCTGATTGTGTACTACTTCAACAGGGTATTCTTTTAAGAAACTTTGCTTCACTGTCCGGGCCAACCACTCCGATGGAACAATGATCGTCAAGTTCGCAAGGCCAGTAAAGCACGCCTGTTTCTGCCGGTAGTTCCTCTGCGTGTGATCCACCCCATATGTTTTGGGATATGCCTTCAACTGTGGACAATCTCCGCAGCCGGATTTCCAGCGGTCACATTTGGCGGCGCTGAAATGAGCACAGTGTCCGGTAAATGCCCAGCAATCGTGAAGCGTCCAAAGGATTTTGATTTGAGAATGCTCTTTCAACCATTTGAAGAGCAGTTCAATATTTAAATAGTAGCCATGCAGATTGTGTAGCCAAATCACATCCGGCTGAAAATGCTCGATTTGTGAAAGCAATCGCTGTGTTGCCGCTCTGGAGCCATACCCATTCAAATCGAATAAGCGCGTAATTCCTGCGTGAAACAGATAATCCGGCTTTGTGCCGATTCGAATCAATTGTGCTGCACCGTTATCTGCACATGTCCTTCCATATGCGGTAGCACATTCATGGCCCTCGTTTTTGAGCTGTTCACATTTATCTGCGATAATTCTGCCTGTACTTCCAAATCCGTAGACAGAGTTAATGAATAGGTATTTCATGAAAAGCAATCCCTTAGTTGGCCGTGCGTAATACGTTCTTGAACAAGGCGGCATACTTGTTCAGGCCGATGCCCTTTGCATACTTTTCCGTGTATAGTCTCACTGCATTGCCGGACATTTTTTTGCACAGTTCCGGGTCCTGATACAATTGCAAGATATTCTGGGTGAGTTGCACACCATTTCCTACATCTGAACATAGCCCGATTTCAGAATACAAAGCATCCTTTGATAAGTAGGAACTCTGTTCCGCAACAGCCAGAATTGGCAAACCGCCCTGGAGATAGCTATAATATTTACTGGGGGCACACATACCGGTCAGCCCCTGTTCGAGACTGACAATGCCGCAGGAACTGGCAGCGACTGCATGCTCAAAAGCAGTTCCTGTGAGGAAATCGCAGATCCGGACATTGGGAAGCCGTTCTGCCGCCTGTCGGACTGATGGCATCTTGTTTCCGTGCCCAGCAATTAAAAATTTGATATTCGTGTGATCCGCCAATTGGTTCATTGCATGAATCAAGGCTGTTTCATCCTGACAGATACCAATATTGCCAAAGTAGGCAACGATAAAGTCCTCATCTGTATATCCCAGTTCAGCCCGTGCTGCGGACTTGCTGCCATCTGCTGCTTCATGCGCCCAATTGGAAATGGTGACAACGCGATTCGCAGAAAGCTCAGGTCGATGGTCAAGAAGGTATTCCCGCATCTCATCGGTCAATGCCACGACAGATTCAGCGCGTTGGAAGAGGCTTCTGTTTATTCGCTGCATCACGCTTGAAACGGTGCTGCCTTCTCTCAGACTACCCGAGGCATAAGCGACTTCCGGATAAACATCGTAGGACACAAAGATGATTTTCGTTTTAAAGAGTCTATTGGCCAAAATTGCAGCAATAGGAAGTACCGGTGGATTCGAATAGACAATGACCGCTTGGTACTCCTTAATTTCGAAAATATGGAGCAAGACCGAGAGTGTAAAAGAAAAATAGTTGATCAGTCTTCCAAGCCTACTGTGTCGGCTGAGCTGCATATAGTGAAGCCGGTGAATGGAAACGCCATCCTTCGTCTCTCTAACTGGAACCTCACCGCTGGTGTTATATTCCCTTGGGTAGCCACACAAGGCACCGACAGAGTATCCGTTTTGCGCCAAATAACTGGCAGTATCAAAAGGGAGTGTTGCGGAGGAGTTATATTCTGGATAGAAAAATTGGCAAAGGAAAAGGATGTCACGTTTCATTTTTTCACGATCTCTCTTACTTTTTTCTTATTCCGGTTTAAGAACCCTAACGCACAAATATCACCTGGCACCCTCATGAGAAAAAACGATATGTACAGTCTTTAAGAGGCACCTGATATCAAGGATGATGGATTGGCGCTCAATGTATTCCATATCGTAGATGATTTTTTCTTCCGGTTTTAGTGAGTATCCGCCGTTTACCTGTGCATACCCGGTCAGCCCCGGCGTGACCAGCAGGCGGTTGGAGAAGCCCGGAATATATTTCTCAAATTCTCGGTAGAAATAAGCACGCTCCGGCCGCGGGCCGACGAGGCTCATGTCGCCTCGCAGGATGTTATAAAGCTGGGGAAGTTCGTCCAGCCGAGTGCGCCGAAGGATTTGGCCAAAGTGCGTGCATCTTGGATCCTGTTCATCCGCCCACTGGGGGCCGTTTTCCTCCGCATCAAGGCGCATGGATCTGAATTTATAGATCATAAACGGCTTCCCATTGATGCCGAGCCGCTCCTGCTTAAAAATCGGAGCGCCTGGCGAGTCTATGGTGATGATTAGTGCAATGATCATCATCGGGATTGCCAAAATCAGCAGGCCCAAAAAAGAGCATACTATGTCAAAAACACGCTTCGTTACCAGAAACAGCTTCTTCTGCCGCAGTACAGGCTTTGCTATCTGAATGATCGCATCGGCAGAGCTTTTCTCTGCCAAACAGCCGGTCGCTGTTGACGCCATATATCCCACATCCCTACACTCTTAATCTCTAAGTAGCTGCACCGTCAGACCGGTGTTGAGCCAGATGGGATCAAAAGCTCTTCACGAACGTTAGGTACAACAAAGCTGTATATCTGTTCGAATGCCCACTGTGTGGTCGCATCATCATCCGGCATTTCACCGCCAAGCACTCTTGCAGCAAAAGACAGCATCGTGTCAAAAACCTGATGAAGTAGCATGTTGACATTGGCTTCCGGTTTGAAAGTTTGTTCCACCGCTGCAAATAGCTCCTGAAAACATTGGAGATGCTCCTCGTATGCATAAGTGCGGCAATTCGCAGAATAGTAGTATCGAAGGTAAAAGAGGCAGTCGTCCTTCCTTCCAAGAATGAACCTCCAGCTTGCTGACCACAGTTGAAACGCTCTGTCCTTCCATGGAGCATTCTGTATATGCATACCCACGAGGTTTTGCTTGAGAAAATATGCGAAAGCGACATCTTCCATGTGGAAGGCGGCACACAGCAGCGCCTCTTTGCTCTCAAAGCAGCGATAGATATATGCCTCGCTCAGGCCAGCTTCTGTTGCGATTGCTTTCGTTGTCGTTTTGTCTAATCCATCCCTGGCCACAACACGAACTGTCCCCTCAATAAAAGCTTGCTTTGCATTCCGTTCCCTCTTCATTCGATTACCTCATTTATGGTACATGATGTTATTACTGAGTGAGTGCCCACTATGTTGTGTCCAAGAAAAAAGCAAATCATTTTTATTACTGCGAATGATTTGCTAATCCACAATCGGAAATTTCATGGAGTTTGCCACTCTGCTACAAAAGCAAAGAAAAAGCCCCGCACAGCAAGGCTTTTTCCGATTCGATATCATCTGATAACACTGATTCTTGACTGCGCAGAGATTACATCCCTGCAGCATTCAGCTTTTGCATATTGTCCCTTTTCAATTCCAGCGAAGAATGCACGTATCGGTCCAGCGTGATTGTGACAGAGGCATGGCCCAGGATTTCGGACAGCGATTTGATCTCAAAGCCGACCTCAACGGCACGTGTCGCAAATGTGTGGCGAAGTGTATGAAAATGCACCCCCTCCAGGCCGCATGCCTGCGTGTACTTCTCCAATCGATACTGCAATACCCGTGGCTCCATGAATGCGTCCGTTCCGGTCAAAACATATGCGGCTGAACTTTGCGGCTTCATGTGCCTGCAAAGCCCAGCCGCGTATTCCGTCATAGGGATCGTTCGCACGGAGGTATCGCTTTTGGGTGGACCGATTACGATTCTCGTTCGAGCATTCTGTGATGCGCTGGTGTCACGCAGCCGTTGCAGCGTCTCTACAATTTTGATTGCTTTATCTCTTGTAGAAATGTATTCCCAACGCAACGCACAGAGTTCACCGATTCGGATGCCTGTACACAACGCCAGCAAGATACCAAATCTGCATGGATCCAAATCCTTTTGCAGGTAGGAAATGAAGCGCGCCTGTTCCTCTCTGGACAAAACGCGCATTTCCTTTTTTCCTATCTTCGGATAGTTGATCTCCACGGTAGGAAAGACTCCCTTGCACTTTGAAGCAGTGAACTTTAATATCCCGTGCAGCACGACCAGAATATCATGTACGGTCTTTGGTGCCAGCTCATCTTTAAACTGCAATTCTCTGATGAAATCGTCCATCAGTTCCGTAGTAAATCCCAAAGGGCAGCAATCACCAAGCTTGGGAATGATGTGCTTTTCAACTACTGTGCTATACTTGATATATGTTGATTCTTTCACCTTGCTTTTCTTTGCGTGAAGCCACCCCATACAATCTGTCTCTTATACACATCTGACGCTGCCGACGAAG
>ENA-OZZQ01000649-OZZQ01000649.1-human-gut-metagenome-genome-assembly--contig:-NODE-649-length-10235-cov-10.975933_pt1 | contig 10235 bp, 9 predicted proteins | sample MGYA00243647_ERZ654151 | MGnify/ENA primary metagenome ERZ654151 (study PRJEB26926, sample SAMN06165154) | human gut metagenome | biome: ENVO:00009003; feature: ENVO:2100002; material: ENVO:00002003... | reverse complement strand
CATACGAGATCATGCCTAGTCTCGTGGGCTCGGAGATGTGTATAAGAGACAGACTTAATGTTGCTGCTGTACAACTTTACAAATTGCAAATACCGGGAGGTTTAGTTATGGGTTTTGATAAAATTATCGCCATTACAAGACAGTATGGTTCAGGCGGACACGATATCGGTAAAGCACTTGCCGAGAAGCTTGGTATATCGTTTTATGATAAGGAGCTCATTTCTATTGCCGCTAAAGAGAGCGGTGTTTCTCCCGAGGTATTCAAGCATGCTGACGAAAGAGCTACCAACAGTCTTTTGTATTCATTGTCTGTGGGACTGTACAATTACGGTAACAACTTTTCTTCAGTGGGCGACCTGCCGGTTAATGACCGTCTTTATATTTTACAGCACAAGATTATCAAGCAGCTTGCAGAAAAGGAAAATTTCGTTGTAGTCGGTAGATGCGCCGACTATGTTCTTAAAGATAATCCGAAGCTTGTGAAGGTATATATTTATGCTGATCTTGATAAGAGAATTAAAAGAGCTGTTGACAGACAGGACATTGACCCTGCCAGAGCCAAACAGGCAGTTTTGAAGGCAGACAAGAACAGAGCAAATTACTATAGTTTTTATTCAGGAAAAAAATGGGGTCTTGCAGACAACTATGATTTGTGCCTTAACAGCACTAACATTACAGTTGATCAGGCCGTTGACATTATTATAAGTTACATCAATATTTGTGACTCAAATAAAAAATAACACTCATATTCGAGCATTTCCTGAATATACTATATTGTTTTATTAAGGAGGTGTACTATATGAAATTTGTCATTATGGATCTTGATGATTTTATCTTTGGTAACGAAGAATGGCACGAGAGCGAAAGATAATCGCTTTTCGGACAGAATTTTAATTTATTTACCGTGATTTTTTATCATTGACATAAAATCAAAAAAAGAGGCGGATACTCAATCAAAAGTATCCGCCTTTTTTGTTGCCCCTTAAAACGAAACGAGGGCTTGCATTAATATTGTATGCGCCAAAATCGCAATTATTCATTGTTATTTATAAAAGAAAGCGGATCGGCGTACTTGCCATCAATCTTCACTTCAATGTGTATATGGTTTTCGTCCCCTGCCTCAAAGGGGACTGCGCCGATTGTACCGACCTTCTTCCCAACATCGATTGAATCACCCTTGTTTACATCGACCGAGCCAAGTCCGCAATATCTGCATATGACATTGTCGGTTGAAATTTCAACGATTTTGCCGAGCATTTTATCTTCACAAACATTAGTAACTACTCCGCCAGTCATTGCGGTTACATCATCGCCGAGGTTGCCGCCGAAATCAACTCCCGTGTGCGGTTTCCATACATTCAAAGTTTTGAAATAAACACTTTTTTCGCTGTACTCACGAACAACATTGTTTGAATTAAGCGGATAGTTCAGGCTCAAATCTGTTGAAAGCATTGTTTCAAGAGCGTTTTTTGAACTTTCTGTCGGATTTGTTGACGGTTCTTCGGTTGCCGCAATGGTAGGAACTTCGACATCAAGCTTAACCTCGGGCAAGGTTTGGGTTACACCCGTGACATTTTCATTAACCTTAACCTCATTGCTTTGAGTTGCGGCAGGAGTTTTTGCACTTGGCACTGATAATGTATTGTAGGTTGAGTACACCGCCATGCAAACGGCAATCAGACAAATTGAGCAAGCCGTGTAAAATCCGATTTTTTCACGGCGACTGCGTTTTTTCTTTCTGTTGTTATAATAATCGCTCATAAAAAAGCACCTCCGTTTCTATTATTGACTGAGGTGCTAAATTTATACAGTTGTATATACAAAAATCCCTCCCGAAAAACGAGAGGGATAAGTTTGTTTTTAAGTATCAATTAGTATCAATTATACTTTTCTGCAAACAGCATTGATTGACTCCGGAATTTCGCTTTCGTCAGCAGAAATAAGGAGAACAATGTTAGTTGATGCAGTTTCGGCAAGATCCTGAAGCTTCTTTGTGAAGGTTTCAAGGCCTGCAAGAGCCTCCGGGCAAATCTTGAATGTTGAGTCAACGAGAATGTCAGTAACATCATAGTTGCCTGCGCAGATACCGCTGATAAAACCGAAAAGCATATCATAACCGCTGATGAGATACTGCTCTGTATCAATAAGTCTTGCCTTATGTGTAACATCATATGTGAGCTTTGAGCCTTTTTCAATTACAACAACATTGCCTGTTGAAGCGGCAACAGCCTCGTTAGCAAGAGAGATGAGCTTTTTAGTTTTGCCTGTTCCTTTTTTACCGATAAGTAAAGTAACCATAATTAGTTCCTCCGTTGTTATACTTTATTAAGAAATTATCCGAGTCTTGCCTCAAGAGCAGCCTTCTGATCCTCATAGCCCGGCTTGCCGAGAAGAGCGAACATATTCTTCTTGTAGCTTTCAACACCCGGCTGGTTAAACGGATTAACACCGAGCATATAACCTGAAATAGCACAAGCCTTTTCAAAGAAGTAGATGAGATAGCCAAGCTCTGATTCGTTCATTTCGGGAACATTAAGAACAATGTTCGGTACACCGCCGTCATTATGAGCGAGAACTGTACCCTCGAAAGCCTTCTGATTTACGAATCCCATTGTCTTGCCCGAAAGGAAGTTAAGACCGTCAACATTTGTCGGGTCTGTACCGAGAGTAACTTCTTTTTTACATTTATCAAAGAGAACAACAGTTTCAAACATTGTGCGTCTGCCGTCCTGAATGTACTGACCGAGTGAATGAAGGTCTGTTGAGAAGATAACGCTTGCGGGGAAAATACCCTTGTTATCCTTGCCTTCACTCTCTGCAAAGAGCTGCTTGAACCACTCTGACATCATTGTGTAAGCCGGCTCATAAGAAACCATAACTTCCATAGTTTTGCCCTTGCGGTAAAGCATATTTCTGATTGCAGCATATTTGTAACAATCGTTTGTCTTTAAATCATCGTTGTCAAATTCTTTCTGAGCTGTTGCGGCACCCTGCATAAGAGCATCAATATCAGCACCCGAAACTGCGATAGGAAGAAGACCTACTGCTGTGAGAACCGAGAAACGGCCGCCTACATCGTCCGGAACAACAAATGTTTCGTAACCTTCTTCGTCTGCAAGAGCCTTGAGTGTACCCTTAGCCTTGTCAGTTGTACAGTAAATACGCTCTCTTGCGCCCTCTTTACCGTACTTCTTTTCGAGCATTTCACGGAACACACGGAAAGCGATGGCAGGCTCGGTTGTTGTACCTGACTTGGAAATCATATTTACGGAAACATCCTTGCCCTCGCAAAGCTCCATGATTTCTGCAAGTGCAGATGAACTGATTGAGTTACCTGTGAAGAAAATCTGCGGTGTGTCCTTGCAGGTAAGGTTGTAGTTCTGTGATGAAAGAAATTCAATAGCCGCTCTTGCGCCGAGGTAAGAACCGCCGATACCGATTACAACGAATACATCAGTATCTTTCTTGATTTTCTCTGCACACTTCTTGATGCGTGCGAACTCTTCCTTGTCATAATCTGTAGGAAGATTGAGCCAACCCAAAAAGTCATTGCCGAGGCCGCTGCCATCATGCAACACCTTGTGAGCTGCTTTAACTTCGGCAGCAACACCGTCATATTCGTGTTCGCCGATAAAATCACTTAAATACTTGTCATTTAACTTTGTTGCCATTTATAAATTCCTCCAAAATTCCTATAGCGAAAATAGAATCGCAATAAGTATCTTTGTTGTTTTATTATACTATAATATGAGCGTTTTTGCAAGGTCAATTTGTGAATTTTTAAAATAAACCCGCATTGTTTTTTGCACTGCTTTTAATAACAATGCACAAAAGCCTGATTTTCCGACAAAATCAAAGCGAAATCAGCGAGGCGAACACATATTCAAGCAATGCGCCGAAGCTTGTTTTTTGAACAGAATCGCCTGCACAAATATCAAAGCTCTGCACCTTTTTTGAATTGACAAGATATGTAAGCGTACCTATCTTTCTATTCTTTTCAACGGGAGCGTCAATCTTGTCAGGCAGGTCGATTTCGGTTGTAATTTTAGCACCACTGCCCTTATCAACCACTATTTTTGAAGAGACCTTACATTCAAGCTTTACGCTGTCGGTCATACCGCCGTTTACTTCAATGCTTTTTGGCATATCTTCGGGAAGTGTTAATTCTTTTACAGAAACATTTGCAAAGCCGTAATCAAGAAGTGCCGCCGCATCTGCAAATCGCTCTTTGCCGGTTTTACAGCCGAGAACAACACTTATCAGCGAAACATCTCCCCTTGTTGCGGTTGCAGACATACAGCAACCCGCATCGTTGGTTGTGCCTGTTTTCAATCCCGTAATTCCGTTATAGGTTTTCAACAGCTTGTTCGTGTTGACAATCTGAGTTTTACCGCCACGAAGATTATCGAGCCAAATTGATGTGTAGTCAAAAATTTTCTCATGCTTTGTAAGCTCTCTTGACATAAGCGCAACATCATAGGCAGAGGTTATATGCCCCTCCTCATCAAGTCCGTTACAGTTTTTGAAAACGGTGTCGTTCATTCCGAGTTCTTTGGCACGGCTGTTCATTTTTTCAACAAAAGCGTCCTCACTTCCGCTGATATGCTCCGCAAGCGCAACCGCCGCATCGTTGGCAGATACAACAACCGTTGCCTTTATCATATCATCCGCACTCATGGTTTCGCCTTTTTCAAGCCAAATGTCACTTCCGCCCATTCCTGCGGCGTGTTCTGATGCAGTAATTTCATCGTCAAGGCTTAATTTTCCGCTGTCAACAGCCTCAAAGACGAGCAAAAGCGTCATTACCTTTGTTACGGACGCACATGGTCTTTGTTCATGCGGATTTTTCTCAAAAAGAACTTTGCCTGTTGACGATTCCATAAGCACGGCAGACGGAGCGGATATGCTGTCCGCACTGAGAGCATTCACTTTTAATCCGACAAACGGCAACAATAAAAGCACAGCACACAATGTTATTGAAACAAATGCCTTTCTTAACATAAAAAACACCTCGTTCATTAATATGAACAAGGTGTCGAATGTATGTAATAAAATATGTGCATTTTTTGAAGCTGTAACTTTTTAGTACTGCTCAATAAGACAAACTGCGTGAGCGGAAATGCCCTCAAGTCTGCCTGTAAATCCGAGTTTTTCCTCGGTAGTAGCCTTTACGCTGACGAGCGAAATATCAATTCCGCAGGCATTGGCGATATTTTTTCTCATTTCGTCAATATGCGGTTTCAGCTTTGGCTGTTGAGCAATAACGGTTGAGTCGATATTGACAATTCTGTAGTTGTACTCGGCAAGCAAACGGCACACCTCTTTTAAAAGAAGAATACTGTCTGCGCCCTTATACTTTTCATCCGTATCGGGAAACAGCTTTCCGATATCACCGAGAGCCGCCGCACCGAGAAGTGCGTCCATAATTGCGTGAACAAGCACATCGGCATCCGAATGACCGAGAAGTCCGAGTTCAAAGGGAATCTCTGTACCGCCGATTATCAGCTTTCTGTTCTCGGCAAATTTATGCACATCATATCCGTGACCGATTCTCATATAAATCTCCTTTGCACAATCAACCCTGTTGTCTTGACTTGAGAATACTCTCGGCTATCACAATGTCAATCGGGGTTGTCAGTTTAATATTTTCCTCATTGCCCTTTACAACAAGAACCTCGCCGCCCATGTTTTCAATCAGCGAACAATCGTCTGTAAAGTTGATGAGATTATCGCCGGCATTTTCAAGAGCAAAGCGGTACAAATCACGCTCAAAAACCTGCGGAGTCTGAACTGCACGGAGCTGTGAACGGATAGGAGTGCTTTCTATATTATTGAAACCGTCAACAACCTTGATTGTATCTTTTACGGAAGTTCCGAGAGTTGCCGCACCCGTATCAAAAGCCGCCTCAACAACACGCTCAATTTCTTCAACGGTAATAAGCGGTCTTGCACCGTCATGAATTGCATAGTATTTGGCGTTTTCACTGCACGCACCGATTCCGTTACGCACGCTGTCGGCACGGCTGTCACCGCCCTTGACGAGTTTTGAAACCTTGCTGAAACCGTTAAGCTCGATAATTTTATTGATTCTGTCGTTATCCTGTTCACGGCAGACAATTACAATTTCTTTGATAAGGTGACATTTTTGGAATGCCTTCAGGGTGTATTCAATTGCAGGTCGTGACAAAAGCGGAATAAACTGCTTGCTGTCGGCAATTCCCATTCTCACAGAACCGCCTGCCGCAACAATAACCGCAGATACAAAAGCTGACATATTCAACCCTCCGTAAATTTATTTTGCAATTTTATATATAATTTCTTTTAAGGAAAATTAAATCTTATCAAGAGCCTGACTGATGTCGGCAATAAGATCATCAACATTTTCAAGACCTACCGAAAGTCTGATAAGGTCGGGTGCAACACCTGCCTCAATAAGCTGTTCATCCGTCATCTGACGGTGGGTGTGGCTTGCGGGATGAAGAATACAGGTCTTTGCGTCTGCAACATGAGTTTCAATGTCGCAGAGCTTTAAGCTGTCCATAAATTTAACCGCACAATCTCTTCCACCCTTAACCGCAAAAGAAAGCACACCGCATGAGCCGTTCGGAAGATACTTTTCAGCAAGTGCGTGATATTTGTCATCTTCAAGGTCGGGATAATCAACCCACGCAACCTTGTCATTAGCCTTGAGGAATCTTGCAATTTCAAGAGCATTTTTGCAATGTCTTTCCATTCTCACATGAAGACTTTCAAGACCGTTCATAACATAAAAAGCATTCTGCGGTGACTGGATTGAACCGAGGTCACGCATAAGCTGAGAAGTAGCCTTTGTAATGTAGCCGAGCTTGCCGAATTTTTCGGCATAGACAATGCCGTGATATGAATCATCGGGAGTTGTAAGTCCCGGATATTTGTCGGCATATTTCAGCCAGTCAAAGTTGCCGCTGTCAACAATTGCACCGCCGACAGAAACACCGTGACCGTCCATATATTTTGTGGTTGAGTGAGTAACAATGTCAGCACCCCACTTAATCGGCTGACAATTGACAGGGGTTGCAAAAGTGTTGTCAACAATAAGCGGAACACCGTGTGAGTGAGCAAGTCTTGCAAACTTTTCAATATCAAGAACAGACACGGTCGGGTTGGTAATTGTTTCACCGAACATTGCCCTTGTGTTTGGTCTGAATGCCTTTGCAAGCTCTTCTTCGGGAAGATTCTGATCGACAAAAGTAACATCAATACCCATTTTCTTCATTGTAACACCGAGCAGATTATATGTACCGCCGTAGATTGCAGACGATGCAACAATGTGACTGCCTGTTTCGCAGATGTTAAAAAGTGCAAAGAAGTTAGCCGCCTGACCGCTTGATGTGAGCATTGCGGCAACACCGCCCTCAAGGTCGGCAATTTTTGCGGCAGTCATATCATTTGACGGGTTCTGCAGACGGGTATAAAAATATCCGCTGTCCTCAAGGTCAAAAAGTCTGCCCATTGCGTCACTTGAATCATACTTAAAGGTGGTGCTTTGATAAATGGGCATCTGTCTTGGTTCTCCGTTCTTAGGCACATAGCCGGAATGCAAACACTTTGTTTCCTGTTTCATTGTAAAAAATCCTCCGTAATTTCATTCATTTTAACTAAATATTAACTCAAAATCGGATACCGAATTATCCGAAAAATTCTTTAATAAAATTCATTATTGCATCTGTTCCGAATACAACGCCTGCAACTATAAGCAAAAGCAGTAATGCGCTGACAATTCTTACGGTTGTACGCTTTGCACCCGTCATTTTTTCAAACTGCTCGTCAAGCGTTTCGCCGTCATTCTCGGTGTATTCAACATCTTCGTCAAGAATTTCTTCGCCCTCAAGCTTGATTGCGCCGATTCCGACACAGGTGTCAAACGCCTTTTCATAAGCCGAATACGGAACATAGACATCATAGGTCAAATCATCATAACCCGTGTATGCCTTAATGCTTTTGCTGTACTTGTTTTCCATACACTTCTTGATTGTAGCGTCACACGGAACGGTGCTGTCCTCAAGTGCGGCTTTAACTCTCTGCAATTCAAAGCCCGATGCCGTAAGCAAATACACGGGAGTGTTTTCATCGGTTATTGTTTTAAGCTGAGCCTTGCAGTTTTTGCAAACTGTTTCTTCATCATTATGCAGTCGCTTGCATTTTGAACAATATTTCATAGACAAATCCTTCGTTATTTCATTTTGTTATCTACAATTTTAACACAAAAAGACAGCATGAGCAATACCCCACGCTGTCTTTATCCATAAATTTTTGTGCAGTTTTGTTATAAATTTAATTTTGTATCAACGGTCTGTGACCGCCCAAAAAGTAAAAGTGCAAACATTACGGTAATACAAACCTTATAAAAGGAACAAAAATAATACCGTTCTGTAGGGGCGTCCCATTGGGCGCCCGCGAGTAACGGCACAGAATTTATGATAAATACGATTATATAAATACCGCAAAGATAATGCCATTCTGTAGCGGCGAACCGCAACATTCATCATACAAAAAGCACCCGACAAATTAATGTCAGGTGCTTTGAAAAATTGTATGGCAATAAAATCAATTCACACAATCACACAAAATTAAAACATTCTTTTTCTTTTAAATACAAACATAACTGCAACTGCCGAAAGCATAACTACTGTGATAATTGCAGGAGTTGCAAAGTTGCCTGTTGCAACAACACCGTTGTTGGCTGTGCCGTTTGTGCTGTTGTTAGTGTTTGCATTGTCATTTGTTGCAACATCACTTGTTGCGGAAGAAATGTTACCGCTCGGCTTTTCAGGAGTGTCTTCTGTGCTTACAGGCTTAATTGACGGGTTAGGATTATCTACTGATTTCGCTGTGTAAACCGTTTCATCTCTTTCATCGCTGTTTAAAGATATCGAAAATTTGTAATCGCCCTCGTCTGTCACGGTAAAGGCAAGATAGTTTCCGTATTCATCAACATTCTCTACTCCATACAGTGCATACCACGGCATAGTAGCAATTATTTTAAGATTTGAACTATTAACTACCACACTGCGTTTTTCGCCGTTTGCATAATAGTATGTAATTTCCATACCGTCAATATGATTAGAAATAGAATTGTTGACATCAAGAGATTTCATCCACTCATTCCATTCCTCCCCAGACGAAATATCATCACGACTGCCTGTGTAAAGGGGCTTTGTGAATACCATATCAGGAAGCTTTGTTAATTCATATCTGACAATAGTATGTGGATCTACCTTTTTCTCGGCAGAAAAATCCGCTGAAACTATACATGTCACTCCATCATCTTCGGCATAATCATATGCTATATAAAAACTGATTGTATCCTCATTTTCAGAATTTGTACCATAGTATATTTTTCCCTTATAGCCGTCAATTTCTGCAATGGGCGGAACAATACCTCTCTCGCTGTCAATACCGTCACAGTTCATATCAAATTCCCTGCCATCGCTGTAAACAATGTGCAACACAACATTGCTCCAGAAATTACTATCGAGTTCTTCACCCTCAAGGAAATTAACAGTTTTTGGAGCTTTAACAACTTCCATTGAAACAGGACGCAAGCCGTCTGTAGGTTCGTCAGGTGTTGCTGAGTTTTCGGTTGCAAATGCCTGAACAAATACTGTCTGCACAAGGCATACCGCCAACAAAGCAGACAGCAAAATCGTAATAAATTTTGAATGTTTTCTCATAATTTCCTCCATCATTTTATTGTTTTATCTGATATGCAAGATTAATATTTTTATTTTAAACACCATTCCCCTCTGAATAATTATTTAAAAATTAACCCAAAATACCATTGCTGTTTTACTGCATTTTGCGGTATATTGCAATACAACAATCTGCGGTATGCTATACTGTATGCGAGGTGAATTCTGTGTATAAAAGAATCAGGGAACTGAGGGAAGATGCCGACCTCACGCAAAAAGAAGTTAGCAAAATTCTGCATTGTTCACAACAGGTTTACAGCAATTATGAACTTGGTCAGCGTGATATCCCCACCGTTGTTTTGATTTGCCTCGCAAAACATTATCACACCAGCACCGACTATATTTTGGGGCTGACTGACAACAAAGACTTACCGAATTATACGCACAATTAAATCGGCAAGCTATTCGTCCCGAAGATGTTCTTCGGGATTTTTATGACATTAGTTTACTGCATTTTGCGGTATTTGTCAATATATATACCTGTCTCTTATACACATCTCCGAG
>ENA-OZZQ01000646-OZZQ01000646.1-human-gut-metagenome-genome-assembly--contig:-NODE-646-length-10263-cov-4.040263_pt1 | contig 10263 bp, 10 predicted proteins | sample MGYA00243647_ERZ654151 | MGnify/ENA primary metagenome ERZ654151 (study PRJEB26926, sample SAMN06165154) | human gut metagenome | biome: ENVO:00009003; feature: ENVO:2100002; material: ENVO:00002003... | reverse complement strand
CGAGATCATGCCTAGTCTCGTGGGCTCGGAGATGTGTATAAGAGACAGCATATGACGAGCCGCCGCGCTACGACGGCATTGCCGGGGAGCCGCAGCTGACCATCGCCGTCCGCACAGCCGGGCAGATCACCTCCCGTATGCTCTCCATGAAGCCAACGGTGCTCTATGTCCCCCTGTCCGAGCTGGCGGAGCACCCGGATCTGCCGCAGCGCGTGGGCGTTGAGACGCAGCTTGCGGCCATTCTGCCGCGCGTGATCTGGAGCGGGGAGCTTGCTCCCGTCGCGCGGCAGCTGCGCACGGTCTATGAGATGGGCGTGCGGCAGGTTCTGGCCGGAAATCTCGGACAGCTGCACATTGCCCGCGCGGCGGGCTTCGCCGTCCGCGGCGATTTCGGCCTCAATATCGTCAATTCCCGCGCCATGCGGTACCTGCGCGAGCAGGGGCTTGATTCGCAGCTTTTGTCGTTTGAGCTGACGCTGCCGCAGATCCGCGATATCTCCAAGGCCGTCCCGGCGGAGCTGCTGATCTACGGGCGACTGCCGCTGATGCTGATGGAAAACTGCGTCATGAAGAACCGCACCGGCATCTGCGCCTGCCAGACCGGCACGGTCCGTCTGGTCGACCGTGTGGGCGAGGAATTCCCCATCGTCAAGGACCCCGGCACGTGCCGCAACGTGCTGCTGAACGGCAAGAAGCTGTATCTGCTCGACAAAAAGGACGCGCTGCGCGGCATGGGCCTGTGGGCGCTGCGCCTGCAGTTTACAACGGAAAACCCCGGCGAGATCGACAAGGTGCTGATGGACTATCAGGGCCGGGCCGTCTTCGACGCCGGAAGCTATACGCGCGGACTGTATTCGCGCGGCGTGGAATAAGCAAAAAAGAAGGAACTTCTTATATGATCATCCTTGCATCGCAATCTCCCCGCAGGCACGAGCTGATGAAGCTCACCGGCCTGCCGTTTACCGTTCGTGTCGCGGATATCGACGAAACGATGGATCCGGCGCTGCCCGTCCAGCAGGAGGTCACACGCGTCAGCCGCAGGAAGGCACAGGCCATCGCCGCCGGCGCGTCGCCGGACGATATTGTCATCGCCGCCGACACCATCGTGGTCATTGACGGGCGCGAGCTGGGAAAGCCGCGCTCGGAGGAAGAAGCGCTCGGTATGCTCCGCCTGCTCTCCGGCAGAACGCACGAGGTCGTGACCGTTCTGTCCGTCTGCAAAGGCTCACAGCTTGAGTCCGAAGCCGTCGTGACGAAGGTGACGTTCCGCACGCTCTGCGAGGAGGAGCTTCGCGCCTATGTCAGGACCGGCGAGCCTATGGACAAGGCCGGAAGCTACGGCATTCAGGGCTACGGGGCCATGTTCGTCAGCCGCATCGAGGGCGATTATTTCTCCGTCATGGGCCTGCCCCTGTGCCCGCTGTGCCGGATGCTGCGCGGGTTCGGCGTCCGCATTCTTGACGTGCAGGAGGCGCAGGCATGAAGAAAAAATTCTGGACGGGCCGCCTCAAGACCATTCTCATTGTCGCGCTCATCATCGCTATCTGCGCCGCCGTGACGCTTGCCATCACAAACGGGACAAGCGCCATTGAAAACGTGGTCGGGACGATCCTGTCCCCCATCCGTGCGGGCGTTGCGTCCATCGACCGGCTGGCCGAGCGGTATTACAACTATATGTTCCGCTATGAGACGCTTGAGGCGGAGAACGCGGAGATGGAAAAGCAGATCCTTGCCATGCAGGAGGATATCCGCGACGCCGAGCAGCTGCAGCGCGAGAACGAATGGCTCAAGGCGCTTCTGAAGCTGTCCGAAGAGCATGAGGATTATAAATTCCTCACATCGTACATCATTTCGTGGGATTCCTCCGACTATAAAAGCGCCTTTACCATCGGCAAGGGCACGAACGCGGGGCTGGAGGAGGGTATGTGCGCCGTGACGGAAAACGGGCAGGTCGTAGGCCTTGTGACCAAGGTCGGCGCCAACTGGGCCACCGTCACGACGATCATGGACTCGTCGCTTGAAATTTCCGCCTCCGTGGCCTCGTCCGGCTATACGGGCGTGGTACAGGGCACATTCCTCGAGGACGGAACGGAGATCCTGCGCATGAACTATCTGCTGACGGACGCGATCGTCAAGAATAACGATCAGGTCGTCACGACCGGCTCGACGCTCTATCCGCGCGGGCTGCTGCTGGGGTACATCACGAACGCCAGTCTCGACGAGACAGGCGTCGCGAAATACGCCACGCTCGAACCGTCCTGCGACCTGTCCAAGCTGGAGCAGATCGCGATCATTACGGAGTATAATGTGCAGTGACGCAAGAAACGTTCGATTTTCGTGCCGCACTGCGAACACTGTGTTGTAGGGGCCGATGCCCATCTTCGGCGCTAGGAGCCGCGCAAAGCGCGGTTGCGCCTCGAAACTAGCCTGCGGGCATCGCATCGGCCCGGCAGAATGCACCGTTTTTACGGTATTCTTCGGCAAATTCGCAACCTCCAAGCGGGCCGATGTAGGCATCGGCCCCTACAGTCAAACCATGGAGTTTCCGGTTTGATGTTTTGACTTCTCTCCCCGAAAGGAGGCCCGCGCGATGCACGCGACCTATAAAAATGCGCTGATGTGGACGCTTTACGGCGTGCTGTTTCTTTTGATCGCCGTTTTGCAGACGGTCGTGTTTGGCCGGGCGCGATTCTTCGGCGTCAAGCTGACGCTGATCCCCGTCTGCATCGCCTGTGTTTCCATGCTGGCAGGCGCGGAGGCCGGGGCGCTCTACGGACTTTGCTGCGGCACGGTCTGGTGCTTCACGGGCGCGGCCGGCGGCGCGATGCACATCGTCCTGCTGACCGTCTGCGGCGCGGTGATCGGCTATATCTGCGACCGGTATCTCGTGCGGCAGCTGCTGTCCGCCATTCTGATGAGTCTGTTGGCGCTCGTATTCTGCCAGACGCTCCTGTTTCTGTTTCAATGCTATCTCGGCACGATCCACATCGGCATGATCACTGCTCTGCCGGTCCAGATCGGCCTGAGCCTGCTCGCGTGCCCGCTCCTGTATCTCGGAGCCTGGGCGATCCGAAAGGTTGGTGCCAAATAAATGCAGCGAATTTCCCGCTTCCGCATGATCGTATTCATCGTCGTCATTCTGGCCATGATCGGCGTGTTCTCCCTGCGGCTTTACAAGACGCAGGCCGCCGTCACGGAGGACTCCCTCGTCGCGGCGGACGCCGACTCCATGGAGTACCAGTCGACGGTCGAGGCTGCGCGCGGCAATATTCTCGACCGCAACGGCAACGTGCTGGTGTCGAACCGCGCAAGCTATAACCTCGTCATCATCAACTTCGTCTTTTTCAACGCGCCCGACCCGAACGGGAACCTGCTGAAGGTCCTGAACCTCTGCGACGAGCTTGGGATCGCGTATGAATCGCATTTCCCCGTCTCCGCCGAGCGTCCCTATACCTATACCGATACCGACGACACCGCCTGGCAGGGCTATTTCCGCAGCTTCCTTGCCAGCCGGAGCTATGACCTCGATATCTCCGCGCCCACGCTCATGAAGCGCCTGCGCGACGAATATAAGATCCCCGACGACTGGACCCAGCAGGACGTGTACCGCGTCATTTCCGTCCGCTATGAGCTGGAGCTGCGCTCGGTAGACGAGATCGGCATGGAAAACTATATGCTGGCAGAGGACGTCGACGCGGAATCGCTGGCTGCCGTGATGGAGCTGGCCGTGCCGGGCGTTGTGGTCGAAAACGGCACGGTGCGCGAGTACAACACCACCTATGCCGCGCACATTCTCGGCTACATCGGCCCGATCTGGAGCGAGGAGGCCGCCGAATACCGCGAAAAGGGCTACTCCATGAACGCGCTTGTCGGAAAATCCGGCGTGGAGCAGGCGTTTGAGGAATATCTGCACGGTTCAAGCGGCATCAAGAAAACGACCGTCTCCTCGACCGGAGAAATTCTGAACCGATACTATGTGACGGAGCCTGTGCCGGGCAACAACGTCGAGCTGACCATCGACATTTCGCTGCAGGCTGTGGCCGAGCAGGCGCTGGAAAAGGTCATTCTCGATCTGCGGGAAAACGGCGTCGGCCGGAACAAGGAGGGCAAGGACGCCAGAGGCGGCGCGGTCGTCGTGCAGATGTGCAAGACCGGTGAAATTCTCGCCATGGCAAGCTACCCGACCTATGATCTTGCCACACGCGCGGAAAACGCCGTCGCGCTGAACGAAGACGAGACTGCGCCGATGTTCAACCGCGCGCTCGCAGCCTACCCGCCCGGCTCGGTCTATAAGATGGTCACGGCCATCGCCGCCGTCGATATGGGCGGCTTCGACCCCGGCTATATCATCGAGGACAAGGGTCTTTACACCTTCTATGAATCCTTCCAGCCCAAGTGCCACATCTGGTCGCTTGCCAACCCGCGCACGCACGGCAAGATCGATCTGATGGAGGCCATCGCCTACTCCTGCAACTATTATTTCTATGAAGTCGGCCGTCTGACCTACGACAGCTATAAAAAGGAAACGGGAAACAACCCGTTTGATATCGTTGCCAAGGCCCTTGGCCTCGGCGAGCCGACGGGCATCGAGCTGCCGGAGGACACCGGCGCACGCGCGAACGCAGAGGAAAAGAACAAGCAGTACGCAGGCGAGGACGCAGGCTGGTTCGGCGCGGACGTTCTGCAGGCCGTCATCGGCCAGAGCCTGAATAAATTCACGCCTCTGCAGCTGGTCTGCTACACCTCGGCGCTGGCAAACAAGGGCACGCGCTATGAAGCGACGCTCCTGTCCCGCGTCGTCTCATGGGACTATCAGGATCTGATCGAGGAGTCCAAGCCCGTCGTGGCAAGCACGCTGGAGATCTCGGAAAAGGCGCTGAACGCGCTCGATCAGGGCATGCGCATGACCGCCTCCATCGGCACGGCGGAGCAGTACCTCAGGGATTACCCCATCCCCATCGCCTGCAAGACCGGCACGGCGCAGTGGCAGGGCACGACCTCCACCGGCTCGTTCTCCGGCTCTGACCACGCCTCGTTCGTGCTCTACGCCCCGGCGGACGATCCGGAGATCGCCATCTCCGTCTATGTCGAGCGCGGCTCACAGGGCGGCAATCTGGCGAATGTCTGCATTCCCATTCTCGACGCCTATTTCTCCAGCTCCGCCAAATATGAGACTGTCGCGACTGAAAATATCGCTTACTAAGAGAGGAACCGCACATGACCGACCCTTCGCATATCCGCAATTTTTCGATCATCGCCCACATTGACCACGGCAAATCCACGCTGGCCGACCGTCTGCTGGAGGAGTGCCATTCCGTTGAAAAGCGCGAGATGGAGGACCAGATTCTCGACTCCATGGAGCTTGAACGCGAACGCGGCATCACCATCAAGGCCCGCGCTGTGCGTCTGGACTACCGCGCCGACGACGGCGAGAAATATGTCCTGAACCTCATCGACACGCCGGGTCACGTCGACTTCAACTATGAAGTCTCCCGCAGCCTGTCCGCCTGCGAGGGCGCGGTGCTGGTCGTCGACGCGTCGCAGGGCATCGAGGCCCAGACGCTGGCGAACACCTATCTGGCCGTTGACAACGGCTTGGAGGTCCTGCCCGTCGTCAACAAGATCGACCTGCCGGCGGCGCGGCCCGCCGAGGTCAAGAAGGAAATTGAGGACGTCATCGGCATCCCCGCCATGGACGCGCCTGAAATTTCCGCCAAGAACGGCATCAACATTCATTCCGTGCTGGAAATGATCGTGAAGAATGTCCCCGCGCCCACGGGCGACCGCGAAGCACCTTTACAGTGCCTGATTTTCGACAGCCAGTATGATTCCTACCGCGGCGCGATCGTCTATCTGCGCGTCGTGAACGGCACGGTGTATCCCGGCATGGATATCCGCATGATGGCCTCCGGCGCAGTCTACAAGGTCGTGGAGGTCGGATATCTGCACCCGAAGGGCATGATCCCAGCCGAAAGTCTCGGCGCGGGCGAGGTCGGATATCTCACGGCCTCCATCAAGACCGTCTCCGACACCCGCGTGGGCGACACCATCACGGGCGTGGAAAATCCGGCAGCCGAGGCGCTTCCGGGCTACCATCAGGCGCAGCCGATGGTCTTCTCAGGCGTGTACCCGGCGGACGGCTCGAAATACGGCGATCTGCGCGACGCGTTGGAAAAGCTGAAGCTGAACGACGCGTCCATGAGCTTCACGCAGGAAAACTCCATCGCGCTGGGCTTCGGCTTCCGGTGCGGCTTTTTGGGCCTTCTGCACATGGAGATCATTCTCGAGCGTCTCGAGCGCGAATATAACCTCGACCTCATCACGACGGCCCCGAACGTCGTCTATAAGATCACCAAGACCGACGGCACGCAGCTCGATGTCTACACCCCGCTCAACTACCCAGACCCCGCCGAAATTGCCGAGGCGCAGGAGCCGTATGCGAAGGCGAACCTCATCGCCCCGCCCGAATATGTCGGCGCGATCATGGACCTGTGCCAGAACCGGCGCGGCGAATTCAAGGATATGCAGTACCTCGACCCCACGCGTGTTGAGCTGCACTATTCCATGCCGCTCAACGAGATCATCTATGACTTCTTCGACGCGCTCAAGAGCCGCACGCGCGGCTACGGCTCGCTGGACTACGAGCTGGAGGGCTACCGCCCGTCGAAGCTCGTCAAGCTCGACATTCTCCTGAACGGCGAGATCGTCGACGCGCTGAGCTTCATCCTCTTCGCCGACAACGCCTACGCAAGAGCCAGAAAGATCTGCGAAAAGCTCAAGGACAATATCCCGCGCCAGATGTTTGAGATCCCCGTGCAGGCTGCCGTCGGCGGCAAGATCATCGCCCGCGAGACGATCAAGGCCCTGCGCAAGGACGTGCTTGCCAAGTGCTACGGCGGCGATATCACGCGCAAAAAGAAACTGCTCGAAAAGCAGAAGGAGGGCAAGAAGCGTATGCGCACGTTCGGCACGGTCGCCGTGCCGTCCGAGGCGTTCATGGCCGTCCTTAAGCTTGACGACGAATCGTAGGAGGTTTTTCCGTGGCGCTCATTCAGATCGTTGAAAACAAGAAAAAAAGCCTCGGCATCTACGTCCACATCCCGTTCTGCCGGAGCAAATGCGAATACTGCGACTTTTATTCCGTTCCCGGCGCACGCAGCCGGGATCTGATGGACCGGTATCTCGACGCCGTGATCCTGCACATCCGCGAGGCGGCGCAGGGTGCAGCGGGCTATGAGGTCGACACCGTCTATTTTGGCGGCGGCACGCCGTCGTCCTTCGGGGCCGGCGGGCTTGCGAAGATTTTCGCCGAGATCGACCGCCGCTTCGACGTCAGCCGCGACGCGGAGGTCTCGCTTGAGGCCAACCCCGACTCCGTGACGCTGCCCATGCTCACGCGGCTGCGCCGCGCGGGCTTCAACCGCATCTCCATCGGCGTGCAGTCGGACGACGACGCGCAGCTCAAGGCGCTGGGCCGCCCGCATACCTACCGGCAGGCGCAGCAGGCCGTGTCGCTCTCGCGGCGCGCGGGCTTTGACAACGTTTCGGTCGACCTCATGTTCGGCCTGCCGAGCCAGTCGCGCGAGCAGTGGATGCAGACGCTTCGCAACGTCATCGACCTCAAGGCCGACCACATCAGCTGCTACGGGCTGAAGGTCGAGCCGGGCACGAAGCTCTGGACGTACAAGGACTGCGCCAACCTCCCGGACGACGACGCACAGGCGGATATGTATTTTTACGCCGTCGAAACGCTGGAGCAGTTCGGCTATCACCAGTACGAGATCTCCAATTTCGCGCACGACGGCTTCATCTGCCGCCACAACATGAAATACTGGGTCGGCGACGAGTATCTGGGCTTCGGCCCGTGCGCGGCGTCGGACTTTGCCGGACGGCGGTTCACCATCAAGCCCGATCTGGAGGGCTATATCAAGGGCGTGACGGACAAGGGCCAGATTTTGTCCGAATCTGAGCTTGTCCCGCTGCGCGAACGCGCGGGCGAATACCTCATGCTCCGATTGCGGACGGTCGACGGCATTGAAAAGAGCGAATACACCCGCTCGTTCCTGCTGCCGTTTGAGCCGATTGAGGACATTCTTGTCCGGCTGCAGGCGCGGGAATACGCCGCGTTTACCTCCGGCCGCTGGCACCTGACGCCGAAGGGCTTCATGCTCTCGAACACCATTCTGGTGGAGCTTCTCGAAGCGCAGCAGAAATCCAGACCGCTGGCGCAGAAGCGCTGAAGACAAACAGAGCCGGGGAAGCGTCGACGCTTCCCCGGCTCTTGCCGGAAAAAACAGCCCTTCCGGTCAATCGGTGCGGCCGCAACAGGAGACTGCGAAGAAACCAGGCAGCTGCTTTTCGGGCTCCGCCCGGATCAGCGGGACGCGGAACCCCCGTTCTGCCTGCCTTCTGCCGCTCCGGCGAAGCGCGGCGTCTGACCGAAACGCGCACCTGCGTATGGATCATCCGGCGGACAAAGCATCTCAAAAGCGTTTGCCAACGATCTCTCTGGCCATAGTATGCGCAGGGCGAAGAAAAATACACAAGGTCTGATTTGACTTTACAGGCGCAAAACGGTAAGATAAGAAAAAAACGAACAGGAAGCACAAAGGCAATGGAAGAATTTAAAAATTTACAGGAAACAAAGCTCACGTCCCAGCCGATCTTTGACGGCGACGTGCTGCATATCTACAAGGATACCGTCCGCCTGCCGAACGGCAAAACCTCCACACGGGAATACACCGTCCACCACGGCGCGGTGTGCATCCTGCCGCTGCTGGAAAACGGCGACGTGCTGCTCGAGCGGCAGTTCCGCTATGCCATGGGCGAAGTCCTGACGGAGATCCCCGCCGGGAAGCTCGACTACATCGGCGAGGACCCGCAGGAGGCCGCGCTGCGGGAGCTGCGCGAGGAAACGGGCGCGGTCGCAAGCGAGCTCATCCCGCTCGGCCCGTTTTACCCCACCTGCGCGTATTCGACCGAGGTCATCCAGATGTTCCTGGCACGCGGGCTGAGCTTCGGCGAACGGGAGCTGGACGAGGATGAATTTCTGAACGTGTTCCGCCTGCCGCTGCGGGAGCTGGTCGAAAAGGTCCTGAACGGCGAAATTCCCGACGCCAAGACGCAGGCCGCCGCGCTTCGCGTGTGGTGCATGCTGCAGGAGGGAAGGCTCTCGTGAGGCGGGAACTGCTGTACGTCTCGTCCATCGGTGAAGACTGCTGCGAGGCTGCGCGGGCGTTTGGCCTTGGGATCGAGCTTGCGCAGTTCTGCACCGCCGCCCGGCTCGACGGCGCTCCGCCGGAGCCGTGGGAGCTTCCGGTGGAACGCTGCCTGTCTGCATCAAGCCGGTTCGTGCTGCACGGGCCGTTCAACGAGCTGACGCCTGCGGCCATCGACCCACTTGTGCTGGATGTGACGAAGAAGCGATACCGGCAGGCGATCAAGAAGGCGCATACAATGGGCATTCAGAAGATCGTTCTGCACGCAGGCTTTCTGCCGCTGGTCTATTATCCGGAGTGGTTCGTGGAGCGCAGTGCCGCCGTATGGCGGGAGCTGCTCTGCGATGTTCCGGACGATATGACCGTGTGTCTGGAAAACGTGCTGGAGCCGGAACCGCAGCTTTTAACGGCGATCATGGAGGCCGTCCATGACCCGCGCCTGCGTATCTGCCTCGATCTCGGCCACGCGAATACGTGCGCGTCAGCGCTTCCCCCGGAGAACTGGCTGCGCGCCTGTGCGCCATACCTTTCCCACGTGCACCTGCACAACAATCAGGGCGACCGTGACCTGCACGCGGCGCTCTTTGACGGCGTGATGGATATTGCGGGGCTTCTTTCCCTGCTGGAAGCGCTTTCCCCGCAGGCGACGTGTACGCTGGAGCTGACGCAGGACAGGCCGAGCCTTGAGTGGCTCGTGGAAAAGCACCTTTTGGAGTGAACCCTATGGAACAGACTGAACGGCAGCTTGTTTCGCTGCTTTCCGAAATTCCCCCGCTTTATGACGTGCCCATGCGCGAGGCGAAGGCCCGGCAGGACGCACTGGCCAAGCCGCCCGGCAGCCTCGGTCTGCTGGAGGACCTTTCTGTCCAGCTGGCGGGCATCACCGGGCAGGTCAAAAACGAAGTCAGCCACACCCGCATTTACGTGCTTGCGGCAGACAACGGCGTGGTCTGCGAGGGCGTTTCGTCCGCGCCGCAGTCGGTCACGCGGGCGCAGCTGTCTCTTATACACATCTCCGAGCCCACGAGACTAGGCATGATCTCGT
>ENA-OZZQ01000637-OZZQ01000637.1-human-gut-metagenome-genome-assembly--contig:-NODE-637-length-10320-cov-5.905602_pt1 | contig 10320 bp, 9 predicted proteins | sample MGYA00243647_ERZ654151 | MGnify/ENA primary metagenome ERZ654151 (study PRJEB26926, sample SAMN06165154) | human gut metagenome | biome: ENVO:00009003; feature: ENVO:2100002; material: ENVO:00002003... | reverse complement strand
CTAGTCTCGTGGGCTCGGAGATGTGTATAAGAGACAGCAGTCCGCCCTGCCGCCAAGGTTATCTACCTTGTCAAAGGCATTCCATTCCAGCTTCACAATGGCATTTACCAATTCTTCTTTTTCCATATCTATCTTCCTTCCCTAAGCTAACTGCAGGATATACGGTATCTGCTGCTCCAAATAAAGGGCGCTGCTCCTCGTATATCCCTCTTCCCTTAAAAGCTTCCCTATCTCTGCGGCAATCTCATTTATAGCCATTAAAACCTCATCCTCTTTGTTGGTGGTTCCAATCCAGTCAATCTGCTCCCTTGTCTGATAAGAAGCGGTGTCGGGAATTTTCCCCATAAGGGATTTTACACCATCCAGAATTTTTTCTCCCTTTGCCAGCTTAGCCGCCTCCGTTACCATCCATTTTCTATGGGGCGCATAGACTCCGTTTATCAGGTAAAGCAATTCCATCACATGCTCCTCAAAAGAATGTACCATCAGGGAAGCCCCATATATATCCTGTCTTTGCATCAGCCGCTGGTAATTATACTGGCCCTCCTGGCAGATTTCTCCCAGCTTCTGCGCCATTTTTCTCCTTCGCACTCCTTCCGGATAACCCTTTTGCAGATTTGCATAAATTCTGCCGAACAGAGAGTCCCCGCCGTCAAATATCTCCCCGTTTGTAACGGTTTTTAACCGCCAGTCCTCCATCCTCAGCCATGTATCCTCCGGCAGCGTCTGGAACCGGATTAAATACTCCAGCTCCTTCTCATTCAGGGAGAGTATCCTGCCAAAGAAATCCTCCAATACAATAACACCATTCCGGGGCGCTGACGGGATTTTTTCCGGCTTTGAAAATCCGCGGTAGTCCTCCGGAAGGGAATCATAGACCTTCTCCAGCTCTTTTCCAAACCGGCTGTACTGCTCTTTTGTCACGAAGATACAAAAGCCCGGTCCAAAATCATGGTCCATTGACAGGATGTCATCTACACCAAAGCACTCGGAGCCCTCTCCCACCTTTGCAAAGGAAAGCTCTGACAATTCCACCCTTTCATGTCCGTCCTGTGCATTCCATTCCTCCTGCCATTTCTGGAATCCGGCTTTGCCATATTGTGTATAATACTCCCTGGCAAGCGTCATTCCCTTTAATGCCTCCGGCTTTTGCAGGGCGGCATAGCTTACCTGAAGGTTGGACACAATGCGGAAATAAGCGTGTGTCAGACCAACATGCTTCCTTAGAGCTGTCATTGCCTGCTCATAGCATTGCACCGCCTGTTCATACTCCTTTGCGGCAAAATGAACGTCTCCCGACACGGAAAGCGCCGCACTGTAATGGTAATCCTCTGTCAGACCATTTCTAAAGATAGCAAGCCCCTTCGCCACATTTTCCTTTGCCATAGCTACGTCGCCTGCCTTCACACAGGAGGCAGCCAGATTGGTGTAGGTAACCGCCAGCTCCACAACCGCCTCAGGATATTCCCTTACAATCAGAAGCGCCTTGTTAAGCATTTCACAGGCTTTATCAAACTGCCCCATTTCCTGATAGAGCAGAGACAGGTTATTATATAACCCGGCATACCGGAAATCCTTCTTATCCAGCACCTTTTCATAAATATCAGACACCATGCGGTAGTATTGCAGGGATGTCTCCAGCTTGCCCGAAGCCCGGTATGCATTTGCTATGTTGAGGCAGCTGGTTCCGTAGTGTATGGTATCCTTAAGCCCCGCCCGCTCCATAAAGGGCAGAAGCTTTTCACAATAGATTTGTGCCTTGTCATACTGGGACGCATCCCGGTAAAACCCAATCAGCTCATTAATAATAGTAATGGCGCTTCCCACATCCTTTTCCTGTAACGCCTGTTCCAGATTAGAGGATAAATAATCCTCTACCTTTTCACTCTGCCGCTCTGCATAAAGCGCATCCAGTCCGTCTATCACCTTTTGAATATCCAAGCCTGTATCCTCCTGTCATAGATTCCCCACAATTTTTCCTTTCTTTATCCGACTGCTTTATCCTTTAACCGCTTTACAACCTCCTCTTCCTTTTCCTCTTCCTCGTTGTAAGGGGCAGCAACCACAATCAGTGTAACCCCCAGTTCCATCGCCGCCTCCATTTTTTCAAGGAAACCGCTGGAAATACCGGAATCCTTTGTCACAAGATACCGTATATTATAATCCTTAAGGGTTGCATAATTCATCATTTTGGAAAACGGTCCTGTCATTCCAATCAGATGCCTGCCGGAAATCCCTAAATTTTCACATGCCTTTACAATACCACCATTTGGAAGAACTCTGGAATACAACCTTTCCTTATAATCTGCAAGCTTTGTATATTCGTAAAGCTCCAATGCACCGGTTGTGGTTAAAACATTTCCCTGTGTTTCCTGTAAATATTCCACAGCAGCTTTAATACTCTCTACAATGATGATACGGTCACTGTTATTATTTTTGTCCAGTTCGCCGGGTACAACCAGCTCACCCCTGTTAGCCAGCTCGTTAATCGCTGCCAGCTCGCCCTTCACTGCCAGTTTCCCCTTCACTGATAATTCTCCCTTTACTGCCAAGCCCGTTCTCGGAATTGCAAGCTCGCCGTTTTTGCGGATTACCATCTCTTTCTTTTCTTCTTCCTGACCATTACCCTGATGTGCCATTTTAAGATACCTCCTAATCCATACGATTTACCTGTTCTCCCTCATATAAATGAAATTATACACCTTTTTTTACAGTGAATAAAGTCCCAAAAGAAAAATGCCGGGACTCCCGGCATCTTTCAAGCGTTTCTGTTCATTTATACCTGCTTCTATACATAATGGATTAGAAGCATATTACTTCTTAGTGATATATCCCTGTGCCTTCAAAAGCTCTGCACAAAGAACTGCACCACCGGCAGCGCCACGCACCGTGTTATGGGAAAGACCTACGAATTTCCAGTCATATACGCTGTCCTCGCGGATACGGCCTACGGAAATACCCATGCCGTTCTCATAATCCACATCCAATGCTACCTGTGGACGGTTATCCTCCTCCATATACTGGATGAACTGCTTCGGAGCACTTGGCAGTCCTAATTCCTGTGGGACACCCTTATATTCCACCAATTTTTGGATTAACTGCTCCTTGGTAGGCTGTTTCTTAAACTTTACAAATACAGCGGCAGTATGACCATTTAAAACAGGAACACGGATACACTGGCATGTGATAACCGGACTCTCGGCAGGCACAATCTCTCCCTTTTCCTCGTCAATATGTCCCCAGATACGCAGAGGCTCCTTCTCTGATTTTTCCTCCTCTCCGCCAATAAACGGAATAATATTGCCAACCATCTCCGGCCAGTCCTTAAAGGTTTTCCCTGCACCGGAAATTGCCTGGTAGGTAGTTGCCACTACCTCATATGGCTCAAATTCCTTCCATGCAGTAAGCACCGGCGCATAACTCTGGATAGAGCAGTTTGGCTTTACCGCCACAAATCCACGGGTTGTACCGAGACGTTTTTTCTGAAAATCAATAACCTTCATATGCTCCGGATTAATCTCCGGTACCACCATAGGAACATCCGGCGTCCATCTGTGGGCAGAGTTATTAGAGACAACCGGAGTCTCGGTTTTTGCATAGGCCTCCTCAATTGCCTTAATCTCTTCTTTGGTCATATCTACAGCACTAAATACAAAGTCAACCGTAGATGCAACCTCTTCCACTTCATTTACATTATGAACAATAATATCTTTAACTGCCTCCGGCATTGGAGTATCCATCTTCCAGCGGTCCCCAACTGCCTCTGCATAAGTTTTTCCTGCACTTCTCGGACTGGCTGCAATGGTTGTCACCTCAAACCATGGATGATTCTCCAACAATGCAATAAATCTCTGTCCTACCATTCCGGTACCACCTAAGATACCTACCTTTAACTTTTCACTCATCGCTAAACTCCTCTTAATCTGTATTCCTGCGGGTTTCATAGCCCAACAGTATGAAATCTACATTATAATACTCTAATCTGTTTCATTTAGCAAGTTTTTTATGCATTTTATGGCAATACAAAATTCCACACCGTCCTCCATGTTTTGAACTGAATAGTAGCCCTTATGTGCCTCCACAACCTCCTTCACAATAGAAAGTCCCACACCGGAGCCCTGTTTTCCTCTTGTCCGCACCTTGTCCACCTTATTGAATGCTTCCCATATAGAAGATAATTCCTCATCCGGTATGAAGCTTCCCGAATTGTATACCCGTATTTCATAATAATCCTGCTTTTTCTCTCCCCTTATCCGAATCAGCATTTTATCTGTATTGCCATGGAAAACCGCATTGCTGATTAAATTATACACGGCACGTTCCAGCAGAAGATAATCTGCCCACAGCCAATCCTCCCTGTGATACTCTTCCACATATTGAATGTTTTTTTCACTGTTTTCTTCGTCAAAACGCTTATGCAAGGACTGGAATAACTGCCCGGCTGTAAAGCTCTCAATGTTCAGTTCGCTTGTCTGCTGTTCCAGCTTCGATAAATCCAGCATTTCCTTTACCAGCATATCCACCCTGCCGCTTTCATCCGATATAATTTCACAGTACTGCAGTGCCTTTTCCGGGTTCCTGGAAATAACAGACTTCAGCCGGTCTGCGTATCCCATTATAACGGCAACCGGTGATTTTATCTCATGGGAGAGGTTCCGCACCAGCCGTTTTCGGTTTTCCACGTCATTTTGCAGCATTTCCAGATTCTGCTCCAAATGTCCCGACATTTTATTAATGGATTCTCCCAGCTGTCCCAATTCATCTTCTGTCTGAATGTCCACCTTGGTATCAAATTCCAGGTTGGAGATATGCTCCGCCGCCACCGTCATTTTTTCAATTGGCACTACAATCCGGCGGCTCAAACGGGACACCACTACATAACCAATCAAAACCAGTATAATCCCTACCACAGCATCAAACATAATTGCGGAATAGGTGGCATTCTGCATGCTTCGGTAAGAACGGGATAATATTGCATACCGGTTATCTCCAATTTTTTTAATTAACTTTATATTAATCTGATTTGTATCCCCTTTGATTCTTGTCAGAGTTACCGCTTTCCCATTTTCTATTTTTTTAAAATTGGAATCAAACAGTTCATTTGTAACTGTGCCCAGTTTGTTTTTCTGGTAATCCGTCACTCTGGTTGTACAGATAATCTTTTTCTTGCCATCTATTATCGTAACCTGGGTATTCATATCATCACTGACTGACTCTATATATTTCATAAATTTTTCATCCGAATAATCGTTCCTGCTCTCTATGGACAGCACAATTTCCTTCATCTGCCTTTCATTTAAATAGGCAGAAAACGGTACCATAAAAAAATAAGTCAATATAATATTTAACAGTACAAAGAAACCAATTAATGCCACACCAATAAAACAAATTTTCTTTCCTAACGACTTTTTCATAATGTCTCCTCAAAGGAATAGCCAATTCCACGTATCGTCTTAATATAGTTGCCAGCCTCCCCAAGGCTTGCCCTTAACATCTTCACATGGGTATCAATGGTGCGGATGTCGCCATCATAATCATATCCCCAGATGCGGTCTAAAATTTTCTCCCTGGAAAGCACAATATTCTGGTTGTGTATCAAATACTCCAATAGCTGGAATTCCTTATTATTTAATACAACCTCCTTCTCATTGACATACACCTTATGGCCAACCGGGTCTATTTCCAGAATGCCGGTTTGTATACTGTCAAGGCTCTCTGCCTTCGTCAGCTTCAGCAGATTCCGGACCCGTTCCACCAGTATTTCATAGTGAAAGGGCTTACTGACAAAATCACTGGCACCCTGTCGCAGACAGGATAATTCGCTGGCAGAATCTCCCAATGCCGTCAGCATTAAAACAGGAACCTCCGCTCTTTCCCGGATTTCTTCCAACACTGCCAGACCATCCAGCTTCGGCATCATAATATCCAGAATGATAAGTGCAATCTCAGAATGCTCCCAAAAAATATCCAATGCCGCCTCTCCGTCTGCAGCCTCATATACCGTATATCCCTCTTCCTCCAATACTTCCTTGACCAGATTTCTCAACAGGTCGTCATCATCTGCAATTAAAATGCTAACCGCCATTTTTTCTCTCCTCATTCTATAGAATACGACTCATAAGTATTTAAAGCTTATAACTATTTTATGAAATACCGGTGTAAAAAAAGCCATATTATACACTCATGTATAACATGACTTTTTTCATTTACCTCTTACAGAGAAATATTTTTCCGTCTCTCTTTAGATTACTCTGACCTTTACAACGCCTTCAATGGCTGCCAGCTCTGTCCGGCTCGCCTCGTCTATCTCTGATTCCACATCCAGAATGGTATATGCCCAGTCTCCCTTTGACTTACTCACCATATTGGCAATATTAATGGATTTCTTGGAAAACACGCCGGTAAATCTGGTTAACATATCCGGTATATTCTTATGGCAGATTGCCACTCTGGCAGCAGTTGCACATACGCCGGCATCACATGCAGGGTAATTTACAGAATTTTTGATATTACCATTTTCCATAAAGTCTGCAATCTGTTTTACCGCCATGATTGCACAGTTGTCTTCTGATTCCTCTGTGGAAGCTCCTAAATGAGGCAGTGTAATTACATTCTCTACCCCTGCAATGGCTGGATTTGGGAAATCTGTCACATATTTTGCAACCTTTCCGGAAGCCAGCGCCTCCTTCATATCCTCATCATTTACAAGGATATCACGCGCAAAATTCAGAATACGGACGCCATCCTTCATCATTGCAAACGCATCCTTATTCAGCATGCCCTTTGTACTGTCCAGAGCAGGTACGTGAATTGTGATATAATCACACTCTCTGTAAATGTCCTCCACATTGGTAATATGCTTAATATGTCTTGAAAGAGACCATGCAGCGTCTACTGATACATAAGGGTCATATCCATATACCTCCATGCCAAGACGGAATGCAATGTTGGCAACCTTTGCACCGATAGCGCCAAGACCGATTACACCTAATTTCTTGCCCTGAATTTCATTACCGGCATAGTTCTTCTTCTGCTTTTCAACCTTTTTTGCAATATCCGCATCTGCCGCATTTTCCTTTACCCAGTTATAACCGCCTATCAGGTCGCGGGAAGCAAGTAAAAGACCTGCAACCACAATTTCCTTTACACCATTGGCATTGGCACCCGGTGTATTAAATACAACAATACCCTTTTCGGCACATTTGTCCAGGGGAATATTATTGACACCAGCACCTGCTCTTGCAATTGCGACAAGCTTTTCCGGCAAATCAAGGTCATGCATAGAAGCAGAACGCACTAAAACGGCGTCTGCATTTTCCATGCTGTCTATAATTTCATAGTTATCTGAAAACAAATCCAAGCCACAGGCGGCGATAGGATTTAAACAATTTACTTTCGTCATGATGACTCCTTTCATATTCTCTACTTCGTGTTATTCTTCTCAAATTCCTTCATAAACTCTACAAGCTTTTCTACACCCTCAATCGGCATTGCATTGTAGATAGAAGCACGCATACCGCCCACTGTTCTGTGTCCCTTTAAGTTTACAAAGCCTGCTGCTGTAGCTTCCTTTACAAACTTGGCATCTAACTCCTCGTCACCTGTTACAAAAGGAACATTCATCAAAGAACGGTCTTCCTTCACAACCGTACCCTTAAATAACTTGGAAGAATCCAGGAAATCATAAAGGATTGCAGCCTTCTTTTCATTGTGAATCTTCATGGCAGGAAGACCACCCATTTCCTTCACCCATTTAAATACCTTGCCACAGATATAAATGCCGTAGCATGGCGGTGTGTTATATAAGGAATCCGCATCTGCCTGGGTCTTATACTTTAACATGGTCGGAGTTCCCTCCATTACGTCATCACGGATTAAATCCTCACGGATGATAACTACCACAACTCCGGCAGGCCCAACATTTTTCTGAACACCAAAGTAAATCAATCCGTAATCCTCTACGTTAACCGGCTGTGACAAAATGTCAGAAGACATATCTGCCACCAAAATCTTACCCTTTGTATTTGGGAGCTTCTTATAAGTTGTTCCGTAAATTGTATTGTTATGGCAGATATATACATAATCTGCATCATCATCAATATCCAGATTACTGCAATCCGGAATATAGGAAAAAGTCTTATCGGCAGAGGATGCAACCGCTTTTGCATTACCATATTTCTTTGCCTCTTCAAAGGCTTTCTTTGCCCACTGTCCGGTAATAATATAATCTGCAACACCATTTTTCATCAGATTCATTGGAATTGCGGCAAACTGCTGGGATGCTCCTCCCTGTAAAAACAGCACCTTATAATTGTCCGGAATCTCTAACAAATCCCTTAAGTCCTGTTCTGCACTCTGGATAATCTCCTCAAATGCTTTTGAACGGTGGCTCATTTCCATAACACTCATACCTGTGCCATTGTAGTTAAGCATCTCATCTGCCGCCTGCTTTAACACTACCTCCGGCAGTACAGACGGTCCTGCTGAAAAATTGTAAACTCTTTCCATTTCATATCCTCCTATATGTTCCTTATAATATTATACGTTTGCTTTTGCAGCTTAGAAACAATTAATCTGCATTGTTCTTCTTATTTTTCTTCTGCTGTCCTATTTTTCCAAATCTTCCTCTGAGAAACAGGTTGCGATTGGCTGTCCTGCGGCAACCATTGGCCAAACCTTATCATCCTCATCAATCTGTGCATCAATCACACAAGGTCTTCCGACCTCTAAAGCCTGCTTAAATGCAGCTTCAAACTCAGCAATGGTAGTGGCTTTAAATGCCAAAGCTCCCATACCCTCTGAAATCTTAACGAAGTCAACCGCATCATTTAAAACGGTATTGGAATATCGCTTATCATAGAACAGGGTCTGCCACTGGCGTACCATACCCAGCACATGGTTGTTGACAACAACCTGGATAATCGGAATATTATAACGTACTGCCGTTGCAATCTCATTCATATTCATACGGAAACAGCCGTCTCCCGCAATATTAACCACTACCTTGTCTCTTCTTCCGACCTTTGCACCGATACATGCGCCAAGTCCATAGCCCATGGTTCCAAGTCCGCCGGAGGTCAACAGCTGTCTCGGCTCCTTGTATTTGTACATCTGGGCTGCCCACATCTGATGCTGTCCCACATCCGTTGTGATAATGGCGTCCCCTTTGGTCAGCTCATAAATCTTGGAAACAACCGTTGGACCGGTTAAAATATCGGTCGGATATGTACTCGGGTATTTCTGCTCCAATGCAGCAATCTCTTCCAGCCACTCCCTGTTATCCTTCTGCTCAATTACCTGATTCAGTCTTACCAGTACTTCCTTTGCATCACCGACAATGCTTGCATCCACAACGATATTCTTATTAATCTCTGCGGCATCAATATCAATCTGTACAATCTTTGCATCATTTGCAAATTTCTTCGCATTACCGATTACACGGTCTGAGAAGCGTCCGCCTACAACAATTAATAAATCGGAGGCTGTCACCCCAAAGTTGGAGGTCTTTGTACCATGCATACCCACCATACCGGTATAATGCGGGTCATTGCCATCCATAACACCCTTACCCATTAAGGTATCACAAACCGGCGCATCCAGAAGCTTTGCAAACTCCCTGAATTCCTTATAGGCACCGGAAGCAACCACGCCGCCGCCTACCATAATAAATGGCTTTTTAGATTTTTTAATCAGTCTTGCCACCTCTTCAATATCCGATTCCCTGATGGTATTGGTAACCGGAGTAATCTCTTCCGGCTTCTTATACTCATAATCAGCAAGATTTGCTGTGACATCCTTTGTGACATCCACAAGCACCGGTCCAGGTCTTCCGCTCTTTGCAATCTTAAATGCACGACGGATAGTATCTGCCAGCTCATGTATATTCTTAACGATAAAGCTGTGCTTTGTAATCGGCATAACCACACCTGCAATATCCACCTCCTGGAATGAATCCTTACCCAGTAAGGAAACTCCAACATTGGCTGTAATTGCTACCAGCGGGATGGAATCCATATAAGCGGTGGCAATTCCGGTAACCAGATTCGTGGCTCCAGGTCCGGAGGTTGCCATACATACACCTACCTTGCCGGTAGCCCTTGCATAACCGTCTGCCGCATGGGAAGCTCCCTGTTCATGGGAGGTCAGTATATGGGTAATCTCATCCTGATGCTTATAAAGCTCATCATATACATTTAAAATGGTACCACCGGGATAACCAAATACAGTATCAACGCCCTGTTCTTTCAGACATTCAATTATAATTTCTGAACCTGTCTCTTATACACATCTCCGAGCCCACGAGACTAGGCATGATCTCGT
>ENA-OZZQ01000627-OZZQ01000627.1-human-gut-metagenome-genome-assembly--contig:-NODE-627-length-10416-cov-3.816041_pt1 | contig 10416 bp, 7 predicted proteins | sample MGYA00243647_ERZ654151 | MGnify/ENA primary metagenome ERZ654151 (study PRJEB26926, sample SAMN06165154) | human gut metagenome | biome: ENVO:00009003; feature: ENVO:2100002; material: ENVO:00002003... | reverse complement strand
GTGGTCGGAGCCGTGGACGCGACGGTGCGAAGAGTGCCGGTCCGGTACCTGCAGAAGGTGTCGTCGCGGCTGCGAATGTGGAGTCCCGCCACGGAGAAGGTCGTGGCGAGGGTAATCGCGGCAGCCGGGACCGGGGGCGTCGTCGTAACCGAAATCGCAACCGTAATCGCAATAAAGGCGGCGACGATACGCCGCAGGCATAGTGCCTTTTGAAATTCGCAGCGCCGGATTGCGGCTCCCGAAAGTGCGGGATCGCAGTCCGGCATTGTATTTTACGGAGCCGGCCAAGACCCCGTAAAGGTATGTCCAATGTCCCGGAACGATGCTGGAATACCGTCCTTGATTGCCTCTTGCAAGGAAACCGATCCGCTTGTGCGGACCGGCCTGTCGATGTTGTCGCCGGGAGCAAGGTGTCGGCTGGCATTTTTCGAAGTATCGTTGTCGAGGGGAGAAAGCCTGCGGAGCCGGAAAGAGTGGCGGAGGCGGAGGCGTCATCGATCCCATCGTATGAGGCTTTTCGCGTCGGGCCGTTCGTGCCGGACGGGCCTTGTTTTGCGGGGCGTTCGGACAGGGTGAAGAGGACGTATTGCGTAAAATCCCGGATGAATACATATTCATCCGGGATTTTGTAGCGATCTTAACGAAATGGAGGAACCTCCTTTCGGTGCGTCTGCTGCGAATCACTTTTTGTTGCGGGGATCCCACGTCGGGTGTGCCGGGTCCTCCGCTTTCAGGGCTTCCTCATAGTCGATACCCAATGCCTTCGCCACGCCTTTGCCGTATTCGGGATCGGCGTAGGAGCAGTTGCGCACGTGCCGCTGTTTGATGAAGAGGGCGCTGTCGCCCATCGCGCGGGCCGTGTTCTCGCACGTCGCCCGTTGGTCTTCGGCCGACATCAGCCGCCAGAGCTTGCCCGGTTGGGTGAAATAGTCGCTGTCGAGTTCCCGTTCGTCGTAATTGTAGATGGCACCGTTCACCTCCAAAGGCGGTTCTTTCAGGTTCGGGCTGTCCTGCCATTCGCCGTAGCTGTTCGGCTGGTAGGGGATCGTCGCTCCGTAATTGCCGTCCGTGCGCATCTGCCCGTCGCGGTGGTAGTCGTGGAACGGACAGCGGGGTTTATTCACGGGAATCAGGTTGTTGTTCACGCCCAGCCGGTAGCGCTGTGCGTCGCCGTAGGAGAAGAGCCGCCCCTGCAACATCTTGTCGGGCGAGAAGCCGATGCCTTCGATGACGTTCGCAGGGTTGAACGCCGCCTGTTCGATTTCGGCGAAGAAGTTGTCCGGGTTGCGGTTCAGTTCGAGAATACCCACGTCATGCAGCGGGAAATCGCCGTGATACCACACTTTGGTCAGGTCGAAGGGATTGATTTTGTAGTTTCGGGCCTCCTCTTCGGTCATCAGCTGCACCTGCATCAGCCAGCGGGGATAATCGCCCCGTTCGATCGCTTCGAACAGGTCGCGCTGGTTCGACTCCCGGTCTTTGGCGATGACCGCCTCGGCTTCGGCGTCCGTGAGGTTCTTGATGCCTTGCAGGGTGCGGAAATGGAATTTGACCCATGTGCGCTTGTTGTCCTTGTCGTAGAAGCTGAAGGTGTGGCTGCCGAAGCCGTGCATATGGCGGAACGAGGCCGGAATGCCGCGCGGACTCATCGTGATCGTCACCTGGTGGAGCGCTTCCGGGAGGAGCGTCCAAAAATCCCAGTTGTTGTTGGCACTTCGCATGCCGGTGCGCGGATCGCGTTTGATGGCGTGGTTCAGGTCGGGGAATTTCAGCGGATCGCGCAGGAAGAAGACCGGCGTGTTGTTGCCTACCAGGTCCCAGTTGCCCGTGTCGGTGTAGAATTTCATGGCGAAGCCCCGGATGTCGCGCTCGGCATCGGCGGCGCCGCGCTCTCCGGCTACGGTCGAGAAGCGGACCAGACAGTCGGTCTTTTTACCCACCTGCGAAAAGATCGAGGCCCGGGTGTATTTGGTGATGTCGTGCGTCACGGTGAAGGTCCCGAAAGCTCCCGATCCTTTGGCGTGCATGCGGCGTTCGGGGATCACTTCCCGGTCGAAATGGGCGAGTTTTTCGAGATACCATACGTCTTGCAGCATGGCGGGGCCGCGCACGCCGGCGGTTTGGATGTTTTGGTTGTCGGCAATGGGTTTCCCGTTTTCGGAGGTCAGTCTTTTCTTGTCCATATCCTATCGTTTTTTGTCGGCATGCAGAAAATGCCGGACCGGTTTATGATTGAATTTCATATCGTTGTAATTCAGAGCAAAAACATTGCCATACAGACTGGCGTTGCCTCTTTGGGGATATGTTTTTTCTGCGAGGAGCGGACTGTCGGAGCGAATTTTTCAGGGAAATCGACTCTGTTTTTCGAGGATTTGGAAAATTTCACTATATTTGTCCCGCTAACGGGGGATTAGCTCAGTTGGCTAGAGCGCTTGCATGGCATGCAAGAGGTCACGAGTTCGAGCCTCGTATTCTCCACCAAACAAGAAACAGCCGCATGATTTCATGCGGCTGTTTCTTGTTTGGCAGTATGTCTTTTATGGGCGGAGTTCGGACGCTTCCGTCGGAAGTTTTCCCGGCTGATCCCGAGGGTCAGTTTTTCAGGTATTCTACTGCCGCCAGACCGTCGTTGAGGGGATAGAGGCCGATGCTCAGCGATTTGTCTTCGCTTTCATATACGTACATTCTTTGTCCCGGACGGTATTCGAGGTAGATGTACAGCTGCGACAGGTAGGTGTGCAGGTCGTCGATGTACAGGTCTGAAAGTATCGATCCGCAGGAATATACTTTGTCGTCTTCGAATATATATATGTACTCTTTGACGATGCCCTTGCCTTCGAAATACAGCGAGGTTTCCGATGCTCCGCTGTAGGCGTAGGGCACCGAAGCTTTCACTTCCTCCCGTGTCTTGCCGTACATGAATACGGGAGCTTCGTATTCCCTCAAAGTGGGAGGTATGTTGTCCTTGTTCTCATCGTCGTTGCATCCCGCGAATCCCAGCATTACGGCCGCGAAAGCGAATAGTAAGAATTTTTTCATAGCGAAAAGATAAACGGTTTGGAATAAAGGTTTTATCGATTGTAAATGAGATAAATTATTCTTTATGGGGGCGCCGCCGGATCCCTGAATATGGTGTCGAGGATATCCGGTGATCTCTATTTTTGTCGGAAATAGATCTGGATCGGTACTCCCGAGAAATCCCATTCCTCCCGAATCTTATTCTCCAGGAAGCGGCGGTAGGGATCCTTGATATATTGGGGCAGATTGACGAAGCAGGCGAACTGGGGCGTGGGTGTCGGCAGCTGCATCACGTATTTGATTTTGATGTATTTGCCTTTGGTCGCCGGAGGCGGGTAGTTCTCGATGATCGGCAGCAGGTAGTCGTTCAGCGCCGAGGTGGCCACGCGCCGCTTGCGGTTTTCGTAAACCCGGATGGCGGTCTGGAGCACTTCGAGGATGCGCTGTTTGTTGAGTACCGAGGTGAAGATGATCGGGATGTCGTTGAAGGGCGCCAGTTTTTTTGCCAGGGCCTCCTTCCACTCCTTCATCGTGTTGTTGCCTTTTTCCACCAGATCCCATTTATTGACCACGATCACGCAGCCTTTGCGGTTGCGGACGATCAGGTTATGGATGTTCAGGTCCTGGGATTCGAGGCCTTGCTGCGCATCGAGCATCAGGATGCAGACGTCGGACTCCTCGATGGCGCGGATCGAACGCATCACGGAGTAGAATTCGAGGTCTTCGGTCACCTTGCCTTTTTTGCGCATGCCGGCCGTATCGACCAGGTAGAAATCGAGTCCGTACTTGTTGTAGCGCGAGTGAATGGCGTCGCGCGTGGTGCCGGCGATCGGCGTGACGATGTTGCGCTCTTCGCCCAGCAGGGCGTTGGTGAGCGACGACTTGCCCACGTTCGGACGGCCTACGATGGTGATGCGGGGCAGCTCTTCCTCCTCGTTCTTGGTTTCCGGGGGCAGGTCGCGCACGATTTCGTCCATCAGGTCGCCCGTGCCGCTGCCGCTCATCGAGCTGATGCAGTAGGGTTCTCCCAGTCCCAGCGAATAAAATTCGTGCGAGGAGTAGATCAGGTCGTAGTTATCGACCTTGTTGCAGACCAGCAGCACTTTTTTCGAAGTGCGCCTCAGGATGTCGGCCATCATCTGATCGAGATCCGTGATGCCCGTATTGACTTCGACCAGGAACAGGATGACGTCCGCCTCTTCGATGGCGAGCATCACCTGACGGCGGATGTCGTCTTCGAAAATGTCGTCCGAATTGACCGAATAGCCGCCGGTGTCGATCACCGAAAATTCACGTCCGTTCCAGTCGGTTTTACCGTAATGGCGGTCGCGTGTCGTGCCTGCCGTCGCATCGACGATGGCTTTGCGCTGCCCGACCAGGCGGTTGAACAGTGTGCTTTTGCCCACGTTCGGGCGTCCTACGATCGCTACAAGACTCATAATGTTATTTTACGTTTATGTTTATGCGAAACGAATTATGCGGTGCGGGCCGAGAGCGAGGCCGAATTTATTCGGACATCGATGGATGCGGCCGGTCTAAAACAAGGTCAAAGATAGTGCAAGTTACGGGTAAAACCAAACCCGGTGTCGATTTTACCCGATTGTCGGTGCATAAGGGGTGGGGGCCGGATGTGCACATCTTATCCTTTTCCGATCGGGAGATGCGGCTTCCGAAGGTTTTCCGAACAGCCGCGATGCCTTTTCAACGGGGGTGCAGCGTCTCTTCGTCTGCGGACAGGCCATGTTCCGACATCCGGCGGATGTCTCCGTTACAGCGGTAAAAGGGAGCGGTTCGTACAGGAGGTATGCGGCACGTATTATGGGTTATAAATAGCGGCTTTCCGGATCACCGGCCTGTACGGGATAGATCAGCACGAAACTGTTTCGCCCGAGGTATTGATCCAGGTAAGCCGGGATCTTGTTCATCGCCGGTTGGTAGGAGATGCGTTCGCGGCGGCTCATTACCAGCCACAGACAGTCGTCCGTGCGCAATTCGCGCAGCAGGGCCGGCAGTTTTTCCCAGTCTTTGAAAAGTACCGTTTCTACGGTTGCGGTCTGCTTGCGCCGCAGCGGTTCGATGTACTTGAGCGTTGTTTCCGGGGCATAGACGACGATTTTGGTCCCGGTATTGCGGGCCAGATTTCCGATTTTATGCAGCCACATGAGAAATCCGGCCTCTTTTTCGGCTTGGGAGGGAATGATTACGATATGTCGCTTTATGGTCGCCAGCGGTTGTACCGGTTTGTAAATGTAGGTCGTGACGTTGCTTTCGCCCAGCAGGTCGCCCGTGATCTTGCCGAGGAAGATCGCGGGGGATTTGTCCCGATGGAGTCCCATTACGATGTCCGTGATACTCTGTTCTTTGGCGACGCTTGCGATTGCGTTCGAGATATTGACGTCGTAGCGCAGCAACTCGTGGAGGTAGATGTCCGATGCGGCAGCGGCCGTCGCCGCCGTTTCGAGAATTTTGCGGGCCCGTTTTTCCAGCCCGCTGTCTTCCACCTTGTTGTCTATGGCGTGCAGCGCGTAGAATCCGTTGTGGTTTTTCTTCGATTTGAGCACGTTGCCCAGAGTTACGAGTTCCCTGACGCTCTCTTCGTTCGACACCGGGATCAGGATGTGTTCGTCCTGATGTTCGGTGCTTTCGTCGTTTTCGCGGACCCCTTTGATGGCGATGTTGTGAGCGCCGCGCTGGGTGGCGAAGGTCGAAATGGTGCAGGTGGCCAGGATCATCAGGATCGTGCCGTTCAGGACGCTTTCGCCCAGCAGACGGATCGGTTCTCCGTCGGGTGTCTGGCCGATGATGACGTTGTAGCCCACCATCACGGCTGCGAGCGTGGCGGCTACGTGGGCGCTGCTCAGGCCGAAGATGACCGTCCTTTGGTCGCTGGAGAGTTTGAATGTTTTTTGAGTGAGCAGCGCGGCGATGTATTTGGCGGCGGTGATCAGGACGATCATCACGGCGGCGACCTTGATGCTCTCCCAGTCGCGGAAGAAGGCCCGGTAGTCGATCAGCATGCCTACGCCGATCAGGAAGAAGGGGATGAAGATGGCGTTGCCGACGAATTCGATGCGGTTCATCAGGGGCGAGGTGCGCGGGATGAGGCGGTTGAGGGCCAGCCCCGCGAGGAAGGCGCCGATGATCGGCTCCAGTCCGGCCAGATGCGCCAGGTAGGCGCCCAGAAAGACCATGACCAGCACGAAAATGTATTGGGAGATGTTGTCGCTGCAATGCTTGAAGAACCAGTGCCCGATCAGCGGGAAGAGCTGCATGATGAATGCGATGCAGAGCACGACCGAGATGCCGAGCCGGTACCAGAACATGTCGTCCGTGTTTCCGGTGACCATGCCTACTATGACCGTCAGCAGCAGCAGGGCCAGCGTATCGGTAATGACCGTGCCTCCGACGGCGATCGTGACGGCCTTGTCGCGGGCGATGCCCAGTTTGCTGACGATGGGGTAGGCGATCAGGGTCTGCGAGGCGAAGAGTCCGGCCAGCAGGATCGAGGAGTAGATCGAAAATCCCAGGATGTAATATCCCGCCAGAATACCGAGCAGGAGCGGAACACAGAACGTATAGAGTCCGAATACGAGGCTTCGGGTGCCGTTCTTGCGGAAATCCGACATGTCCATATCCAGGCCGGAGAGGAACATGATGTAGAGCAGTCCGGCCGTACCGGAGAGGATGATGCTGCTGTCGCGTAACACCAGGTTGAGGCCGTGCGGTCCGATCACCGCACCGGCGATGATAAGTCCCAGCAGGTAGGGAATCTTCAGCTTGTTGAGCAGCAGGGGAGCGGCGAGGATGATGACCAGAATCAGCAGGAATTTGAGAATCGGATCCTCGAGCGGGAGGGTTATGCCGTCGAATAGAAGCATCATGCGGAATCGGAATTAGGGTTAACTGATCGGGACCGTCTGCGAACCGGGACATATTCGTGTTCGCCGGAACGGGGCCGGTCGAGTAAATTTTATCAATATGTTTGCCGGAAAAATACCGTAAAGCACGGATCGTTTGCCGGAACCTGAATGAACGGTTGTTTCAATGCGAACAGATCGCGCCCGAATCGGAACGACATTCGTTTTGTCGGGGCACTGCCTGCATGGTAATTTTACGGAAACAAAGATAGTGAAAGCCGAGAGAAAACGGGAACTTGTTCACGGTTTTCCGAGGCGCATCCTATCTAAGACTATGTCAAAGATAGCAAAAAATGGGGAATAGCAATGCTTTTTTTGCCGAAAAACAGGGATTCCGGATAAAAAAATGCACGGTTTTCTCTGTGTATTCCGAGAAAAAAACTTAACTTTGACCAAATAATGAATGTTGAAGGACGTGCTATGACGGAAAGGAGAGTGGACAAACGATTGCTGGCACCTGTGCTGATGGGGTTCTTTATCATGGGCTTCTGCGATATCGTGGCTCCGGTGACCAACATCATCAGCGGTGAATTTGCCGAGAGCCAGCAGAGTGCCGTGAGTTTTCTGCCGTCGATGGTTTTCCTTTGGTTCCTGCTTCTTTCCACGCCTGTCGCGGCGCTGATGAACCGCATCGGCCGCAAGAGAACGGCAATGATCGGTTATGCCTTTACCATCGCCGGGTTGCTCGTGCCCTATGCTGCGGGCGTCGGCAGTGCCTTGAGTTGGTATTTCATCGGCTTCGGTCTGCTGGGCATCGGCAATACCGCTATACAGGTGGCGGTCAATCCGCTGCTGGCGACCATCGTGCCCGAGGAGCGGATGACCAGCTACCTGACCGTCGGACAGATCTTCCGCAATACGGCTCTGTTGCTGCTCGCCCCGATCATCACGGGGCTGGTTTCGCTTTTCGGCGACTGGCGTCTGTTGTTGCCGATCTATGCGGGGCTCACGCTTGTCGGAGCCGTCTGGTTGCAGGCGACTGCGGTCGCAGAACCGGTGCGATCGTCCCGTGCGGTCGGTATGGCCGAGTGTTTCCGTCTGCTGCGCAATCGCACCGTGTTGCTATGTACGCTCGGCGTGGCCTGCTTCATCGCTGCGGATGTCGGTATCGGCTTCGTTTCGGTGCGGTTGATCGACAATCCCGATTCGATTCTTACGACCACCGGATTTTACGCTTTGCGCATCGTGGGTACGCTCGTCGGTGCCTGGGTGTTGATCCGTGTCGTCGATGTCAAATACCTGCGCTGGAATATGCTGCTGGCATTGGCGCTTTGCATCGCCCTTTTCGCGGTGCGCTCCGAAGCGGTCGTTTATGCGTTGGTCGGCATCCTCGGCTTCACGATGGCCTGCGTTTTCGCCACGTTTTATGCCGTGGCGACCAAGAGTGCTCCGGGCCGTTCGAACGAAGTCGCCGGACTGATGATCCTGGCCATTTCCGCCGGCGCCCTTTCGGGCCCGATCTGCGGCGCGCTGATCCGCGGCTTCGGTCATCCCCAGGCGGGCTTGATTTGGGTGACGGCTTGTGTCAGCTACCTGCTCTGGGCCGCTACCGTATTGAAATCCGATACCAAGAAATAGAGTTATGAAAAACTGTAAATTCCTGATTATAGCGTTGTTGTTGAGTATTTTGACTCTCCCCTCTTCGGCCCAGTCCCGTGGATACGACGATTACGGTCGCAGTGGCCGCAGCGGATCGGCGCTCAAGGGAGTGGAGTGGGGCGTATTGGCCGGACTCAACTTTCCCCATTTTTCGACTTCCGGTCCGGATTTCGGTATAGACAACCGGCTCGGTTGGCAGGCCGGACTCCAGATCGGCTTGAAATTCCGCTATTTCACCATCGGCCCCGAGGTGCTTTACGTGCGGCAGTCGATCAAGTTGAGCCATGCCGACTACGGGACTCTGAAAATCAAAACCAATTCGATCGATATTCCTCTCATCTTCTCGCTTCGGGCGCTTCCGATGCTGCGGATCAACGTCGGTCCCGTCTTTACGGTGATGAACGATTGCAAGTATGCCGAGGGCAACAACGAGATGTTCTTCGGCAGTATGCGCCCGACGGTTTCCTATATGTTGGGCTTGGGGTTGAATTTCGGACATACTTTGATCGACTTCCGCTACAACGGGCAGTTCGATTCGAAAAAGTGTTATTATCCCACCGAAGAGGCGGTCGGGTTCAACATGCGCTCTTACTCCCTGGCATTGAGCGTAGGATTTGTTTTTTAGCTTATGATGGATTCCGAAGATAAGAAGATCGACATCGAGGGGGTGGATCCCCGGGAGCTGTACGGCCCCCAGAATATTTACCTCGAACAGATGCAGGAGCTGCATCCCAACCTCAAAATCATCGCTCGCGGATCTGCGCTCACGGTGCTCGGCCCCCGAAGCGATTCCGAACGGTTTCGGAAACGGCTGGACGGGTTGATCGCTTACTACCTCAAATACGGCTATATCTCCAAAGAATCGGTACAACAGGCTTTTTCGACCGGGGTGATCGAACACGACGCTCCCGTCGATAAGGACGTGATCGTCTATGGCAACAACGGCACGATCGTCCGGGCCCGCACGGTCAATCAGCTCAAGCTGGTGCAGTCTTACGACCGCAACGACCTGCTGCTGGCCATCGGTCCGGCGGGTTCGGGCAAGACCTATACGGCCATCGCCCTGGCGGTGCGAGCCTTGAAGGAAAAGCATGTCAAGCGGATTATTCTGACGCGTCCTGCGGTCGAGGCGGGCGAGAAGCTGGGTTTCCTGCCGGGCGACATGAAGGAGAAGCTCGATCCCTATCTGCAACCTCTGTACGATGCGCTCAACGATATGATTCCGCCCGCCAAGTTGCAGAAATACATCGAGGAGGGGACCGTGCAGATCGCGCCTCTGGCTTATATGCGCGGCCGTACGCTCGACAACGCTTTCGTCATTCTGGATGAGGCGCAGAATACGACCCTGCCGCAGATCAAGATGTTCCTCACGCGCATGGGACGCAATGCCAAATTCATCGTCACGGGCGACGTGACGCAGATCGACCTGCCCCGTCGTTCGGACAGCGGATTGACGCGGGCGATGGAGATTCTGCGCGGTGTCGAGGGGATCGGCATCGTGGAGTTCGACCGCCGCGACATCGTGCGGCACGAGCTGGTCAAACACATCGTCGAGGCTTTCGACCGTCACGGCGAGTCGGAGGCGCCGCCCGTTCGGACAGATCGTAAATCTTAAAACAAATATCCGATTATGAATACCGATTTAACCGCTTTGAAACCCGCACTCGTGTGGAAGCACTTCGCGGCGATGACGCAGATTCCGCGTCCGTCGTTCCATGAGGAGAAGATCCGCCGCTACGTGCTGGATGTGGCCCGCTCGCTGGGATTGGAGTGCCGCGAGGATGCGGCGCACAACGTCTACGTGCGCAAACCCGCCTCGAAGGGCATGGAGAACCGTGCGGGGGTGATCCTGCAAGCGCATCTCGACATGGTGCCGCAGAAG
>ENA-OZZQ01000612-OZZQ01000612.1-human-gut-metagenome-genome-assembly--contig:-NODE-612-length-10629-cov-4.085493_pt1 | contig 10629 bp, 9 predicted proteins | sample MGYA00243647_ERZ654151 | MGnify/ENA primary metagenome ERZ654151 (study PRJEB26926, sample SAMN06165154) | human gut metagenome | biome: ENVO:00009003; feature: ENVO:2100002; material: ENVO:00002003... | reverse complement strand
CCGAGATCTACACTATCCTCTTCGTCGGCAGCGTCAGATGTGTATAAGAGACAGTTTTCAAAGTAAAGAAACCGTTAAAAGTCTGATAAAATCATAAAAATGAAAATAAATTGCAATATTTTTTTTGGGCTTAACTACCAAATGCGATTATATGACCATTTGCCCGCCGCGTCAAGTGCATCCAATGTTTTTCTATATTTTTGTAAAATTTCCAGAGTAATTTTGGCTAATCTGCATAAAAAACCCGGATCCCACAGCTGCGCGGGATCCGGGTTTTTCTTTGTTTTTTCAGCTTCAGGCGTCCTGCGGCAGGATTTTGCCCTCCGCTGTGAACGTCACGACGCGCATGGGAATGTCCTTTCCGCTTGCCGCGACAGCCTGCCGTGCGGCGTATTCCAGCCCACCGCAGCACGGCACCTCCATGCGCGTAAGCGTCACGCTGCGCACGTCGTTCTCCGTCAGGATCGCCGTCAGCTTTTCCGCATAGTCCGCGCGGTCAAGCTTCGGACAGCCGATGAGCGTGACGCGGCCGCGGATAAAGTCCGCATGGAAGCTGCCGCAGGCGTAAGCCGTGCAGTCGGCGGCGATCAGCAGGTCGCAGCCGTCAAAATACGGCGCACGCACCGGTACGAGCTGCAGCTGCACCGGCCAGTTTTGCAGACGGCCCGGCTGCGCGGGCGCGTCCTGTCCGGCGGACTCCTGCGCAAGCGTCCGTACCTGCGTCCCGGCGCAGCCGCAGGCCAGCCTGTCCGGTGCGCTTGCGCCCGGCTTTTTTGCCGCCTGCACGCCCCTGACCGCCTTCTCCGTCAGCCGTTCGAGCTTCGCTTTTTTGACAGCCTCCTCGTCATATGCCGCCGCTTCGCGCTCGATAAAGCGGATCGCATCCACTGGACAGGCCGGCAGACAGTCGCCAAGCCCGTCGCAGTAATCGTCCCGGATCAGCTTTGCTTTTCCGTCTATGATGGCGATCGCGCCCTCGTGGCACGCCTGCGCACACAGGCCGCAGCCCGTGCAGGCCGCCTCGTCGATTTCGATGATCGTCCGTTTCATGTTTGTCCCTCCTGCTGCTTTTGGGCCTCCAATCTCGCGCGCCGCTCGGCGTCAGCCTTTTCCTGATTGCGCCGCGCGATGATCATCAGCTTCTCATACGTCTCCTCGCCCACGCACTGCTTCGCGTATTTGCACCACTGCACGCAGCTGAGCTTGTCGTTGTACACGATGAAGCCGCAGTTATCGCAGGCGACCTCCGTGTCTGTGGAAAAAATCTCGATCGGATTGCCGCAGTTCGGACAGATCCGGTCCTCAATGGTCGGCGTTCTCGGCTTGCCCTGGCAGCCGTCCATGATCATGCTCATCGCCCCCTTTTTAAGTAACTGCTGATCCAATCGTCAGTTACTTGACTTTCTGGTCATAGTATAGGATACTGAAGAAAAAATGTATGTTGTTTTTCAAACAAAGGAGATTCAAATTATGGATGAACCGAACATTTTGACCGAATGTGCGCTGTTCCGGGGCCTGCGCAGGGCGCAGATCCGGGAGATGCTGCCGTGTCTGTCCGCGCGGCAGGCCCGCTTCCGGCGCGGGCAGTTCCTGCTGCGGGCGGGAGACAGAGCCTCATCCGCCGGGATCATCCTGTCCGGCGAGGCCGAGGTCCTGCAGGAGGATTTCTGGGGCAACCGCAATCTACTTGCCGCCGTTGGGCCGGGCGAGCTGTTTGCCGAAGCGTTTGCCTGCGCGCACGCCGTTTCCCCGGTGAGCGTACAGTGCACAACGGACGGGAGCGTTCTGTATCTGAACGTGCGCGCCGTCTTCTCCCCCTGCGAAAAGGCCTGCGCGCAGCACAAAACGCTTTCGCAGAACCTCATCCGGGTGCTGGCAGAAAAAAATATGCAGCTGAATGAAAAGGCGGGTTTTCTTTCCCAGCGCACAACGCGCGAAAAGCTGCTGGCTTATCTGTCCGCGCAGGCACGCCGGGCCGGCAGCGCCAGCTTCCGCATCCCCTTTGACCGGCAGCAGCTGGCAGATTACCTGTCCGTCAACCGCAGCGCCATGTCCGCCGAGCTTTCGAATATGCAGCGCGACGGCCTGCTCCGCACCGACCGCAGCTGCTTCACGCTCTGCCAGCCGGAAGATACACCCTGACACGCACGCAAGGGGAGCGGCTCACGCCGCTCCCCTTTTGCGTCATGTAGCGCTGTCAGCAGCCGCAGCCGGTGTCGCAGCCGCAGGAATTGCCGCAGCCATTGCTGCCGGTGCCGAAGATCAGCAGAAGGATGATGATCCACCACCAGCTGTTGCCGAAGGCGCAGAATCCGGACTGATTACAAGACATAACAAGACCTCCTGAAAGATAACGTAGCGTTTGATCGCTCGCTCATTCCATGTTATGCAGAGGTCCGAAAATGGTGACGGCTACGCGAACAGCTCGTCGAGCGTTCCGAAGGAATAGCCCATCTCCTCCCATTTGCTCAGCAGCGTGTCCAAGATCCGCGCGTTCGTCTGCGACGTGGAGTGCAGCAGCACGACCGCGCCCGGATGGATGCGCGGCAGGAGCTTGGAAAACGCCTGCTCGTCGGTCGGCTGGTTGTCCTGATACCAGTCGACGTAGGCCAGCGACCAGAATACCGTCCGGTAGCCGAGCTTCTGCGCCATTTCAAGATTTTTTTCGCTGTAAATGCCCTGCGGCGGGCGGTAATAGCGCGGCAGGTCCTCGCCGGTCGTCTCCCGGTAGAGCGTTTCGAGGCTCGTCAGCTCCTGATTGAAGGCGGCTTCGTCTGAAAGCTTCGACATATCATAGTGGTGATAGGTGTGGTTGCCCACGATATGCCCCTCGCGCAGCATCCGGCGCACAAGCTCCGGGTTCTGCTCGATGTAGTTGCCCACAACGAAGAACGCCGCCTTGACGTTGTGCTTCGCCAGCGCCTCCAGGATCGGCTCCGTGCAGCCGTTTTCATAGCCTGCGTCAAAGGTCAGATAGATCTTCTTCTGTGTCTCATCGCCGAGATAGACCGCGTCATAGCGCCGCAGCGCCTCCTTTGACGCGTTGCCGGCGGGCGGCTGGCCCTCCGTCCGGAAGCTCAGGCCCCACGACCCGGTTTCGATCGACCGGCTCTGCTGAAACAGCAGCGGCAGAACGGCGCAGAACGCCAGCACCGCCGCCAGCGCCAGCGTCAGTCTGCCGTACTGCCGGAAAAATCGCTTCATAAAACATCACCCCTGTCCATCCTTATGCGATGGACAGGGGGATATGCCTTTTATCCGCCGTAATCGTAGCCGTAGCCGTCAAAGTCAGGGACGGTGAATTCTTCCTCCTGCCCGGACTGGCCTTCCAGCTCGTTCTGCGCCTGCTGCTCGGCCTCGTTGATCTCCTCCTCGCCGGGCCGCTCGTCGAGCGTGAGCGTGACCTCGATCTCCGCGCCCGCGCGGTAGAGCTTCAGCTTGACGGTGTCGCCCGCCCGGTGCTTGGAAAGTGCGGAGACAAGATCGGAATACGCGTTGATCTCGCGGCCGTCAAATTCCAGAATGATATCGTGCGGCTGCAAGCCTGCCTTTTCCGAGCAGCTGCCTTCCGTCACAGTCACGACCTGCGGTCCGGAGGGCAGGCCGTAAATTTCCGCAACCGACGCGTCGAGATTCTGCAGCGTGACGCCGAGATAGGCCCGGCCGCGGACGCGGCCATACTGCTGCAAGTCATACACCACGCGCAGCACGTCGTTGATGGGAATGGCGAAGCCGAGCCCTTCGATGGTCACGCCCGTCTCCGTCGTTCCGGATACCTTCGCGGTCGTAACGCCGATGATATTGCCGTTCATATCGAACAGCGGCCCGCCGGAGTTGCCGGAGTTGATAGCCGCGTCGGTCTGCAGCATATTGATGACCGTTCCGTCGGTGTCGATCTCGCGGTCAAGCGCGCTGATGTAACCGGCGGTCATGGTGAACGTCAGATCGCCCAGCGGATTTCCGATGGCCTCGACTGTCTCGCCGACCTCGACCTCGTCGGAATCGCCGACCGTGACGGTCTGCAGGCCCTCTGCCTCGATCTTCAGAAGCGCAATGTCGTTCATGCTGTCCGTGCCGACGATGGCGGCAGGGTATTCCTCGCCCGAATAGAACTGCACGACGACGGTCCCTTCGTCCGCATCCGCGATGACGTGGTGATTGGTGACGATATAGCCGTCCTCCGTCAGGACGAAGCCGCTGCCCGTGCATATGCCGGTCGTTTCCACGCCCCAGAGGTCGGCTGTGACCTGCGTGGAAATGCCGCAGACCGCGCCGATGTTCATCTTATAGACCTGCGCCGGTGTAAGCGTCTTGTCACCCTCGTTGGACTTGAGCGTTTCCGGCAGGGGCGTCCGTTCGAGCCGGTAGGCGGCATTGCTCTGCGATTCCGGCGCTGCGGGCTGCTCCTGCTCTACGGGCTGCTCGGCCATGGCACCGACAGAGGCATTCTTTTCCTGCTCGGCGAGGTTTTTCTGCCCAATGGCGTCGATGGTCTTCGTCAGCACGGAGCCGCCGACAGCCGCAACGATCGCCAGCGCGGCCAGCAGCGCCGCGATCTTGAGTCCGGTGTGCTTGCCGCTGCGCCGGATCTCCTCCTTGGCCTGCTCCAGCGGCGGCCGGGACGGCTCCTCGGGCGCGGGTTCAAAGCTGTAGTTCATCTTTTCATCGTAATTTTCCATGGTTCTGCGCTCCTTTTCGGCGTGTCTGTTCAGAAAAGCGGTTCCGGCAGATCCAGCATATGGCTCACACGCTTCAGTGACAGCCTGCGGCGCATATACGGGTGGAAGCGGAAGCTGATCTCGACGAAGTCCGGCGCTTTGCCGACCTCCCCGATCGTTGTTTTGCACCCGGCCTGCCGCATGGCGGCAAGGCAGGCGTCATAGGACGGCACAGACTGCACGATCCGGCGGATCTCTGGCCAGCAGGCTTCGATGCGGCGGGGGGCGATGCCGTCTGTGATGGTGTCCGGGGTGTTGAGCTTCTGGACATCCGGGGCCAATGGGCCGTAGATGCGGTAGATCTCATCCCAATTGCAGACCTCCGGGTGGGCCGTGACCTGCGGCAGACGGGAGAGCGCTTCGTAATACCGGAGCATGATGAGCGTCGTCACGCCGACGTCCTCGCCATGGTAATTGGGCGTTTTGCCGTCCAGCAGCTCCATGCACTCCCAGAAATGGGCCATGATATGCTCCGTGCCGCTGCCGGGGCGGGAGGTCTTGGTGAAGCTCATCGCGATACCGGTCAGAAGCAGCGATTCGAAGATCGCCGCCGCCGTTTTTTCGTTGCGTTTCGTCACGCTCCCGGCCATAGCGAAGATCTGGTCGGTCGCCCGCCGCGTCAGGGCGGCGACGCGCTCACAATAGGATTCCCCGGTCAGAAGATTCGATACCTGCCAGTCGATGAGCGCGATATATTTCGAGATCATATCGCCGAAGCCCGCGGATTTAAGCTCTGCCGGAGCGTCCGCGAGAATTTTCGTGTCGCCGATGATGACCTCGGGGCATTTTGCGGGATAGGTGATCTTGAAATTGCCGTTGACAATGGGCGCGGAATAGGACGCGAAGCCGTCCATCGAGGGGGCTGTTGCGAACAGGCACAGCGGCACGTTATGCCGCGCACAGGCAAGCCTGCACGGGTCATGGACAGACCCCGTGCCGACGGCAAGCACGCCGTCCACGCGGTCAAAATACCCCTCGATCTTCTCCACGTCCTGCATGGTCGCGACGCGGATGGACGGCCAGATATGGCGCAGGACGGTAAAGCCGGACAGGGAAGCCTCAATGCCGTCCGCAGCGGCAAGCGTCTGCTCGTCCGCCGCCAGCAGGAGCCGGGGGCCAAAGCCGTTTTTCTTCAGGATCTCGCCGGCCTCGGACACAAGCCCGCTGCCAATCTCGATATCCCGGATGGCACATTCATGCGCCTGCCCGCAGGCGCAGTTCTGATAGCTGTCGATCAGCGTGTGGAAATCAGTCATAGTGGGATTCTCCTACGTTTATACTTTATGTGGCTGCATGGATTTGCCGGCGGACGACTGCTTTTCGCGTCTGCCGGCTGTCCAAGCGCTCAACCGTTCGGGTTCGGGGTATCCAGCATGGTCTTGCACGCGGCAAGGACCTTTGCGGCGATGGGCGCGGCTGTCTGGCTGCCGGAGCCGCCGCGTTCGGCGAAGACGACGAACGCGAGCGGATATGCCTCATCCTCCACGAAGCCCGCGAACATCGCGTCTGCCGGGCCGTTTTCGCGCTCCGCCGTGCCGGACTTGGCGCAGACCGTCAGACTGCCGAACTGCCACGCGCCGTACTGGTTCACGACCGCGCCGCGCATCATCTTTCCGAGCGCTTCGGCTGTTTCTTCGGACAACAGCCGCCCGGTCGTCTTCGTTTCCGCTTCATAGACCGTCTGGCCCGCGCGGGAAATTTTCTGCATGAGATACGGCTCCGCCGCCTCTCCGCCGTTCGCGATCACGCCCATAAAGCGCAGGAACTGGATCGCCGTGATCTGGTCGGTATACTGGCCGATCCCGGCCCAGGCGACGCTGCCGTCGTCCGCGTCTGACAGATCGACGGTCGACCGGGCGGTATAGCCGTCGCAGGTGAGCGTTCCGTTGAGGCCGAGCTTATCGCAGGCCGCCTGCAAAGCGTCCTTACCGAGGGCCGAGGCCAGCTCACCGTAATAGACGTTGCACGAATGCGCCAGCGCCTCCGGCATGGCAAGCGTCCCATGGCTGGACATACAGATGATTTCCTGTCCGCCGATGATGGTTTTCCCGGCGCAGGTATGGGTCCCGGCCTGCGCGGACGCGCTCTGCTCCAGTGCAGCAGCGCTTGTCACGAGCTTGAAAATGGAGCCAGGCGTATAGGCCGCGTCAAAGAAGCGGTTGAGATACACGCCGTCATATGTGCCCGTCTCGTCGCCCGCAATGTCGGGGATGTTGTCGGGGTCGTAGCTGGGACTGGTCACGGCGCACAAAATTTCGCCGGTTTTGTAGTTATAAACGCCGACTGCGCCGTGATAGCTGCCAAGCGCCTGCAGGGCCGCTTTCTGCACCTCGGCGCTGATGGTGAGTCTTGCGCTGGCCGTGCCCTTGGATGCTTCGTTCAGGCCGGTAATTTTATCGTAGCCGATCATCTGCTCGGCGAAATTGCCCAGCAGCGGCGCGCTGATATAGCCGTAGCGGTCGCCCAGCAGATGGACGGTCGCCTCGCGCACGGCTTCATCGGCACTGTACACGCGGCCATCCGTTGTATTCAGGATGCGTACGCCGGAGCGGTCGTAAATTTTGCCGCCGGTGAGATTCGTGCCGGTATAGACGTGCGGGCTGCCGGAAAACGTGACCCATTTTTCGGCGTTTGCCGCGTATTTGACGCAGAAGGCCAGCGTCCCCACGGCAAGCACAACGGCCAGAGCCAGCGCGAACAGCGCGCGGCGCGATACCTTTTTCATCTGCACGCCTCCTTTCCAGCAGGACGCTGCCAGACGGCGTCGGGCTCCTCCGGCGCAGGCTCGTCAACGGCGTCTTCCTCTGCGTCAGGCTCCTCCGGCAGCGGCGAGACGCCGTGCGGGACGCGGATGGCGACAGAGGCGTTCTGCCGGGTATCGGCTGCCTTGATAAAGGCCAGCAGGCCCCAGACACAGACCATGCTCGACCCGCCGTTCGACACGAACGGGAACGTCACGCCTGTAAGCGGCAGGAAATCCGCCATGCCGAACACGTTCAGGATCGTCTGCGTGACCATGACCGTCACAGCCGCGCAGGCGCCGATGGTATAAAAGCAGCTTCTGCCCGCGGGCGCGGAACGCACGACGAAGCAGGCGAGAATCACAATACATGCGACCATCAGAACCGCCATAATAAGCCCCCATTCCTCCGAGACGAAGGCGAAGACCAGATCGGTGTCTGACGCCGCGACGTATTTGAGCCAGCCCTTCCCCGGCCCGAGGCCGAACAGGCCGCCTGAGGCGATGCACATCATCGAGCGTGTCTGGGAATACCCGGTCGTGAGCGCATAGTCCCACACATGGCCCCACGCCTCAAAGCGGTTGCGCGCGTAGGGCAGAAAGCGCAGTACCAGAACGCCCGCGAAGCCCGTCGCGGCGATGGCCAGCGCGATGGTCGCAAAGTTGCCGGAGCGCAGGAACGCGATGACAAGGAACGCGACAAAGAAAATGATCGCGGTTCCGAAATCCTTCATGAGCGCCAGACACGCGCAGATCACGGCGGAATAGGCGATGAACAGCACGATATTGCGCTTTGCCATCAGCCGTGAGAGCGTGGACGCACCGACATAGATAAAGCAGACCTTGACAAACTCCGACGGCTGGAACGACACGCCGCCCAGCTGGATCCAGTTGCGCGCGCCGAATTTTTCCACGCCAAAGAGCAGATTGAACGCCAGCAGGCCGATGCCTGCAACAGCCGCGAGATACCGCACGGTCTTTGCCCGCTCCAGATCGCGCAGCGACCAGCAGACGACGAGGAACACGCACACGCCCGCGACGATAGCAAGCAGCTCCTTGATCAGACTTTCCGGCGCGGAGCTTGACACAACGGCAAGGCCCATCGTGCACAGGAAAAACGCCAGCGTCTCCGCCTCGAAGCCCGTTCTGCGGAACGCGCGCAAGGCAAGATACAGCGCCCATTCCAGTCCGATCAGTCCGCCGAAGGCGGTCAGCTCCAGCGCAGGATCGCAGCCGCCGAGGATGAGCTGAATGGCTGTCAGCAGCTGGAACAGCGTCAGGAGCAGCAGCGTCGGCACCTGATGCACGGCATGGCCGGCCCGCGTGCGGGTCCCGGCCTGAATGCGCTCCTGTTCCTTTGTCAGGGGGATGAGCGTGAAATTCACGCCGCCCATCGTAATGACGTCGCCGAAGCGCAGCGCAGAGAGAGTCGTCTGCTTTCCGTTGACAAATACGCCGGATTTGGAGTGCGCGTCCGAGATCGTCCAGCTGCCGTCGTCGTAGCGCGTTAAGACCGCATGGGTGCGCGAGACGGTCGGATAGCCGAGCTGCACGTCGCAGCCCGCACCGCGGCCGATAAGGCTTTCCCAGTGCGTGACAGGGATGTGCGCGCCGTCCGGCGTGGTCAGCCATGCCCAGACCTCCGGCTCCGGCCGGAACGTCAGCAGGCTCACCGCGCAGCGGATCAGGATCCCCAGCGCAAGCACCGGGAACAGATAGCACAGCCACGGAACGGGCTCAAATTGTGAAAAAAACGTAGTCAGTGCATCCTGCATGAGAAATTCTCCATGTACGGGCGGTTACGGTGCGGCGGTTCTGTCCTGCTTCGGAAGCTCGGCGACCTCGCTGATCGGGCCGTAGGCCGTCGTGTCGGTGGTCAGGTTCTTTTTGCGAAGCTTATTGTTGACGGAATCGGAAATGAGCAGATAAATGATCGCGAACACCGGCACGCCCAGGATCATGCCTGCGAAGCCGAAGAGGCTGGCCGCGATGGTGATGGACGCAAGCACCCAGAAGCCCGAGATGCCGACGGTGTTGCCGAGGATCTTCGGCCCGATGACATTGCCGTCCACCTGCTGCAGGACCAGAATGAAGATGACGAAATAGAACGCCTGCAGCGGGTTCACCAGCAGAATGAGGAACGCGCACGGCACAAGACCGATGATCGGCCCGAAGAACGGGATGACGTTCGTCACGCCGATGACCGTGGCGATCAGGGCCGGATACGGCATCTTGAGGATCAGAATGCCGATATAGCAAAGAACGCCGATGATGGCCGAGTCGACGATCTTGCCGATGACGAAGCCGTTGAACACCCGGTAGATATTGCGGCCGAGATAGAACACGTGATCCGCGCCCTTCGGCGAGAGCAGCGCGACGATGATCTTCTTGCTCTGCGCCTGAAACGTCTCCTTCGACCACAGGATATAGATCGACGCGACGAAGCCGATGAGGAAGTTCATAAAGCCCTTGACAAAGGCGACTACGGAGCTTGTGAGCGTGGTCAGGAGCTTCTGCACGTCCTGCAAAAACGTCGTGGTGATCCAGTTGTTGATGAAATCATAGATCTTGCCGAGCGCCGAGTCGACATAGCTCTGGATCTCGGGGTTGTCCTCGAGGATGTTCGTGACCCAGCGGTCGATGCTGGTATAATACGTCTCCGCGTTGTCCACGATCCCGACGACGCTCTCATACAGCTGCGGCAGCAGCATGGAGAAGAACGCGTATAAAATCAGGACTGCCACAACAACGCTGACGAAGATGCCCGCCGCACGGCTCAGATTGCGGATGAGCGCGGGCTTCCACTTTGTCTTCTGTTCCAGCAGCGGCAGCAGGCGGCTGTCGACGAAGCGCACGATTGGGTTCAGAAGGAACGCGATCACCACGCCGAAGATCAGCGGCTCCAGAATCATCTCCAGCGCCGTCAGCACACCGAAGAAACCCGGCAGATCCGTAAAGATCACGACGAGCAGAATGCTGACAAAGATCACGACCAGCGCCGTCAGACCCCATTTGACGTACGGCTTGTCTCGATGTTCGTTCATACGCGATTCTCCTTTTCCCAGTTATCTATAAAGTATCATATTCGACAGAAAACGTCAATTCAGAGATTCCCCTAGGGTGTATCTGAAAACTCATGATGTGACCGGCAGCGAGGGATTTTTGCGTTGC
>ENA-OZZQ01000593-OZZQ01000593.1-human-gut-metagenome-genome-assembly--contig:-NODE-593-length-10911-cov-4.455601_pt1 | contig 10911 bp, 12 predicted proteins | sample MGYA00243647_ERZ654151 | MGnify/ENA primary metagenome ERZ654151 (study PRJEB26926, sample SAMN06165154) | human gut metagenome | biome: ENVO:00009003; feature: ENVO:2100002; material: ENVO:00002003... | reverse complement strand
ACGAGATCATGCCTAGTCTCGTGGGCTCGGAGATGTGTATAAGAGACAGCTGCTCTGCTTGCTCATTTTTGTAATCTCTTATATACAAAGTTATTTCCCCCCTGAGCGCAGCAAGAAAATTTTAGGGCGCTTTCACGGGATCGGCGCAGTAATCCACAACTGGATACCTGAAAGCTGGATTGCGGCGGTTTTGGGCAGCAACAACCCCTTCGGGGTGCTCCTGGCGACTCTGGTGGGCGTGCCGATGTACGCGGATATTTTCGGCACCATCCCTGTGGCGGAGGCCCTGCTGGCAAAGGGCGCGCAGCTTGGCACAATCCTGGCCTTTATGATGGCGGTCACAACGCTGAGTCTGCCATCCATCATTATGCTGCGAAAGGCCGTCAAACCCAAACTGCTGGCTTTGTTTGTCGGCGTCTGTACGGCCGGCATCATTCTGGTGGGGTACTTGTTCAACGTGTTTCAGTTCATTATTATTTGATTCAGGAGGCAAAAATCATGGGACTCTTCAGCAAAAGCAAAAAAGAGGAGACGACTTCCTGCTGCTGCGGCGGCTGCACGCCCGAGGCGATGGCTCAGGCTGAAACAGAAAAAACATCCGCCGGCATTAAGGTACTTGGTTCCGGCTGCACCAAATGCAGCGCCCTGGAGCTGGCCGCCCGTGAGGCGCTGGCAGAGCTGGGCATGGATACCGAGATCGAGCATGTGACGGACTTTGCCAAGATCGCCGCCCATGGAGTGATGACGACCCCGGCGCTGGTAGTGGACGGGAAGGTCGTGTCCTATGGCAAGGTTTTGAAAAAGGATGAGGCCAAGGCGCTGATTCAGAAAGTTCGGGGCTAAGGCATGTCCCAAAAGCCAAAAGTGGCCTTCGTATGCGTCCACAATTCCTGCCGCAGCCAGATTGCGGAAGCCCTGGGCAAGCTGCTGGCTGCCGATGCGTTTGACAGCTATTCCGCGGGGACGGAGACCAAGCCGCAAATAAACCAGGACGCAGTACGGCTTATGAAGCGGCTCTATGGGGTTGATATGGAGCAGTCTCAGCGCAGCAAGCTGTTGTCTGAAATCCCCCCTGTTGATATTGTGATAACCATGGGCTGCAATGTAACCTGTCCTTCGCTGCCATGCCGATACCGGGAGGACTGGAGCCTGGATGACCCCACAGGCAAAGACGACGATTGCTTTTTAGAGGCGATCTGCAGCATTGAGAAAAAGGTTTATGAGCTGAAAAACAGAGTTGGCAGCGGACTGTTGTAAGGCATTTAGAATTACGCCAAGCATACCTCACAGCAGCTGAATTTGCCGTGCAGGCAAAGGAAAAAGCCGGACAGTGTCCGGCTTTTTTCATTTTGCGTATTCGGTTTTGGCCTTCAGGGCCGCGCCCAAGGCGGCGGTGGACTGCGGGAGGCTCAGGGCCTTTACCGGCTTGCCCAGAAGGTCTGCAAAAATGTCCGCTATGGCGGCGTTGTTCGCCACGCCGCCGGAGAACACTATGGGCGGCTTGTACGTTATCTGCGCCGCCCGGCCCATGGAGATTATGCGCCGCGCGATGGAGCGGCCCGTACCCGCCGCAATGTCCGCCACAGGCACCTTCTGCGACAGATAGGAGATTATCTCGCTCTCCGCAAATATCGTACACATGCTGCTTATCGTGCAGGGCTCCGTCGCCTGCTTCATGAGGTCCGAGAGCTCCGACATCTCTATGCCCAGCAGCCTGTGCGTCAGCACCTCGAAAAACCGGCCCGTGCCTGCCGCGCAGCGGTCGTTCATCTCAAAGCGCGTCACCGTGCCGTACTCGTCCAGCTCTATGACCTTGCTGTCCTGGCCGCCGATGTCGATTATCGTCCTCGCCGTGGGGTCCACGTAGTAGGTGCCCATGCCGTGGGCGATTATCTCAGGGATGTTCATATCCGCCCGCTCGTAGGCCTTGCGGCCGTAACCCGTGGATACGACGTACTTCACGTCCTCCTCCCGGACTCCCGCGGCCTCCAGCGCCGCGGCAAAGGCCTTGCTGCCGCTGACGTTGCGGTCAAACTCCGTCATCACGACCTGGAAGGTCAACATCTCGCCCTTCTCGTCCAGCAGCACGCACTTGGACGTGGTCGAGCCTATATCTACTCCTGCAAAAAGCTCCATTTCCGCTTCGTGTCCCTTATTTGCCCTCAAGCATGGTCTCGGCGCTGTTGAGCTCGTTGACTACGAACTCCCCGTCCATGAACTCCAGGCCGCAGCTGGGGCAGCGGTAACCCGTGGCGTCGGGCAGGTCCAAATCCTTGTAGGCGATCTTGATGTCGTCCACGTCTTCCATAGCCGCCTTGCAGTTAAAGCACTTCCACTGACTCATTGCCCTTGCCTCCTTCTCAGTCTTCCTGCCCGGTGAGCAGTATAACGTAGCTGTAGAGGTTCAGTACCTCCACCTCGCCGCCGTTTACGGCGTATTCCACGTTGCAGGTGAAATTACCTATCTTCTTCTTGGCCAGATAGCGCTCCTCACCCTCGACATACAGCTTTTTGCCGGTGCTCTCGGCATAGTCCAGGACCTCGCGTATGTCCTCCTCGCGTATGCCGCGCTCTTCCATTATGGCCCTGATGTCGTCGCTCAGCTTGACGGGGACAGTTTTCGCATCCACTTTAGCATACCTCCACTTTTAATTATGTCCGCCTGCCTGCCGCAACCTGCGGCGGGCATTATGTACAGCGTAAATATCACGGGATAAGTATATCCTATTGACAGTTAAATGTCAATAGGATACGCTTTCCCCTCCGGCGATTTTATGTGCTCTGCCGCTCCTTTGTGACGCACTTTTCGAGCAGGAAGTCTATCATCGAGGAAAACTGCTCTTTTGTGACCTCGGACAGGCCCGCGCAGGCCTGATAGGCCTCATAGATGACGTAAGACTCCAGCAGGACATAGGCCTTGGCGTTTTCAGCCCAATCCTTTTGCGTCGCCTTGGAGCGCTTGGTCAGCTTGGCTATGAAGTTGTAAAAAGGCCGTATCTCAGCGTCCTCCCGGAACTGGCTGCGCCCCTCGAAGAACATGAAAATGAAAATATTCCTGTTCTCGCTTGCAAACTGGAAGACCTGCATGGCTATGGTCTTGCAGAACTTGACCTTGTCCACCTGGCCCCTCAGCTCGTTGAGCGCATGATATATACTGTCGTAAAGCCTGTCAAAGCCGTCCGAAAGCACATATTTTTTGACTTCCGCGAGGTTTTCCACGTAATTATAGATAGTCATTGCGGAGACGCCGAGTTCCTTGGATATGCGGCGGGCGGAGAGCGCCTCCATGCCCTCGGAGTCAACTATCCGTACTGCGGCCCGGATGATCTCCTCTTTCCCGCACAACACCTTTTCTCGTGCCATTGCCTATCAATTCCCTACTTTTCTGAGCTCTTTTCTCTCAGATATTAGATATTTTCAAATAGTTGCAGATGCTCCTGACTATGGCCAGGCGCGTCTCGTAGGCCTCGCCGCTGAGGTCCCAGAGGTTGCCCTCTATATAGAAGTGGGGCACGCCCGTCTCGGCCTCGATGACCTTGACCATGGTCTTCTGCAGTGCGCCGACCCAGCTGTCGGAGGAATAAAAGCCGTAGAGCGCGCCGTCCACTGGGTAGCGGGTGACGAGCTCGGCGTTTATGCGTGCCTCGTCGAGCATGTTCATGACGCTGGGAACGGAGAGGATGATGCGCGCGACGGCCTTGTAGACGTCCTCCTCCTGTTCGAGGTAGCCGCGGAACTTGTCCGCGAAGGGGAAAAGCTTGCCCTGCACGAGGCAGACACCGTTATCCCGGAAGGCCTTGTCGAGCCAGGGCGCGCACAGGGGGTTGAAATGGCAGGCCAGGCGCGGGGCCACGCGGGAGCCGAAGCCCTCGCCCCTGTCTATCCTCTCGCGCACCTCGGCGATTATCGTGTCCAGGGCGTCGAGGACGTAGGACTTGTCTATGCACAGGCAGGTCTCAACGCACAGGCCGAAGAGGGCCAGCTCGCCGCCCGAAATGGGCAGACAGTCCGCGTTCATGACGAGGTCCGTCAGGGTCTGGACCTTGTCCATGTACTGCATATAGACCTCGGCCGCGGCGCGCACGTCCGCGTCCGTCACGGTCACGCCCGTTATGCCGGAGACCTCGCTCTGGGCCAGGCGCAGCTTCCCGGCCAGGAGGTCCACCCGGGCCCTGTCGTCCGCCTCCACCTCGCCGGATGGCACATCGTGCGGCAGGACGACGTAGACGTTGGGCGCATCGCTGCTGCAGAGGCACTGCATCATCTCGTCGGTCTTGGGCGCCTCGCTGCACCTGAGGCCCCAGCTCCAGCTGACGCTCGGCCTGGCCATGAGCTCAGAGCCGCAGGTCTGGAGGCGGAAGCGATTGAGGGCGCAGTTGGCACAGGGAGAGCGCAGGCTGCCCGGGTCGTCCTCCGCCCGGGTCTTGTTGCAGTATTTGTTAAAGAAGGCCGTGAGCACGTTTATCATGAGGTACGCGGGGTAGAAGACATGCACGCGACCGCCCCCTGCCAAAACGTTGGCATAGGCCGGGATGGGCACGCTGGGCATGTTCATGTAGATGAGGCTGTGCCCCTCCGCCTTGTAACTGGCGCCCCGGGCTACCTCCACGACGCCGCGGATGCAGGCCGCGACGAATTTCTTCACGCCGCTCAGGGAAAGGTCCCAATAGGCCGGTATCCACTGTTCCACGGCAAAAGCCACGTCCTTGTCGCTGAGGCCCATCAGCTTGGCGGCCCTTTTCCAATCCGGCAGGAAACTCTTCAGCTCGTCCCCTTCCCAACCCAGCATTTCCAGGAACTTCTCGTGCGCGCTGGTCTTCATATATTAGCCACCTTTCGGAAAGCAATAATTTGTCGCTTGTGACTCAGGGCCACAGTATGGCTACACCCGATTTTACCATGCCGTGCCCGTGTTTTCAATAAAAAAGAAAGCCCCGCCCGAGGCGGGGCTTTCCCTAAAAGTGTGTTCTTATTCCTTGGCCTCCGCAGCCTTTTTGGCGCGCATGGCGGCCAGACGCATCTTAAAGACCTGGCAAATGGACTCTATCTTGGTCTTGAGCGCCTCCTCGCTGTACTCGCGGTCGTCCCAGAAGTCGGCCTCGATGTAGAAGCAGGGGATGTTCAGCGTCTCCTCGACTATCTTGGCCTGCATCTTCTGCTGCGGGCCGACCCAGCGGTCGAAGTCGAAGAATCCAAGCAGCATGCCGTCGGCCTTGTAGCCCTCGAGCTTCTCGATGTAGCTGTCGCACTCGTTCTTCATGTTCGAGCACATGGGGTTGCGGCTCCAGGCCTCGGCGGCGGTGAGCCAGGGGTCCTCCGGATGGGTCGGGGGCGCCAGCTGGCGCTTGGACTGCGTCAGGTTGCAGGCGAACTGGACCAGCAGGCCGTTGTCGCGGAACATCTTGCCGACCCAAGGCACGCAGAAGGGCAGGTTGCGGATGGCGACCTTCGGGGTGCCCTTGGGCATGACGCCCTCGCCGGCCTTGATGGCGGCGCGGATCTCCTTCGTGAGGATGTCGACGGCCTCCTCAATGTAGCCGGTGCCGCTGTTGAAGGGGATGTTCGTGACCTGCTGGATGAGGGACACGGAGTCGCCGCAGAGCACCGGGGGATCGGCCGTGGCGACGAGCTGGGTCAGCATGCCGATCTTGAAGGCGAGGCCGCGCATCTTCTTGTTGGCGTTGGCGACGTGCTCCTCGGTTATCTCCATGCCGATGGCCTTGCTGATGGCCTGGACGCCGAGCTTCATCTGCTCGCTCATGAACCTCAGCCTGGGCTCGATGAGCTCCTCGAGCTCGTTCAGGCAGCTGTCGTGCGGGGCGCGGGAGACGTGGTAGTTCCACTGCTTGCCCGCCAGGCCCTGGATCATCTCGTCGGTCTTGGGGCCTTCGTCGCAGTTGAAGCCCCAGCTCCAGATGATCTCGGGGGCGGCGATGATGTTGTCGATGTAGGCCGTCAGGCGCATCTTGTTCAGCGGGCAGTGGCGGCAGCCGTAGGTGAAGCCAGCCTCCTCAGCCCTGTCCAGGAAGGGCGCGGCGGCGTGGAAGAAGGAGTTGAGGACGTTCACGAGGATGAGGTCCGGGAAGGCGATGAACACCTTGTCCCCGCCGGCTTCCTTGACGGCGTAGTAGTAGTTGGCGATGGCGGGCAGGATGCCGTAGACTATCTTGACGCCCTCGGCCTTGTACACCGGGGTGTGGCAGACCTCCGCGGCCTCGCGGATATAGGCGCCGATTACCTTGCGGACGCCCCTGTACTTGACGTCCCAGTTGTTGGGTATATAGTAGTCCACCGCGTACTCGACCTTTTCGTCGGTGAGCTTCAGCGCGTTGCGCATCTCAAGCCAGCGGGGCATGAAGGCCTCAAGCTCTTCTCCCTCGAAACCGGCAAGCTCAAGCATTTCACGATTTATGTCTCTCATTTCTTACCCTCCTTCAGGCTGTCAACAAAGCTTTCAATACGTGTGACCAGGGGCGCCGTGGCCTCGCGGGAGTACTCGTAGGAGGTCTCCAGCTTCATGATCGGCAGGTTGGAGCCCTGCAGCCACTTGGCGTAGCAGGTGTACTCCATGTCGTATATCTCGTCAAAGGCAAGCTGGTACCACAGGACGCCGTCGATCTTGTACTCCGCAACGAGCTCCTTGAGCTTCTCGAAGCGGGTCTCCCAGGACGGCTGGAAGATGCACTGAGGCACACGGTCGTCGTAGAGGGCCTTCGCGTAGGCGTCCTCTATGCTGCCCTCGGCGGGGATCTGGCAGTTGTAGGGCCTGATGGCCTCGTCCAGGAAGTCGCAGACGATGGCGCCGCCGGCGGCCTCTATGAGGGAGGGGACAACATAGTCGCCCTCGGCCACGGCGCGGCCCATGATGAGGATGCGCGGCGCGTCCGCGGCGCAGACGCCCGGGGCGTCCTTCAGCTCTTCATATATCTCGGTCAGGGCCTCTATGCTCGTGTCGTAGTCCACGCGCATGGTGTAGTGGTTCAGCCTTATAAAGTCGGAGAAGGTGATGGGCGGGGCGTCCTTCTTGCGCAGCTCGCCGATCTTGCTGATGAGCTCGTTTATCTTGTTCGTCTTGGCGTAGCACTCGCGCACCGCGCCCTCGTCCAGGGCGTGGCCGACGAGCTTCTCAAGATAGTCGCGGAACTCGCGCAGCTCGTGCCTGTAGTACTCGCGGGAGATGCCCACCATGTTGTCCGCGGGGACGCCGACCTTGTAGACCGGCAGGCCCTTGAACTCCAGTATCTCGCTCATGCGCCCGTAGTGGCAGTCGTGCTGCTGGATGACGACGCCGTCGGCCATCGGCATCACGCGGTCGACGCCGCGGAGGTAGTTGCCTACCATGGACGCGGCCAGGGGGTTCATAAAACGGATTGAATAGTCCAGGGTGGCTTCAGGCGACTGCGGGTCGCCGCCCTTCATTATAAGATAAGGTTCCGCGCCGGCGGCAACTATCCACTGCTCCGGCACGAAGTCACCGTAGTACTCGATGAGCTTCTTCCCTTCGCCTTTCCGCTCAACCAGCTCGATTGGACGGTTGCCGGACATTTTTTCCAGCTTTTGCATGATCTCTTTCACCAGGTAGACCTCCTTAGCAATTATAGCGTTTACTTTCATTGTGTGCGCACGAGTTCTTCCACCTTGGTTAAAGGTATAACACACTCAAAATAAATTTACAACATAAATTTCGATAAAACGCTGCTTTCTCCATAGTTGTTAAAAGCGAGACTAAGTTTTTATGCAGTTAGTTCGTATCGCCTCAAATGTTGCACAGACCCAGCGGGCATAATTCGTGCATTGTGTCGATTGCCTCCTTCTTGACAAACCTTTGTGCCGGCAATAAAATATACTGTGTAAATTATATCTCCGCATGTGTGCAGCCTGTCTTCCACCCCACTCAGGCGCTTTTGCTTACACATTATAAGGAGATGACCTAACATGAGTCAGAAAGTCGGCAGAGTCTCCCCCGGAAAATGGATAGCTTTAATAGTGGCTGCCTTCTGCATGCTGGCCACCGGATTTGTGCCTCCCCCGGAGGGGCTCAGTCAGTCCGGCTTCCAGGTGCTCGGCATTATGATCGGCGCCAGCATACTCTTCCTCAGCTGGGGTACAGGCTGGCCCAGCATGGCGACGATCTTCGCCTTTCTCACGGTCCCCGCGCTGAATGCCAACCAGATCTTCTCCGCCACCTTCGGCAACGGCACGCTTATCTTCCTGATGTTCACCTTCATGCTTGCCGGCTGCCTCATTCAGAGCGGCGTTGCCAAGCGCGTCTCCGTCTGGTTCCTGACGAACAAGCTCGCGCGGCGCAGCCCCTGGTGGACGGTAGCGATGCTGCTCATTGCGAACTTTGTAATAAGCCTCTTCCTCTCTTCGGCCACCACATTTATGATAATGTTCCCCATCGTTGAGGAGATGCTCCGCGTCTGCGGCGTCACTAAGGAGAAGAAGGCACCCATAGCCACGGCGCTCATCCTCGGCGTGCTGGTCACGGGTCTGCTCTCCAACGGCGGCAACCCCATCGCACACGCGATGACTCTGCAGGGCTTTTCATTCTACGAGGGCTATGCCGGCCAGCCCATGGACTTCTTCACCTACTGCGTCATCTGCACGCCGGTGACCATAGTTGCCTGCATACTCTTCTTCCTGCTGCTCCGCTTTGTCTGGCGGCCCGACATGAGTGCGCTGACGAACATCGACTACGACGCCCTCTCCGCCGGCCTCGGCCAGATGAGCAAGAAGGAGAAGTGGTCTGCGGTCTTCTATCTGCTGTGCGTGCTCTTCTGGCTGCTGCCCGGCCTCACGCAGTACATCTGGCCCGCGGCGAGCGAGGCCTTCTTCTCCAAGGTCCAGCAGTGCCTGCCGCCGCTTCTGGCGCTCTTCCTTATGAACTTCATCAAGGTGGACGGCTCGCCCATCTTCGAGTGGAAGGACGCCGTCGGCTCCGTCAACTGGAACATACTGCTCTTCATGGCCAGCATCATGGGCCTGGGCGCTTTCATGGGCAACGCGGACCTGGGCATCACCACCTGGCTGAGCTCCATCTTCAGCCCCATCTTCGCGAATGTCAGCCCGACCATCTTCATACTGGTCATCCTGCTGTTCGTGACCATTCTGTGCAACTTCTGCACCGCGTCTGTGCCTCTGTCCATAGCCTTCGCCATCGCCATGCCGCTCTGCCAGGGCATCTACGCCGGTCAGATAAACCCCGTCGTCATGGCCTCCCTGGCCACCGTGCTCGCCAGCTGCGCCTGGTCCACCGCTCCCTCCAGCCCCATCTCCGCCATATCCTACGGCTCCGGCTGGGTGCGCCCGGGCGACATGATAAAGTGGGGCTTCATAACCTCCATGCTCTGCGTCCTCACCGCCATGACGGTTGGACTTGCAATAGGCAACGCGTTCTGATTTAATTGACTTGAGCTTCAGACTTATTCAGGGAAAGGATAATACACTGTGTACGATTATGATGTAGTGTGCATAGGCGGCGGCCCCGGCGGCTCCGCCTCGGCGATGCGCTGCGCGGACCGCGGCAAGAAGGTCGCCATCATCGAGGCTCGCGCGCGGAACGGCTCCGGCGGCACCTGCGTTAACCGCGGCTGCATCCCTACGAAGGCCCTCATGGCCTCCGCCAACCTCTACGCCTCCATCAAGGAGGCCAAGACCTACGGCATCAACGTGGACATGTCCGCCGTCAGCGTGGACTTCAAGGCCATCGACAAGCGCAAGAACGCGGTCATAAACGGCCTCGGCTTCGGCCTGGAGGCCATGCTGTGGAAGAAGAGCCGCGGCATAGACGTCATAAAGGGCCGCGCGCGGCTTTTGGATGCGCACACCATCGAGGTGGACAACGGCAAGGTGAAAAAGACCGTGACGGCGGAAAACATCGTCGTCGCCGTGGGCTCGGAGCCCGCGGAGATAGCGGCCTTCAACGTGGACCACAAGAAGGTCATAACCTCCAACGAGATAATGGACTTCTCCCGCCCGATGCCGGGGAGCATCGTCATAATCGGCTCCGGCGCCATCGGCCTGGAGTATGGGCACATCTACAGCATCTACGGCGTGGACGTGACCATAGTGGAGATGATGCCGAACCTGGTCCCGGCGCTGCACGACACCGAAATAACGGACGCCATAAAGGCCAGCCTGGAAAAGCGGGGCATCAAGGTCAAGTGCGGCAGCGGCATAGCGAGCGTCGAAGTCCAGGAGGACGGGCGCGTCAAGAGTACACTGGCAAACGGCGAGGAGCTCTTCTCGGACGAGGTGCTGGTTGCCATCGGCAGGACGCTGAACACCCGGGGCATGGGCTTGGAGGAAGTGGGCGTCAAGATGGAGAAAAACGGCCAGATAGTCACGGACGAGCACATGCGCACGAGCGTGCCGAACATCTTCGCCGCGGGCGACATCACCGTCGGCACCCAGCTCTCGGACAAGGCCCAGCGCCAGGGCCTCGTCATAGCCGAGACGATAGCCGGAGGCGACTATTACATCAACTACGACGCCATCCCGGCGACTATGTTCATGGAGCCTGAGATAGCCATGGTGGGCCTGACCGTCTCCGACGCCGCGGAGCGCGGCATCGAGACGATAAGCGGCAGCCTGCCCTTCTCCTCCAACGAGAAGGCCATGGCCATCGGCAAGACCGAGGGTCTCATCAAGGTCGTGGCACGCAAGGACGACCACGTCATCATCGGCGCGCAGATCTTCGGCCACGAGGCCTGCGACCTCATCGCTGAGATGACGGTGGCGGTGGAGAACGGCCTTACGCTGGAGCAGGTGTACAACTCCATCCACCCGCACCCGACGGTGACGGAGATAATCCTGGAGGTCTGCAAGCGGGCCGTCGGTCTCTCCTTCGATAAGTAAAAGCTGTCTCTTATACACATCTCCGAGCCCACGAGACTAGGCATGATCTCG
>ENA-OZZQ01000587-OZZQ01000587.1-human-gut-metagenome-genome-assembly--contig:-NODE-587-length-10951-cov-4.828561_pt1 | contig 10951 bp, 8 predicted proteins | sample MGYA00243647_ERZ654151 | MGnify/ENA primary metagenome ERZ654151 (study PRJEB26926, sample SAMN06165154) | human gut metagenome | biome: ENVO:00009003; feature: ENVO:2100002; material: ENVO:00002003... | reverse complement strand
GGCTCGGAGATGTGTATAAGAGACAGGGCGTAACCTTTTGGCCGCATAAAGCATCTTATTTTATGACCGGCTTGACCGCCGGGCTGACGAAAGGAAATAAAAAACAGTGAACCGTTTTGACGACCAGCGCGCGTGGTTCTGCGAAAGGGTAAACGAAAACAGTGGGGGCTTGTACTGGCTGGCCAAGAGCATACTGCACAACAACGAAGACGTAAAGGACGCGGTGCAGGAGGCGGTGCTTACGGCATACGAAAAGCTGGATACACTGCGGGACGAGCATAGCTTTAAGCCATGGATAATGCGGATACTCGCCAACACAGCCTACAGCATGATACGGCGCAGCAAGCCAAACACGGACATAGACAGCTTGGCGGAGGAACTGCCCGCCCCTCAGGATGAGGACAGGGAAGAAAGCATGGCCCTGTGGCAGGCCGTGAGGGGATTGGGTGAAAGCCTGAGGACCGTAACAGTGCTGTTTTACTACGACGATATGCCCATCAAGGATATAAGTCGCGCCCTTGGGATAACAGAAGGCACGGTAAAGGCCAGGCTGAGCCGGGCGCGGGCAAAACTTAGGATCGCGATGTCGGAACAGGAGGAAACACTATGAACGAATTCCAATTTGAAAAGCTGATCCGGGAAGCTGCCCATAAGGAAAAAACAAACATACCGGAGGATTTTAATATTATGTTGAAGGATACGTTGAATAAGCTGCCAGAAAAGGAAGCAAGGAAGGATGGGGCCTCAGGCCGCATGGCAGGCCGTAGGATACTTGCCGCAGCGGCGGTTGCCGCCATGCTGTTTGTGCTGCTGCCCAATGTAAGTCCCTCTATCGCATACGCAATGGAGAAGCTGCCGGTCATAGGCAGCGTGGTAAAGGTAATTACCGTGAGAAATTATACCCATTCCGACGAGCACAACGATCTGAATGCAGCGCAGCCCGAGATACAGGAAGCTACGGCGGGCGAACAGCAGCTCAATGCTGATGTAAAAGCATATGTCGACGAGCTGGTGCAGCGTTTTAATGATAACGCTATGGATGAAGGTTATTACGGTCTCGATGTGAGCTATGAAGTACTGACGGACAACGACCGCTGGTTTGCCCTGAGGGTGAACGGCTGCCAGGTGATGGCCAGCGGCTATGAGTTTTCCCGCTGCTATAATATAGATAAGACCACTGGCAAATACGTAAAGCTGGCGGACCTTTTCAAGGAGGGCAGCGATTATGTTGCCGCAATAGAGAAGGATATATTCGCCCAGATGAAGGCCAGGATGGCGTCAGACGCCAATTTGACCTACTGGATGGAGGACGACGCGGAATTTCATGTGGATTATGACGCGCTCATCACCCGGGACGGAGCGTTCTATATTGATAAGGATGGGCGGTTGGTGGTCTGCTTTGACGAGTACGATGTAGCCCCCGGCGCCATGGGAGCCCAGAGCTTTACCGTGAGCCGCGAGGCAATAGCGGGGCTGCTCAGGTGATCTCCGCAGATCGCAGCTTTCAGCCTTGACAAAAGCGGGGAGGGCGGGTATCATAGTCAAATGAAGTTAATGCTTTAGCTTTTTTGATTATTGCCTGAGGGAGTAATTCCGCAAAGTAAGTGCTTTGCGAAGCAGACCCGTCAGTACGGCGAGGGGATCGTCCGGGCTGTTTTTAAAGAATGAGACTCATGCGTGGTTTTTTGCCGGCGCATGAGTTTTTGATTTTACAGACACACTTATTTAAAGGAGAAGATTTCATGAGCGAAATGTATCAAAGATCCACTGACGAGGTTTTGGCGGAGCTTGGAACTTCAGTCCATGGCCTTTCGGGAAAGGAAGCGGCTGAGCGCCTTGCAAGGTATGGTCAGAACAAGCTTAAGGAAGCGCACAAGATAACGGTTTTTCAAAGATTCCTACAGCAAATAAAGGATCCCATGCTGCTGATCCTCTTGGCTGCGGCAGCCGTATCCGCTGTCACAAACGCCATATCCGGCGAGAGCTTTGCCGAGGTATTCATAATACTGGTGGTAGTGCTGCTCAATGCTATTCTGGGAGTAATACAGGAGAGCAAGGCGGAGGCCGCAATAGAGGCGCTTCAGACAATGACTGCGGCAAAGTGCAAGGTGATGAGGGACGGAAAGCAGATCGTCATCGAGAGCAGCCAGCTGGTACCCGGCGATGTAGTTATACTTGAAGCGGGAGACGCCGTGCCGGCAGACGGCAGGCTTCTCGAAAGCGCGTCCCTTAAAATCGAAGAGGCTGCTCTCACCGGCGAAAGCGTGCCTGTAAACAAGGCTGTGGAGGCTATTTTCGGCGGCGATGTGCCCCTTGGCGACAGGAAGAACATGTGCTACATGGGTTCTACCGTGGTATACGGCAGGGGCAGGGCCGTGGTCACCTCTACCGGCATGGATACCGAGATGGGCAAGATAGCCGACGTTTTGGCCCAGACCGAGCAGGAAGAGACCCCCTTGCAGCGCAAGCTCGGTCAGCTGAGCAACTCCTTATCCAAGATGGTGCTGGGCATATGCCTGTTCATATTCGTATTCGATCTCATAATGGCGGGAAAGTTCACTGCCCAGTCCATACTTGATAACTTCATGGTGGCGGTATCCCTTGCTGTCGCAGCTATCCCGGAGGGCCTTGCCACAGTCGTTACCGTTGTGCTGTCCATAGGCGTTACAAATATGAGCAAACGCCACGCCGTCATACGCCGGCTGACTGCCGTAGAGACGCTGGGCTGCACTCAGGTCATATGCTCCGATAAGACAGGCACGCTCACACAAAATAAAATGACGGTAGTGGAGCACACCGGCCCCACCGAACTTCTTGCTGCGGCAATGACTCTATGCAACGATGCGAATCTTGCTGACGATGGCGCTCAGGGAGAGCCCACAGAGGCTGCGCTGGTGAACTTTGGCGCGGCTAACGGCTTAAAGAAATATGAGCTGGAGGAAAAACAGCCCCGCATAGGCGAGGCCCCCTTCGATTCCTCCAGAAAGATGATGTCTACCCTGCACGATAAGGGCGGGGAAATAGTGCAGTACACCAAGGGCGCGCCGGACGAGGTGCTTGCCCGCTGCGCGTATTATATGGAGAACGGCAAGCCGCAGCCCATGACGGAGGCAAAGCGCGCCGAGATACTCCAGAGCAATCACGCTATGGCAGCGAAGGCTCTGCGCGTATTGGCTGCCGCGGAGAGGCTGTGGCACAGGATGCCGGAAAATACCGATCCCTCCAACCTCGAGCAGGAGCTTTGCTTCATAGGCCTGGTGGGCATGATAGACCCTGTTCGCCCGGAGGTCAGGGCGGCCGTGGAGGAATGCAAGGCTGCGGGCATACGCCCTGTGATGATTACCGGCGACCACAAGGATACCGCCGTTGCGATAGCCAAGGAGCTGGGCATAATCGACGACGCCTCGCAGGCCATAGAGGGCAAGGAGCTGAACAGGCTCAGCGACGAAGAGCTGGATAAGCTGATAGACAAGTGCGGGGTATATGCCCGCGTGCAGCCTGAGCACAAGGTGCGCATAGTTTCCGCATGGAGGCGCAAGGGTGCAATAACCGCCATGACCGGCGATGGAGTAAACGACGCGCCCAGCATCAAGTCCGCAGACATAGGCGTAGGCATGGGTATTACCGGTACCGATGTTACCAAGAACGTCGCGGACATGGTGCTTTCCGACGATAACTTTGCCACCATAGTTTCGGCTGTGGACGAGGGCAGAAGGATATACGACAATATAAGAAAGACCATACAGTTCCTCCTTGCCAGCAACATGAGCGAGGTTTTAGGCGTGTTTTTCGCCACCATACTCGGCTTCACGCTGCTGAGCCCCGTGCATCTGCTCTTTATCAACCTGATAACCGACTGCTTCCCGGCGCTGGCATTGGGCCTTGAGCCCGCCGAGCCCGACACCATGCATCGCCCGCCAAGAGACAGCCGCGACACCATATTCTCAGGCGGATTGGGCGTGGATATAGTCTATCAGGGCCTGCTGGTGACCGTGCTGACGCTCACCTCCTACATAATCGGCCACTGCATGGAGGTGGGGTACTTTGAAATGCCGGCAGGCGTCTCCCCCCACGGCATGACCATGGCGTTTTTGACTATGAATATGTGTGAGATATTCCACAGCTTCAATATGCGCTCTCAGCGGCAGAGCGTATTCAAGCTGCCGGGCCACAACAAGGTGCTTTGGGCAGCCATGATAGGAGCTTTGGCGATAACCACCGCGGTTCTCGAGGTACCTGCCATAGCGGCTCTGTTCAACTTCACACCTGTGGGCTGGGGCGAGTATGGCATAGCTCTCGGCCTGGCCGTGCTGGTGATACCCATCGTAGAGTTGGTCAAGGCCTGCCAGAGGGCGGCAGACCGCAAGAGATACTGCAAAGTAAAATAGACAAATAAAGAAAAAGCCCCGAAGCTTTCGCTTCGGGGCTTAAGTTATTCACCCTTTATTCTATTTCCACGCGCTTTGCGGTAGGCAGCTGTGCGCTCTTCTTGGGCATATTCAGAGTAAGCACACCATTCTCGTACTTGGCCTTCATGGCATCGGTGTTGATGTTGGATACATCGAACTGACGGGTGTAGGTGCCGTAGGAGCGCTCACATCTCACGAATTTGCCCTTCTTATCCTTATCCTCGTGCTCGGAATGACGCTCGGCGCTGATGGTCAGCACGTCATTGTTAAGGTCGAGGTGGATATCCTTCTTATCGAAGCCGGGCAGATCCGCCTGAAGGGTGTAGCTGTCGCCATCGTCCTTGATATCCGTCTTGAACTGTTCAAGGGTGGTCTCAAAGAACGAAGGATTGAAGAAGTTCCTTTCAAATTCGTCCATGGTCTGGAAGGGATTGTAATATACGCCGTTGTTCTTGCGGGTGTAAGGTTTAAGCTCAAACATGATAAATACCTCCGATTCAATATTGTCTTTCGGAATTGTTCCCAATTAGGTGAATTTTGATTCACCGAATCGGGAGACGATCCGAACCATTTTTCTTTCCGGGGACATATCCCGGGGGGCCTCAGCCCCTTAGGTCTCGTCCCTTTTGATGACTCTATTATACTCCGGGGCCTTGTTTGAACAATGTTCCGATGGTATAATTCAACCATATCAAACTGTGCTGAGAGAACAAAAGGAGACATCCCGTGACGAATGAAATACTGAAGACATTCCTTGTGGCGAACAGCCTGAAAGAATTGACAAATGCCGCGGGCAGGGCTCTCGGCTGCCCTTTGCTGGTAATTGACGACAGCTTCCATGTGGCGGCGTATTTTAGGGCTGACAGCATAAACGATCCGTACAGCGGCGTTATACGCCACGGCGAGCTTTCATACGATGAGAGCGCCCTGATCAGCGCCTCGGCGGCGTCGGGCGAGCTGCTGCATTCGCCTGCGGGGTACCATTACAGGATATCCCAGCTCAACTGCGGAGAGCTTCGCATGGGCTATACGCTGTGTATAATGCCTGAAAACGCGCTGCCCTCAGGAAGCGACGAGGACTTTGCGCTGATAAACTCATTCCTTGCAAAGCAGCTCTATTACGAGAGGCACAGGGGCGGCATCACCGCCACGGCCGAGGAGGTGCTGTCCAGCCTCATAGACGGCAGGTTTCAAAGTGAGGAATTCTTCGAGCTACAGGCAAATACAACCTTTCTTGGCAGCTTCCGCCCGGAGAGGTTCGTACTGATGAAACCTATGGAGCAGCTGGATGGGCTTAAAACCGATATGCTCAGGGACAGGCTGCGCCGCGGCTTTCACGCTTCCGATCCTTTCCCGTACAGGGACTGCGTGATAATGTTCCTGCATGGAGAGCACGACCGGGAGGCGGTAGGCAGGGCGGCGGAGGAATATGACCTGTACGCGGTAATATCCGAGCCGCTGCAAAGCCTGTATGCCTTGGGCCGGGGCTACGGGCGGGTGCGCAGGCTGCTGGATTATCTTGTCAAAAAGAGCAACGGAAAGGCATTCGCGGCGGAGGAGAGCCGCTACTCGGCTCTTATGATGCTTAAAACCCTTGCCGGCGAGGGCTATTGCCTGACTGACGAGGTGGACAGGCTGTATAAATACGACCTCCAAAATGACAGCGAATACTGCCTGACGCTGTACACATACCTTATGTGCAGCCGTTCGCTCAAGGATACCTGCGAAAAGCTTTTTACCCACCGAAATACGGTGTTATACAGGATACGCCGCATAAGGGAGGACTTTGCCATAGATACAGACGGCACGGAGGACCGGATGAGACTGATGCTTTCATTGGGCCTGGCGCTCGTGATGCAGGGACGGGACGAGCTGTTTATAAAGGAAATGCCATCAAAGAGAGAGATCGATGGATGACAAAGGAGCGGTAGTACCGCTCCTTTGTTCTATTACATATCCTTATCCGGCCATGCTTTTGAGCATATCAGAATAGGATGACGACAACTCAAGCAGCGCATATTTCATTTCTGAAGAAAAGGCTGCGGCGGAAGCGTCTCCATTGCCGGCAAGAAGGGATAGCGAGTTCAGACACTTGTCGCAGCACTGCACAAGGCTATCTATGGCGGGAGAGGTGTCGCGGTAGGCGAAGAGTGGGGAGCAGGAGGCGGAAAGCTCATCCTGTATGGATTTTACCAGCGAAGCACCCTCACTGACCGTCATGTTCTTGCTGTCAAAATCTATGCAGGCTTCGCACAGCGCGTTCTGCGCCTGATACAGCGCCGTGAAGCCCTCCTTGAGCTGCTCCGTCTGCTGCTGGTCCGCAGTTATGCTGAATGTAACGGCAGGCGTAGCCATGGCATATATGGCGCAGTCAGTGCCTTCGCTTATGAGCCGTTCCTTGACCGTGCGCGCCTCGCTTTCGCTTTGGTAGCACGAGGCCAGCACACGGTATACGCTGCCGTCGCTGTAAACATAGCCACCGGCACCCTTGCTGCGCATTTCTTCAGAAAGCTTATCCGCGTTATCCTTTGAAGAAAAAACTCCCATTTGCAGTGCGAAGCAGCTTATGGATGGTACGTCCAACGTGCTGGTGAAAGAGCTGCTGTCGCTGCTGAGGCTTACGCTAAGAGCATCGCCGGATGGCTCCGATGCTTCATTTTCCAGCGAATCAAGCCCGCCGCCGGTAAATAACGGCAGCTCGGACAGGGCTGAAAATGCCGGCGCCATTACCTTTTCGCTCAACCACTTGCCTGCGGCCGATGCGGTTATAAGATATACTGCGAGACCAAGCATGAGCAGCACCGTCATGGTTCGTATACCGTTTCGCCTTCTGCGCCTGCGCCTTCTTGCAAATTCCATATCAAAACTATCTCCTCGGTGAGTATGGTATAAGAATATTCACATTATGGGCTGTACAGAACAAAAAACATAAAAGTCGCATGGAAATAATGATAAGTTAATGATAGTATAAATACAATATAGGAAATATACATACTAAGCCGATCAAAGCAGTTAATCAAAAACAATTAAGAAGATAGTACCATTGAAATATCAAATACTTAAAGAGCCCGGGGTGCCAGCCGGGCTCTTTGCTTTCTTCAGAGGAAAATAAAATCAAAAAAGCAGCTGAGACTGCTTTTTTGAAACCAAACTTATGCGAGCAAGCCGTAAGCCGAGTTCTGTCCGGAACTTTCGTTCCTGGGTGACCATCTATCTAGGCCTGTCGTTGCCGGCAGGCTCGTGCGATTATCAGGAGCGTGACGGGCCGCCATTGAATGCTCCCATTCCAATCTTGCACCGGGTGGGGTTTACATGGCGGACAAGTCGCCAGGCCGCCGGTGAGCTCTTACCTCGCCTTTCCATCCTTGCCCCGAACGCTGAAAAACGGACATTTTCGCTCTTTATCGTTTGGGGCGGTTTATTTCTGTTGCACTTTCCTTGGAGTCGCCTCCACCGGCAGTTAACCGGCACCCTGCCCTACGGAGCTCGGACTTTCCTCAGATGCGGCCTTTCGGCGTACACCCGCAGCTGTCCGGCTTACTCGCAAAATTTGTGAAATGATTGGATTTTAATACTGGTTTTCGGAAAGCAAGCGATTTTTCTCGTCCCACAGCTTCTGGGAAAGGTCCACATAGTAGCTGTGCGGGTTTTCAAATCGCGTTACTTCTTCCCACAGCGTATCGACCTGCGCGAGGCAATGTGCGCGGATGGCGCTTAAGGCACGCGGCTGATACAGGCACTCGCCGTTTTTAAACAGCTGGGTGCGCAGGCGCACGGCGCGGAAATTCTCCACGGTCTTGCGCTTCCACGTGTGATTCGGGTCGAAGATCGTATACGGCTTCTCGTCATCGATGATCTCGTCGTTCAGCGTGATGACATCCGCAATGGCCTTGTCGGTCTCGCGGTCGAAAATACGCCAAACCTCCTTGAAGCACGGTGTGGTGATTTTTGCTACGTTTTCGCTGATCTTGATCTTGGGCACATAATGCCCGTCGACCAATTCAGCGCTCAGCTTGTACACGCCGCCCAGCGCCGGGCAGTCCGCGCTGGTGATCAGCCGGGTACCCACGCCCCAAACGTCGATTTTTGCGCCCTGGGTTTTTAAATCCCGGATCACATATTCATCCAGGTCGCTGCTGGCAAAGATCTTGGCCTTGGGGTACCCGGCCTCGTCCAGCATGACCCGGGCCTTTTTGGACAGATAGGCCAAATCGCCGCTATCCAGCCGGATGCCCACCGGCTCGTAGCCCTTGGCTCGCAGTTCATCAAACACCTTGATCGCATTGGGCACGCCGCTTCTCAGGGTATCGTAGGTATCCACCAGCAACATGCAGGAGGTGGGGAATATATCCGCATACGCCCGGAAAGCGGATATTTCATCCGGGAAACTCATCACCCAGCTATGGGCGTGGGTCCCCTTGACCCCCAGCCCAAACCACTGGCCTGCCAACACGTTGGAGGTGGAATCGCAGCCGCCTACCACTGCCGCCCGGGCGCCATAAATGCCCGCGTCCGGGCCCTGGGCACGACGCAGGCCAAACTCCAGCACCGCATCCCCCTGGGCCGCGTGAACCACCCGGCTGGCCTTGGTGGCGATAAGGGTCTGGTGGTTCACCAGGGTAAGCAACGCCGTTTCCACCAGTTGGGCCTCCATAATGGGCGCCCGTACCCGCAGCAAGGGCTCATAAGGGAATACCAGGGTCCCTTCCTCCATGCCGTAGATCTCCCCGGTAAAGCGCAGCTCCTCCAACATGTGTAGGAAATCCTCGTCAAACAGGGCCAGGGAGCGCAGATATGCGATATCCTCCTGGGAAAAATGCAAGTCGTTGATGTATTCGATCACAGACTGGGTCCCTGCCATCACGCTATATTCGCTATGGGGGCGGGTCGTCCGAAAGAACAGATCGAATACCGCTTCATTTTGGCTCATGCCATGCTTGTAATAGCCGTACATCATGGTCAGCTGATACAAGTCCGTCATCATGGTAAGGTTACGCATATCTTCCCTCCGCTGCACGATACCGGTGCAGTTGTTCCGTATTATTCCGTTTCCTTCTGCTCTTCTTGCGGGGCTTCCCCTTCGTCGGTCCCGTCAGGACGCGCTTGGGCCTCCTCCGTTGGCTGGGGCGCGGCTTCCTTCGGCTTCTCTGCGTCCGGGGCAGCTTCCTGGGTAAAGAACACCGCTTCCACCTGCTCTACCATAACTTCCCCTTCCCCTTGTTCCGGTTCCGGCTGTTCCGCCGCTTCCGCCGGGGCTTCCGCCACCTCCGGCGCAGGCCAGATCAGGCGGCCCAGCTTTTTCTCCTTTGCCCGGCGCACCAGGAAAAAGATGCCGATAATGACCACCGCGACAAAGGACCCAAGCTGGCTCACCCGGATCCCCTGGGCAAACAGCTCGCCCGGCTGGATCAGGTACAAGCTATCTCCCCGCAGGCCCTCCACAAACATTCTCTCAAAGCCATAGAGGAAGGCATAGGTAAAGAACGCATCCCCATCATGCTTAAATTTTTTCCGGTAGCTCCACAGGAACAGGAACACCAAGAAGCACCAAGCGGATTCATAGAAGAACGTGGCCAGGTGATAGGGATTGGAGCAGAGCTCCCCGTTGAAATAGTGCACCCCATCGATGCGTACGCACAGGGGGAACCAATACAGGGCCCCGTTGTTCACCGGCAGGCCAAAGGCTTCCTGGTTGAAGAAGTTCCCCCAGCGGCCTATGGCTTGGGCCAGCACCACCCCTGGCGCGATGCAATCCATGAGCTTGAGCAGCCGCAATTTCTTATGCCGGCTGGCCAGCCAAAGGCCCAATAAGCCGCCGAGGAGGGCGCCGTAAAAGGCCAGGCCGCCTTCCCAGACATAGAACACCTCGATCAGATGCTGGCTATAGTACTTCCACTCAAAGATCACATAATAGAGCCGGGCGCAAACCACGCCCAGGGGGATCATATACAGGCAGCAATCCAGGATGGTATCCTTGGGAAGGTTCTTGCGCCGTTCCTCCTTGGTGCCAAGCCAAATGGCAATTAAAATACCAATGGCCATCAGCACGCCATACCAATATATATCCTTGCCAAAAATGGTAAACGCTACCCGATCGGGATTGACCATAAATACCTCCTATACCAATCGAATGGTGCAAGTCAGGAGCTCGTCCAACGCCATCCATTTCCAGGCTAAAGCAAGGACGGCCTGATCTGCATTTTCTTATTATACTCCATTCCTCCCCCTAAGGAAAGGGCAATTGCAGTGAATAAAAGATGGCATGGGAATGACGGATTCCCATGCCGAATGAACCGTATTTCTTATGGTACGATCGCGTTTATTTCCGCCAGGTTTTCCGGGGTGGCGGATTCCTGCCGGCCGAAATAGTAGCTAAAGATATCCTCCACCGCCGGCGCGCTGGAGGAGCCGGACCGGCCGTATGGCACGCACACCACCACCACGATCTCCGGATCGTCGATGGGGCCGAATGCCACGAACCAGGAGGTATTTTCAATATCGATCTGGTTCACGGTGGTGATCTGGGCGGTACCTGTCTTACC
>ENA-OZZQ01000576-OZZQ01000576.1-human-gut-metagenome-genome-assembly--contig:-NODE-576-length-11060-cov-4.443162_pt1 | contig 11060 bp, 10 predicted proteins | sample MGYA00243647_ERZ654151 | MGnify/ENA primary metagenome ERZ654151 (study PRJEB26926, sample SAMN06165154) | human gut metagenome | biome: ENVO:00009003; feature: ENVO:2100002; material: ENVO:00002003... | reverse complement strand
GGCTCGGAGATGTGTATAAGAGACAGCTCTTACATCGCCACCTACGTCCCCGAGTCCGCCCTGCTCTCGCTGCCTCTCATCTACGACAGCTACGACGAGGCCACGGCCATCCTCGACGGTGAGGTCGGCCAGTGGTACAACGCCCTGGTGGCCGAAAAGAGCAACCTTGAGATACTCAACTACTTCTACTGCGGCTTCCGCTACGTCTGCTCTGAGAAGGAGATCGACTCGCTCGACGACTGCAAGGGCGTGCTCATCCGCTCCCCCGAGATCGACACCTACACCGACCTGCTCAGCCTCATGGGCTTCAGCTATGTCACCATGGGCTTCTCTGAGGCCTACACCTCCATGGACACCGGCATCATCAATGCCGTTGAGGTCCCGCTGCAGAACATCTACGAGGGCGGCTTCCACCGCCTGGGCAAGTACATCTGCGGCACCCGCCACCTGCTGAGCGTCAACTGCATCGTCGCAAACGAGGAGTTCATGGCCAGCCTGCCCGAAGAATACCGCGAAATCATGATGACCGCCCTTGAAGAGGTCACCGCGGAAGAGCGCGTTCAGTGCGAGGCCAACGAGCAGGACTACATCGAAAAACTCGAAGCCGATGGCGCCGTCTTCACGGAGTTCGACGAGGCGTCCAAGGCCGAGATAGTTGAGATCTTCGGCCAGTACTGGACCGAGAAAATCGAGGCGCTCGGCAACCCCGAGGCCGTAGAGATGCTCAACAAGATCATTGAAATGAAGGGCTGAGCCCACCCCCCTGTGCGGGCCCGCGCCCCCACGCGGGCCCGCCGCGCATCGAAAGGAGTCTGTCAGGATGATGAAAATCGAGGCCTCTCGTTCGGCCTTCTCCTCCTGCAACGACAGGTTCATGAAAAACTACAAGCAGGACGTCCCTTTTGAACGCCAGATGGAGATACTGCGCGACATCGAATACGTGGACGCCATACCTGTCACCTACTCGCCGGACACCGACCCCGCCGCGCTGCGAGGCTTCATGGCCCAGTTCGGCATCTCTCCCGGCACAGTCGTGCTGGACACCTACTCCCAGCCCCGCTTCTCCAAGGGGACGCTCACCAGCCGCGACGCCGGCCTGCGCCGCGAGTTTATCGAAAAGGGCAAGGCCGCGATGGACTTCTGCCACGACATAGGCGGCGTGGACGTCATGCTCTGGCTGGCACACGACGGCTACGACTACCCCTTCGAGGACGACTATGCCGCGCGCTACGGCTGGCTGGTCGAGGGCCTGCGCGAGATAGCCTCTCACCGCCCGGACGTGAACGTCACCATAGAGTACAAACCCGCCGACCCGCACATATACCAGTACGTCTCCACAGCACCCAAGGCGCTGACCATCTGCAACGAGGTCGCCCTGCCCAACCTGGGCATCATACTAGACTACGGCCACGCCCTTGTCGCCGGCGAGAACCCGGCGGAGAGCGCGGCGCTCATAGACCGCTACAAGCGTCTTTTCCACGTACACCTGAGCGACTGCTACGGCAAGACAGACGACGATTTCCTCATCGGCAGCATCAGTCTCTGGCGGACGATCGAGTTTTTCATGCAGCTTCAGGACCTCGGCTACGACGGCTACTACGTGCTCGACATCTGGCCGCCGCGAATGGACGGCATCGAGGCCACGAAGGTCTCCGTGCGCCGCACGCTCGGCCTCTGGGACATCGCCAGCCGGCTGCCTCGGGAAGAGTTCCGCCGGCTCAGGCGGGAGAACGACGTGCCTGCCATCTACGACCTGCTGACCACCCGGGTCCTGAACATCCCTTAACGGAGGCGCCTATGGAGAGATTTTGCTGGAAGGGGCATGTGAACCCCGGAAAACTTGAGGAATACGCCGCCAAGCACAATGCCATGTGCAGACAGATGGAGGAGCTGATGCGCGCCGCCGGCATGCGCAACTACTCCATCTGGGCCAACGGCGAGGACACCATTGGCTACTACGAGTATCTCGGCCCCGAGCGCAAGGCCGAGGTCTACGAGCAGCACCGAGACATACTCGACGCCTGGAACAAGAACATGGAGGGCCTGTCCGGCATGGACCTCGACGAGGACGGCAAGCCCAAGGTGTGGAAAATGATTTGGCTTATGGAGTGAATGATATGAACGGCAGTTTTTCCAAGCCCAAGCTGGTGCAGGTCGGCCTCGTCGTCCGGGACCTGGACAAGACCATGCAGCAGTTCAAGCTCCTGCTCGGCGCGGAGCCGGACAGGGTCATTGAAAAATCCCCCTCGGCCCCGGGTCCGAAGTATTATCTTGGACAGGAGCGCGATTTTTACCAGCGCGCCGCGCTGTACAGCATGAACGGCATAGAGTTTGAGATACTCCAGCCCTACAACGACCGCTCCGCCCTGACGGACTTTCTGGACGAGCGCGGCGAGGGCATACACCACGTCGCCTTCGACACGGACAACTTCGACGCCTTTGCCGCGCATCTGGCCGAAAACGGCGCAGAGCTTGTTCAGACCGGACCAAACTCCCGGCACCCTGCCCTCAAATGGGGCTTTTTCAGCACCAACGACAAGCTCGGCACCATGATAGAGGTGACAAATTTCCAGGAAGTTGCAAATATCGAGGCCGCGGAAAAGGGAGAATAAGCCCGCCCTTCTGAGGACCGCACCGGCGAATTTTGCCGGTGCGGTCAGCTGCCTGTAAAAACAGGTGTCACATGTGTAAAAACATGTTACAATATCACCATTAGTTTTTGCGCGGCGGCGCAGCCGGTAAGCCGGCGGAAATGGAGAGCGGTATGAAAAGCATTGCCCTGCTTGCAAACAGCGACGATATGCTGAGCGTGGCGAAGGACGCGGCGAAGCACGCCGGAGCCGAGGACGAGATCGAGCTCATCCTGACCCACACCTATGAGGAAAGCCTGGAGATAGCCAGGAAGTATGAAGCGCGCGGAGGCAGTATGCTGATCGCCCGCGGCGGACACGCGCGCATCCTGCGCGAGGCGGGTATCGGCATACCTGTCACGATGATACCCTTCACAGGCAACAACATTGCCGCCCTGCTGGCCAGCGCGGCAAACGAGTGGGGCGAATTCGCCGTCATCGGCAACCCCACCATGATCCAAATGACGCGCGAGCTGGAAAGGCCCATAGGAGTGAAGATACACTACTATGAGGTCAACCGCTGGGCAGACTTCGACGCCATCATGCCTGCCATACGCAGCGCAGGTATAAAGGCGGTAATCGGCGGCTACGACACCGTGCGCGCCGCCAGGGCCTACGGGCTGCACGACTATTGCCTTAAAACCAGCGAATACGAGATAATAACAGCTATTGCAGACGCAAAAAGCCTGCTCTCGGCCCTGGAGCGGGACAGACATTGGGACAGGCTCTTTGAGGCTGCTCTGAACACCATCGGCGAGGGCGTTGCAGTGGTTGACGGAAGAGGCGCGGTAAACCGCGCCAACCTGCGCGCTGTCAAGCTCATAGGCAGCGGCGGGCAGCTCTCCGAGCTACCGCTGGCGGAAATGCGCTCTCAACTTGAAAAGGCTATATCTACGGGACAGCCTGTATACGACGAGCTTTACGAGCTGAATGGCTGTAAGTTCTCCGCCTCCTTCCTGCCCATCAAGGGGCGGGAAGACAACATTGTAATGGTCATGCAGGAGGTGGAATACGTTCACAAAATAGAGAGAAAAATACGTCAGAAGCTGGCCAACAAGGGGCTTGTGGCCAAGAACACCTTTGAAAACATCTGCGCCGAGAGCCCCGCTCTCCGCGAGACCGTACGCATCGCAAAGCAGTACGCCGTTGTGAACTCCTCCGTCCTCATAACCGGCGAGACCGGCACCGGCAAGGAGATGTTCGCGCAGAGCATCCACAATTTCAGCCCCCGCCGGGATGAAGCCTTTGTGGCCGTAAACTGCGCGACCATACCCGCCAACCTGCTCGAATCCGAGCTCTTCGGCTACGTCGAGGGCGCATTTACGGGCGCAAAGCGCGGCGGCAAGGCAGGGCTTTTCGAGCTGGCGCACAAGGGCACCATTTTCCTCGACGAGATAGGCGAGACCAGCCTGGACATGCAGGCGCGGCTGCTTCGCGTGCTTGAAGAGCATGAGATCATGCGCGTGGGTGACGACAAGGTCATACCCATAGACATCAGGGTCATCGCCGCCTCAAACCGCGACCTTAAGCAAATGGTCAAAGACGGCAGCTTCCGAAGTGACTTTTATTACAGGCTGGACGTGCTCTCGCTGCAGCTGCCGCCGCTTCGCCGGTGCAGGGAAAACATAGCCGCTCTCATCGGGCTGTTCAGCCGCAGATATGCCTCCCAGAACAACCGCAGGCCCATCGGATACGACGATGAGAGCCTGAGGATACTCCAAAACTATGCCTGGCCCGGCAACGTGCGCGAGCTTAAAAACGTGGTGGAGCGGCTGGTCGTCACAAATTCCGGCGGGACTGTGCGCGGGCAGGACGCCATGGAGGCGCTGCACCTGAACCGTGAGCCCTCCGTCCCTGAGCCTGAGCCGGAGCCTGCCGCTGTTCCCGACGCCGGGGACGGACTTATAAGCGCAGCTGAATTTGAGCTCATCAGAAAGGTCCTGCGGGAATGCGGAGGAAACAAGACCGCCGCAGCCAAAAAGCTGGGCATCAGCCGCCCGACTCTGCACAGGAGGCTCAAACTTATGGAGGATGGGGAATGATACTCTCAGGCCGGGTATCCGACGCCGGGCTCATGGCCCGTTTGCGCGCCGGGGAGGAGCTGGAGCTTGCGGGCGCGTTCAGCGAGGGCATATATTTCACCGGCCCCGGGGGTATGGTCATGCTTCACGACACGCGATACGGCTGTCTGCCCTTTGGTATCGCCATCCCCGGTTTTTCCGGGCTTAGCCGCGCGGTCGGTGCAAACTGCGGGGAGCGGGCCTCGCTCCGCCCGGAAGGCATATTTTCGCCGGGCACGGGGCTTTGTATTTACACAGATTTCGAGCCTGTTCCCTCCCCCGCCGCCGTACGCCCGTCGCTCGAAAATCTGGAGAGCCTGAGAGAGCGCTTCACGAGCGCGCTTGGAGCCTGCGGACGCTCCGCGCTCCTGCCTTACTGCGGTTACCCCCATCCGTCGGTATCCAAGGCGGAGATACGGGACGAGTTCGCCCGGGCCGGGTTTGAGGCGCTGTGTCTGCTGGGCGGCGCGCTAGGCGCAGCAGATGCGGTCCGCGTCCGGGAGGCGCTCCAGGGTCTGCTGGGGCTGGGACGGGGCCTGACCCCTTCTTTCGACGACTTCATCACCGGCCTGCTCGTCACGCTCGAACACGCCTCCTCGGTCTGGGGGCTTAAGCACCCCGCCCTTGGTTTCCTGGCGCAGGAGGTCTCCGCCCTTGCGCCCCTGCGTACAAACCGCTTCAGCGCAGCCTACCTGCTTGCGGCCGCAAGAGGCGGGGACTTTTCGCTTATGAGAAACTGCCTGGAACTCCGCCCCTCCGCCGACAGTCTGACGGCCCTGCTTGGTGTCGGGAGCAGTTCAGGCTCGGACATGCTCTGCGGCATGGTCTATGCGCTCGGAGCCGTTTCAGAGCTGTTACACTGACAGTAAAATTATGATACGCTATTTGATACACATGCCGCATACCAGCCCGGATAGACGCTCAACAGGGCCGGATGCGGCTGCTTTAAGTTGGCATGCACTTTGCTGAAAATATAGTCAGGACAAGAGGTACAAAACCTCGGAAGAATTGATTCAGGGAGGAAGGATTTATATGGCTGACAGGCAAACCATCGAAAGGCTGAAGGATCAGGCCCTTGAGATGCGGGAACTGATACTGAAGCTCTCGGCAAAGACGCTCATACATCTCGGCGGCGACCTTTCAATGGCCGACATGATGACGGCGCTTTACATGTACAAGATGAAAAAGAACCTCGATTACGACGGCAAGTGGCCGGAGCGCGACCGCTTCGTCCTCTCCAAGGGCCACGGCGCCGGCTGTCTCTACATCGCCATGGCCATGGCGGGCTACGGCAGCGTTGACGAGATTTTCGAGACCTACGGCGCCTGGGGCAGCCGCTACGGCATGCACCCCTGCAAAAACCAGAACCCGGGCATGGAGGTCTCCTCCGGCTCGCTCGGTCACGGCCTGACGCTCTGCTCCGGGCTGGCCCTAGCCGCAAAGGAGCGCGGGGACAAGCATCACGTTTTCACCCTGCTCGGCGACGGCGAGTGCAACGAAGGAGCCGTCTGGGAAGGCGCTATGCTGGCCGCGCACTACAAGCTTGGAAACCTGGTGGCTCTCATCGACAGAAACATGGTGAGCCTGAGCTCCCCCACCGAGGAGTTTTACGGCGGACTCAAACTGGAACCGCTCGGCAAAAAGTTTGAGGCCTTCGGCTGGAACGTCATGGAGATAAACGGCAATTGCATGGAGGAGGTCGTCGAGGCACTTGACAACATCCCCGACGCCGACAGCGACGTTCCCACCGTCATCATCGGCCACACGATAAAAGGCTACGGCGTCTCTTTCATGGAGGGCACCCCCGCATGGCACCACGGCATGCTGACGGACCCCGCCCTGCTTGAACAGGCCCTGACCGAAGTCAGGCAGACCAGATACAAATAAGGAGGGATTCAAGATGATAGAGACATATTCGTTCGGCGAAAAAATGGGCCACGCGCGTCCTGCCATAGACGCGGCCATGCAGAAGATGGCGCAGGAGCGGCCCGACTTCCGGCTCATCTCCCCCGACGTCGGCAGAGCCGGCATGCCCGAATTCATAAAAAAGTTCCCGAAGCAGTACTACAACACCGGAATTGCGGAAATGGCTGCGATGGACCTGGCCGCAGGGCTGGCGCTGGAGGGTTTCCTGCCCTATGTCTACGGTATGTCCGTATTCAACACCCTGCGTGCCGCAGAGGGCATACGCACCAACATCTGCTATCAGGGCGCAAACGTGAAGCTCATCGGCAACAACACGGGACTGTCCCAGGGCCCCTGCGGCTCCACGCACTACGCCATGGAGGACCTGGCCATACTCCGCACCTTCCCCAGAATGACGCTCTGCGTGCCGGGCGACCCCTCCCAGGCCGTCAAGGCCTTTGAAGCCGCCGCAGACTATGACGGGCCGGTCTACATCCGCCTTGCAAACGGCCGCAATGAGCCCGAGGTGTACAAGAGCGACTACAAATTCGAATTTGGCAAGGGCATTGAGCTCCTGGAGGGCAAGGACGGCTACATCATCGCCTGCGGCATCATGGTAGCCTATGCCCTTGAGGCCGCAAAACAGCTTCGGGCCGAGGGCTTTGACGCGGGCGTCATCGACATGCACACCATAAAGCCCCTCGACACCGAGCTGGTGCTCCGCGCCGCGGCACGCACAGGCAGGCTCGTCACCGTTGAGGACGCCTTCATAACAGGCGGTCTGGGCGGAGCCGTCTGCGAGACCATCGCAGAGGGCGGCGTCCCGTGCAGAGTCAAACGGCTCGGAATTCCCGATATCTTCCCCGGTTTCGGCTCTTTCGATGAGCAGATGGAGCATCTAGGCTTCGGCATAGCCGCTATGAAGCAGGCTGTCAGGGCGCTTTGAGGTCTGTGGAGCTTCTCCTTGACCGGCGGGAGAGGCTCCACGGAAGCTGCAATTCACGTCCATTCCTGTGTATGGAGGGTTTCACTTGGATTTTAGGACAATAAGCACTGAGGTTCTGGTCATTGGAGGCGGCGTGGCCGGCCTGCGCGCCGCCGTCGCCGCAGCCGAGCTTGGAACGGAAGTCGCAATCGTCAGCAAGCCGTCCTGTGCTTCCCCAGAGATCATGGGCTTCAACGCCCCTGTAATGCCTGGAGACAGCAAAGAGCTCTACTTCAGTGATATCGAACAGAGCGGGTACGGCATCAATGACAGCCGACTAGCAATGGTCCTGTCTGAGCACGTGCTCGACGAGGTTACATATCTCGAAGGTCTGGGGCTTGAGTTTGACAGGGACGCAGAAGGGCGTTACCTGCCGATACATACTCTGGGCACAGCATATCCACGTCTTATCAAGACAGGCGTCTCCAGCGGCAGCGCAGAAATGAGGATTTTAAAAACTCGGTGCGGCGAGCTTGGAGTAAAGCAGTACGCGCCCGTGGACATACTCGGCCTGCTGGTATCCCGCGGCCATGTCCTCGGTGCCTACGGCCTGGACCTGGGCTCAGGGGAGCTGCTGCGCTTCACAGCGAGCGCCGTTGTACTCGCCACCGGCGGCTGCGGGGCCATGCAGAGCTTTTCTACCTACCCGAAGGCCCTCACCGGCGACGGCTACGCCATGGCCTATGAGGCCGGGGCGCGCCTGACAGACATGGAGTTCCAGCAGTTTGAGCCCTGCTGCTTTATTTGGCCGGAGGAGCTCTCCGGCAAGGTCATCGCCACCACGCTGCTTCGGCACGGCGCTGTTCTGCGAAACGGGGAGGGCCGGGATTTTCTGGCCGATTACGGGCTCACCCGCGAAAACGCCCAGAAGGGCAGCCTTGCCCGGGCCATGCTCAGCGAGGTCAGGGAGGGCCGCGGCACGCCGCACGGCGGCATCTACTACGACATGACAATGATGGACAGGGACTTTCTCTACAGGGACCACGCCATCTTTACGAGGGCAGCCGCTGCCGCGGGCATCGACCTTACCCGGGAAATGCCCGAGATGATGCCTGCCGCCCACACAAATCTAGGCGGCGTCGTAGTAGGCACGGACTGTTCCACCGACGTGGCAGGGCTCTTCGCCTGCGGAGAAGTGATCGGCGGCCTGCACGGAGCCAACCGCCTTGGCGGTAGTGCTGGGGCCGAGACGGTAGTTTTTGGGCATATCGCCGGAGACAGCGCGGCGGACTATGCAAAAAGGCTGGGCTCTGTTAAAATGGAGGATATAGAGCGCACATGGTCGGAAGCGGAGCGAGGGCTCGAAGCTCTGCTAGGCGGCAATTCCCCGCTCCCGGCCCGGGAGCTCAGAAAACGCCTCGGTGTCTGCCTGCACGAAAATCTCGGCATCCAGCGCAACGCGGAGACCCTCTCCGCGGCTGCGCATACGGTGCGGGAACTGCGGCGGGAGCTGGACGGTCTACGGGCCTCCAGTCTGGGCGAGGCGGCGGAGCTGATCCACCTGAGGCACATGCTGCTTCTGGCGGACATGCAGATAAGCGCTTCGGAGCTTCGCAGGGAGAGCCGCGGGGTGTTTTACCGCAGCGATTTCCCCGACATGGACGACCCGAATTGGCGCAAGAATATCCTCATCAAAAACACAGGCGGACGTATGCAGCTGTCCTTCCGGGATGCGGTCAGGTGCGTTGACTGTCAAGTTTCTGAAAGGTAAGAGGATATTCAATGACAAAAAAAGCTTTACGTTTTGATGCCGGCGACAACGTCGCAGTCGCGCTCGAGGCCATGTCCGCCGGCGACCGCGTGCTCATAAACGGCGAGGACGCCGGGATAGAGATAAGGGAGGCCCTGCCCCAGGGGCACAAGCTGGCCCTGCGGCGCATTGCCCGGGGCGAGACGGTTTTCAAATACGGCCACCCCATCGGCACGGCTGCCTGCGACATAGAGGCTGGCAGCTATGCGCACACGCACAATATAAGCGACCCCATCTCCAACTGGAAGGAAAACTATCTGTATGAGTTCGACCCCGGGCAGCTCCGGGAGCTGGACGACTCTCTTCTGCTCTCTCCCCAGCCCAGGCTGTTCGGCTACAGGCGCAGGAACGGCCTCGTGGGCTTTCGCAACCACCTTGTCGTCCTCTCCACGGCGGTCTGCGCCAATAAGATCGTTTCCGACATCGAGTATAAGTTCCGGGACGTAGTGGCCATAACGAACCCCTCCGGCTGCGTAATTCTGCCAAATGAGGTTGAGCGCATCAAGGCCATCATGCTCGGCATAGCGCGCAATCCCAACGTCGGCGGGGTAATTTTTGCCGGGCTCGGCTGTGAGAGCGTGGATGCGGAGTGGTTTTACAACGAGGTCAAGGACGAGAAGCCCTGCGCCTTCGTCCGCTCCCAGGACTACGGCTCCACCGAGGCCGCCTATGCCGCTCTTGAGGCCCTCGTGCTCGGCATGAGACGCGAGCTGGAGGGCCAGGAGCGCGTGGAGGCCGGGGTCTCGGACATCTGCCTCGGCGTCAAGTGCGGGGCCTCAGACTGGACAACTGCGGCAGCCTCAAATCCGGCGATCGGCGTCGCTTCGGACATAATCGTCAAAAACGGCGGCGTCTCCCTGCTGGGCGAGACGGTCGGCTGGTACGGAGGCGAGGGCGTGCTGACGCGGCAATCCCGCAGCAAGCAGACGGCCGACAAGGTCATTTCCCTGCTCTCGGAGATGTATGACAGGGCCAAAATGATGGGCCGGAGCATTGAAGAGAGCAACCCTGCGCCGGGGAACATTGCCGGCGGCATAAGCACACTCAAGGAAAAGGCGCTTGGAAACGTCAAAAAAGGCGGCGCCGCGCCTGTCGAGGGCGCGCTCGACTTTGGCGAATACCCCACGGGAAAGGGGCTGTATGTCGTGGATAATCCGGGACTTGACCCTCTGTCGCTTCTGGGGCTTGTGTGCTCCGGGGCCAACGTGCTGCTGTACAGCACAGGCAGAGGAACTCCCGTTGGCAATCCGATCGCCCCGGCCATCAAGCTAACAGGCTCCCCGGATGCTATGAAGCTGTTAGGCGCCAACATAGACGCCGATCTCACCGGGGTGGTACTGGGCTCCATGAGCATAGAAGAGGCGGGCAGGCTGCTGTTCGACAAGATTGTCGATACATGCAGAGGAGAGCCCACCATAGCCGAAAAGCTCGGCCACAGGGAATACGCCTTCCCCCTGCTCATGGGCGCCCTTTGATGTAATTACCGCGGGCTGTTTCCCTCCGGAGGCGGCCCGCGCGAACATATGCGTAAAAGGAGGCGGGATATATGCCTGCGTACAAGAAGCTCACGGAACCGGTTTTGGAGCGGCTCCGGAGGGTGTTGGGAGAGGCGCTTGTTTTTGGGGAGGCCGTCAAAGAGGACTTCTCGCATGACGAGATGCCCATTTACGGCAAGTTTGCCCCCTGTCTCTTATACACATCTCCGAGCCCACGAGACTAGGCATGATCTC
>ENA-OZZQ01000570-OZZQ01000570.1-human-gut-metagenome-genome-assembly--contig:-NODE-570-length-11102-cov-3.670589_pt1 | contig 11102 bp, 4 predicted proteins | sample MGYA00243647_ERZ654151 | MGnify/ENA primary metagenome ERZ654151 (study PRJEB26926, sample SAMN06165154) | human gut metagenome | biome: ENVO:00009003; feature: ENVO:2100002; material: ENVO:00002003... | reverse complement strand
GTGGCGGGTCAGGTCAGCCGCAGCCACCCAGGCGCCGCCGATGTTCTCGCCCTTGTACCAGACCAGATCATCCTGGCCGCCGGCGCTGCTCCACACGGCGAAGCGGATATTGCTGTAGCCGGTGGCGCTGTAGAGCCGCAGCTTCATCCAGTTGAAGTCGTCGGTGACGATGGCCTGGGCGCTCTGCTGAGGCGGCATACCGTAGACATTGGCGGTGGTGTGGGCCACCAGCTTGCCGTCGGCATAGACGTGGATGAAGTAGCCGCCCAGGGTCTTGTGGTTCAGCAGCTTCACACCGGCGGACCAGGTGCTGCCGGTGAGGCGGCCGTCATACCAGACCAGGTCATCCTGACCATTGGCGCTGCTCCACACGGCGAAGCGGACCTTGCCGTATTTGGCGGTGGTGGTCAGGGCCAGCTCCATGGCGGCGTTATCGGCGGAGACGGTGGCCGTCAGGCCGGGCTTGACGACGGGGGCGGGAGCGGGCAGGCTCTTGACCTGGGCAGTGGTGTGAGCCACCAGCTTGTTCCCGGCATACACATGGATGAAGTAGGTGCCGGTGGTGTTGTGGCGGGCCAGATCCACGTCATAGGTCCAGCTGCCGCTGCCGCCGTTCTTGGCAGTGTACCAAACCAGGTCGTCCTGGCCGCCGGCGCTGCTCCACACGGCGAAGCGGATGCCGCTGTAGCTGCGGGCGGTATCCAGCCGGATGGACATGGTGCGGCAGTTGTCGGACACCTGGGCCGTGACGGTGTCGGGAGCCGGGAGCTTCGCCACCTGGGCAGTGGTGTTGCCGATGAGCCGGTTCTGGCCGGAGTCGGAGGAGTAGGCGTGGATGAAGTAGGTGCCGGTGCTGTTGTGGTTCACCAGAGGCACGGTGTAAGTCCACTGGCCGGAGGAATTCTTCTTGGCGGTGTACCAGGTCAGGTCATCCTGGCCGTTTACGCTGCTCCACACGGCGAAGCGGACGTTGGAGTGGTTATGGCCGTTGCCGGCGTCCATGGTCACCGTCATGGTGCGGCATTCGCTGTCCACCACGGCGGAGACGGTGTGGCGCTTGGCGGGGGTGCTGGAGGTGTGGGACGCGCCGCAGTAGCGGCAGACGTACTTCACCTGACCGGCGCTGACGCAGGTGCTGGAATCGCTGGCCACGGTGTCGGTGTGGCCCACCACATGGGTGTTCTGGAAGGTCAGACCACCCAGCAGCTGGCCGTGGATGCCGTGGTTATACACATGGACCAGATACCGGCCCACCACGTTGTACCTGCACATGGGGACCCGGATGGTGTAGGTGCCGTCGCCGTTGGCGGTGGCATTGTACCAGACCAGGTCGTCCTGGCCGTCCTGCTGGCTCCAGGCGGCGGCCATGATATTGCTGTAGTTCCTGCCCTGACCGGCGGGAGGCGTGATGGTGACCACGATCTCCTTTTCGTCGGCGGACATGCGGCCCCGCAGCAGCTGATACAGGCGGCCGTCGCTGCCGAACTCGTACCAGGTCTTGCCGATCAGGCGGCGGCCGGTGTACATGACGCCGAAGTCATCGCCCAGGTCGGAGGTCTCGAAGTAATAGGTGGCGTCGCCAATGTCCTTCCAGCCGGAGGCGATGCGGCCATTTTCAAAGTACAGGGTCTTGCCGTCGTCCCGCTTGACGAAGCCCGTGGGGCCGCTGACCACCACGCCGTCGTCAAAGACGAACTGCTTGCCGTACAGGGTGACCCGGCCATCGTAGGCGATGCCGTTGCTGTCGAAGCAATACACCTCGGGGTCGATGATGAACCAGCCGGTGTGCCAGGCGTTGTTATAGCTGTACATCCGCAGGCCGGTGGCCTCGTCCCGGGCCCAGCCGGTGTAGCCGGAGTCCTTCAGCTCCACGGTCTGGCCGCAGAAGGAGCAGACCAGCTTGCCGTCACGGACGTATACGGTGTCGCCGGAGAAGTCGTGGCCCTTGTCGCGGCACACGGAGGCGGGCACCCGCATGGTGTAGGTATCCAGCAGGGACTGGGCGCCCTCGGCGCTGACGGAGTAGGTGCGGACGGTCATGGCGTCGGCGGTGGCTTCCACGGCCAGGTACAGGGAGTCATACTCCTGGGACACCTGGGCAAAGTGGAAGTCGGGGTTGTTGACGGCCTTGTACTCGGTGCTGCGGGACTTTTCGCCCAGGTCGCCGCAGATGTAGTACAGCACGCCCTTGCCGTAGGTGGCGGGCAGGCGGCCGTTCTGGGCGGCCTCGGACACGGGCTGGCCGTTCTTGAGGACCATGGTGCGGGCATAGCTGTGGTCATGGCCGGAGAACACCACATTGATGCCGGCGGCCTCAGCGGCGGCGGGAATATAGCGGTTGAAGGCCTCGCTGCTGCCGTTGGGATTGGTGTAATACGCGGGCTGGTGGACCGCCAGCACCTTCCAGGTGCAGTCGGACTTGGCGGCGTCCTGGATCAGCCACTGGCAGGCATCCTCCAGATTGGCGGCGAAGTTGATGACCGCCACATACACATCGCCGTATTCCACGGAGTAGTACAGCCGGTCGGGCAGGGTCCACAGGCTGGCGGCGTTGCCGCCGGACAGGTCGCCGTAGTACTCATGGTTGCCCATGACCTGTACCACGGGGATGTCGGCGTAGTTCCGGGAGAACACGTCCAGGATCTCGCTCCACTGGCCCAGGCTGCCGCCGTTGTCCACAAAGTCGCCGGTCTGGATGCCGAAGTTCATGGACTGGCCGTTGATATTGGCGGCAATGGCGTTCATCAGCCGGATCTCCTCCTGATCGCTCTCGGCGTTGCCGGAGAGCTGGGTATCGCCGATGACGAAGAAGCGGGTGGTGTCCGCACCGGGCTGGCTGGTGGTGAAGGTCATGTTTTCAGACCACTTGCTGCCATCGCCCACACGGTAAACGTAGGTGGTGCCGGACTTCAGGCCGGTCAGGGACACGGAGCTGACATAGGCCGCGTCGCCGGAGGTGGTGAACTCCCGGAGGGTCACCTGACCCTGGGCACTGGAGGGGAAGCTGCCCTTGAAGCTGCTCTGCTGGCAGTACTGCACGGTGGCCTTGGCCTGGGTCGTCAGGGGATTGGTGACCCAGGTGATGTTCTGGCAGCTCTGGGCATTGGGGGTGGCGTTGAGCTGCACGAAGCTGGGCGTGCCGTCGGTGCTGCCGCCGGCCCGGCGGGTGACGATGACCGTCTCAAAGGAACGGTGATTGTCCTTCCGGGCGGTGACGCCGGTACGGGAGCCGGCGGAGAGCCTGTTGAAGTAGTCGGTGCTGACCTGGCCGGAGGCGTTGGTGGTTCCGATGCGGGTGTCGCCCACATACAGGTCCACGCCGGAGGCGGCCTTGCCGTTGATGTCCTTCACATACAGCCGGGCCGCTGCCGCACCCTCCACCATGATGTCGGAGGTGACGGTGTAGTAGCCCTGCATGGGCAGGCGCAGGCTGCCGGTGGAGGTGGTGTAGGTGACGCCGTCACAGGTGTAGGTCACGGTGACGGAGATGGGCAGGCTGTCCAGCGCCGTGGCTCCGGCGGGCATGGGCATGGTGAAGGTGAACAGGTCCTTCCCGGCAGAGCCCGTGCGGGTCATATTCACGGTGACGGTCTTTTCGGTGGTGGTGCGGCGGGCGGCAGAGCTGGAGCCCTGGAAGCCTGTGCCGTAGGCCAGGGAGGCGCAGGTGTTGAAGGCGCCCTTGCCGCCGTTTTCGTCGGTGTCGAACAGGTCCACGCTGCCGTACACGATCTGGGCGGTGACGGAGTCGATCTTACCGGCGTTGGGGGAGGTGACGGACACCACATAGTTCTCGCCCACCAGGGCATAGGACGGAGTGTCCAGGGTCACGGTGGGGATATTGGCGGTGCCCCTCACGGTGAAGGAGCGGGTGACGCTGGCCCGGTTGCCGAAGCCGTCCATGATCTCCACCTTGATGCTGTGGCGGCCATTGGGCAGTGTCACGGTGCCGGTAACGGCCTGGTCGGTGTTGGCGAAGTTCCGGATGTCCTGGCCATCGATGGTGATGACGGTGTTCTCGGCGGACACGCCGGTGCGGTTCTCACCCTGGGGATCATAATACCCGGTAAAGAATTGCAGCTCATTGTCCGTCAGGACGGTGGAGCCGTCCTCGGCCAGCTCCGTCAGGTCGGAATAGCCGGTGATGGAGGAGCTGCCGCCCCGGACGGAGGTGATGACGGGGTTTTCCAGGTCGTCGGCGGTGGTGCCGTATACCGCGCGGATGTTGTCCACATACAGGCTGCCGGCGGCCCGGGAGCCGCAGGTGATCTTGTTGCCGTCCACGTCGCCGGTGCCGCCCTCGATGATGATGGTCCACAGCAGCACCTGACCGGCGGTGATCTTCAGGGGGTGATTCTCCACATCCTGGGCCTTGTCGTACACGCTGCTGAGGTCGGCCTCCACATACTTCCAGCCGGTCCAGTTGATGCCGGTATACTGGGTGGTGGTCTCCACGGTCTCGCCTGCGGCGTTGACGGTGGTGGTCTTCAGGTGCAGCAGGCTGGTGGAGACATACTTTTCCCCGTTCCAGTAGGAGACGCTGGTGGACAGCCAGTAGTTGGGCGTGCCCTCGGGAGCGTAGACCCACATACCCAGGGCGGTGGGCTTGCCCTCGATGATGACGTCCTCGCCGCTGTAGCGGAGATACTCGTTGGTGTTGTTGGTGCCGGAGATCTTGGTATAGTCGTAATGATACTCCAGGGACTTCTGGCCGAAGCGCACGGGGCCTTCATCGGAGCCTACCCGGCGGGCGTACATATCCCACGCGCCCTCCTGGGCGGTGGCGATGGCGCCCACATAGTATTCATAGCCCATGGAGCGGAACAGGGTGGCGGGATCCTGGGCGCAGTCCCAGCTGTAGGGCGCGCCGGCGGAGTTGCAGTGCCAGGCGGGGTTGCTGTTGATAAAGTCGGGGCAGGCCAGGCCGAAATCGGTGATGGGGCCATAGGGGATGTCCAGGCCGTTGGGATCCTTGGACACCTGACCGGCCACGCCAAAGCCGTTGGCGCTGACGCCGGGCAGATCATGGCCGCTGCGGTCAGGGAAAGCGTCCAGGTTGCCCCAGACGGCGTTGGCACCCACGCTGACGCCGGACTTGGAGCTTTCATCCTCGAAATCCAGGAGGATGGTGGGCATTTTGCCGATCTCCACGGTGACGGTGTCGGTGAGCTTCTGGCCGTTGGCCTTGGTGTAGGTGACGGTGATCTCCGCCTTGCGGGTCTGGCTGGCCTTGGCCGCCGTGTGGAGCCGGTTGTCCACGATGGTGCCGATGCCGTCGGCGGAGACACCCTCGGTCAGGGAGCGGATGCTCCAGGTGAAGTCGCCGTCGTGATAGTGGATATCCCGCAGGCTGCTCTTGACGGTCAGGCCCAGGTCGCTGGTCTTTTCATAGTCCAGGGACAGGCTCTTGCCGGAGAAATACACCTGGTCGGGCTCGGCGATGGTGACGGAGGCGGAGCCAACGTCCTGCCCCTGATAGGTCAGGCGGACCCGGACCTCGCCCACATAGCCCCTGGCGGCGGTGAACACGCCGGTGGAGGCGTCGATCCGCCCGGCGGCGGGGGTGTCCAGCACCCAGGTCAGGCCGCTTTCCGGCAGGTCGGCCGCGCCGCCTGCGGAGTCAGCGCCCAGGGCCGTGAAGGCCACCTGGCTGCCGGGGGTATAAAGCTCATTCTGGGGGCTGACGGAGGCGTGGTCGAAGTCGCCGTCGAAGCGGGCGGTGGACACCACCAGCAGGGCGTCGGACACGGTGCGCTCCAGGCCGTCGCTGGGGCTGTTGCGCACCAGCAGCTCGTCGGTGCCCTCATAGCGGGCGGCCACGGTGGCGGAGCCGCCGCCGTCCAGATAGATGGCGGTGACGCAGCCGGCATCCTTCAGGAAGCTGGCCACCTCATACATGCTCATGCCGATGGACATGGGCTCCTGGCGGCCGTCGGCCTCGAAGAACACCACGGAGCCGTCGGCACGGATGCCCACGCTGTTGCGGGGCATGCGGTCGCCCTGGTCCAGGCCGGGAACGATCTGGCCGTTTTCCACCAGCATATAGGGGCCGGAAACGGCCTCCACCACGTCGGAGGTGTCGCTGCCGGCGGGGCGAATGACGGCGGAGCCGTCCTTCAGAATGGCGAAGAAGGGCTCGGCGCCGGTTTTCACCAGGTTGCCCTCCATGATCAGATAGCCGGTGGGGGCGCCGGTCTGCATATTGTAGTAGTCGGCGTTGGTGGCCAGGACCACGCGGCCCTCGGTATCCGAGGCCCGTCCGTAGGCAGCGGCCTGGGCGGTGGTCTGGGACATCTCCCATTTCAGCTTGCCGCTGTCCACCATGGCCTTGCGCTGGGCGGCGGTGCTGCCGTCATAGTAATATCCGGTGTAGCTGGCCTTCAGGGTCACGTCCTTGGACAGGTCGATCTCCGAAAGGTAGCCCACCACCTGGCTGCCGTTGACGTTGCGCATGACCACCTTTTCCAGGGTCACGCCGCTGGCCACGGCATTCTTGGTGCGGGTAATGGGAGTGAGCCCGGCGGCGTTGCCGGCCAGGGTATCCGCCTGGGGCAGCCGGGCATCGGGTTCGGCGGTGTCGGTCTGCGTCTGCTGGACGACAGCGTCCGGCTCCGGCTCCTGGAGCCCGGCGGCCCAGGCCTGGGGCATGACCAGACTGGCGGCCATCAGCAGCGCCAGAAGCAGTGATAGTGCTCTTTTCATCTTTTTCTCCGTTACAGTTTGATTTCCAACACTTGATCGGGGTGATCTCTCCGGGGTGCGGTCCCTCCTTTCAGTTCACGGTGACGGTGGTGTGGGCCACCAGGTTCTGTCTGGTATTGCCGTAGACATGGATGAAATATGTGCCCTTGTCCCGGTGCTGGGACAGGTTCACGGTATAGGTCCAGTCGCCGTTGGACTGCCTGACCGCCTGGTACCACTGCAGGTCGTCCTGGCCGTTGGCTGCGCTCCAGGTGGGGAACCAGACCTTCGTCAGATCACTGCGGCCCGTCAGGGTCACGGTCATATAGCGGCCGCCGTCGTGGAGGCGGGTCCATACCTGGGGGGATACCACCTGGGACACGGAGGCGGTGGTGTGGGCCACCAGGTTCTTCTTGTTGTTGCCGTAGGCGTGGATGATATAGGTGCCGGTGGTGTTGTGGCGGGACAGAGCCACGGAATAGGTCCAGGAGCCGTCGGCCTGCTTCTTGGCCTCGTACCACTGGAGGTCATCCTGGCCGTTTTTCTCGCTCCAGGTGGGGAACCACACCTGGGACAGGCCGCTGCCGCCGGTGAGGGTCAGGTTCAGATACCGTCCGTCGGCGGACAGGGCCGCCTTCAGGGCGGGCTTCTCCGGCTGCACCAGGTTGTCCACCACCACGGTGCCGTGGTCCAGCAGACCCTGGGGCAGGCCGTTCTGATTGTAGACATGGATCATATAGGTGCCGGTCTCCTGATGATTGATCAGGGGCACCTCGGCCACCCAGCGGCCGTTCTGCTGCTTGGCCTGATACCAGTGCAGGTCGTTCTGGCCGTCCTGCTCACCCCAGACGGCGAAGCGCAGGGAGGTCTGGCTGGGAGCGGAGTAGGTCAGGTACATCACCGTGCGGCTGGCGTTGAAGTAGTACCCCAGCTGCTGGGGACGCACGGTGGGGGTAAAGGCATTGGCCCGGCCGGTGAGCCAGGTGCGCACCCGGCTGAGGGCCTCGTCATAGGTGGGGGCGAAGGGGGTGCCGCCGGGCTTGGGATTGGCGGCGCCCAGGGTGCTCCAGCGCAGGTAATTCAGGTCGGCGGAGACGCCGATCTCGTCCCGCAGGCCGTCCACCTGACCGGCCATGCCGGTAAGCACCGGCTTATACCGGGTGTACAGCTCCTGCACCCGCTGATAAAACGCCGGGATGTTCAGCATCTTCTTCATCAGCACGGAGGTGCTGCTGGCGTTGTAGTCGGTGACCTTTTCGTTCTTGTTGCCCATGCAGGTGTCAAAGTCCCACAGGGGGCCCACATGGAGCACGTCGGACGCGCCGTCCTGATACCAGAAGAAGCTGGTGAAGAAGGACTCGCCGTTGAGGACATACTCGTTCATCAGATAGTAGCGGGCCAGGGAGTCCACGTCGATCATTTCATTGAGCTGGCTCAGGGACAGATTCTCCCAGCCCTGGGAGGTCAGCGCCGTGGTCAGGCGGGTCATGGCCGTCTGGAAATTGGTCATGGCCTGCTGAATGTGTTCGTCGTCTTCCTCCACGATCTCCTTCAGGGCGAAGTAGCTGTTCAGCCGCCCCTCGAAGAAATAGTGGTCCTCGTCCGTGGCGAAGCCGTTGTCCAGCTCGAACATGGCCCCGGCGGGGTCCTGCAAATTCAGGCGGCCCTTGCCGATCTCGGCCTTTTCGCCCAGCAGGTACACGCCCAGGTACTGGCCGTCTATCCACAGGTCCACATATTGATATTCCGTCACGAAGGGGAAGTCCATCTGCTCCGCCGCGTCATACACCAGCCGGGTGCGGATCATGCTGTCGTCGGAGGCGTTGGCCAGCAGAATCCACTTCTTGGCGGCGGGCATGCCCAGCACGGAGGTCTTTTTGCTGAACTTGATCTGGTAGGGCTTTTTGGCGTATTCCCGCCAGGTGGAGTTGCCCCGGCCCTTGATCTCCACGGTGCCGGTGAGGACGTCGTCCCCGTCCGTCAGCACCAGGTCGTTGCCGGGATATTTCACGTCCTTGTCCTGGTGGATCTGGTCCAGGGTGGTACCGTTGAGGGTCAGCCGCAGGCTGGGCAGACTGCTCTGCCGCAGGCACACCGTCTCGGTTCTGCCGCCCTCCAGGGTCAGGGTCACCCGGTCACGGTCGGCGAAGGCCCCGGTCAGGGTGCCGCTATCCCGGTCCAGTGTGCCGGCGGAGGCCGCCGTCACGCTGCCGCTGAAGGACAGGACCGTGTCTGCCGGGCTTTCGTCCTGGGGCAGGAACAGGTACCACACCCCGTCCTCTTCGGATTGGTACCCCTGGTTGGTCCACTGCCGGGCGTCCACGGTCCAGCAGCGGAAATCGTTGTCTCCGGCGAAGGCCGTGGCCGTCAGCAGCACCGTCAGCAGGACGGCGGCCAGCAGCGCCCACAGCCAGGCACCGGATTTTTGGATCACTTTCATGCATCTTTCTCCCATCTGAAAAGGATAGAGCGGGTGCAGGCGATTTTATACGATAAAGCGCCGCTGTTCCGCTAATTACACTCCATTATAACAGCTGTACGGCGGAATTTCAACCGGATTTTCCCGCGTACCCACCAAAAATCAGGCGGGATTTTGGATAAAAAGCATAAAATAAGGGCTCCGGCAGGGGAAATCCTTATGCCGAAGCCTCTATTTATTAAGGTGTACCGGATGCGCGGCAAATGACTCAGTCCTCGCGGCTGGCCAGCACGTTCATGGAGACGGGCTCATCGCTGGCAACGGGGGCAGATAGATTGACGCTGGAATAGCCGCCCCGAAGGTCGGCACCATCCTCAAACGTCTTGGTGCAGCGGTCATACTCCACCTGCATCACGGAGGAGATGGTGTGGCGGCCATAGTCGTCCAGCTTGGCGTACTGGTCCAGGATCCGCTGGGTGTCCTCCGTCAGGTGGATGTTCTCCTCGCCCAGGGCGCAGATGCCCAGTGTGCGGCAAATCTGGACCACCGTGTCAAACGAAGAACCGCCGATGCCGTTGTGCAGTGCGCTGTTGATGGTGGACAGAGGAATGCCAACTGCAAAAGCAAACTGCCGGACGCTCTTGTACTGGCGGGAAATTTCGTCCCGTACGATGTTGGTAAGTTTGTCCATAATTCGACCCTCTTTACTGTAGATTCCAGAAACGACTTTGCTTCCGGATGAACTGATTATATCAAGTCAAACGAGGAATCGCAATAGGAAAACGTGAAAAATAATAAATTTTTTACAGCCTGCCGCTATCAAATAAATCCGTATGGGGGCAATTTCCTCTTTTCATTTGGGCGCCTGTGTGATACACTGTACAGGATAGGGGGGAGGGCTCCTGTGAAGAAAAAGTGGTCGCCCCGGACGGCTGCGGGGCAAATCGCGGTGCAGCTGGTGCGCCGGTATTATCTGCATGACGTGGGCCGGGACAGCGCGGCCCTGACCTATTACCTGCTGTTTGCGCTGTTTCCGCTGCTGGTGTTCATCAGCACCCTGCTGGGCATCCTGAAGCTGGACGTGGACAGCGTGACCCAGGTGCTGTCCCAGATCGTTCCGGCGGACGTGATGTCGGTGCTGGAGTCGTATCTTGAATATGTGTCCGCCAACGCCAGCCGCCAGCTGCTGTGGTTCAGCCTGATTTTCTCCGTCTGGTTCCCCATGCGGGCCACCAGCTGCCTGCTGCACTCCCTGCGCAAGGCCTTCGGCCTGGGTCCGCCCCGGAAAATGCTGGTCAATCAGCTGGGGATCCTGCTGTTCACCGTGTGGCTGATCCTGACCATCGGGCTGACGCTGCTGCTGGTCACGGTGGGCCGCCGGGCGCTGGAGTTTCTCTCCGGCCTCATCGAGCTGCCGGCGGGGTTCATCGACCTGTGGAGCTATCTGCGGTTTATCGTTCTGGGCGTGGTGATGTTCCTGATGCTGACGGTACTGTATATGCTGGCACGGGGGCAGCGGCGGCCTTTGAAGGAAGTGGCCCCCGGGGTGGGCATCTCCCTGGCGGCGTGGATGGTCCTGTCCCTGGCCTTTTCGTATTATGTGGAGAATTTTGCCAATTATTCCGTGCTGTACGGCTCCATCGCCACGGTTGTGGTGGTGCTGCTGTGGCTCTATATGAGCGGCACGGTGCTGATTATGGGCGCGGAATACAGCGCCGTGATACTGCGCCGCAGGCGCAGCCGGCTGCCGGAGAGCAGCGGAGAGGAGCAAGCATGAAAATCATCATTGTGGGCAACGGCAAGGTGGGCTATGCCATTGCCCGGCAGCTGGCGGTGGAGGATCACGACATCACCATCGTGGACGACGACGCTGCGGCCCTGCACCGGGCCGACAGCACCCTGGACGTGATGTGCGTGGAGGGCAACGGCGCCAGCATCAGCGTGCTGGACGCGGCCTGTCTCTTATACACATCTCCGAGCCCACGAGACTAGGCATGATCTCGTA
>ENA-OZZQ01000567-OZZQ01000567.1-human-gut-metagenome-genome-assembly--contig:-NODE-567-length-11111-cov-4.119211_pt1 | contig 11111 bp, 10 predicted proteins | sample MGYA00243647_ERZ654151 | MGnify/ENA primary metagenome ERZ654151 (study PRJEB26926, sample SAMN06165154) | human gut metagenome | biome: ENVO:00009003; feature: ENVO:2100002; material: ENVO:00002003... | reverse complement strand
TACGAGATCATGCCTAGTCTCGTGGGCTCGGAGATGTGTATAAGAGACAGCCGTCCTCCACGACGCGGCGGGCAAGGTTTCTGATTGTTCTTTTGCGGCCGCGCACCTTGTAGACGACGGAAAGCCCTCCCTCCTCGTTGAAGGTCAAAACGGGCTTTATGCCGAGAATAGTCCCGAAAATACCGCTTGTCAGACTGAGTCTGCCGCCCTTGTGCAGATACATCAGGTCGTCGCAGGCAAAATATGTGGCAACCCGATTGGTAAACTCGTTGAGAAACTTAAACAGCTCCCCGTCGCTTGCGCCCGTGCGCCACAGCTCGGCGGCGTATTTGACTTGAAGTCCCGCGCCGAGAGAAATTTCCTTGGTGTTGAAAACGGTAAATTTTCTGTCGGGAAACTCCTCTTTGAGCTTTTTTACCGCCGCGTCGAGACTCTGAAAGGTTCCCGACAGGGCATGCGAAAAGGTAATGTAAAAAATATCCTCGCCCTTTTCAAAATAAGGGCGGAAAATCTCGTCGTACATTTCGGGATTGAGGGCGGAAGTGATACATTTCGCGCCGTTTCTGACGGATTTGTACCAGAAATCAAAATCGGTATTTTTCCCCAAATCGTAAAAATACTCCGTGTCCTCGAGAGTATACGGCATACTGATAAATTTCAGTCCCAGCCTTTCCACCTCGTCGAACCACAGCTCGCAGTTGGAATCGCAAAACAACACACTCATGTTTATGACCTCCGAATATATTCCCCTGATTTTATATTATAAGTTGAAACGGCTTAAATGTCCAATAAATTGAAGAAAAATTTATGCCGATTTTGTCCGAAACAACCGAATCCGAAGAAAACCGTCCGCGCGGGCGACCGCCTCTTTGCCGCTTTAACCCAAAACGAACTGAACTTTCAATCCCGAAAGACGGCGGCGCTCCGAAAAATTTCGCGCCGCTTGGGCTGCACACGGCAAAAGAACGCAAAAAGGCGGAGTCCGTGCTCCGCCCCTCAATTAAACGTCGATTTTTCTTTTTTTAAGCAGATTGTGACAGAACTCCGCCGCCGTCTTGGGATGACCGCAATATTCGGCGTAAATGTCCAGCACCTTGTCGTAGCACTCTATGAGCGTTTCCAGCTTTTCCTCGGGCACGTTTCCCACAAGCTTGAAAAAGTTGCGCCTGATTGCGTCGTTGTTGTCCTCTGTCAGACGTATGCCCTTTTCGGTAGGCTTAACGCGGACAATTCGGCGGTTGACCTGATCGTTCCACCGCGTGGCGAAGCCAAACTTGACAAGCGTGTCCACCGCCCTCGTGGCGCGGCTTGCGGTAAAACCGCAGGCATAAGCAAGCTCGCTCATTGCGCTTTCGCCTATGTCGTGCAGCACGGACATAGTGCTCCATTCGGTGGAATTGAGCTTTGCCTTGACGTAAGGCAGCTCCTCTCCCGTCTGATTGGTGTTGAAAATCTGCATTTTGTTGAATCGGGTAAGGCTTGAATTGAGCGACAAGACCTGCTCCGCAAGTTGATTTCTGTCTGCCATAATCTCTCCTTTGTATAAGGAAAATTATACCACTCAACATTTTTGATGTCAACCGCTCCGCCGCAAAAACCTGTTAAACATTAAAATTTTCGCAACAAAAATAACCGAGAGCCGTCCCCTGCGGACAGCCCGCGCGCCCAAAAACCCGCTTACTTAAAAACGGAAGCTATCACGTCCGCACATTTGTTCAGTCCCAGCTCGCCGCTGTCAAGGCACAGGTGATAGTGCTGCGACCTGCCCCACTCCATATCGGTGTAAAAGCGGTAATACGCCTTGCGCCGCTTGTCCTTGTCGGCAAGCCGCTTTTCGGGAGACTCGTCGGTTTCGCCGTACACCTTGACAATGCGCTCGGCGCGCTTTTGCATATCCGCGTGAATAAAGACTCTCAGACAGTCGTTTCTGTCTTGAAGTATGTAGTCGGCGCATCTGCCCACAATAACGCAGCTTTCCTTTTCCGCAAGGTCGAGGATGATTTTCCGCTGCACCGTCCACAGATAGTCCTGCGTAGACATACCCGAGTAGGAACGGCTTGCGGCAAACGCGTTGGCAAACCAATTGGAATGCGCGGCGTACTCGCCCTTGTCGGCGATGTAATCGCGGGCAAGCCCGCTTTCCTCGGCAATTTTTTCAATCAGCTCGGAGTCGTAACACTTGATTCCGAGCTGCCGCGCGACCTCGCGCCCGATTGTCCTGCCGCCGCTGCCGAACTGCCGGCTCACGGTTATGACCCTTATGCCCATTTTCGCACCTCCATTCTCATTGCCCCTCAGGGGTGTTGGGGCTTTCCCCATTTACATTATAGCACAGCGCCTGCGGCTGCACAAATTTTTTTCACGACAGGAAAGGGGACCGCCCGCGGGCAGCCCCCTTTTTTTCATCCCACCGTACCGTAGCGGAGCTTGTAATAGGCCCAGCAGCGCATTTTTGACAGCAGCTGCGCCTGCTCGCCGGAGAGCTCCGTCGTGAGCGCCCCGTCCGCGGTCTCAAAGACGCCGCCGTGTATGATGGGCAGCTCGCGGCGCATTTCATTGAGGTATCCGAACCAGGGCGAGACCTCGCCCCTGCCGCAGAGCTCCAGCACCGCCGCGCCGAGGTAGCAGGCGCTTATCCGCCCGTCCCCGGGCAGCTCCAGGGCCTCGATGGCGGCCTCGAAGTCCAGCTCCTGCGCCGCAGCCTCGTTGCACCAGAGCAGGAAGGGCGCGGTGTAGGCCGCGTAGGGGTCCTCCCCGCCGTAGATTTCAGCCGCGGGCAGGCCGAGCTCTATATAGCCCTGCCGGTTGTCGCCCAGGTAGGGCAGGTGGTCCCCGAAGAAGAGCAGCAGCACCGGCTCCTCCTGCGCGGAGTAGAACTCCGTCAGCTCCGCGAGCATGGCGTTCGCGTCCCTTATGCCCTCGGCGTAGACGTTTACCGCGGTCTGGATCTCCGGCGAGAGCTCGGCGGTAGTCTCCACCTCGGGGCAGGCGTAGTCGCCGTATTTTTCCTCGGTGTAGGACATGTGGTTCTGGATGGTGACGGCGTAGGTGAAGTCCAGGCCGCCGTCCGCGCTCTTCTGCTCGCAGCGGTTCTCCAGCTCGCGCAGGACGCTTTCGTCCGTCACCCAGCTGCCCTTGTACTCAAGCTCCGAGAAGTCCTCGGCAAAAAGGCTCTCGTCTGCGCCAAGCCAGGAGTAGACGTTCTCGCGGTTGTAGAACCAGCTCTGCCCCGGGTGCATGAAGCAGCTGCTGTAGCCGCCCGCGGCAAAGACGCGGAAGATGCTGTCGAGCCCGCGGTTCACGGTGCGGAAAGCCGTCAGCGAGGGGGCCGCGGGGTTCAAGAGATTCGTCTGCATGCCGGTCGCAACGTCGAACTCCGTGTCCGCCGTTCCGCCCGCGAAGTAGGGCACGACGAGGTGGCCCGCGTAGGCGTTCTCCCCCGCGGCGAGGCTGTTGTAGACCTCCATCGGGTGCTCGCCCTCGGGGAAGACGAAGACGTCCTCGTTCAGCACGTCGGAGAAGGCCTCGTTCATGACGAAGACCACGTTCACCCGCGCGGGCTCTTCCGCCTCGGCGTAGCCCGTCTCCCAGGCCGCGGCCTCGTCACGGTCAAAGCCCTCGGGCTTTTCTATCTTATATGTAGAGAAATGGTAGCAGAAGTAGTATACGAAGCCGAGCTCGTTGTTCACCGAGGCCAGGTTGTAGGGCTCCGTCGTCTCGAAGGAGTTGTAGAGGTCATCGGAGCTGTAGACGAAGGCCACCGCGCCCGCGAGCAGGGCGGCGCAGAGCAGGACGCCCGTGACGCGCAGGAGCACGCCGCGTCTTTTCGGCGCCCCCTCGGCCTTTTTGAGCGGCAGCAGCAGGCCGAGGACTACAAAGGCCGCCGCCATGACGACGAGGCAGCAGACCTGGAACCAGGGCAGGCTCATGTCGTAGCTGCCTGCGGCGTCCGCAGCCTCCTTGATGAGGGAGATATCGCGCGGGACGAAGGGTTCTCCGCGGACGGTGAGCTTCACTCGGTTTATGAGGGACATGACGCCCACAATGAGCCCGGAGGCGGCCGCGCCCCAGAAGGCGTTGCGGAAGGCAAAGGCGAAAGCCCCCGTCAGCAGGGCGACGGGCAGCCAGTTCAGCAGCAGAATGAGCGGCTGGTGCAGCATCTTGCCCAGCATCGCGAGCACGGAGACGGGGTGCGCCCAGAGCGCAAAAAGCGTCACCGCCACGGAGCAGGCGAGGCCGAGCAGGACGGTCGGAACAAGGCCAAGCGGCCGGGAATATCGTTTCAAGACGGCTCAGTCATCCTTTCTGTGTCCTCAAGGTAATAGCGGGGCCGCTCGAGGGAGGCGCGGCCGTATTCTATGGCGCGCGCCGGGCAGGCGTTTATGCAGGCCATACAGTGCATGCAGTGTCCGAGCCAGCGCGGCCGCCCGTCCTGGATGGCGATGTCGCTCACGGGGCAGAGCCTTGCGCACTTGCCGCAGCCTATGCAGGCCCCCGTGACGCGGAAGGCGCGGTCCTTTATGAAAAGCGCCCGAAAAACGCGGTTCACCGGCCCGCTCTTGAAGCGGTCGAGCGCCCCGGCGTCAGGGTCGCGGAGGGGCCGCCCGGCGGCGATCTCCCGCGCGGCGGCCTCTATGCCCGGCCTCGCGCGCGCAACTATCTCCTGAGCCTCGGCCTCGTCCGGGGTGGGGAAGAGGGCCAGGTAGTTCTCGGGCATGACCGCGGCGGCCAGGCCCATGTATTCCATGCCCAGGTCCGTGCAGAGGCGGCGGCAGTATTTGGCGGCGTCGCCGGGCTCAGAGCCGCAGGTGAGGAAGAAATACATCCTCCGGCTGCCCTCCCAGGCGGCGCGGCGCAGCAGGGCCTCCACCGCGGCAGGCAGACGCCAGCCGTGCGTGGGCGAGACTACGACGTAAGGCCGCTCCGAGGAAAAGCGCGCCGGCCCCCCGCCCCTGAGCAGGGCGTTCAGGGAGACGACCTCGTCCCCCGCGGCGGCGGAAATGAGCCTTGCGGCGTACAGGCTGTTGCCCGTGCCGGAAAAGCAGAGTATCATGTGCTCGCCTCCTTTGCTTTCCTGATAATAACACGGCCCGGCAAAATGTACAAGTTTTTTGCGTCGAGAGGTTTTTTGCTTACATTCGTTTGAAAAATGTGCTAAAATATATGTATCAGGCGGCTAACAGGCCGGGAAAGTGACGGGTGAGTCCAAAATGTACCAGGTGGGTGAACTCATAGTATACGGCGGCACGGGCGTGTGCCGCGTGGAGGCGGTGGAGACGCCGCAGCAGCGCGGTCCGGAGGCGGGGCGGCAGTATTACCTGCTGAAGCCCCTGTATCAGGACGGCACAATACGCATACCCGTGGACTCGAAGGTATTCATGCGCCCTGTCATCAGCCGGCAGGAGGCGGAGGCGCTCATAGACGCCATCCCTGGCATGCACGCCGAAGCCTGTCACGAGCGGAACTTCACCCAGCTGGCCGCGCGCTATCAACAGGCGCTGGGCTCTCACAGCTGTGCCGATTTGATTGAACTGGTGATGTCGATATATGCGAAGAAGCAGTACGCCGAGAGCCGGAAGCGCCGCTTCGGCCAGGTGGACGCGCGCTTCATGAAGCGCGCCGAGACCCTGCTCTACGGCGAGCTCTCCGTAGCCCTGGGCATCCCCTTCGAGGAGGTCCAGCCCTACATCTCCAGCCGCATAGCCTCGCAGTGAACGGCTTTGGCAGGGGCAGGAACCTCCTTGCGCTCTCCTGAGCGCGTACACTTCGCGCTGCCTTTCCTCCTCGAAACGCCCAGCCTCCAGTAGGGGCAGAGGGACTGCCCACGCAAGGGCTGCGTTTACGCACCCCGCCCAAAAGCCGGCTGATGTGTTGCGCCATATACTGCAAATCCACCCCGTTTCTTTGGCCTTGCCCAAAGAAACGGGGTGGAGCCCAAAGAAGCCCTTGGGGCGGCTGTGCCCCAGTGAGGTTTATAACCCTACCGGCCTCTCACACTTGGCGTCAGCAGCCACTCGGCCGCTAAGGCGCCAGTTTTGCTGACTTATTTCGTCGCTCACCGCGTCTCCAGCACCAGCTTGCCGTCCTTCGCGTCGGCGATGAGGCGGTCTCCGGGGCCGGTGCGGCCGGAGAGCAGCGCTTCGGCGGCGGGGTCCTCCAGCTGCGTGCAGATGCAGCGGCGCAGGGGGCGCGCGCCGTAGGTGGGGTCGAAGCCGCGCTCCGCCAGCAGATCCAGCGCCGCGTCCGTCACCTCCAGCTGCACGCCCAGCGCGCGCATGCGCTCCCGCACCGCGTCCGTCAGGCCGCGCGCGATGCGCCGCACGTCCGCGGGCGTCAGGCGGCGGAAGACTATGGCGTCGTCCACACGGTTCAGAAACTCCGGCCGGAAGGTCTGGCGCAGCTCAGCCATGACCGCCTCGCGCACGGCCCCGTCGCCGTCCCGCGCCGCGCCGGAAAAGCCCAGCGCCGGGCGGTTCTCCGTTATCGCCTTTGCACCCACGTTTGAGGTCATGACCACGATGGTGCTGCGGAAGTCCGCGCGCCGGCCCTCCGAGTCCGTCAGGCGCCCGTCCTCCATTATCTGCAACAGCAGGTTGTACACGTCCTCGTGCGCCTTCTCGATCTCGTCGAAGAGCACCACCGACCAGGGCCTGCGGCGCACGCGCTCGGTGAGCTGGCCGCCCTCGCCGTAGCCCACATAGCCGGGCGGGGAGCCGATGAGCTTTGAGACGGCGTGCTTTTCCATGTACTCGGACATGTCCAGCCGGATTAGCGCCTCCTCGTCGCCGTAGACGGCTTCGGCCAGGGCGCGGCAGAGCTCCGTCTTGCCCACGCCCGTGGGGCCGAGGAACAGGAAGCTGCCCAGCGGCCTGCGCGGGTCGGCCAGGCCCACGCGCCCGCGCCTGATGGCCCGCGCCACGGCGGAGACGGCCTCGTCCTGGCCGACGACGCGCCTGTGCAGCGCCTCCTCCAGCCTCAGCAGCCGCTCGCTCTCCGGCTCCGTTATGGCCGAGGCCGGCACTCCCGTCCAGGCCGAGACGACCTCCGCCACGTCCGAGGCCTCCACCTGCGTGCGCGCCGGGCTGCCCTCCACCCGCACGCGCGAGGCCGCCTCGTCCAGCAGGTCGATGGCCTTGTCGGGCAGGTACCTGTCGCAGATGTAGCGCGTGGAGAGCCGAATGGCGGCGGAGACGGCCTCGTCCGTGATGCGCAGCCCGTGGTGCGCCTCCAGCGAGCCGCGCAGGGCGAGGAGCATGCGCTCGCAGCACTCGCCGTCCGGTTCCGGGACGTTCACCGGCTGGAAACGGCGCTCAAGCGCGGCGTCCTTTTCGATGTGCTTGCGGTACTCCTCCGGCGTCGTCGCGCCGATGACCTGTATCTCGCCCCGGCCCAGGGCGGGCTTGAGGATGTTCGCGGCGTCGATGGCGCCCTCGGCGGAGCCGGCGCCGACGATGGTGTGCAGCTCGTCGATAAAGACGATGACGTCCCCGGCACGCTGCACCTCCTTTATGATGCACTTGACCCTGTCCTCGAAGTCGCCGCGGTACTTCGTGCCGGCGAGCATGGAGGCGAGGTCGAGGGTGACTATGCGGCGGTTTTTGAGCGTGTCCGGCACCTCGCCGCGGGCGACGCGGCGGGCCAGCGCCTCCGCAACGGCGGTCTTGCCCACGCCGGGCTCGCCCACGAGGACGGGGTTGTTTTTGGTGCGGCGGGAGAGGATCTGTATGACGCGGCTTATCTCACGCTCCCGGCCCACGACGGGATCGGTGCCTCCGCCGCCTGCTATGAGCGTGAGGTCGCGGCTGTACTGGTCCAGGACGCGGGTCTCGGCGCGGCGGTAGGGAGGACGCAGGGGGGCCTGACTCCGGCCCTGTTCCTGGCGGCCCGGGCGGCTCTCGGGAGAGCCGAAAAGGGCCATTATGTCCGTGTACAGCTCGTTGGGGCCGCTGCCAGCGGCAGCCAGGGTCCGCGCGGCGGCGCAGTCCGGCGTGCGCACCAGCCCCAGCAGCAGATGCTCTGTGCCTATGCAGCCGTGGCCCAGCCTGCGGGCGTCCTCCGCGGCGCGCTCTATCGCCAGGCGCGCGTTGGGCGTCAGGCCCTGCTCCGGCGCGCCCGGCTCCCCGCTGCCCGCCTCCGCCGCCACCAGCCGCGTGAGCGCGAGCATGTCCAGGCCCCGCGAGAGCAGCACCCGCGCGCCAAGGCCCTCCGTCTCCGCCGCCACGCCGAGCAGCAGATGCTCCGTGCCGACGTAGCTGTGCCCAAGCGAGGCCGATGCGTCCCGCGCCGCGGCTATCGCGCCCGAGGCGCGTTCTGTGAACCTTGCGCTGTTTTTCATGCCTTCTCTTTGCCTCCTGTCCCATTATAGTGCCGCCGGAGCGCCGATGCGGGCGAAGCGGCGCGACAGTGAAAGTATTTCCAACGCAGGGCGCTTATAACCAGGACCGGCGCAATTCCCGCGCAGAGTGCAAAAAGCAAAAGGCTATTGATTTTCCCACGGTATGTGGTAGAATACAAAGCGTACAAAATCCCGGGTTTTGGGATGTATTTTATAATTGAACGGAGGTAACACCATGGCATTCGTTATCACTGACAGCTGCGTCTCCTGCGGCACCTGCGCTGCCAACTGTCCCGCCGAGGCCATCGACATGGGCGACGACAAGTACGTCATCGATCAGGACAAGTGCGTCTCCTGCGGCACCTGCAAGGAGAATTGCCCTGCCGACGCCATAGTCGAGGAGTAATCGCAAAAAAATCAGAGGGTCGTGAAAGCGGCCCTCTATTTTTATGCCCGCATGGACTTCAACTCGGGCCGGGAATTTGGTATACTGTGGTCAGAAAAGCTGTGAGGAGGAAGGACAAATGAAGAGATTCGCCGCCGCGCTGCTTGCCATCTCCCTCGTTTTGGGCCTCTCCGCTTGCTCATCGCCGGCCCCGGAGCTGCAGGAATTTACCGACGGAGTGCACGAAAGAGACGAGGTCTATCCTGCGCACATCGAGACGAAGTCCGTCGCGCTCGGCGGGCTGGGCATCCACTTTTCCACAAGCGCGTTTGACGAGACGGCCTCGCCGGAGCTGGCGCAGAAGGTCGCGGAGGACTACTCCGCGCTCTCCGGTGCGGGTGAGGCTGACATTTACATACTCAATGGACCGCTGACCGACGCGACGTTTGTGAGCGGGGCGGAGCTCTTCTGCACCGCCGAAGCTGTCGAAAGTGGGGAATACCGCCCTGCGCTCGTCTCCGCCGCTCTCAGCATCCCCGGCCGCTGGCAGGCCGAGGGCCTGAGCCGCGAGCTCTTCGGCGGCGAGGTGCCGGACGGCCTCGCGGATGAGATCGCTGCGTATCTGGCGGCTCACGAGGGGTCGGACCTCCTCTCGCTGGCGCCCTTCTATTTCACGGAGGACTTCGCGGACGCGGAGACCATCGCCCTGGCGTCCGACTGCGCCCAGTCCCTGGCGGCCTATGTGCTGCGGCTCTGCACAGGCCTCGACTGGCTGTTGGACTACCTCGAGACCAACGCGCCGGAGAGCTGGGCGCGTATAGAGCAGACGAGACCCTACGAGGTGCGCTTTGAGGAAAACACTGACGCATCCTGCACCGACGTTTACAGCGCCGTGGTGCATCTGCGCGCTCCCAGCGCCGGGCTGCACGAGCTCGCGCACGCACTGACGATAGACGAGCCCTGCGGTGAAGCGGGCTGGGTGTTCGAAGGCGTAGCGATGCACTGCACCGAGTGGTGGATAAGCTATGAGGACTACGGGATATTCTTCGACCTGATGGAGAATATCGACACGGTTGAGGGCGCGTCGGAGGACGAGCGCTTCATATTCGGAGAGATACGCCGTATATTCAAGGAGCTCTCCGGCGTGGACGCGAGCGAGGCGCAGACTCTCGAGTCGCCTGCGATACCGCTGGTGAAGGCCATGACCTATGCCATGCTCCTGCACCCCGAGCGCGACGTGTTCATAAAGATGGTGTCCAAGCCGACGGGGGACGTGATGAGCTTGTTTTACGAGCCCAGGTATCCCAGCACCGAGCTCAGCCACGCAAAGTCCTACGCCTTCTGCGAGTACCTGCTCGAACATGGATATCTGACGTTTGACCAGCTCGCCGCGGCCTCGCTGGACCTCGAGGGCTATCGGGCGGCTTTCCCGACGGACGAGTACTTTGACGAGCTATATGCGGGATATCTTGACTGGCTCAGGGAGGAATTCGGCTCATGACGGAGCTTTGGACAGGCGGGCCGCTCTACGAGGGCGGAGGAGCCTTTCCCATAACGACGGACTCTGTCCTGCTGGCGGACTTCGTCAGGGCGAAGCCGGGCAGGGCGGTGGAGCTCTGCTCGGGCGCGGGGCTAATCGCGCTTTTGCTGCTCTCGCGTGAGCCGGGGCTAAACCTGGACTGCGCGGAGATAGACCCGGCGGCCACGGCCTCCGCGGAGCGGAACTTCGCGGCGAACGGGCTGGCCGGCCGCGCGAGGGCGCTCTGCCTCGACATACGCGAGCACCGCGCGGCGCTGCCGCACGCGGCCTACGGCCTCGCCGTCTGCAACCCGCCATACTTTCCGGAGGGCAGCGGCATGGCCTCGGGGACTGAGTCCAGGGCGGTGGCGCGCTCGGAAAAGGGCTGCACGCTGGCTGAGGTGGTTGCTGCGGCGGCCTGGTGTCTCAGGACGGGCGGGGTTTTCTGCCTCGTGCACAGGCCGGAGCGGCTGGCGGAGCTCTTCACGCTCATGAGCGGCGCGGGGCTGGAGCCCAAGCGCCTGCGCCTGGTCCAGTACCGGGCGGAGAAGGCCCCCAGCCTCGTCCTGGCCGAGGGCAGGAAGGGGGCGCGGCCCGGACTCGAGCTGCTGGCCCCTCTCATCCTGACCGGCCCGGACGGCCGCGACACGGCGGAGGTCCGCCGGATCTACCACAGGGAGGATATCTGATGGCAGGAACACTCACACTCGTAGGTACGCCCATAGGCAACCTCGGCGACCTCTCGCCCAGGGCGCGCCGCGCGCTCGAGGAGGCGGACTTCATTGCCGCTGAGGACACGCGCGTGACGCTCAAGCTTTTGAACCACTTCGGCATAACGAAGCCCCTCGTGAGCTACTACCAGCACAATAAGG
>ENA-OZZQ01000561-OZZQ01000561.1-human-gut-metagenome-genome-assembly--contig:-NODE-561-length-11165-cov-8.146715_pt1 | contig 11165 bp, 13 predicted proteins | sample MGYA00243647_ERZ654151 | MGnify/ENA primary metagenome ERZ654151 (study PRJEB26926, sample SAMN06165154) | human gut metagenome | biome: ENVO:00009003; feature: ENVO:2100002; material: ENVO:00002003... | reverse complement strand
ACGAGATCATGCCTAGTCTCGTGGGCTCGGAGATGTGTATAAGAGACAGATATCATACAATGCAGGAGTGAAAATGTTATCAATAATACAAAGATGAACCGCAGGAGCGTGCGGCGCTGCAGCTGCTGCGGAAACGTCCCGTTCCCGCGCAGCGCCATGCCCGGCACAAGGCGCGCTCGGGGCCATGGCACAGAGGCGCCTGATTGCGGCATGGGCATGGCTTGTCGTCACTCTGCGTTATACTCCACGAGGATGACATCGTCCCCGATGCGGCACACCTGCCGCCATGGAATGACCAGTCCCCGGCGTTCTCCGCGCACCAGCGTAAGAAAGTCGAAGCCGCCGGGAACGACCAGCGCCTCGACGCAGCCGGTCTGCGCGTCGAATTCGATGTCAAAGACCTTGCCGATGCGTTTTCCATCGCACACGTTGACAACGTCCAGATTTTTTAGCTCCGAAAGGCTCATGGCGCTCACCTCGTGGTATTGTATGCCGGGCGGCAGTTGTGGTATAATGCAAAATGCTATAGGAGGCGGTTTTCAGGGATATGCGCTGAAACAGTGTCCTGTTGTGCTGCGCACGCATAGGCCATGTTGGGCAGCGAGCGAAGCGCGGCGCCCCAATGATTTGTGATGACCCGGAGGAGAGACCGTTGAGAGTTGTAGAAACCATATTCCAGGTTCTGACGATGATTGGCAATGCCTGGATGACCATTTTGCTTGCGTATTATATCTACCTGAGCGTATTCGGCTTTCGCCGGAACACCCGCAGCTACGCGCCGCAGGCGCCGCAGGCGCGCTTTTTAATCCTGGTGCCGGCCCACAACGAGGCGGCCGTGATTGCCGATATGGTCCATAATCTGGCGTCTTTGGACTATCCTTCGGAGCTGTACGACTTTTATATTATTGCCGACAACTGCACGGATGATACCGCCCAGATTGCCCGGTCGCTGGGCGCGAAGGTGATTGAGACCCGGAAGGAGAGCAAAAACGCTCCCACCGGCAAGCCCGTTGCGCTGAAAAAGGCGCTGGAGCATGAGAGGCTCGTCACCGCCAGCATCGACGCCATCTACGCCGCCGCATACGAGGCCAAGGACTTCCGCGCCATGCAGATGCTGGACTGGTTCATCAAGGAGCAGGGCGAGGAGGAGAAGAACGCCGCCGACCTCATCACTAAGATGGAGCTGTTTGGCGGAGACAGCAAGGGGCTGTATATGCTCAACAGCGAGCTGAAGGCACGGGTCTACACTGCGCCCTCCCTGGTGCTGTAAGCCGAGCGCGGCTGCGGGCTTTCGCATCAGACAAAAGGCAGACTGCATACAGGTGGCCTGCCTTTTCTTCTGGCAGGCGGTTAGAGGTGACTAACTGCATATAAAACAGAAAGGAAATCGGAGCTTGAACAAGGAAAAGGAGATCGAAACCGTTACCCTCATGGTACGCCGGTATTGCCGGGGCGTACATGGGACAAGGGGCGGGGCGCTTTGCCCGGCGTGCAATGCGCTGCTGGAATACGCCAGGCAGCGGCGGGACAGATGCCCGCACGGGGACAACAAGCCCTTCTGCTCAAACTGCCCCATCCATTGCTACAAGCCGGAAATGCGCCAACAGATGCGCGCCGTGATGCGGTATGCAGGACCGCGGATGCTGCTGAGCCGCCCCATACTGGTGCTGCGCCATATGGCGGAAACCATGCGAAGGAAAAGGAAAAACGCCCATGCCGGATAAACAGCTTTTGCGCCTCTTGGGCGAGGACAAACGATACATCTACCGCGCCGTGGTGTGGATGCTCACAGGCTCTCTCGGCAGCATCGGCTTTACGGCCTGCCTGTGCTATGGGCTTCATCTGCTCCTTATTGATGCGAAGGCGTCCCTCTATTTGCTTCCTTTCGTTTTGGGAGCGGTATGCGCGGCGGTGCGCTTTCTTGCCACGATTCGCGCCGCATCGGTGCGGGACAGGCTGGGGCGCAGCGTGAAGAAAAGCCTGCGGGCACAGCTGTACGCAAAGCTCCTGCGCCTCGGTGTACGGGAGACGAAAACCGTAAAAATGGCGGGACTTACCCAACTGGCCACAGAGGGCATCGAGCAGCTGGATCTGTACTATTCCTCCTACCTGCCGCAGTTTTTCTACGCCATGCTCTCGCCGCTGCTGCTGTTCGGCATCTGCGTATTCATCAACTGGCGCGTGGCGGCGGTGCTGCTGGCCTGCGTGCCGCTGATCCCGGTGTCCATCGTGGCGGTGTCCCGTTTTGCAAAGCGCATATTCGCCAAGTACTGGGGCAAATACACCGCCATGGGCGACGTGTTTTTAGACAGCGTGCAGGGGCTGAAGGAGCTGAAGCTCTTCCGCGCGGACGCAAGGCGGCAGGCGTATATGAACGAGAACGCCGAGGAATTTCGGAAAATCACTATGAAAGTCCTTGTCATGCAGCTTGCCAGCGTGACCATCATGGACCTTGTGGCCTTTGGCGGCGCAGGCATCGGTGCGGCGCTGGCGGTAGCGGGAACGCAGAACGGCGGAGGCATTGCCGCCGCGCTGTTTCTGGTGCTGGTGGCGGCGGAGTTCTTCCTGCCGCTCCGTGCCTTCGGAAGCGCCTTCCATGTGGCCATGAACGGGGTCAGCGCGGGGCGAATGATGCTGACGCTGCTGGAGGAGCCGGAGCCCGCATGGGGCGAGGCACAGACCTGCGGCGGGCGGCTGGAGCTGGAGGACGTGCATTTTTCCTATGCGCCGGGGCGGGAGACGCTGCACGGCGTATCCGTTGTGTTTCCTGATCGAGGCATGACCGCCATCGTGGGGGAAAGCGGCTGCGGCAAGACCACCGCTGCAAAGCTTCTAACCGGGGCGCTGCGCCCCGGCTCCGGCCGGGTACTTTTAGACGGCAAGCCCGTGGAAAGCCTTGACAGGCAAGCGTATTACGCTTCCCTCGCCCATGTGAGCTGTGAGACCTTTCTCTTTCACGACACCATACGCGCCAACTTCCTGCTGGCAAATCCGCACGCGGCGGAGGAGGAGATGTGGCGGGCGCTTGCCCTTGTGCGGCTGGACGGCCTTGTGCGGGAGCGTGGCGGCCTTGATTTTGTGCTGAACGAGGACGCGGCGGACATCTCCGGCGGACAGAAGCAGCGGCTGGCACTGGCCGTCAACCTCACCGCCCCCAAGCGGATCTATATTTTTGACGAGGCCACCGGCAACATCGATGCCGAGAGCGAGGGCATCATCATGGAGGTCATCCGCTCCCTCAGCACCTTTGCTGGCGTGACGGTCATCACCCACCGTCTGGCCAACGTGGCGGCAGCAGACAGCATTTTGTACATGGAGGACGGCCGTATCTGCGAGCAGGGCGACCACGCCTCACTGATGGCCCGGGGCGGACACTACGTCGCGCTGTTCTGCGCGCAGCGGGAGCTTGAGCAGGGCTATCTGGAGCTGATAAAGGAGGCGCAGGCATGAAAAAAGAGCTTTCCCGCAGAAGCGGCGTGCAAATCGCGGCGGAGCTGATGAAGCTCCTGGGCGGCAGGCTTTCCGCCGTTATGCTGCTGGCGGTATTGAACGGGAGCCTCGGCTTCCTGTGCGCCATGGGCGTACCTTTTTTCGGTGCTGTTGGTATCGCAAAAGCGCTGGGTGAGAGCATCCCCCTGTCCTACGGCGCCGTTGCGGCCCTCTGCGTGGGCTGTGGCGTCCTGCGCGGGGGACTGCGGTATCTGGAGCAGTACGGCAACCACTATATCGCCTTCCGGCTGCTGGCGGTGCTTCGGGACAGAATTTTTACCAAGCTCCGGGCACTATGTCCTGCCAAGCTGGAAAGCCGGCAAAAGGGCAGCCTTCTCACCATGATCACGGCGGACATCGAAACGCTGGAGGTGTTCTATGCCCACACCGTTTCCCCCGTCTGCATCGCCGGGCTTGTATCATTGGCGGTGATGGTGGTCACAGGGCTTGCTGCAAGCTGGTATCTGTCATTGATCGCGGCGGCGGCCTACCTGTGCATCGGCATTCTGTTGCCTCGGTTTTTCTCCCGCCGCATGGCCGAGACCGGTATGCGGTACAGGCGGGAGCTTGGGGACTGCGGCGCGTATTTTCTCGACAGCATCAAGGGCATACGGGAACTGGTCCTCTACAACGCCGGAGAGGCGCGGGCCGCCGAGGTAGACCGCCGCTCCGACGCCATGCTGGGCAGGACGAAGGCCCTCAAGCGGGAAACGGCCCTTTCCGCCGCCGCTGCGGAGGCCGCCGTGTCGCTATCGGTGCTGGCAGTGCTGGCCGTGGGGATACTCCTCGTTCATGGCGGCAGCCTCAGCGTGGGGCGCATGGTGCTGGGCGTGACCGCCGTGTTCGGCAGCTTCGGCCCGGTCATCGCCGTGTCCGCCCTGCCCGCAAACCTAAACCAGACCTTTGCAAGCGGAGAGCGCATCCTTCGCCTGCTGGAGGAGCAGCCGGAGGTAGAGGCCGTGGAAAACGGCACGGCGCTTTCCTACGAAGACTTGGAGGTACACGATTTATCCTTCGCCTATGGCGGGGAGGCGGTGCTCAAGGGCGTTTCCATGACCGCCCGCAAAAACGAGATCGTCGGCATCGTGGGGGAAAGCGGCTGCGGAAAGTCCACACTGCTGAAGCTGCTGCTGCGGTTCTGGGAGCGCTCCGGCGGCCAAATACGCTATAACGGCACGGACATTGACGAAATCAACACCGAGAGCCTTTACCGGAACGTCACCATGGTCAGCCAAAGCACTTATCTGTTTGACGCCACCATTGCCGAGAACCTGCGCATCGCAAAGCCCGACGCCACGGACGAGGAGTTGATGGCGGCGCTGCGGATAGCCTCCGCCGAGGAGCTAGTGCAGGCGCTGCCCGAAGGGCTTAGTACCCCGGCCGGGCTGCTGGGCGGACGGCTGTCCATGGGCGAGCGGCAGCGCATCGGGCTGGCGCGGGCCTTTCTCTCCGGCTGTCCGCTTATCCTGCTGGACGAGCCCACCAGCAATGTGGACAGCATCAACGAGGGCGTCATATTGCGGGCGCTTTTGAAGCACAGGCAGGGCAGGACCATCATTCTGGTATCCCACCGCGCGTCTACCATGGCGGTGGCGGACCGGGTATACAAAATGGAAAACGGACAAATGGAGGAGCAGGCAATATGAATCACAGATACTTGCAGAAATTTCAGATCAAGGACGTGGTATTCCTCGCCATCATGTCGGCGGTGGCGCTGGCCACCTGCGCGGTGATGCCGCTGGTGATCAGCCTGCAGCCGCTGATCTTCGGCATTTCCCAACTGGTCACAGCGCTTCAGATCGGCGTGTTCTTTGCCATCGGCCTGTATAAGGTGCGAAAGCCCGGTTCACTGCTGATTATGGCGCTGATGATGGGGCTTATTCAGCTGATGATGTCGCCGCCCATGTTCCTCTCCAGCGTTTTGAACGGCGTTTTGATCGAGCTTATCGTGCTGCTGCTGTTCAGGGGATATGAAAAGGATGCCGCCGTATTTGTGGCCGCCATGCTGCACACGCCCCTGTCGCTGCCCTTCAACTACCTCTATAACCGGCTTGTAAAGGGCACGGACAGTCCGCTTGCGGCGGTGGCGGACAGGGCGCCGCTTGCTGCCGTGGGAATGACCTTGGCCGTCGTCGCCGTGTCCGCGCTGGGAGCGCTGATCGGCATCAAGATCGCAAGGGAGCTGAAAAAATCGGGAGTGCTGAAGAAATGAGCGAAAAACTGTATGTGAAGAACCCCCTTTTCCCCATGGCGGGCATTGCCGTGTCCGTATTCACCTTTGCCTTTGGCCTTGCCATTGCAAAAAGCCCCGGCGTGTTTTTCTTTCTTGGCGGGATATGGCTGCTGCTGGCGCTGTTCGGGTATCTCCGCCCCTGCCTTGCGGTGCTGCCCGCCGCTGCGCTCCTGTGCGGTATTTTCTGCGCCCTGACCTACGCCATCTCTCGGGACGCCGCCCAGACCTCTGCCGCCGCTGCGCGAATGCTGGCGCTGTGCGTCGCGGCCATACCGGGGCTGGGGCTTGCGCCCGTCTGCCTTGTCCGGGGCTTTTCCTGTATGCGCCTGCCACGGGTACTGACGCTTGCCATACTCATCACCTTCACGTTTTTTCCGCTGCTGCGGGCGGAGGTGCGGCAGACCCGGGAGGCCATGCGCACGCGTGGCGCGGGAGGGCTTTTGAACCCCGCCATCCTCTACCGGGCCTTTCTAATTCCGCTGATGGTGCGGCTGGTCAACCTGTCGGACACGCTGGCCCTGAGCGTGGAGACCCGGGGCTTTACCACCTATCCCGCGCCGCACACCGTGTACCGGCCTGTGTATTTGCAGGCCAAGGACGGGGCGTTCGCGGCGCTGAGCGCGCTGTGCGCCATGGGGGCGGTGCTGCTGTGAGAGCCATCGAGTTCAAAAATGTGTCCTTCCGCTATGAGGATATGCCGGAGCCGGTGCTGAAAAACGCCTCCTTTTCGCTAGAATACGGAAAACTTGCCCTGCTGTACGGCGATTCGGGTCAGGGAAAAAGCACGGTTCTGTCCATCCTGTCGGGCGTTATCCCCAACGTAACAAAGGGGACGCTTTCCGGTGAGATACGCGTCGGCGGCGAGGACGTATCCGGGCAGAGGATAAGCGATATTTGCCGCAGGGCGGGTGTGGTGCTGCAAAACGCCGACGCGCAGATCATCCACCAACGAGTGGAGGACGAGCTGGCCTTTGGCTGCGAGAACTTCGCCTTTTCGCCGGAGAAGATCACCGACTGCATCGAAAAAGCCTGCGGCCGGATGGCGCTGTGTCCCCAGTGGGGCACCCGCACCCTCTCCGGCGGGCAGAAGCAGCGGCTGATCACCGCCTCCGCCCTGGCAACCGAGCAGAGGATTCTCCTTTTAGACGAGCCGCTGGCAAATCTTGACCGCAAGGGCGCGGCGTTTCTCATGGCGTCGCTATGGACGCTGACCGAGTCCGGCTATGCGGTGCTGATCGTGGAGCACCGGCTGGAGCAGGTCCTGCCCTTTGTCCATGAGGTGTGGCAGCTCCGAAACGGAAGCCTTGAGAGGCAGACCGGCCGGGAGGCGCTCCGCGCCGCACAGCCGGAGACGGCAGAGCCTATCCCCGCAGAGGCAAGGCGGGAGGAGCCGGTCATAACCCTGCGCGGCGTGGGCTGGCGCGCGGGTGGACGCAGCATTTTAGAGGGCGTCGATCTGACCATATTCCGGGGTGAGCGGCTTTTGCTCCTTGGCGACAACGGCTGCGGAAAGACCTCCCTGCTGCGGCTGATGGCCCGGCTGGCGCGTCCCACGGCGGGAGAGATACGGCAGCTCATCGACCCTTCCTTGGGACAGCGGCGCGGCAGCCGGGCGTGGTTTCGGCGGGTAGGCGTGGTGTATCAGAACCCAAACTGCCAGCTCTTTATGCCAACGGTTACACAGGAGGTGGCCTTCGCCGCCCAAAGCGAGGGCTTTGCGCGGGAGATCATGGAGCTGTTCGGTATTGCGCATCTATCGGAGAGACATCCCCACTCCCTTTCCGAGGGACAGAAGCGCCGGGTGTCCATTGCCGCCGTGGTAGCCTCTCAGCCGGAGCTGCTGCTGTTGGACGAGCCCACCGTGGGGCAGGACAGAGAGGGGCTTCGGACGCTGCTCCAAGCGCTGAACCTTCTGCATACGCGCACGGGCAGCACCATCGTCATCGTCACCCACGACCGACGGTGTGCAAGCGCCCTGTGCGACCGGGCCGCATGGCTCAAGGATGGGCGCATCAAGACAACAGGCGGCCCGGAGCTGATCGAGGCCGCATGGGGAGATTCAGCGGCGCTGTGAAGTCTTGCTGAGAGACACAAGGCGGCAAAGAAACAAAAAAGAGATAAGGGCAACGGCTATGAAAGAACGAAAGAATTTCTGGGACAGAAATGCCGGTCGGTACGACCGCTTTATGCGAAAGGATCGGGCGGCGTATGAGAAGATGTATGAACTGATCCGGCCGGTGGTGAAAGCCAAAACGGTGCTGGAGCTGGCAACCGGCACGGGGATGATCGCAAAAAACATCGTGAAAGCGGCGGCGCACATCGAGGCGACGGATGCCTCCGCGGAGATGATTCTTGAAGCAAAGCGGGAAAACCGATCTGCCAAGCTGCACTTTTCGGTGCAGAATATGTTCTGCCTGCCCTATGCGGACAAATCCTTCGATGTGGTGATCGTGTCCAATGCGCTGCACATCGTGCCGCAGCCGGAGAAAGCCCTGCAAGAGATCAAGCGGGTGCTGAAGGACGATGGTGTGCTCATCGTGCCGACCTTCACCCACGCGGGGAACTCGTTTTCCGGCAAGGTCAGGGCATTTTTCATGAAGCTGGCAGGCTTCCCTCTCCACAGCAGGTGGACGAGCGCGGAATACCTGCGCTTCCTAAGGCAGAACAGCTGGACGGTGCGGAAAAGCGCTGTGCTGAAAGCCTCGTTCCCGCTGACCTATGCCGAGTGTGTAAAAATGGAGGTGTGATATGTCATTCTTTGAAAACACCCGCAAGCCCGTGGGCTTTGGCGGGAAAATTATGGTCGCCATGATGAATGTCGGGCACAGCGCCGTGGCCCGGTGGGGGCTTCAATTTCTGAATGCTGCGCCGGACGCCAAGGTGCTGGACTGCGGCTGCGGCGGCGGTGCGAACATCAAGAGACTTCTGAAAAAATACCCGCAGGGCATCGTGAAGGGCATCGACTATTCGCCCGTCAGCGTGGAGAAATCCAAAAAGGTCAACGAAGCCGCCATCGCGGAGGGTCGCTGCGCCGTTCTGCAAGGCAGCGTGGCGGATATGGTGTTTGCGGACGACTGGTTTGACACCATTACAGCCTTTGAAACCGTCTATTTCTGGCCTGATCTGTTACAGTGCTTCCGGGAGGTCTATCGGGTGCTGAAGCCCGGCGGGACATTTCTCATCTGCAACGAAAGCAATGGCGACACGGATAAGGACGAAAAGTGGACGGAGATTATCGGCGGCATGACCATCTACAAAGACATTGAATTAAAGGCACATCTGGAGCAGGCGGGGTTTCACGATGTGCAGATACACAAAAAGAAAAGCTGGCTCTGTATCACGGCGCGGAAATGAGGGAGAAGCAGACAGATGAAGGACAAGAATCTCCTATTTGACCGCAGCTGCCACGTGCTGTATTCCAGGCCCTGCAAGAAGGAGATACGGGCGAAGATCGCCCTGCACTACCCGGAAGAGGAGCGGGAGAAGGTATGGGAACAGGTACAGCGGCAGTATGTGGACTTTCTCTCCGACTGGCGTACCGATTTGGGCGGCAAAAAGAACTTCCACAACGGTGTAGGCGGTACCTACGACTGCATCGCCATCATGAGCTATTACACGGTCTGCAAAGCCGTTTCATCCTTTCGTGAGATCGAGAAGATGGAGGAAAACCTGATCCTGCCGATCTTCCGCAGGCTGCGGTTCGTGGACTGCAACAAGCCGTTCTGGAGGAAGCTGATGTACAAGGCGTTTGTTCGTGCGAAAAGCGGCTGCGACAAATGGCACGATTACGAGATGACGGTTGCGCCTTACGAAAACGGCAAGCCTATTTATTATGAGTTTACGTCGTGTCCGGCGGCGGAGTTCGCCATCCGGCACGGTCTTACGGATATTATGCCCGCCCTGTGCAATGTGGATTATGCGTCCATGGAACTGCTCCATGCAAGGCTTATACGGACGACCACCTGCGTGAACGGCTGCCGGTGCGACTATACCATCTGCGGCGATAAAGACCCATACTTGAAGGAACATCCCGAATACCGGGATGAGGCGGGCTTCAGGAGGAATCGGTAATGATTTTACAGGTGATTTTGGAAGGCATAGGACTTGGCGTTCTGCTCATTCTGGTTTGCGCCATCGGTATCCGCAAGGGCGCGGTGGGCATGGTGCATCTTTACAGCCCGGAGGTGCAGGAGCGGTGCGTAACGCTGGGACTTACAACACACGCGAAAATCAAGCGAAATGCTTTGATTTTCAAAGCTGTCTGCGTCCCCGGCTACATCGCCTATGTGCTGGTCTGCGTCTATGCGGTGAACGGTGCGCGGGGTTTTCTTGCGGGCTTCTGGCAGCTGCTGGTCATACTGTCCGTTATGAATCTCATAGACCGATTTTGGGTTGACGGCTATTGGGTAGGACATACGAACGCATGGGAAATTCCGGGAACGGAAGACCTGAAACCCTACATTACAGCCAAGGATAAGGGCAAAAAGTGGCTGTTCGGCACAGTTGGTATGGCGGTCATTTCGGCAGCACTGGCGGCAATCATGATGCTTTTTATGGAAAGCTGAGGCGATAGAAATGCTGTTTCAAACATACGGCGACAGGAGGAATCCTGCCGTGCTGTTCTTTCATGCAATGGGTGTGACAGGAGCGAGCAGCGAACCGGTTGCGAAATATTTGCAGGATCGATTTTTCTGCATCCTGCCTACCTCCACCGTTTACTGCGAGGGGCAGAAATATGTCAGCAAGCTGGACGAAATACGGCAAGTGGAGGACTTTCTGCATCGACAGGGCGTGGAGCGGCTGGCGATGGTGGTCGCTTCTTCCATCGGTGCAGACCTTGCCATGGCGTTTCTGACGCAGACGAAGCTGCCCGTGGAGCACGCTTTCTTTGACGGCGGGCAGTTCGCCCAAATCGGAAAGGGCACGCGCCGTATCATGACGCCGTTTCTGTATTTTGCCATCAAGAGTCTATATTGGTCGAAGGGCGGTACGCTGAAAAAGATACTGTGGTGTGACGACGATTCCATAAAGTCGTATTTTATAGACGCAGGGAAAAATCTGACCTATACAAATTTGCGCCGCCAGATGGCGGACAGTCTGGAGGACAAGCCCTTTCCGCCGCTTCCCGAGAAGCTGCAAAAGCATACTTATTTCGAGTTCGGCAGCAAAGAGGAGCATTTCAAATACCGTCAAGCAGTGATGGAAGCCTACCCCTGCGGCCATTATCCCGTGTTTGAGGGATACAATCATATGCAATATCAGATACGCGATCCAAAGGGGTTCGCCGAAATGCTGGCACACATCGCCGAGCGTGACTGTATGCCGGAACTTCCATTTATCAGAAAGTGAGTGATACCCATGAAATACAAAATCGAGAAAAACACCGTACAGGAGACGCTGATCATTCCGCTGTATGCGCGGAAGGTCTGCTCAGAACTATACC
>ENA-OZZQ01000546-OZZQ01000546.1-human-gut-metagenome-genome-assembly--contig:-NODE-546-length-11370-cov-3.742024_pt1 | contig 11370 bp, 9 predicted proteins | sample MGYA00243647_ERZ654151 | MGnify/ENA primary metagenome ERZ654151 (study PRJEB26926, sample SAMN06165154) | human gut metagenome | biome: ENVO:00009003; feature: ENVO:2100002; material: ENVO:00002003... | reverse complement strand
GGGGCAGCGGCCAGCAGGACGCGAGTGCAAAACTTTGCACGAAGCGGACGCTGGGAGCCGCAACCCGGACGCTGGCGAGCGAAGCGAGACTGAGAGGTTTAATCTGTAGACAAACAAAAACAGCCAGCGCCGTGGAAAGGAGGAGAAAGCGGCGCTGGCTGTGTATGAGAACTCCCAAACATTTGCGGCTGTCAGGAGATGGTTGGTAGTCTGTCCGCTGCCTTGGCTATTGCCTCGCATCAGCAGGGGACAGTGTTTTTTAAAGGGGCCGCGCCGCCCGGTTCCTGCCGGAGATGCGCGGTTTTCATTGCCTGCATGGCATCTTGGGAGGATGTTTTTCTGTTCCTCCCTGACTGCACCCTTATTGTACAGGATAAAAATGGAGTTTCTTTGTGAGGAATTTGAACAAATTGAAAATAAACGGAGCCGCTGCACATCATTTTGTACAGCGGCTCCGTTTTTTACGCTTTTTCTTTAATTTTCGGCCAGATTACCGGTGTAGAGCTGGTAATACTTGCCCTTCTTGGCGATCAGCTCGTCGTGGCTGCCGCGCTCGATGATGCGGCCCTGCTCCAGAACCACGATGCAGTCTGCATTGCGGACGGTAGACAGACGGTGGGCAATGACAAAGCTGGTGCGGCCATACATCAGGCCGTCCATGCCCCGCTGGACCAGCGCCTCGGTGCGGGTATCAATGGAGGAGGTCGCCTCGTCCAGGATCAGCACCGGGGGATCGGCAACCGCGGCGCGGGCAATGGCCAGCAGCTGGCGCTGCCCCTGCGACAGGTTTGCGCCGTCGTTGGTCAGCATGGTGTTGTAGCCATCGGGCAGACGCTTGACAAAGCCATCGGCATTGGCCAGCTTTGCGGCGGCAATGCACTCCTCATCGATGGCATCCAGGCGGCCATAGCGGATGTTCTCCATGACCGTGCCGGTGAACAGGTGGGTATCCTGCAGAACGATGCCCAGAGAGCGGCGCAGGTCGTCCTTTTTGATCTTGCGGATGTTGATGCCATCATACCGGATCTTGCCGTCTGCGATATCGTAGAAGCGGTTGATCAGGTTGGTGATGGTGGTCTTGCCGGCACCGGTGGAGCCGACAAAGGCGATCTTCTGGCCCGGGCGGCCATAGAGGTTGATCCCGTGCAGAACGGTCTTTTCCGGCACATAGCCAAAATCGACATCGGTAAAGGTGATGTCGCCCGCCAGCTTGTGGTAGGTGGTGGTGCCGTCGTGATGGGGGTGCTTCCAGGCCCAGATGCCGGTGCGCTCGGTGGTCTCCATCAGCTCGTCATCCTTGCCATACTTGACGTTGACCAGGGTGACATAGCCCTCGTCGGTCTCGCTGGTCTCGTCCATCATCTTGAAGATACGCTCCGCACCGGCCAGTGCCATGATCACGCTGTTGGCCTGCATGGACACCTGGCTGATGGGCATATTGAAGCTCTTGTTCAGGCTCAGGAAGGCCATCACGGTACCCAGGGTCATGCCGCCGACATTGCCAACGGCCATGGCTGCGCCCGCCAGAGCACAGACTGCATAGCTGATATTGCCCAGCTGTGCGGTAACGGGCATGATGATGTTGGCGTAGCTGTTGGCCTGCTTGGCGCTTTCCTTCAGCTTATCGTTCAGCTGCCGGAAGCCATCCAGAGCCTTCTGCTCGTGGGTGAACACCTTGACGACCTTCTGGCCCTCCATCATCTCTTCGATGTAGCCGTTCACCTTGCCCAGATCCTTCTGCTGTGCCACAAAGTACTTGCCGCTCATGGCAGTGATCTTCTTGGAGCAGAACAGCATCAGGGCCACCATCAGCATGGTGACAACGGTGAGCTGCCAGCTCATCAGGCACATGCTGGTGAACACGGACACGATGGTGATGGCGCTGGACACCAGCTGAGGAATGCTCTGGCTGATCATCTGGCGCAGGGTGTCCACATCGTTGGTGTACACCGACATGATGTCGCCGTGGGGGTGGGAGTCAAAATACCGGATGGGCAGGCTTTCCATGTGGGTGAAAAGCTGGACACGCAGGTTGCGCAGGGTGCCCTGGGTCACGTTGACCATGATACGGGCGTTGAGCCATGCGGCCAGCACGCCGATGGCGTAGATGCAGCCGATGCGCACCAGTGCGCCTGCCAGCGGGCCGAAGTCCGGCGTGGTCTGCTTGGTCATGGGGACGATATAATCATCGATCAGGGTCTTGAGGAAAAGGCTTGCCTGCACGTTTGCCAGCGCGCTGACGATGATGCAGATCAGCACAAGGATGCAGTGGGGCAGATAGTGCTTGAACACCTCATCCATGATCCGCTTGAGCAGCTTGCCCGGGTTCTCAACCTTCGGCTTGGGGCCGCCCATCCCACGGGGGCCGGGGCCCTTTACTTCTTTCACCTGTGCCATTACTGCTCACCTCCCTGCTTGTCAAAATCGCCGCCGCCCTGGGTCTGGCTGTTGTAAACTTCCTGATAGATCTTGTTTGTCTTGAGCAGCTCCTCGTGGGTGCCCAGGCCGTTGATCTGGCCGTTGTCCAGCACCAGGATGCGGTCCGCATCCTGCACGGAGGAGATGCGCTGTGCAATGATGATCTTGGTGGTGCCGGGGATCTCCTCCCGGAAGGCCTTGCGGATCTTGGCATCGGTGGCGGTATCCACGGCGCTGGTGCTGTCGTCCAGGATCAGCACCTTGGGCTTGCGCAGCAGCGCGCGGGCAATGGTCAGGCGCTGCTTCTGGCCGCCGGACACGTTGGAGCCGCCCTGCTCGATCCAGGTATTGTACTTGTCGGGGAAGCGCTCGATGAACTCATCGGCGCAGGCCAGCTTGGCCACCCGGATGCACTCTTCCTCGCTGGCGTTCTCATCGCCCCAGCGCAGATTGTCGAGGATGGTGCCGCTGAACAGCACGTTCTTCTGCAGCACCATGGAGACCTCCCGGCGGAGGACATCCAGGCTGTAATCCTTAACGTCCACGCCGCCCACCTTGACAGAGCCGGTCTCGGCATCATACAGGCGGGGGATCAGCTGCACCAGGCTGGATTTTGCACTGCCGGTGCCGCCGATGATGCCCAGCGTCTCGCCCGGCCGGATACTGAAGGTGACATCGTTCAGGACAGGCTGGCCGGAGCCGTGCTTATACTTAAAGGTGACGTGCTCGAACTCGATGCCGCCATCCCTGACCTGCTGCACCGGTGCCTTGGGGGCGGGCAGGTCGGTGGTCTCATCCAGCACTTCCACGATACGGCGGGCAGAAGCGGCGGACATGGCGATCATCACAAAGGCCATGCTCAGCATCATCAGGGCCATCAGGATGTTCATAATGTAACCGAACAGGGCGTTCAGCTGGCCGGTGGAGATTGCACCGTTCAGGACGTAATGTGCACCGAACCAGCTCAGGGCGATGTTGCAGCCGTACACAGAGACCAGCATGGCGGGATTGTTGAAGCTCAGGCGGCTCTCGGCGTGAACGAACTGCTTGTACAGGCTCTCGCAGGCCTTGGTGTACTTCTCGTTCTCAAAGTGCTCCCGGACAAAGCTCTTGACCACGCGGATGGCCGAGACATTCTCCTGCACGGAGGCGTTCAGGTTATCGTAGTTCTTGAACACCTTATCAAAGATGCCGAAGGTGGGGACCATAATGCCTGCCAGCACTGCCACCAGGAACACGATCGCCACCAGGAACACCATGGTCAGCGAGCGGCTGACCATGGAGGCCATGATCAGCGCGAAAACCAGATGGACGGGGGCACGCACGCACATGCGCTCGATCATCTGGAACGCGTTCTGCAGGTTGGTCACGTCGGTGGTCATACGGGTGACCAGACCAGCCGTGGAGTACTTGTCGATGTTGGAGAACGAGAAATGCTGGATGTTCTCATACATCGCATCGCGCAGGTTGCCTGCAAAGCCGGTGGATGCCGTGGCAGCAAACCTGCCGGCCAGCACGCCCAGCAGCAGGGCAATGGCCGCCACCAGGAAGGTGAGCAGGCCGTACTTGACAACGGCGTTCATATCGCCCTTTTCAATACCCTGGTCAATGATAAAGGCCATGATGGTGGGCAGCAGCACATCCATGATGGCTTCCAGAGCAGAGAAGATCGGTGTCAGGATCGCGGCGCGCTTGTACTCGCCCAGATGTGACACAAGTTTTTTGATCATCTGTTGTAATCCTCCTGAAGTTTATTTGCAGGGGTCATTCCAGCCCCTTGCGCAGCTTGTTCAATAACCGCAGAAGCTCTGCGTTTTCCTCTTCCGTCAGCAATCCGGCCACAAACTCATCGGTCTGGTGCAGGGAGAGCATCGTCTTTTCGTGGACGCGGCCTCCCTCTTCCGTCAGGATCAGCCGCTTGAGTCGGGCATCCTGCGGCACGCTCTGGCGCTCGATGTAGCCCTTGCGCTCCATCAGCTGCAGGATGTTCGTCACGGTCGAGCGTGTGATGGAGAACTCCCGTTCGATATCGCGCTGGTACACGGGCTCGTTCTTGTGCCAGTAGAGGTAGCTCATGATCCAGTCGTGCATGGGGGTCACGTTGTCCACGTTGTTCTCCCGGTGGAACTGGTTGATCTTGCGGAAGATCAGGTTGTTCACCCGGCGCACCTGTGCCGGGATGACCTGCGGCGGCTCCCATGGAGGAATGCAGCAGGGCTGTTTGTTGCTTTCATCGTGCATAATGGTTTCCCTTTTGAATTGTTTGTGACAGGATTGTTTTCTTTAGAACTGTTTGATGCCGTACAATATCATAACGCACGATTCGATCATTGTCAATAGGAGACGCAAAATAAAATACAGAAGCGCCCCACCGAACGGCAGGGCGCTTCCACTGGGCGCTGATTTTGCTTCTGCTGGCTCAACAGCCCTTGCTTTCTGACCAGAATATGCTTTAATAAAAGCAATTACGGGCACTGCGCCCCCGAATACTGCAAGGAGAACCCTATGGAACAACGGAACACCCGCCTGCGGAACGCGGGCTTCGTCACCTTCTTTTTCAGCGGCATCTGCACCATTTCCAGCGGTGTGGTGGTCAGCCTGCTGCAGGAAGAATACGGCTTTGCCTACGGCATGACCGGCACCCTGCTCAGCCTGCTGAGCATCGGCAACCTGCTGGCGGGCCTGCTGGCCGGTGCGCTGGTGGGAAAAATGGGCATGAAGCCAAGCGTCCTGCTGCTGACCATCGGCTATGCGGTGGGCTACGGCCTGATGGGCCTGACCGGCCTGCCCATTCTGCTGGCGTTGGCCTTCTTCATTGTGGGCATTGCCAAGGGCAGTGTCCTGAACACCTGCACCATCCTTGTCAGCGGCAACTCTGCAGACCGCACCCGGGGCATGAACACCATGCACGCCTGCTACGCCTGCGGTGCCCTGCTCTGCCCCTTTCTGATCTCTGCCGCGGCCAGGGTCAGCACCACGCTGGCCGTGCTGGCGCTGGCAGCGCTGGGTCTGGTGCTCTGGCTGGTATACCTGTTCACCCCCATGGCAGGCCGTGCCAAGGCCAAAGAAGCTGTCACCGATTGGAGCTTTTTGCGCTCCTCCCGCTTCTGGCTGCTCACCGGCCTGCTGTTCTGCCAGAACGCCGCCGAGCAGAGCGTTGTGGGCTGGATGGTCACCTACTTCAAGGACAGCGGCATCATTGCAGGCACGCTGGCGGCCTATACCGTCACCGTGATGTGGGGTGCCACCCTGATCGGCCGCCTGCTCATCGCCTTTGTGTTCCCGCTCCGGCAGCCCCGCAAGGCCATGGTGTTTATGGCGGTTTTCTGCACTGCCTTCTACTTTGCCATGATGCAGACCCACAGCCAGCTGCCTGCCATCCTGCTGCTGTTCGCCTTTGCCTTCTCCATGGCCGGTATGAACCCCACCGCCGTGGCCAGCGCCGGTAAAATGACCACCGTGACCAGCATGGGCATCATGCTGCCGGTGGCATCCAGCGGCGCGATCCTGATGCCCTGGGTCATCGGCAAGGTAGCTGAAAGCGCCGGTCTTGCTGTTGGTATGGCAACCAACATCGTGCCCTGCGTGGGGCTGATCGTCTTTGCGATTCTGGTGTCCAGAATGCGGGAGGAGTAAACCTCTCCGTCATTGCATCGCAATGCCGCCTCTCCTGGCAGGAGAGGCAAGAAGCGCCGCTTGGATCCCTTGGCAGGGGAACTGTCACCGCAGGCGACTGAGCGGTTCATCCCCTCGCCTTTGCGCTGAACTCACACCCACAGTAATCCTGACGGTAAAGCCCGTACTCCTCCGAGAGCTGGAGGGAGCGCAGGTAGCCGTTCTGCTTTTTGAAATCCGAGGGCAGGTGCCTGATGCCGAATTCGGCTTCAAGCTCCTGCCCGATTTGATTGATGCGGGCAGCATCCTTGTGGGGGCTGATGGAGAGCGTGGTGGTGAACCAATCAAAGCCGTGCTCCTTTGCGTACTGTGCCGCCCGGCGCATCCGCAAACGGTAGCAGACGGTGCACCGCCCGCCCCGCTCCGGCTCGTTTTCCAGCCCCTGCACAGCCGTATAGAACTCCTGCGGGTCGTAGCGGTCCTCGATGACCGTGACCCCCAGCGGGTGCGCCTGCGCCACGAACTTTTTCAGCTCCTCGCCCCGGCGGTAGTATTCTTCGGCAGGCCAGGTGTTGGGGTTATAGTAAAGCACCGTGATCTCAAAATACCGGCACAGCTTTTCCAGCACGGCGCTGGAACAGGGCCCGCAGCAGGCATGGAGCAGCAGCTTTGGCCGCTGCGGCCCCAGCGTTTTCAACACTTCGTCCATCTGCTGTGCAAAATTCAACTGTTTTGACATCGGTTTCATCCTTTGTTATACTTGCTTTGATTCAAACAGCTCCCTCCTGCTGCCTAGCCAAAAGAGCCGCAGCTGCCGGAAGGGGCATCCCGGTCATATTATATCACATTTTATCTAATAGGAGAACTGCGATGACAAACGAGAAGATCGCCCGCATCAACGAGCTGGCAAAAAAGAGCAAGACCACCGGCCTGACCGATGCCGAAAAGGCAGAGCAGCAGGCCCTGCGGCAGGAGTATGTTGCGGACGTAAAGGCCAGCCTGCGCGCCCAGCTGAACAACACCTCGATCAAAGAGCCGGATGGCACTGTGCACAAGCTGGGGAAGAAGAACTAAAGCAACATCACGAAGAGGAGCGCCTGGCGGATCATTGAGAGAAAAGTATTTCTTCCCTCTTTTTTTGTTCCGCGTTTCGTGCTATACTATAATTGTATTGTTGCGGATATTTCCGCGGGCGGTACAGATTCCCAAGGTGGCGTATCCCGGGCAAGGTGCACGGAAAAGGCTGTCTTTTGAAAAAATGATAAAGAGGTCATTTATTATGCTTACTGCAATTACGGGTATCAACTGGGGCGATGAGGGCAAGGGCCGCATGGTCGATCTGATCAGCCAGGAGTATGACATCGTTGCACGGTATCAGGGCGGCAACAACGCAGGCCACACCGTGAAGAACGAGCGCGGCAAGTTCGTGCTGAACCTGCTGCCCTCCGGCATCCTGCGCCCCAACGTTGTCTGCGTGATGGGCAACGGTATGGTCATCGACCCGCATCATCTGGACGGCGAGATCAACAAGCTGCGGGAGCAGGGCATTTCCATCACCCCCGATAACCTGAAGATCTCCGACCGGGCCACCATCACCATGCCCTACCATGTCGATCAGGACGGCCTGGAAGAGGCCCGCCTGGCCAAGACCGGCGCACAGTTCGGCTCCACCAAGCGCGGCATCGCCTACACTTACGGTGACAAGTACATGAAGAAGACCCTGCGCATGGGCGACCTGCTCCACCTGGACGACAGCGTGAAGAAGCGCCTTGTGACCATGGTGGATTCCAAGAACCTGGTGATGGAGGGCAGCTACCACTCCGCCCCCATCAGCGTGGACGAGATGTGGGCATGGCTGGAGAAGTATGCCGCCATCTTCAAGGATTACATCTGCGACGTGGGCCAGTATCTGGCTGACGCAGATGCCGCTGGCAAGAAGGTGCTGTTCGAGGCCCAGCTGGGCGCTCTGCGCGACATCGACTTCGGCATCTACCCCTACACCACCTCCTCCAACGTCATCGGCGCTTACGCCCCCATCGGCGCAGGCATCCCGGGCCATAAGCTGACCAACAGCATCGGCGTGATGAAGGCTTACTCCTCCTGCGTGGGCGACGGCCCCTTTGTCACTGAGCTGGCCATGACCGAGGAAGAGAAGCACGCCCTGCGTGAGGCTGGCCACGAGTACGGTGCAGCCACCGGCCGTCCCCGCCGCGTTGGCCCCATCGACCTGGTGGCAAGCCACTACGGCGTGTTCTGCCAGGGCTGCGATGAGGTTGCCCTGACCCTGCTGGACGTGCTGGACTACATGGAGAAGATTCCCATGGTCACCGGCTACAAGCTGACCGACGGCACCATCACCAAGCGCTTCCCCATGGGCATGGCTCTGGACACTGCACAGCCCGTGGTGGAGTATCTGCCCGGCTGGCACTGCGATATCACTGCCGCCCGCAAGTGGGAGGATCTGCCCCAGGAAGCCCGCGATTACGTTGAGTATCTGGAAAAGGCTATTGGCTGCAAGATCACCTACATCTCCGTGGGTGCCGAGCGTGAGGCCTACATCCACCACAACGTCTGATCCGCGCCACAGAACCCGCCGCATTGAAAAGGAAGCGTGACTATGTTTGATATCATCACGGACAGCGCCTGCGACCTGACCCCTGAGACGGCCGCAACACTGAATATTGAGATCATCCCCTTCTATGTCTCGCTGGACGGTGAGCACTACCGCAAGGAAGGCAAGGAGATCGCCGTGCGCGATTTCTACCAGTTCATGGTAGATAACCCCTCGGCCTACCCCAAGACCAGCCTGCCTTCGCTGGAGGATTTTGAGACCGCCTTCCGGGCCCATGCCGAGGCGGGCCGCCCGGTGCTCTGCATCTGCTTTACCAGCAAGATGAGCGGCTGCGTGGGCAGTGCCCGCAACGCCCGGGAGCTGGTGCTGGAGGATTTCCCCGATGCTAAGATCGAGGTCATTGACAGCACCGCCGCCACCGTGACCGAATCCATCGTTGTGGAAAACGCGGTGGCCATGCGGGATGCAGGCTGTACGCTGGACGAAGCCGTGACCTGGCTGGAAGCGGAAAAGATCACCAACCAGATCTTCTTCACGGTGGGTAATCTGGACTACCTCATCAAGGGCGGGCGCATCGGCAAAGTCACGGGCCGTGCCGCCAACATTCTGGGCATCAAGCCCATGATCCTGTTCAAGGAGGGCGAGATCTTCTCCGCCGGCGTGGCCCGCGGCCGCCAGAAGAGCTTTGAGAAGGCCCTCGACCTGCTGATGACCTATCTGGCCGATCACAACGGCACACCCGATGACTACTGCATCACGGTGGGCTACGGCTACGATGCCGACGAGGGCAAGCGGCTCTGGATGCAGACCCGCGCCGCCCTGCGCGCCAAGTACCCCACCTGCGAGTGCAATGTGGTCCTGCTGCAGATCGGCTGCACCATTGCCGTGCACACCGGCCCCTATGCGCTGGGCATGGGTGTAATGCGGCGGTGGAAAAAACAGTAACTCCCTCAGTCGCCTCCGGCGACAGCTCCCTCTAGGAGGGAGCCTTACGGCAGCGAAAAGCCTCTCTCTGAGAGGGAGGTGGCATTGCGTCAGCAATGACGGAGGGAGTTCCCACATAGTAAAAAAGAAGCCCCGACGAATGTCGGGGCTTCTTTTTGTTTTTCAGCCTTGATTTTTACGATGCACGATCACAGAAGACGGTGACACGGGTCTTGCCGCCGTAGGTGCAGGTGTACAGCACCAGGGCGTAGCCGCTGTGTTCCACTTCCTCCACACTGTGGGGGTCAAGCACTTCGACCTTGTTCACGACGTACTCATTCACGATGCCGTCCATATCGGTGAAGATAACGCTGTCCCCCGCTGTGAGGGAGGTCAGCTTGCCGAAATGGCTCTCGTAGTTGTGCGCCGCAATGACCAAATCATCGGTGCGGGAAGAGCCGAACTGGCGGCAGGGAGCGATCTTCAGGCGGGGGTAGCTCCACTCGCTCATCACCGGCAGGTCAATGCCGATGGCGGGAATGGAGATCTCACCCACATATTCGTTACCGTCGATCTCCACCACCGGGAGCTCGGGGTCCAGGGGGCCGCTCTCTGTCTCCGGTTCCGGGGTCTCCACCTTCTGCTGAAGGTCGGCCACCACGGTCTGGGCCTCGGCACCGGCGTGGGCATCCTCGTAGCGGTTGTAGGCGTACAGGCCGCCCGCCGCCAGCAGGAGCACCACACCCAGCACGATGCAGACGAGCCCGGGGGATACTTTACGCATTCTTTTCACGTTAGCCTATCTTTTTTTCCGTGATGATTTTTCCGCACAGTGGAGCCCTCCCTGCATCATAGTATTTTTGGCAAAGCCAAGGAAAAAGATATCCAACCTTTGTCGGCCTTCTTTCTCTCGGCAGGTTATTTTTACCAGACAAACCCATTATCGTAATTATAGCATGTATATCCAGTATTTTCAATAGTGAAATTTTATTTTCCCTTCCCCTTTTCAGACAAAATATTCTGCGATATACAGCAAGTTATGAACCGCCGTAATATATTGCGGGGAGTAGCGCAGTCTAACTTATCCGCACCGCCCGCCGCATTGATATCTCACGCAGTTTTGTGTTATACATTCGCAGTTTCACTCTCTATAATACATGAAACGCAGATTCCTTTCACTTTTTTTCAAGATTTTTTGAAAAAAGTTTTCGGGGGAGAGGAAGACCCCCACCGTCATTGCTTCGCAATGCCACCGCCCCTAATAAGGGCGGCCTTGGCAAAGAGGTCGGGCTTTACGAAATGCCAAGGGCCCCCCTACTAGCGGGGGCTGTCGCCGCAGGCGACTGGGGGGTTGAGCCACCAAAAAGCGCCCCCATCACTCAAAGGAGCAATGGGGGCGCTTTACCATATTACAATGGGTTCCGCTTACTCAGCCTTGGGGGCTTCGGGAGCCTTTGCTTCCTCAGCCTTTGCGGCGGGCTCTGCCGGAGCGGCAGGAGCGGCAGCGGGCTTCGGAGCCTGCTTCACCACGGGCTTGGGGGGATTCGGATCGTCCTTCAGCGGGAAGAGGATGATGTGCTTGGGGCACTTCTGGGCGCACATGCCGCAGCCCTTGCACTTGTCGTAGTCGATGCGGGCCACGCCGTCCACAACGTGGATGGCATCGAACTTACAGGTGCGCTCGCACATGCCGCAGGCAATACAGGAAGTGGTGCACAGCTTGTTTGCCACAGCACCCTTATCCTGATTGGAGCACATGACCACGGGCTTGCGGGGGCCGCCTGCGTCGATCCTGTCTCTTATACACATCTCCGAGCCCACGAGACTAGGCATGATCTCGT
>ENA-OZZQ01000539-OZZQ01000539.1-human-gut-metagenome-genome-assembly--contig:-NODE-539-length-11453-cov-4.674504_pt1 | contig 11453 bp, 7 predicted proteins | sample MGYA00243647_ERZ654151 | MGnify/ENA primary metagenome ERZ654151 (study PRJEB26926, sample SAMN06165154) | human gut metagenome | biome: ENVO:00009003; feature: ENVO:2100002; material: ENVO:00002003... | reverse complement strand
TCGAAATCAGTTTGATGGAGACATCACGTGGGTTCGAATCCCACCCGCTGCGCCAAAGCGGAGCAGGCATTTTGCCTGCTCCGCTTTTTATCTTTTTTACGCTGCGGCTATCATTTTGCCGCGGCTTTTTTCTTCGGTTTTGACCTTCTTTTGCTGATGCTGCCTATTGTTATTATCATTATAAGCACGACGACCGCGGCGCCGATGATTATGACCCTCGTCATATCGGCCGGACTCTCGACGGAGAACAGTTCGAAGTTTGCGCTGCTCACGTCAAAGCAGAGGTAATTGCCGAGAACATCGTATTCCTTTTCCTGCCATGGACCGCCGTTCTCCCTGACATAGAGCGAGATGGTGGAGGTGGCGCGTTCCTTTTCCGGGGCGAGATAGCGGACCCTGTAACCCGCGGCCTCGTCCGCGCTCCCGGTGACGGTGACGCTCAGTTCTTCAATAGTCTTTGAGCCTCTTGAGAGGGCGGGCGCATCCTCGGGGACCTCACCGCTGGAGAGAAGGTCTGCCTCCACGCTTGCGCCGGGCTTGAAACTGCCTTCCACGAGAACCAGGGCCTGGACTCCGCCGTCCCCCCTGCCCTCGGCGCTGGCGACGGAGGTGTCCAGTGGGGTGTACACGGCCTCCAGGGTCCGGCTGAAGGTCAGCTTGCTGAGGTCGAACTCGGGCCAGGAGCCGGTATATCCCTCTTTTTCCGGAACGGCGGGGATCTCCGACTGGTCTATGCTGTCTCCATATTCAAAGCGTATGGTCTTGATGACCTTGCCGTCCGCCGTGAATACGAGCTTGAGGTCCAGGAATTCCGCGGGTACATCCTCCAGAGCCTTGAGCGAGGCGAAGGGTACGCGTTCTGCCCCGCCGGTGTAGCTGATGCCGTCTATGCCGTGCAGGGTCTCGCTGACAAAGACGTTGCCCAGGGCCTCGCCGCCCTCAGATAGGGCTCCGGCGATGCCGCCGATGCACTCGTCCCCGGCGTCTATCTCGACCAGGCTGCGGCAGTCGTAAAGCTTCATCGCAAGGCCTGCGATCCCGCCTATCCAATCGTCGCCGGAGAGACCGCACATGGCCCAGCAGTCGCGGATGGTCGAGGCGCTGCTGCCCGCGATGCCGCCGACATAATCGCCGCTCTCACTGGCTACGGAGCCGTAGTTCTGGCAGTTCTGGGTGACGCCCAGGTCCATGAGCCCGACGACTCCGCCTGCGCGGTTGTTCTTGGCGAGCACTCTGCCGTTATTCTCGCAGCTGCGAAGTATGCAGCGGCTGTTGAAGGCGCGAGAGATGGTGCTTGAACCGGTGAGGTCGCTCTCCGGGTCAAAGTCGAACTCGATAGCCATTGCGCCCGTGATGCCGCCGACGTTCACGTCGCCGTAGACGGGGCCTGTGTTGCCGCAGAGGGCGACGTTCCCGTCCGTGGCTGAGCCGTCCTGCTCTGAGACGTCTGTAAAAACGTCACCTATACTGGGGGACGCGGCGGCCTTTATCGCCTCTACCAGCATGAGCATGACGACGGAAAACTGGTCGTTCACCTTTCTCAGGTCTCCGACGAGGACAGTGGCGGAATTGCCGACTTCGGTGTTCAGCGCGGTGAGCGCGTCGGAGATATTCTTCATGTTGCCGCAGAGCGAATCGACCCTCTGACTGTATTCGCTGCCCAGGCCCTGGAACTGGACGTCCGGCAGGCCGTTGAGGTAGTTGAGGACCTCGCGTACGCCGGCAACGGCGTTGGTGATGCTGTTTGAAGCGGCGCGCAGGCTGTCCATTGCATAGCCGAGGTGCTTATTCAGGTTCACCGCGGCCTCTGCCACATAGGGCGCGGTTATGTTGGCGATGGAATTGGCCGCTCCTATCACGTCCGTCACGGCACCGCCTGCCGCGCCGAGGTCACCCGAGAGCCTGTCCAGCGCGTCAAGTACCGGCTGCACGTCGGCGGGGTCCTGGCTGTTGAGCAGTTTGTTGAGCGCCTCCATGAGCACGTCCGTATCCGCCTGAGCCTGATCCATGGCGCCGCCCAGCCGGTCTCCTGCGGCGCCGATGGTGTCGGCCGCTCCGGAGACGGAATCCCAGTCGCTCCCGCGCTGGAAAACGGCGTCCACATATGCCATGCCGGAACCCGGGAGGGTGAAGGCAAACTGCGTACCCAGGTCGTCCAGGCGCTGGAGCTGTACGGGGGCGCCGGTCTCGTCCGTGACGGAGAGCGAGGCCAGCTCGTAGCCCTCGTTCGCCGCGACGGAGAGGACGTATACCCCGCCGGAGCCCGGCGCCGCAGAGACCATGCCGCCTGCGCTCGTGTTTATGCAGACAGCGCTGTCCGGCAGCTGCGCGAAATAGTCCTCCGCCGGGGCAAAAGCCACGCGCACGACGGTGCTTCTTGCCCTGGCGTTCACCGGGTCGTTCACCGGGTCGCCGGAGAGGGTGGGCATGGTAAAGACGATGGTGTTCGACACTTCGTCGAAGATATAGTTGACGGCGCTGCCGTCTGCGTCCACGACCTCTATGCGGCCAATCACATAGCCCGGGTCCGGGAAGAGCTCCACGGTGACCTCTCCGCCGGCGGGCGGGTTCGAAGTGCTGGCGCGGGCGGAACCTCCCGTGCCGGTGGTGACAGTGAGGAGACGGTGGTCCGTCTCGTCATATGTGCCGCCCTGCATCTGACCGATGATGTTCAGGTCTTTGTTGGCCTCACCCAACCAGCCCATGGCATCGGAGATGTGACTGCCGGCCGTCTCCACGTCGCCGAGGATATACGGCGCACTGTCCGAGACGTAGTCTATGCGGCTGAGTATGTCGTTGAGGGAGGCTACGGTGTTGTCCACAAAGTCCACCGTCTCGCCCGCGATGTACGCGAGATCGTCCGAGGCGCTGCCCATGTAGCCGGAGACGGTGTTGAGCCGGCCAGTGATGGCAGAGGAGGAGTCCCCGGCGTTCAGGAGGGCTGCGTCCAAAAGGTCATGCAGCTTGGTGAGCTCGACGGAGAGATTTTCCGCGGAAGCTGCGGAGAGGTCAAGCGTCAGATAGGGCTCCATCTGGCCGACTATGCCGCCGACCTCCTTGCGGCCCAGGATGCTGCCGCTGTTCGTGCAGCTCTCGACATAGCCGGACTGGCGTCCGACGATGCCGCCGATGTTGTAGCCCATGTGCTCATAGCCCACGGCGCCGGTGTTCATGCAGGCGCTGACGACGCCGGAGGAGAAGCCGGCGATGCCGCCGGTGTCGGTGTAGTCGTTAATCAGCTCCGTTGTGGAGTCCAGCTCGGTGAGGCTGAGGTTCGATACGTCCGCCGCGACCTCCTGGCTCGTGGTGTTGACGCTGGCCGAGCTGACGCAGCGGACTATGGAGCCGAGGTTCTGGCCCGCGATGCCGCCGGTGTAGTGCTGGCCCGTGACGGAGCCGGAGACGCGGCAGTTTTCTATGGAGCCGCTCTCCTCGTTTGCGCCGACGAGGCCGCCCGTGGAGGTGAGGGCCTCGACCGTGCCGGTGAAGGAGCAGTCCCTGATGCTGCCCGCGTTGTTCCCCGCCAGGCCCCCGGCGTACTGCGCGGAGCCGCCCGGCTTCACCTCGCCGGAGAGGTTCAGCTCCTTTACCACCGCGCCGGGCTGTATATAGCGGAAGAAGCCCGTGTGCGAGCGGTTCGCCGTGAGGCTGAGGCCCGATATCGTGTGGCCCCCGCCCTCGAACACGCCGCCGAAGGTGGGGATGGAGGCAAAGTCCGAGCCCGCAAGGTCGAGGTCCGTCTGGAGGCAGACCGTGACGTTCTGGCTGTAGCTGTCCACGGCGCAGGCGTCCGCGAGGGCCAGAAGGTCCTCCAGGCTCGTTATGTAGTAGCTGACGCCGGGGGCCGTTTCTGCCCCGGCCTCGGGAGCCGTCCCGGTTTCCGCCGCCCCGTCGGCCAGGGCCCCGGCAGCGCCGGACAGAAGCCCCAGCACGAGCAGCAGGCTCAGCAGGAGCGAGGCCGCCTTTCTAGTCCTCATTGACATTTTCCTCCCCTTTGTCCTCCGCGGGGGGCTCGGCCCCGGCGGTGAGCTCGGGCCGCGTCTCGTCCGCCTCTAAGGCGCCGGACTCGACCATGGCATGCAGGCTGCCCTGGAAGACGCCGTGTACGTCGGCGTCCACAAAGCCGGATATCTGTCCGCGCACGCGGCCGTGCAGGCGGATGGTGCTGCCCTCCACGTGCGTTATCTCCGGGCCTTTTATCGCAAAGGCCGTCTTTTCAATGAGCAGGTCCCCCAGGAGCAGGATCTGCGGCAGCACGCCCATGACGAGGAAGATGGAGATTATCGTGCCGCGCCCCAGGCAGGTGCCTATGGAGGATATCGTGTTGTCCGAGGTCATGCGCCCGATTATGAGCCCCGCCGAGGCCAGCATCGCGCCGGAGGTGATGATGGTGGGGAAGGCCTGGTTGAGCGTCTCGACCATGGCCTCCTTGATCGGAAGGCTCTTCTTCAGCTCGAAATAGCGGCTGGAGATGACGATGGCGTAGTCTATGTTCGCGCCCATCTGTATGGCGCTGACGATGAGGTAGGAGATGAAAAACAGGTTCGAGCTCGTGAGATAGGGCACCGAGAAGTTTATCCAGATGCTGCTCTGGATGACGATGATGAGCAAAATGGGCAGGCCCACGGACTTGAAGGTGAACAGCAGTATGATGACGACGAAGAGCGCCGAGAGTATGCTGATGAGCAGGTTGTCCGTGGAGAAGGAGGAGCGCAGGTCGCGGGCGTTCACGCTCTCGCCCACGAGGACGCAGTCGTCGTAGTAGAGCTTCGCCTGGGCTCGCAGCGTCTCCAGGAAGTCGAAGGTCTCGTCCGCCTCCTCGGGCAGGTCGAGATAGAGCACGAAGCGGGACCAGTTCTCGCCCTCAAGCTGCGCCCTGCCGAAGTCCAGCTCCGCGCACATCTCGTCGAGCATCTCGCTCATGTCCCGCTCAAGCGAGACGTAACCCTCGTCCTTCTGCTGTTTCAGATAGGTTATCATGTCGAGCAGGGGCACGGCGTAGTCGTCTATGGAGGAGACGATCTGGCCGTAGTCCTTCTCGTTGACGGCGTAGGCGGCGTAGAGCAGCCTTGCGGCCTCGATGTCCTGGTCCGTGAGCTCCGCGAACTGCCGGGGCTTGAGCGCGCTCGTCACGGTGTAGCCGTCCATGGCCTCGATGTTCGCAAGGCCCATGCAGCTCTTGACCTCGGGCATGGCGGCGATGTCCCGCAGGAGCTTGGCCTCCCGCTCGTAGTCGCCCGAGGGGACCAGCATGGCCACGAGGTTGTCCGTGCCGAAGGTGGAGGCGACCATCTTGTCGGCTATCTTGCTCTCGTTCTGCTTCACGGTGTCGAGCGTGCTGTAGCCGAAGACGTAGGGGCAGCGGTTCGAGAAGAAGAAGGCCGCCGCCGCGACGATGAGGAAGAGCGGGGGGATCACGTAGCGGGTCTTCACCGTCAGCTTGCCCCAGAGCGAGATCTTCGGCACGAAGCTGCGGTGGTGCGTCTTGTCTATGGCCTTCGAGAAGAGCACCAAAAGCCCCGGCATCAGCAGGAACACCGAGAGCATGCTCATGATGATGGCCTTTATGAGCACGATGCCCATGTCGTAGCCCAGGCGGAAGTGCATGAGCGCCAGGGCCGCGAGGCCGGAGATGGTCGTGAGGCTGGAAGCGCTTATCTCGGGTATGGCCTTCGAGAGCGCGGCGACGGCGGCGTCCCGCGCCTGTGCGTGCTCCCGCTCCTCGGTGTAGCGGTGGCAGAGGATGATGGCGTAGTCTATGGCGAGGGCCAGCTGCAGGACCACGGCGATGGAGTCCGTCACGTAGGAGATGGTCCCGAACCAGTAGTTCGTGCCCATGTTCAGGAGCGCCGCCGCCCCGAAGGTCACGAGCAGCACCGGTATCTCCATATACGTGTTCGAGGTGAAGAGCAGCACCGCCACGATGATGAAGACGGCGATGCCCAGGACGACCACCATCTCGGATTTTATCGTCTGCTCCAGGGGGCTGCCCACCCCGGAGCTCACATAGGTGTCGTAATCCGCCAGGAGGGCCTTGATCTCGTCCATGGCCCCCTCGCTGACGGGGGAGGTCGTGTCCCCGTCGAAGGTGACGGTGAAGAGGGCGGAGGCGTTTTTGTAGTGCTCCTGCGTCGCGTCAAACTCCACGGAGTGGACGCCGTCTATGACCTCAATCTGAGGCAGCAGGCGCTCGGCCGTCTCGTAGGTGATGCTGGAGACCATAACTTCCGCCGTGGCGAAGGTGGTGAACTCCGATTCCATGATGTCCAGACCCCGCCGGGTCTCAGTGTCCTTGGCGAGGTAGCTCGTGATGTCGTCGTTTACATTCACCCAGTTGCGCGAAAAAACGCAGAAGACTGCAAGGACGGCGAAGAGCAGGAAGAAAAAGGTCTTCCTGTCCACTATCACCGCCGCGACCTTCTGCATGAACGAGTCGCCGCTCCCTTTTTCCATACTCAGACCCCTTGTAAAGCGCGTTTTGCCGCGTCACCCAACATATAGTATTCTAACACCCGGGCGCCCCGGCGTCAACGCGCACATCTTGTAAAGTACAGCTTAACGCAAAAGCATTAGAGCAAAATTAAATTTTTAACTTTACCCCGATTTAACACACCGGGGCTTTTTCATTTTACACGGGCTCATTATTCTCCATGATGCAGGGCGGAAACGCCCGCGCGACAATACATATAAGGAGAATTTGAAAAGATGAAAAAGACTCTCGCCATAGCACTGGCGCTCGTTCTCTGCCTGGGCCTTCTGGCGGCCTGCGGCGAGCCCGCTTCCGACCCCACCGACGCTCCCGTATCCGACGCCCCGCAGAGCGAGGCCCCCTCGAACGAGCCCATCGAGCTTTCCGGCACTGTTGTCGTGAACGGCTCCACCTCCATGGGCGACGTCATCAACGCCCTGACCGAGGGCTTCAACGAGCTGCACCCCGACGTGCAGATAAGCTACACCGGCTCCGGCTCCAGCGCCGGCATCGAGGCCGCCCTCGCCGGCAGCTGCGACCTGGGCCTCTCCAGCCGTGAGCTCTCCGAGGACGAGCTGGGCGAAGGCGCTGTTGCGAACGTCATCGCCAAGGACGGCGTCGCCGTCGTCGTGAACCCGGAAAACCCCGTGACCGAGCTCACCAGCGAGCAGATCGCCAAGATCTTCACCGGCGAGATCACCAACTGGTCCGAGCTGGGCGGCGAGGACGCCGAGATCGCCGTGTTCGGCCGTGACTCCGCCTCCGGCACCCGCAGCGCCTTCGAGGAGATCCTCGGCATCGAGGACCAGTGCGCCTACCTCAACGAGTACTCCTCCACCGGCGACGTCATCGGCAATGTCGCCTCGAACCCCAACGCCATCGGCTACGCCTCCCTCTCCGCTGTCGATGAGAGCGTCGCCGCCGTGAGCGTGGACGGCGTCATCCCCACCGAGGAGACCGTCGCGGACGGCAGCTTCCCCATCCAGCGCCCCTTCGTGGTCGTCACCGTCGAGGGCACTGAGCTCAGCCCCGCCGCCCAGGCTTTCCTGGACTACGCCATGAGCGCCGAGGTCGCGGACATCATCGCCGCCGCGGGCGCCGTCGCCGCGAACGCCTGAGTCGAATGTAAGGAAGGCAAAGGCCCCCACACCCGGGGGCCTATTGCCCTGTCGTGAGGGGTGCATCTGACAGGCGCTCAGCCCCGGCGGGTGAACTTCTGTCAGATCCACCCCGAAAGAAAGAGGTAAGTGCTTTGAATCAAGTCATAACACCGAAGGGAGAGAGCGGCAGCGTGAAAACTGCGTCCAGGAGCAAGAAGGCCGGTACGAGCACGGCCGCGCCCGCCGGCGGACAGGCCGCGGAGCGCATAGAGGCAAAGCGGGGCGTCAAGGACGCGATGGAATTCGTCATGCGCGCGCTGTTTCTCTTCTGCGGGCTCGTAGCCGTCGCCTTTGTCCTTGTGATATCGGTATATCTCATCATCTCCGGCATCCCGGCCATACGCGAGGTGGGCTTCTTCGAATTCCTCGGCGGAACGAACTGGGACCCCGCCAACAAGAGCGGCAACCCCGCCTACGGCATACTGCCCATGATCCTCACGAGCGTCTACGGCACCGCCGGCGCCATCGTCATAGGCGTGCCGATAGGCTTCCTCATGGCCGTGTTCCTCTCCAAGGTGGCCAACCGCAAGGCCGCGGCGGTCATCCGCGAGGTGGTGGACCTGCTGGCCGGCATCCCCAGCGTCGTCTACGGCCTGGTGGGCATGATGGTCCTGCTGCCCGCCATACGCGAGTTTTTTGACCTCCCCGCGGGCGACAGCCTGCTGGCCGCCATGGTCGTCCTGGCCATCATGATACTGCCCAGCATCATCTCCGTCTCCGAGACCGCGCTGGACGCCGTGCCCCGCGAGTACGAGGAGGCCTCGCTCGCCCTGGGCGCCACGGAGATCGAGACCTATTTCCGCGTCTCCGCCCCCGCGGCCAAGAGCGGCATCGCGGCCGCCGTCGTGCTGGGCGTCGGACGCGCCATAGGCGAGGCCATGGCCATACTCATGGTCGCCGGCAACGTAGCGAATATGCCCAGCCTGCTCTCCAGCGTCAAGTTCCTCACCACCGCCATCGCCGGCGAGATGAGCTATGCCGACGGCCTGCACCGTCAGGCGCTCTTCTCCATCGGCCTTGTGCTCTTCCTCTTCATCATGCTCATAAACGCGGCGCTCAACCTCTTCCTCAAGCGCGGCAAGGAGGGCGGAAAATGAACGAACACGGCTCCATAACCCAGGGCCTCAGCCCCCGCAGAAAGGCCTACGACATAACGATGCGCACGCTGCTCTACGTCTCCGCCGCCATCATCTGCGCGCTGCTCGTATTCCTCATCGGCTACATACTTTACCGCGGCATCCCCAGCCTGAGCTGGCAGTTCCTCACCAGCGAGGAGAGCGTCATAAAGGACATAGAGGGCATACTTCCCGCCATACTGAACACGGTATATGTCATCATAGCTACGCTCATCTTCATCCTGCCCCTGGGCGTCGGCAGCGCCATCTACCTGACGGAGTACGCCACGAACAAGCGGCTTGTCGCCGTTATCGAGTTCGCCACGGAGACGCTCTCGGGCATGCCGAGCATCATCTTCGCCCTCGTCGGCGTCATCGTGTTCTGCGAGCTCTTCGGCCTGGGCATCAGCCTCATCGCGGGCGCCTTCTCGCTCGTCATGATGACCCTGCCCACCGTCATCCGCACGACGCAGGAGTCGCTCAAGACCGTGCCGCAGAGCTACCGCGAGGGGTCTCTCGCCCTCGGCAGCGGCAAGTGGCACATGATCCGCACCGTGGTCCTGCCCTCCTCCGTGGACGGCATAGTCACGGGCTGCATCCTCGCCGTCGGCCGCATCGTCGGCGAGAGCGCGGTCCTCATGTTCACGGCCGGCATGGGCATGCGCCTCGCCAAGTACGGCGACACCGTGGGCGAATTCTTCACGAACCTCTTCGACAGCTCGGGCGCGACCCTCACCGTCGCACTCTACAACTACGCCAAGGAACGCGCGGACTTCGACAGCGCCTTTGCGGTGGCCGTTGTGCTCCTGGTCATCGCCTTCGTCATCAACATCGCCGCGAAGCTCGCGGGCAAAAAGCTCAAAAACCGCTGAGAGCAGGGAGGATCGAAATGAGCGACAAAACCATAATAGAAAGCAGGGCGCTGAACCTCTATTACGGCGACAATCACGCCCTGAAGGATATTTCCATACAGATACCCGCAAACAAGATAACCGCCCTCATAGGCCCCTCCGGCTGCGGCAAGAGCACCTTCCTCAAGACGCTCAACCGCATGAACGACCTGGTGCCCGGCGTGCGCATAGACGGCGAGGTGTTTTATAACGGCGAGAACATCTACGGCAAGGACGTGGACGTCACGCGCCTGCGCCGCCAGATAGGCATGGTGTTCCAGAAGGCCAACCCCTTCCCCATGAGCATATACGACAACATCGCCTACGGCCCGCGCACCCACGGCGTGCGCGGCAAGGCCAAGCTCGACGACATCGTGGAGCGCAGCCTGCGCGACGCCGCCATCTGGGACGAGGTCAAGGACCGCCTGGGAAAGAGCGCGCTGGGCCTCTCCGGCGGCCAGCAGCAGCGCCTGTGCATCGCCCGCGCCCTCGCCGTAGAGCCCGATATACTGCTCATGGACGAGAGCACCAGCGCCCTCGACCCCATCTCCACCTCGAAGATCGAGGAGCTTGCGATGGAACTTAAAAACCGCTATACTGTGGTCATGGTGACGCACAACATGCAGCAGGCGGTGCGTGTTTCGGATGAGACCGCGTTTTTCCTGCTCGGCGAGCTCGTCGAGTTCGGGGAGACCGAGCGGCTGTTCTCGCACCCGCAGGACAAGCGGACCGAGGACTATATAACGGGGAGGTTCGGCTGATATGCGACAGAGATTCGACGGGCAGCTCGCGGCCCTGAACCGCGAGCTCATAAGCATGGGCGCGCTCTGCGAGGAGGCCATCGCCGTCACCGCGCGCTCGGTGCTGGACGCGGACCGCGCCCTTGCCGGGCGCATAAGCGCGCTGGAGGAGGAGATCGACCAGAAAGAGCGCGAGATAGAGCGCGTGTGCCTGCGCCTGCTGCTGCAGCAGCAGCCGGTGGCCGGCGACCTGCGGCAGATCTCCGCGGCGCTGAAGATGATAACGGACATGGAGCGCATCGGCGACCAGGCGCTCGACATCGCGGAGACCGCGGGCTTCATGGGCCCGCTCGACGAGGCGGACGCGGAGCTCTTCAAGCGCCTGGCCCAGACGGTCGTCGCCATGGTGACGGACAGCGTGGACGCCTTTGTCCGCCGCGACAGCGCCGCCGCCCGCGCCGTCGCCAGGCGCGACGACGAGGCCGACGAGGTCTTCAAGACCATAAAGAGCGCCATGATAGAGCGCCTCTCCCGCCGCCCGGGCGACGGGGAATACGCGCTCGACCTGCTCATGATAGCCAAATACCTTGAACGCATAGGCGACCACGCCACGAACATCGCCGAGTGGGTCGAGTTCGCGGCCACGGGCTGCTACAAGGGCCGGGAGGTCTTGTGATGATATACTGCGTAGAGGACGACGCGGCGATAAGGGACATAGAGGTCTACGCCCTGCGCTCCACCGGCTTTGAGGCCGAGGGCTGCGAGAGCGGGGCCGCGCTCTTTGCCGCGCTCAAAAAGGCCCCGGCGGAGCTCGTCATCCTCGACGTCATGCTCCCCGGCGAGGACGGGCTGGAGATCCTGAAGAAGCTCCGCCTCGGCGCCGCGACCCGGAACCTGCCCGTCATCATGGCGACGGCCCGGGGCGAGGAATACGACAAGATAACGGGCCTCGACTCCGGCGCGGACGACTATCTCGTGAAGCCCTTCGGCATGATGGAGATGATAAGCCGCGTGCGCGCCGTCCTGCGCCTGTCTCTTATACACATCTCCGAGCCCACGAGACTAGGCATGATCTCGTA
>ENA-OZZQ01000533-OZZQ01000533.1-human-gut-metagenome-genome-assembly--contig:-NODE-533-length-11503-cov-5.104036_pt1 | contig 11503 bp, 9 predicted proteins | sample MGYA00243647_ERZ654151 | MGnify/ENA primary metagenome ERZ654151 (study PRJEB26926, sample SAMN06165154) | human gut metagenome | biome: ENVO:00009003; feature: ENVO:2100002; material: ENVO:00002003... | reverse complement strand
ATCATGCCTAGTCTCGTGGGCTCGGAGATGTGTATAAGAGACAGACCGCAAAAGCGATTGAACAACTCGTAAACAACAAAATCGGCGAAACAACCGACAGCAGTCGCCCGGTTGAAAAACCTTTTGCAACGTTCGCAGGGTGGTATTATACCGATGAATCGGGCAACGAAATCAAAGTCGTTGACGAAAACGGCAACGGCGTCCATGCGTTCGACTTTGCAAAAGATATCGATCTTGTCGCAAAATTCAACGCCGTCACTTACAAACTCGTTGTGAACGCAAACGACGACTCAATGATGCAGGAAGTTACGGGCAGCAACGACGCGTGGCCTTACGACCAGAAAGCGACGTTCACCGCAAACCCGAAAGACGGCTATACGCTTGTCCGCTGGCTTCTGAACGGCGAAGAATACGCCCCGTTCGGCGCGAACAAGAGCGTTGAATACAATATCGACGAAAAGCACGCCATCAATAAGACGATTACCTTCACGGCAGTATTTGCCCCGAAAGACATCAACGTAACCCTCGTGGACACCGTTGACAACTACGGCAAGACGTTCGTCGTGAAATACAATTCCGACGTCGTTTTGGGACAAGACGCGATCCCCGACGTCCCGAAACTTTCAAACGACGGGACGAAACGCTTCATCGGCTGGTATTATCTTGACTCGGAAGGCACAAAAACCTACGTCGTGAAATACAACGTCAACAAAAACGAAATTCTTGTCGGCAAATGGGCGTTCACGGAAGACGTAACTCTCACCGCGGAATGGCAGCCGTACGAGTTCCATATCGCGATTTACAAGGCGAAATCAAAGATCGCAATGCCCGACGCGGATATGGGTACGGTCAATATCGTCACGGGTTGGGACGCTTGGACGAAACTTACCGGAAGCACCGAAGACTACGACCTTGAAGGCTATACGAAACCTTTTGACAACAACGCCGAATTCAGCGTTACGGCAAGCGTTTCGGACAACAATTATTACGCCTTCATATGCTGGAAACGCCTGACTGCGGACGGACAACTCGTGGACGTTGCGGAAGGCGAAGTTGTGAATAACCAACTTAATGTGAAAGTGCAGGAACAAGACGTCGCGTACGTTGCGATTCTGGACTATAAACCCGTCACCGTTACGTTCGACCGCGGCGACGCACCCGAAACGGTTGTCGTTCCCGAAAACGTGAACGTCGACTTCAACAAACCGCTGGCACTCAAAGTGCCCGAAGGCGCGCCCACCGAAAAAACCTTTGCGGGTTGGTGGTACGGCGAAGTTCAGTACACCGGCGCGGACGGCACAAGCGTCGATTACAAAACGATTACCGATCCCGAATTCATTAAAAACGGTATCACGCTTACCGCAAAATGGGTTCCCATCGAATACTTCGTTATCGAAAACGGCGTCATCGTCGGCATCGACGAAAACAAGGCGAAGAAGGGCGATTCCTATAAAACCGAATTCACGATAAACTTTGACGACGCAGTCCACGCAATAAAAGACGGCGCGTTCAAAAACAATAAGTTTATCAGAAAGATTACGATAAAAGGCAACATTCAGACCATCGGCGAAGAAGCATTTGCAAACAGCAATATCGAAGCAGTCGTGTTTGAAGGCAACTTCAAAGGGCTTGCCATCGGCGCGGGCGCGTTCCGTAATTGCGTCAGGATCACGGCGATCACGCTTCCCGACAACGTGGAACAAATCGGCGATAATGTGTTTGAAGGCTGCTATAACCTTACAAATCTTGCGTATTCGGCAGAAATCCCGCTCGGCAGACTGTTCACGACCGTAAACCCGCAAAACGACAACTGGTATAAGGCGGAACAGGGCGGCGTTACCTATTATCTGCCCAAGAAACTGAAAGAAATCGTCGTTACCAACACCGCTACGGCGATTGCGGATTTCGCCTTCCAGAACGCAACGCAAGTCACGAAAGTTACGCTTGCAACCCAAAACGGCGATAAACCTTACACGACGGAAATCGGCAACTATGCCTTTGCAAACACCGGCAGTATCGAAGTAAATCTCGGCAGCGTCGAAATTATCGGCAACGCCGCGTTCAGAAAGAGCGGCATCGCGACGGTTGAGTTCATCGCGCTCAAAAAACTTGGCGTAGACGCATTCAACGGTACGAAGAACGTTACGGTTGTAAGTTTCGCCGGCGCACCCATCGACAACGTTTCGGCAAGAGCGTTTGCAAACTCGTCGATTGCAAGAGTCGACCTTGGCGGAATTAAGACAATTTCGATGAGCGCGTTTGCAGATAGTGGGCTTTCGATTGTTTCTGCCGGCGAGAGCGTCGAATCGATTAAGAAGATGGCGTTCTATAAGACCAAAATAACATCGGTTGGTATTTTCCAGAACGTCATAGATATCGAAGAAAAAGCGTTCCACGAAACGGACTTCTTCAATAATGAAAGCGGACTCGTTGTCATCGGCAAAGTTTTGTATTCCGCCAAGAGCGAAGGAGGCACTATCACACCTAATACGACCGTCGTTTCGATTGCGCCGTATGCGTTTGAAAATTCGCAATATGCAGCGCTCGATCTCAGCGGATTCTCGAACCTTAAATATGTTGGAAGTTTTGCCTTTGCAAACAATAGTAGCATTGTAGAAGTAACGCTTCCCGCGTCGCTTTCCGAAATCAAGGACAGCGCGTTCAAAGGTTCGTCAATCAAGAAAATCAACCTGTCGGCATGCAGCAATATTTCAAGAATCTGGCAATATGCGTTTGCGAACTGCAAAAACCTTGACACGATTACGTTCGCAACCTTTACGTCAACCGACGATATGGCTGTGAAACTTGCGATAAACGACTACGCTTTCAGCGGTTGCACGGCTTTGAAAACGCTCAATCTGCCCGAAAACCTCGGCACGCTCGACTCGTACGCATTCAAGGGCTGCACGGCTCTTACAACGGTAAACTTCGTCGCAAATGCGAAATTCATTACGCCCGAACCGACGGGAGGCGAAGAACCGACAACCACGGCTTACGACCCGGCAGGTCTTGTTACGACAATCGGCGACGGCGCGTTTATGGATTGCACGTCTTTGACGACGGTAACTCTGCCGTACTTCATCGCACGTATCGGCAACTCCGCATTCGAAAACTGCACGGCGCTTGCTACTTTCACGACTATGGACGGCGCAGACTCAAAGACCGCCGCGCTTCGTACAATCGGCGACAGAGCGTTCTTCGGCAATACAAGCCTTAATAACGTCGACGTGAACACCACTAAGGGCGTCAACACCATCGGCGTATCGGCGTTTGAAAACTGCGAAAAGCTTGCAACGATAAACCTTAGCGGCGTGACCAAGTTTGTAGAAGGCGTGTTCAGAAACGCAAAAGCGTTGAAGAGCGTCACCATGAGCGCAAACGCAAGCATTTACGTCGGACAAGAAGCGTTCAGAAACTGCGTGACCTTGTCGGATATCACTGCAAGAATCGCGGCGGTTGACGACGGCGCGTTCAGAAACTGCATAAGTTTAAGGGCGATTACGTTTGTGTCAAGCGGCATCGAATACATCGGCAGCAACGCGTTCAACGGTTGCGTGCTTATCCAGAAAGTTTCGATCCCGTCATCGGTCGTCGCAATCGGCGACTCGGCATTCGACGGCTGCCGCGGCATTACGTCGCTCACGTTTGAATCCAACGAAACGCTGCAAACGATCGGCTACTCGGCATTCGGCGGCTGCTCGCTTCTGACAAGGGTTATCCTTCCTTCGTCGCTTGTCGAACTTAACGCGTCGGCATTCTATGGCTGCTCGGATCTTGAATACGTCGAATTCGGCGAAAATATTCAGACTGTCGGCGAGGACGCTTTCGCTCTTTGCGCGACCGGTCTCGAAGTAAGATTTACCGGCAAGACCGTTCCCGTCTTCACGGGCGACATCTTCACCGCAACCGAAGGAGCGAAGATCAGCGTAAGACAGGGCTACAAAGCCACTTTCGAGGCGGCACTCGGCACCAAGTACACGATCGTCGAATACACCGCTTAATCGATATTAAGCATACTTCCTCACGGCGAAAGCCGTGGGGAATTTTTTTGAATTATGAAGATTTACGACCTTATTATCGTTGGCGGCGGTATCGGCGGAATGACCGCTGCCGCCCGCGTTAAAAACAAAAGCGTCCTTATGCTGGACGCAAACGACAGAATCGGCAAAAAACTGCTGTCGACGGGCGCGGGGAAGTGCAATTTCCTGAACGAAAACTTCGACGTCGGGAAATATAACGACGAGAGTTTCGTTTCGGCAACGTTTGAAAAGTACGGTTTTTTTGAAATCAAACGGTTTTTTGAAAGTCTGGGACTGCTTATGCGGTTTGACGAAGAAGGCAGGGGTTATCCGCTGTCGGAGTCGGCAAACACCGTGCTTGACGCATATCGCCGCGCGATTCAAAAAAACGGGGTGGAAGTCAAAACGTCTGCACTCGTCACGAAAATATCGAAAAAAAACGACGTGTTCAAGGTTTTGGGTGGCGTCGATTATTACGGGAAAAACGTGTTTTTCGCGACGGGCAGCAACGCGGGATTCGGATACGATTCCACGGGCGTTCTTTCGGACTTTGCAAATGTCAGGAAGTTCACGCCGTCGCTTGCGCCGCTTTCAACCGACACGACGTACATCAAAGGGCTGAACGGCGTCAGGGTAAAAGCAAAGGTCGGCTTAATCGTTGATAACAAAGTCGTGCACGAAGAATACGGCGAGGTGCTGTTCAAGTCGTTCGGACTGTCAGGCATTGCGACGTTCAATAATTCGGCGTACTATGCGCGTCTCGGCGCACCGAAAAAGGCATATCTTTCGTTAAACTTTCTGAATGAAAACAAAAACGAAACTTTTTTGATACTGAAAAGGTTGAAAGAATTTTCCGAAGACGTCGGGGAATTGCTTTCGGGCGCGTTCCATAAGATGATCGCGCAACAGATTCTGAATATGGCGGGCATACAGGGAAGTGCGAAAGCGACCGACGAAAATCTTAATAAACTTGCCGACGTCGTTTCCGATTTCAGAATCAAAATCACGGGCGTTTCCGATAAGTCGCTTGCACAGGTTATGAGCGGCGGTATCGACGCGTCGTGCGTAAATAAAAACACCCTTGAAATCAAGGGCGTTAATAATCTTTTTGTCGGCGGAGAGATTCTCAATATCGACGGGCTTTCGGGCGGATACAACATAATGTGGGCGGTTGCGTCCGCGTTGAAAGTAGCAGACGAAATATCAGAACAAGCGTAAATCGTTGCCGTCAATGTTGGAAATAATTGTTTTGTTCACGTTGAAAAGTCGTGAGAAAACGCGCTCGTTATAAGAGTTTTTGAGTTGTTCTTCGTTGAGGTTTGTTGTCACAAACACGGGTTTATCGGCTTTTTCGCGCTCGTCAAGTATCTTTAAGAGATATTCGTCGGTAACGTTTTTGATTTTTTGTTCGCTTCCCAAATCGTCTATGATAAGCAGGTCGCAGTCGATGACGTCGGCAAGATATACGTCGCGCTCCGACACGAACGACGTGTGGTACGACAGCATAAGGGAATTCAGTTTGATTGCCGAAACGTACAAAACGCTGAATCCGTTTTTCATAAACTCGTTTGCGACGGCGTACATAAGATAACTTTTGCCGACGCCCGTGCCGCCCATTATGAGGGCGTTTTTATATTTTACGGAAGGATATTTGTCGCAGTATTTTTTGAAAAGTTTATAGTTGGACTCCAACTTTTTTCTTTGTTTCGCGTCCTTGACTTTTGAAAAATCCACGTCGGAAAACGTGACATTTCGGATTTGCCCGATGCCGAGATAATCGCATAAAGTTTCGTAATAACGCTTTTTGAAACAATCGCAGAATTTGCCCGAAAGCACGCCCGTGTCGTTGCACGTTTCGCAGTCGAATTTCGGCAAAAAGTCGCTTTCGCGCATGCCCATACGTTTAAGGGTTGCGGCGCGCTCCTTTTCAAGATGTTTTATTTTTTGAAGTTCGTCCGACGCGTCCTGTTTTTTCGCCTGTTTTAATACGACGTCGAAGTTCAAAGAAGAAAGCTCCTTTGTTATGCGTCTGAAATCGTCGTTTTCCATTGCGCGGGCAAGGTTATTGTCGGCGACTTCGACCGCGCGGTCGTGTTTCAATTTGTATTCGTCCTTAACGGCAAGGACGATTTTTCCGCTTTTCATCATATGTCGTATTCCTCGATGTCGGGAACGTTTTTGAAGATGCTGTCAAGTTGTTCCTTGGTGTATTCGCGTTCCGTGAAGTTTTTCGCCGACGACTTCGGATTTTCGACGGCGATTGCCGATTTTTTGGCTTGTTCCAGCGTGGTTATGCGCGCGTCGTGCCACTTTGCAAGTTGCTTATTGATAAATTGCAGGGGGAAGCGGCTGTTTGCGGCAAGTTCCGCGGCGTACAGAATAAGGTCGTCGGGCATGCCCCATTCGGTGCACCAGACGCGGTAATATTCGCGGTCGTTTTGCGAAACGAACCTGTTTGTCCCGGCAAGCGACAGAACTTTTTTGATGAACTCGTCGTTCTGAATTTGTCTGTCGATGTAATCGCGTATGGATTCGGACGTGATGCAGCCTTCCTTATAAAAGTGCATTACGGTCAAGTTCATACCCTGCAAGGTTTTGACGTTTGAAGTGAAGCAATATTTCGCGATGTCAAGCAGGGCGTCGTCGTCGAAGCCTTTTGAAAGCCACGGGCTGACGTACGTTTCGATAATATAATCCAGGCTGTCGTAAAACACGCCGATCGTGCGGTTGATTTTTACGGCAAGGTCGTGGTAATGTTCGCGTTCCTTGACGTACTCGCTCATTTCGGACTCGGTAAACTTATTCAGACGGTAATATTCGTCCAGGACGGCGTCCAGTTTTTTGAAGCCGCCTTTGTTTTTGCATTGTTTTGCCGCAAAAAGTATCGCGGGCATATCGAAGCCCCAGTTTTTCGTCCATTTGACAAGCATTTGTTTTTCTTCGATATCGGTTGAACCGCGGCGACCGAGAGCGCGCATAAGAGAGCGCATATCTTCGTCAAGAGAGTTGAACTCGTTGAGTTTCGCCTCCACGTCCTCGACAGTCCTTACGCCTTCGCGCGCCCAGTTTCTTGCAACGGCGTTGATGTAAGGATAGCGCACGGTCGTGCCCTTATAGTTGATGCAATACTGGATAATCATAAGCATTGCGTCGGGCTGAATTTTCGTGCTGTCCATCACGTCGTAGTACTGCAAATACTCGTTGGGCATAATCTGACGGGTGTTGAAAAGTCGTTGCGCCTCCACGTTGAAGTCGGCGAATTTCCCCGAAGCGTACTTTTTCGGGGGCTGTTTTGCGCCTTTTATCGACAAATATCTGATTTCCAGCGGGTTCACGGAAATGATTTCCAAAAGCCCCTGATCCTGCCAATACTTGAAAATTTCAAGGATTTTATCTTCGTCCATATCAAGGACTTTCGCGAAACTTTCAACCGAGTTGTCGCGCCCCGACGGATTTGTGCAAAGATATAACCCATAAAGGTATACCTTTATGTACCCTTCTTCGGCATAGGGCAGATATTCATTCATAAAAAGATTATCGACGAGCGTGAACGACTCCATCAGATAATCGCTTGAAAACTTGCAAAACGACATTTTTATAACCCTTTCAAAAAAAATCGACCTTGTAATTTTCGTTACAAAGGCGTATAATAAACGGTAAGTGAAAGTATAGCACGAATCGCGCGTGAACGGTAAGCAAAAATACGTGGTTTTTGAAAATTTACAATATATTGTGATAACAAAAAAAACCGACACAAATGCGTCAGTTCTCTTTTGTTTCGTCGGCGGGGGTTTCGTCAAGAAAAGCCTTTCTCGTCACAAGCGACGGCACTTTCTTTTTGATAAGCAAAACAAGCGGCACGCCGATGAAGAATATCACGACTGCTTCGGACAGAGTAATCGAAATAAGATTTACCCAGTACGCCGCGTCCGTGCCCAGAAGATACCACATCAGCGGCAGCACAAGCGCGTTGAGAAGTACCGGCGGCAACCCGGAAAGCCAGGCGTTTTTAATCTTTGACGTAAGTATGCCGGCAATAAGCGTCGCAAGCGAGCCGAAAATCACGTCGTACACGGGGAAGGTCGAAAACGCGTTTGCGGCGGCGCAACCTATCGTTATCCCCAGAATGCTTTCGGGCATAATATAAGGAAGCATGACAAGCGCTTCGCTCAGCCTGAACTGGACGGGACCGAACGATATGGGTTGCAGTAATAAGGTCAGCGCGAAATACATTGCCGCGACCACGGCGGAATAAGCGATTTTTTTAACGGGAATCCTTTTCACAAAGCACCTCGGTTTTTTTATTGATGTGTTTTCCGAAAACCATCAAGCGCACTATAACACAAAAAACTTAAATTGACAACACTTTTAAGGAGATATTTATGGCAGAATTCAAAAATGCGGAAGAAATGCTGAAAAACTATACCACGCACGGCTGTTTCGTCGTCGCGGGCGAAAGACCGAACGTTATGACCGCAAGCTGGGGCTTCTTCGGAGAAATGTGGGGCAAAAAAGTTGCGGTTGTCCCCGTGCGCGACAGCAGATTCACAAAAGGTATTATCGACGAGAAACAGGAATTCACGTTATGCGTACCTTTTGGCGATAAGTACAAAAAGGAACTTTTGTATTGCGGCACGAAGTCGGGAAGGGATTGCGATAAGGTGAAAGATCTTTGTCTTAAAATCACGCCCGCAAAAAAAGTGAACACCTACGTTATCGACGGGTGCGGGGCGTATTACGAATGCAAGGTTTTGCAGGTCATGGACTTTTCGGGACAGGAAATTTCGCCTTTCGTGAAAAAAGCATACGGAGAAAAGCCCGATTACCACAATTTTTACTTTGCGGAAATCGTCGAAGAGTATTAAAACGTAAAAAAAGGGGACTGCGAACAGTCCCTTTCGTTTTTAAGTAATCAGTCTTCCTTTACGTTCTCCACGACGAGTTTGTCGAAATCGACGGGCTCCACAAAGTCGCGGGGCAGAAATTTCACGCTGTTGTAATTTGCGAAATGGTGAAAGTGTTGCGACAATACGACAGGCGTCGACAGGTCGAAAGCGTCAACCGCTTCTTTCAGCATTTCATCGAAAACGTCGCGCGAAACGCCTTTTTTCGACAAAACTATCGAGTTTGTGATTTTGTCGCCGACGTAAGTTTTTATCCAGAGTTTCATATTAAAATCCGCAGTAGGTCATAAAGCGGTCGAACGCCTGTTCGCCTTTTTCGTCGTGCTTGAACACCGCCGTGCAGTCGAGAATACGGACGCAGGCGTCGTTGATGTAATCGGTGACGCGGGTTGCCGCTTCTTCTTCTGTAAGACTTGTGCCGAAGTCGTTTGTAAGCTGCGCGATCATGCCGATATGCTTGCTCAAAGGATTGCTTTCGTCTGACAATGCCTTGAAGTCAAGCGGGGTTTTGCCGGTTAATATATCGCGGATACCGTGCGCCTCGGACGCAAGACGCCCCGGAAGAATGAAAAGTCCCAGAGCCTCAATAATTCCGATGCCTTCTTTTTTGATGTTGTGCAGGTCTTCCGTGGGGTGGAAAATACCGAAAGGGTGAGCCTTGTCTGTGCGGTTATTTCGCAAAATCATATCGATTACGTAATGATTTTCGTCGTTAAACCTTGCAATCGGCGTAACGGTGTTGTGCGGCTCGTTTCTTGTCTTTGCGGAAATATCGACGTTTTTGTCGCTGTATTCGCGCCAGCATTTGAGGATATGCGCGGCAAGTTCTTTCACTTCTTTCCTGTCCTTTCCTTCAAGGCGGATCACGCTGTTGTACCAGTCGACAATCGACACTTTGACGTTTTCAAAGGAACTGTGGGTGAAAAACTTTTTGGACGGCGCGCTCATTTCGGGCAATACCTTACTGCCGCCCTGATAATGGTCGTGCGACAAAATGCTGCCACCGACGATGGGCAAATCTGCGTTGCTGCCGATGAAGTAATCGGGGAAGAGTTCCACAAAGTCGAACATTCTTTCAAAGGTATCGGCGTCGATGTGCATCGGGCGATGCTCGTCCGAAAGCGCGATGCAGTGGTTTTCAAAATATACGTATGGCGAAAACTGGAAATGCCATACCTCGTTGTTGAGGATAATCGGAATCGTACGAAGAGTCTGACGGGCAGGGCGTGCGGCGTTGCCCGAAAACCCGACGCATTCCTTGCAGAGCATGCATTTGGGGTAAGCGGTCTGCGGCGCGTTTTTCGCGGCGAGAATGGCTTTCGGGTCTTTTTCCGGCTTGCTGAGATTTATGGTAATCATAATATCGCCGCGCGGATTCGCGACTTTCCAGCCGATGTTTTTGTCGATGTCGACTTTCCTTATATAATTGCTGTTGACGGACAGGTTGTAAAGATATTTCGTCGCGAGAGCGGGATCGCTTGCGGCAAGTTGTTCAAACGTGGTGATAACCTGAAACGGCATCGGCATAAGAAGCCCCATGACGCGGGTTTCGAAGTTGATTTTTTCCCATTCTTCGGCAAGGTGGTTTTCCGCTGCGTATTCGTTGACGTCGTCCAGAATTTCCTGCAAAGGACGGCAGTTATCGACGGGCGCGTCCGCGGGTGCGTCCACTTTCAGAAGGTCCAGGAGATTATTCCTTCTCAGAATATAATCTTCCTCGTACATATCGAGGTTTTTGCCTGCGTAAAAAAGCAATTCTTCAATAACAACTTTAATATCGTTTGTCATCGTCAAAACTCCTTATAATAATTGCAATTATTATACGATTGTGTTATAATCGCCTTATCGTTATTCCCGAAAAAGCAAATTTATTTTAATGTAATTCGGGGAAATATGCAACGGATTTACGGGTAATATGCAAAAAATCACGTCGATCGACGAAATTACTTGTTCGTCGGAGTTTGAAAAAACGGTAACCCATCTTTACGGCTCGGCGGAAGGTCAGACCGAAAGATACAAAAATCTTTACCTTGCTCACGTTGAAAATTTCAACCTTGCGGAAGGGGAATTCTTTTCAAGCCCCGGCAGGATCGAAGTTATCGGCAACCACACCGATCATAATCACGGAAAAGTGCTTACGGCGGCAATCTCCGTCGATACGCTTGCGTTCGTGACGAAAACCGACGACAATATCGTTAGAATCAATTCCGAAGGATACGCCCCGTTTGAACAAAGCCTTGACGACCTTTCTTTCGTCGAAAGCGAGGCGGGCAACAGCAAGGCCCTTGTGAAAGGCATTGCGAAATACTTTGTCGATAACGGCTGCAACGTCGGCGGATTTACGGCAAGCGTTACTTCGTGCGTTCCTGCGGCGGCGGGCGTTTCTTCGTCTGCCTCGTTTGAACTGTTGATTGCCGAAATCTTCAACGTGCTTTACAACGACGGCGCGGTGTCGAAAATGAAAAAGGCGCAGGCGTCGCAATATGCGGAAAACGTTTATTTCTTAAAGCCGTGCGGACTTATGGATCAGTCGGCGATCTGTCTCTTATACACATCTCCGAGCCCACGAGACTAGGCATG
>ENA-OZZQ01000532-OZZQ01000532.1-human-gut-metagenome-genome-assembly--contig:-NODE-532-length-11524-cov-3.880722_pt1 | contig 11524 bp, 9 predicted proteins | sample MGYA00243647_ERZ654151 | MGnify/ENA primary metagenome ERZ654151 (study PRJEB26926, sample SAMN06165154) | human gut metagenome | biome: ENVO:00009003; feature: ENVO:2100002; material: ENVO:00002003... | reverse complement strand
GCTACGTGACCGTCCATGACAATCAGCCGCTGGAAATGACGGGAAGCGTCATTCTGGAGGTTGGCGAGAAGCTCCCGCTCAACCAGCAGCTCGGGAACATCAAAGCGACCTCGGTCTATTGGATCTCCTCTGACCCGCGCGTTGCGACCGTCACGAACAACGGTATGCTGACCGGCGTTTCGGAAGGCTTCGCGTTCGTGACCGCGCTCTACGCGGGACAGGTCAAGCAGTGTACCGTGTGGGTGCTCGATTCCGACAGCTATATAAAAGTGCAGCGCTTCGACCAGAACACCACGCAGCACGACGCGGAGGCCGCACTGCAGGCAGCCGGGGTCGAGTACACCGTCAAGCAGGTGTATAACAGTCCGGCCGCTGCGGGCTGCGTCGCGGATTTCGACTTCACCGGCTACAGCGATTCGGACTATTATTATATCTCCGGCACACGCACGCCTGAGCTGAGCATCAGCGGCGGAGCCGCGCAGCAGCCGGCAGATACGCCCAAAGAACCGGCAAGGGATCCTGAGCCGGACAAGCCTGCCGGAAGGGCGACCCTGTCCATAACCAGCCATCCGAACAAGACGTCCTATTATATCGGTGACAAGCTGAACACCGCCGGTCTGACCGCCCGCTATACCGACGCGTCTGGCAAAGCGCAGACCATCACCAGCGGCTTCACGACCAACGTCGATATGACCAGCGCCGGAGCGAAGCAGGTCACCGTCACCTATCGGGACGCCAGCTCGACCTTCAGCATCTCGGTCAAGGAGCCGAGCGTCACCGTCACGCAGGAGGAGCTGAACGAGGGCCTGCGCCTGTACGCCACGACCGATCCCGCCGGTCAGGACGTGACCTGGAGCTCGTCGAATCCGAGCGTCGCGTACTTTGAGGGTAAAACTCTTCACGCAGCCGGCTCGGGCACTGCGGTCATTTCCGCCACGATGACCTACAACGGCCGTAAATATTCCGGTTCAACAACGGTCGTCGTCGGGGATCGCATGGATAAGGAAGAGCCAGCAAACTATTCCTTTAAGATTTACTGCAATCTGTATGATCCCTATAATGCCTACCTCATTGACTCCAACATCCCCGGCTTTAACGCCTTGAATGTCACATGGTCGGTCACCCCAGCCGATGCTGACTGGTTTACAGTAGATGGAGGCGCATATGTCGACAGCACCATCACCTGCACTGTAACAGCTTCCTATGTCTATAACGGCAGGACCTACACCGACAGCATGAGGCAGACGATGGATCAGGTCAAGTATACGTTCAACATCGTCCCGGTCTATCCTGTTACAGGCGACCGTTTGGTCTTTCGCATTGAGACCAATATTCCCAATTTTAACGCTGCCAATGTACAATGGTCGCCAGGTCCTGCGGCTGTTACGGGATGGGTTGAAGGCGGACAGTATGTTATCGACCGAACCAGCCTGTCAGCCAATATCAGTTATTGGCTTAACGCGATCTATTATTACAACGGTCTGAACTACACCAGCGATATAAGTATTTCTAGTGACCAGTGATGCTGACACTACAGACCGGCACAGCCGGAACTACGCAGCGCGCAGCCACCGTATGTACGGCGGGTATCCAAACACCGGTATGCGCCCCTTGTGAAGCTGCCCGCAGTATCATAACCCTTCGCGAATCCCCTTTTCCCCCTCAGGCACAGCGCCCGGCCCCTCTGCGGAGCCGGGCGCTGATTCTTTCCATCAAACAGCCTCCCAGCAGGATGGAAAAGCTGGGGCCGCCGGAGGCATCCCGGTGATCGAATCAGAATCTCCCTACTTGTCATTTGCTCCGGTTTCGTGTAAAATAGAACAAATATTGCAATTTGAAAGATCTCCGCCTTGGAGATCGGGAGGACTATCATGCAGTGGATCGAACTGACCATCAAAACGGCTCCGGCGGCCATTGACCTTGTCTGCGACCGGCTGACCGTGCTGGGCTTTGACAGCTTCATCATCGACGATCAGGAGCAGTTTCATGAATTTCTGGAGCAGAACCGCCAGTACTGGGACTATGTAGACGAGGATCTGGAAAAGCAGATGCAGGGACTTTCGCAGATCCGGCTGTATCTGGAGCAGAACGCTTCCGTGCCGGAAACGGTCGAAAGTCTGAAAAGCCAGCTGGCCGCGCTGCGCGCGCAGTACCCGACCGTGGACTTCGGCTCTCTCGACGTGCAGCTGGCAAACGTCAAGGACGAGGACTGGGAAAACAACTGGAAGCGGTACTATCAGCCGCTGCCCATCGGCGAACGGCTGCTGGTCGTTCCGGAGTGGCTGCACCCGGAAAACCCGGAAAACCGCGTCGAGGTCCTGCTCGACCCCGGCATGATCTTCGGCACCGGCGCGCACTCGTCCACGCAGATGTGTATGCGCGAGCTGGAACGGGCCATTCAGGGCGGCGAGCGCGTGCTCGATCTCGGCAGCGGCAGCGGCATTTTGTCCATCACTGCCGTCCTGCTCGGCGCGGCCCACGCCACGGGCGTGGACATTGACCCCAAGGCCGAGGACATTGCCCGGGAAAACGCCGCCATCAACCAGATCTTCTCCGACCGCTTTACCGCCGTCACCGGCGACGTGATCGGAGACAGGGCCATGATGGAATCGCTCAGGGGACATTACGATGTGGTGCTGGCCAATATCGTGGCCGACGTCATCATTCCCCTGAGCTGCGTCGTGCCGGAATTTTTGCAGGAGGACAGCGTGTTCATCTGCTCCGGAATTCTTAACACGCGCCTTGCGGAGGTTCTGGCCGCGTTGGAACAAAACGGGCTTCAGATCATCTCCACCGAACAGCAGGAGGACTGGTGCCGCGTGACCGCCGCGCTGCCGGAAGCGTGACGGGAGGAAGGAGAACCCCATGCGTATTTTTTCCTACCGCAACAAGCGGACGCTGCGGCGCATTGCGCTGATCGCGCTGCTGGCCGTCGTTCTGCTCGGCCTGCTCATTCTCGCGCGCATCAGCTATCTGGGCCGCTACGTCGTGTATTCGCCAAACGGCGTGTATTTTGACAAAACGCAGAAGCTCCAGCGCACCCCGCAGACGCCGGAAGCGCCCGCCGACGCAGAGGACTATCCATTTGAAACGATTCTGTCCGCCGCTGCCGAGGAAACGGACGTCGACCCGAACGCGGTGCAGCTGCAAGGCTTTTATATCTCCACGACCATGCTGGCAAACAGCGTGGACGAGGTGCGGCAGGCGCTGGCCGACGCGGACGGCTATAACGCCGTGCTCATCGACGTCAAAAGCCCGCTCGGCAATTTCTATTATTCGACCGACATCGCCGACGCCCAGACGGCAGACGCGGACATCGCCGCCTGCGACGCGCTCATAAAGGAGCTGACCGAAACGCCGGACCTGATCGTGATCGCCCGCGTGCCCGCGTTCTCCGACCCGAATTTTGTCGCCAAGCACTATTCTTCCGCCCTGACGACGACCTCCGGCGATCTGTGGATGGACGAGCGGCGGTGCTACTGGCTGCGGCCCGACTCGCTCGACGCGCGCAGTTATCTGGCTGCCATCGCGCTGGAGCTTGACGCACGCGGGTTTGACGAGGTGCTGTTCGATAACTTCACCGTACCGGACGACAGCTCCATTGCATGGGACGCCGAGGCCATCACGCAGGTCGCCGCATTGGAGGACTGCGCGGAGACGCTGGGCGCGAATCTGACCGGCAGCTCCATCCGCCTCGCGCTGGGCACGACGGTCCCGTCCGTCGCGCAGTATGCCAGCCGCGTGTATATCACGACAGAAAAGGCCAACGACGTAATGACCATGACCGAGGCCATGGGCGAGGTGCTGCCGGATCCGGCCACGCAGCTCGTTTTCGTCACGACCTCCCACGATACCCGGTTCGACGCCGCAGGCGTCATCCGGCCGCTGATGGGCGATGACAGCGGAGACTGAAACCGCCGCAGAATAAAGAGGAACATCCATGATCGATCTATCTGTAAAGGACCTGGTCAAGAGCTTCGACGCCGACACAAATCTGCTCGACGGCGTGAGCTTTGACATTCAGGCAGGCGAGCGTGTGGGCCTGCTCGGGCGAAACGGCGCGGGCAAGACGACGCTCTTCAAAATACTGACCGGAGAGCTGGACTACAACACCGGCGAGGTGCGCTTCGCGCCGGGCCGGAAGGTCGGCCTTATCTCCCAGATCCCACATTACCCGGCGGGCTATACGGTAGAGGACGTGCTGCGCACGGCGTTCCGGGAGCTTGCGAATATCCAGAGCAAAATGCGCCGTCTGGAAGAGCAGATGGCCGCGCAGCCGGACAAGGCGCTGCTTGCCGAATACGACGCGCTTTCCACGCGCTTTCAGACCGGCGGCGGCTATGAGACGGATATGCAGACCGACAAGATCTGCAACGGTCTCGGCATCCCCGCCGCGCAGCGGCAGCAGGACTTTGACAGCCTTTCCGGCGGCGAAAAGACGCGCGTGAATCTGGCGCGGCTGCTGCTGGAAAAGACGGATATCCTGCTGCTCGACGAGCCGACGAACCATCTGGATATGCACGCGGTCGAATGGCTCGAGGGCTATATTGAAAAATTCAGGGGAACCGTCCTGACCATCTCCCACGACCGGTATTTTCTTGACCGCGTCGTGACCCGCATCATCGAGCTACACGATGGGAAGGCGGAATTTTATTCCGGCAACTATTCGTTCTACGTGCAGGAAAAGCAGGCGCGTTTCGACCTGCAATTGAAGCAGTATGAAAAGGAGCAGGCCAAGCTCGGACAGCTCGGCTTCACGCTCGAGCGCATGAAGGGCTGGGGCATCAACAACCGCACGCTCTACCGCCGCGCCATGTCCATCCAGCACCGCATGGAGCGCATTGAAAAGACCGACCGGCCCACGCAGGAGAAGACCCTGCGGGCGCGCTTCGCCCAGCGGGACTTTTTCGGCGACGAGGTTTTGTCCGTCAAGGGACTCGGCAAGGCGTATGACGGCAGGACGCTGTTTTCGGACGTCGAATTGCAGGTCGCGGGCGGCGAACGCATTGCGCTGCTGGGCGACAACGGGACCGGCAAGTCCACGTTTTTAAAGCTCCTGCTCGGCGAGGAGGCCGGTGCGGGCCGCGTGAAGTTCGGCCCCACGGTCAAGTGGGCCTACCTGCCGCAGATCATTCACTTCGCCCACCCCGAACGGACGCTGCTGGACACGATGCTCTATGAAAAAAACTGCTCCGTGCAGACCGCGCGCGACCGGCTGGGCGCGTATCTGTTCGAGGGCGAGGACGTGTTCAAGACCGTTTCGAGCCTGTCCGGCGGCGAACAGAGCCGTCTGCGGCTGTGTATGCTGATGGATGAGAAGATCAACTTGCTCGTCCTCGACGAGCCGACGAACCACCTGGACATCGACTCGCGCGAATGGCTTGAGGACGCGCTGGAGGACTATGAGGGAACGCTGATCTTCGTGTCCCACGACCGCTATTTCGTGAACAAATTCGCCACGCGGATCTGGGAACTGGAAAATGGGCATATCCGGGACTTCCCGTGCGGATATGAAAAATACCGTTCCATCAAAGAAAAGGAGGCCATCGCGGCTCCCGCGCCGGAAAAGCCCAAAAAAGAGCGCAAGGAAAAACCGAAGACCTCCGGCAGCAAGATGCTGGAAAAGCAAGTCCGTGCGCTGGAACGTGAGATTGAAAAGCAAGAGCAGCTTTCCGCTCAGCTGGATACGCAGATTGAAGCCGCCGCATCCGATTATCAGGAACTGGCGCGGCTGATGGCAGAAAAGCAGTCCTGCGACGATGCGCTTACCGGCCTGATGGACGAGTGGGAGCGGCTTTCGTCTGATTTGGAGGGTGCAACATGATTCCGGTTTGGGTGATCGCGCTGCTTACAGTGCTCGGCGCGGTATGTCTGGCGCTGCCGCTGCATATCGGCATGACGGGCGTCTGTCTGCTGCTGCTTGCGGCGGTGCTGCTGGCACTGCGGCTCTTGAAGAAAAAGAACGCGCCGAAGCATTGGAGCCATCTTCTGACCGGCCTGACCGCCGCAGGTATGGCGGTGATCTTCGGCGCAATGGGGTATATTGCCATGCAGGGACAGGACAGCGTTATGACGCAGGACGAGACGCCGGAGTTTGTCGTCGTACTCGGCGCGCAGGTACAGGGCGGCGGGCCGTCGCTGACGCTAAAAAAGCGGCTCGACAAGACGCTCGAATTCATGCAGGAGCACCCGGACAGGACCGTGATCGTCTCCGGCGGCCAGGGGCCAGACGAGGCCCATACGGAAGCGTCCGTCATGGCCCGGTACCTGATCGAGCACGGCGCGGACGCGTCCCGGATCATTGAGGAGGACAAGGCCTCCAACACACGGGAAAATCTGCTGTTTTCGGCGAAGCTTGCCGAGGCGGCGGGGCTTGATACGTCGCGCGTGCTGATCGTTACGAGCGATTTTCATATGTGCCGCGCCAAGTATATCGCGCGGACGCTCTCCATGGAGCCATACGGCCAAGCAAGCGATACCTGGCCGTGGATCTTGAAGGTCAATTACACGCTGCGCGAGGTCTTCGCCTTTGCCAAGGCGTTCTGGCAGGCAGCGCACGGATGCGTTTGACCGTACAGAAACAGGAAAGGAGCAGATATCATGACCGATAAGGATCTCAGACGGCTCAGCCGTGCGGAGCTGCTGGACATTCTCTATGAGCAGCGGAAGCGCTATGAGGACAGTCTGGCAGAGAATCAGGCGCTGCGGCAGCAGCTGGAGGACCGGACACTGCGCATCGCATCCGCCGGTTCCATCGCCGAGGCAGCCATTCAGGTAAACGGCGTGTTCGAGGCTGCGCAGGCCGCTGCCGACCAGTATCTTGCCTCCGTCAAGGCTGCGACAGCCGAGATGGTGCAGAAGACGGACGAGGCACAGCGGCAGCGCGAGGCGATCTTACAGGACGCAAAACAGCAGGCCGGGCAGATCGTACAGGACGCACAGGCACAGGCAGACAGGATCCTGGCTGAGGCCGGTGCGCAGGTTGATGCGCGCTGGGCAGAATTCCAGAAAAACGCTGACGCGCTCATCCATGCGCACGACGAACTGCGGAGCCTCATCCAGAACCGCCATGCGGACGTTTGACTTTTCCCGCTTTGGTGGTAGAATAACAGCAAACGACACAAAAAGGAGTGTTTTTTATGAGCGGATGCAGCGGCAACTGTTCCAGCTGCGGAGAAAGCTGCTCTGACCGCAAGCCGGAGAGCCTGCTGGCAGAGCCGAACAAGAAATCAAATGTCAAAAAGGTCATTGCAGTCGTCTCCGGCAAAGGCGGCGTCGGCAAGTCAACCGTCACGTCGATGCTGGCTGTCGCCATGCAGAAGCTGGGCTATAAAACGGCCATTCTCGACGCGGACGTCACCGGCCCGTCCATCCCCAGAGCCTTCGGTCTGCATGAGCAGATCGTGGGCAGCGACGACGGTATGCTCCCCGCCGAGACGCCCGAGGGCGTCAAGGTCATGTCCATCAATCTGCTGCTGCCGAACGAGACAGACCCCGTCATCTGGCGCGGCCCGGTCATCGGCGGCGCGGTCAAGCAGTTCTGGACGGACGTCTGCTGGGGCGATGTGGATTATATGTTCGTCGATCTGCCGCCCGGAACGGGCGACGTGATGCTGACGGTGTTCCAGTCGCTGCCGGTCGACGGCGTGGTGATCGTCACAAGCCCGCAGAGCCTCGTGTCCATGATCGTCTCCAAGGCCGTCAACATGGCACGGATGATGAACGTTCCGGTCTACGGCTTTGTCGAGAACTACAGCTATTTCCAGTGTCCGGACTGCGGCAAACGCGTCGAGATCTTCGGCAAAAGCAGGCTGGACGAGCTGGCGCTGCAATTCTCGCTCCCGGTCCTCGCGCGCCTGCCGATCAATCCGGACATCGCCTCCCTGTTTGACGAAGGCAAAATGGCGCAGGCCGACGTCAGCGCCGTCCTGCCCGCCGCCGAGCTGATGGCAAAGGCATAACCCGGATTTTTGAAAATGGAACGGGAGGAACCGCAGAATGCTGCGATTCCTCCCGTTATTTTGATCCATATCCGCCTTGCGTACAGGCGCAGGGCGCTCAGATGTTCTTCAGATGCCGCACGTCGAGGACAGCTGGGTCGTACTGCTCCAGATACGTCAGCGTATCCGCCGGTGTGGGGCAGAGAGCGTAAATGTTCAGGCAGGCGGAGCGAATGAAGCGCTGCTCCACGGCGGACAGGACAAATTCCTGCAGTTTATCATAGAAGCCGTTCGTGTTGAGAATGGCGATGGCCGGGTTATGGCGGCCAAGCTGCTTGAGCGTCAGCACCTCGAAAAACTCCTCGAGCGTTCCGAAGCCGCCGGGGGCCATGACGAACAGATAGAAGGCCCCGTCGGGCTTGGCGCACTGATAGCCCATCTCCGTCAGCTCCCGGTACAGCAGCTGCCGGTTCTCGTCATAGGCCGCCAGGTCCGGCAGCTCGTCGGCGCAGCGGGCAATGGCCAGCTGGATCAGCGTGGGCGGGCACACATGGCCGCAGGACCGGGCCGCCCCGGCGATGGCGTTGTACACCGCCTGGTGGTCCTCCACAAAGTCCGGCACGCAGATATAGCCGATGCGTTCGCCGGGCAGGGACAGGGACTTGGAATAGGAGTAGCACACGATGGTATTGCGGTACACCGTGGGGATGAAGGGCACCTCCACGCCGCCGTATACCAGCTCCCGGTACGGCTCGTCGGCAATGATGTAGATGGGGTGGCCGTACTCCGCACTCTTGCGCTCCAGCAGCCGGGCCAGGCCCTCCAGCGTCCGGCGGGTATACACCACGCCGGAGGGATTGTTGGGGGAGTTGATGATGATGGCCTGGGTACGGGGGGTCAGGCGGCGCTCCACCTGGTCCAGGTCGATCTGGAACGCATCGGTGTCTGCCGGCACCACCACCAGATGACCGCCGTTGGACTCGGTAAAGGGCCGGTACTCCGGGAAAAACGGCGCCACCGCCATGATCTCGGAGTCCTCCTCCGCCAGCAGGGCCTTGATCACGGCGATAAGCCCCGGGGCCGCACCGCAGGTGAGAAACAGGTTCCCGGCCTTCAGGTCCGTGCCGAACCGGCGGTTCAGGTTGGCGGCGATGGCCTCCCGTGCGCTGTCAAAGCCGCAGGCCATGGAATAGCCGTGGACCTTGATGGAATCGGTGTCGTTGAGAATATCGTGAATGGACTGGTTGACCTTGGCCGGGGCGGGGATGCTGGGGTTTCCCAGGGAATAATCGAACACGTTCTCCGGGCCCACCACCTGCGCCTGCTCCAGGCCATAGGCGAACAGCTCCCGGATGACGGAGGGCGCGGTGCCCAGCTGATAGAATTTCTGGTTTACCATAACATACTCTCCTCTATGTACGCGGTTTGGTCAGGACAGGTGCATCCGCCGGGACAGGACGCTGCCGGCGGCGATGGAAGCCAGCTTGGAATAGGCGCTGTCGGACCGGGACACCAGCACGATGGGCACCTTGGCCCCCAGGATGACCCCGGCGTTCTTGGCCCCGCCGAACAGGGACGCGGCCTTGCCGATGCCGTTGCCAACCTCGTAATTGGGCACCAGAAGAATATCCGCCACGCCCGCGCCGGGGGCACTGTAGTGCTTGTGGCGGCAGGCCTCCGGGCTGACGGCCAGGTCCAGGGCCACGGGGCCGCAGACATTCATGTGATATTTGGCCCAGCGGTCGGTCATGTGGGCCAGGGCGTCGGCGTCCACGGTGGACTGGATTTTCGGATTCACCTGCTCCGCGCCGCAGATGCAGGCGGCGTGGATGGTCTCATAGCCCAGGGCCTGGAAGCACATGGCGGCGTTTTCCAGAATGTCCGCCTTTTTCTCCAGGTCCGGGAAGGTGTTCACGCCGCCGTCGGTGAGGATAATCATCCGCCCCAGGGCGGGGATCTCATAGAACATGCAGTGGGTGGTCAGGCGGCCGGTGCGCAGGCCGTGCTCCTTATTGAACACCGCCCGCATCAGGTCGGCAGTGCCCAGGATGCCCTTCATCAGGAAATTGGCCCGGCCCTCCGCGCACAGAGCCACGGCCTTGGCGGCGCAGTCGGTGTCCGTGTCGCCGGCGACGATCTCATAGGCGGCGGGGTCCTCCCCCAGCTCCCTGAGCATGGCGGCGATCTCGTCCGCGTGGCCCACCAGCACAGGAACGGCAATGCCCTCCCGCCGGGCCTCCGCCACCGCCTCGATCACCGGCCGGTCATGGGCGGCGGCCACGGCGATGATCCCGGGCTCCCCGCCCCGGGCCGCCTCGATGATGCCGTCAATGGTCTTGATCATTCTGCTTTCCTCCTTGTATTCCTCCATAAAAAAATGCGTCTGTCCCGTATGCTATTCTAACCATATTATACAGCGCCGCCCCGGACCCGTCAATGCAAAAACGCCGAATGGTTCAATAAAATTTCGCCGCCCGCCGGGCGGCTCTTTGCCGGTATATCCCGGGACGGGCCTGCATACATTGGAGCATCACACAAGAAGGAGCGTGGAACATGGACGAGAGCTATGCCATCCGGCGCTATGAGCAGGCCGCGGCGCTGCTGCCGCTGCGGTGGCAGCAGCAGGCCCGGCAGCTGCCGCCCCGGCAGATGGCCCGAGCGGAGGAGCTGCGCCTGCGGGCGGGACAGCCCATGACGGTGCTGCTGCCGGAGGGGGAGATAACGCCGGGACAGGGGGGACAGAGCCCCACCGTGACCCAGACGGACCTGGAGCAGCTGTGCGACGCGGTGACGGATTATTCCCGGTATGCCGCCGGGGAGACCCTGAGCCGGGGCTATCTCACCGCCCGGGGCGGCTTCCGGGTGGGCGTGTGCGGCACGGCGGTGCTGCGGGAGGGGGTCAACACCAACCTGCGGGACATCTCGTCGGTGACGGTGCGCATCGGCCGGGAGCAGCCGGGCCTGGGGGACGAGGTGCTGGCCCAGCTGTTCCGGGACGGGCAGTTCTGCAGCACGGTGCTGCTGTCTCCCCCGGGGCTTGGAAAAACCACCCTGCTGCGGGACCTGATCCGGGGCCTGTCCGACGGAGTGGGCGGACTGCCGGAGCACCGGGTCTCCGTGGTGGACGAGCGGGGGGAGATCGCCGTCATGTATCAGGGTGTGCCCCAGATGGCGGTGGGGCGGCACACGGACGTGCTGGACGCCTGCCCCAAGGCGGTGGGGATCCCCATTCTGCTGCGGGCGGCCAATCCCCAGGTCATCGCCGTGGACGAGATCACGGCGGAGGCGGACGCCCGGGCGCTTCTCCGTGCGGCAAACTGCGGCGTGCGGCTGCTGGCGACCGCCCACGGCACGTCGGCGGCGGACCTGCGGCGCAGGTCGGTTTACCGGCCGCTGGCGGAAAGTGGGGTGTTCCAAACGCTTCTGATTTTACGGCAGGACAAGTCCTTCCGGGCGGAGAGGGCGGCGCTATGAGCTACAGATGGTTTGGCGCGGCGCTGGTCATCGCGGGCTGCGGTGGTTTCGGGTTTTCCATCGCTTCCGGGTCTGTCTCTTATACACATCTCCGAGCCCACGAGACTAGG
>ENA-OZZQ01000530-OZZQ01000530.1-human-gut-metagenome-genome-assembly--contig:-NODE-530-length-11547-cov-3.937174_pt1 | contig 11547 bp, 10 predicted proteins | sample MGYA00243647_ERZ654151 | MGnify/ENA primary metagenome ERZ654151 (study PRJEB26926, sample SAMN06165154) | human gut metagenome | biome: ENVO:00009003; feature: ENVO:2100002; material: ENVO:00002003... | reverse complement strand
GCGCGAGGGAAGCAGCCATGTTTTCGTTCTGGACGAGGATGTGGTCTGGCACGTTCAGGTGCTTGGGGGCGAAATTCCAGATGGCGAGGATCCCGTTGCTGATGAGCAGATCGCAGACGCTCTGAGCCTGCTTTGCCGGGACGGTGATGATGCCGATCTTGATCTGGTCGCGGCGGCAGACCTCGCCGAGGCGCGACAGGTGCATGATGGGCTTGCCGCTCTTGGAGGTGCCGATGATAGCGTCATTTTCATCAAACGCCGCGACGATATTGAGGCCGTACTCCGCAAAGCCGGAATACCCCAGCAGCGCGCGGCCAAGCTTGCCCGCGCCGATCAGAACGGCATCGTTTGTGTTGCCGTAGCCCAAAAACTGCTCGATATCGGCGATCAGCGCGGCACGATTATAGCCGATCTTCGGGCGGCCGCCGGAGGAAACGAGCGCAAGATCCTTGCGCACCTGCACCTCGCCCATATGAAGCCCCGCCGCAAGCGCCGTGGCGGAGATATTGACGCCGCTGCTGTCCGGCATGGCTTTCAGATAGGCCAGATAGGTCGGCAGGCGCTTAAGCGTTGCGCGGGATATTTCTTTCTCCATGAAACCGCTTCCTTTACTGATATCGATATATTGTATCGATAAATTTATATCACATTTGAATCTGTTTTGCAAGTCCCTCTCAGCTGTAGATCTGCCGTGAGATCTCGCGGCGCAGGCGCAGCATGATGCGCTTTTCGAGCCTGGAAATATACGACTGCGAAATGCCCATGATATCCGCGACCTCCTTCTGCGTCTTCTCCTGCCGCCCGCCGAGGCCGAAGCGCATGGAGACGATCTGCTTTTCCCGTTCCGGGAGGCGTCCGAGCGCCTGACGAAGAAGCTGGTGGTCGACGTCGTCCTCCAGCGGCCGCATAACGATATCGCCGTCTGTGCCGAGCACATCGGACAGCAGCAGCTCGTTGCCGTCCCAGTCGGTATTGATCGGCTCGTCGAGCGAAACCTCCGTCTTCTGGTTGGCGATTTTGCGGATGTGCATCAGAATCTCGTTTTCGATGCAGCGCGACGAATACGTCGCAAGCTTGATGTTCCGGTCGGGCCGGAAGGTATTGACGGCCTTGATCAGACCAATGGTTCCGATGGAGATCAGGTCCTCCAGATTGACACCGGTGTTTTCGAACCGGCGCGCGATATACACGACTAGGCGAAGATTATGCTCGATGAGCAGCTGCTTGGCTGCCTCGTCGCCCTGTTCCAGCGCGGCGACGGCCTGCCGCTCCTGCTCCGGCTTCAGCGGTGCGGGCAGCACGTCGCTGCCGCCGATGTACATGATCTTCCCCGGCTGCAAAAGGCCGAGCTTCTGTAAAATAGCCTCTAATTTCATCCAATCGTTCCTCCTATCAGCGCATCATAATTTCCTCCGTCTGAAACGGGCGTTGGGGAAAAGGCCGCGAGGCAGCGTTTCCGGACGCCCGGCCTGACCTGTATCTCGCAGCGCAGGCACAAAATCAGGCCTGCCTGCGTGCCGACGCATTTGTAGCTCAAAAGCCGCGCCGGAAGCGCGGGGGCGCGTGTTTTCAGGCGCAGCAGCAGCTCCGCCGGGTCTGCAAGCGCGGCGGGTGTGATGGACGCATCCGGCAGAAGCGCCCGCAGCGCGTCCGCCTCCGCGACGAGCACGCGTTCGCCGGTCATGGGGTCGCGGAGCGTGCAGCCGGTGTCGTGCAGCGCGCGGACAGGGACCCGATTTCCTCCATACAGAAGCGTCATGGTCCGGATCTCACCGCCATGCTGGGCCGTGCAGGAAAAGATGGTATAGCAGAGCATATACAGAAGCCCTGCCAGCAGCAGGAGGCCCAGAACACTCACCGCGTAGAACGTGCCGCCCGGCAGAACCAAAACGCCTGTCCCGAACAACTGCGCGGCTAAGACCGCAGCACCTGCAAACGCACAGACTGCCGCCAGAAACAGAAGGCCCGTGCGGAGCGTCTGCCGGCCTGCGCCGAAGGCGATCAGCAGCATGATAACAAGACTCACCAGCTTCATCGGAAGTCCCTGCAAAACGCCCAGCGGGGCGAACAGCGCCGCTGCCGCGTACAATCCGCCGAACAGAGCCGCTGCCAGCAGGCGTAATCGTGCGATCCGGCCGCCGCCAAGCTTTGCCGCGCAGATGAGCAGCAGATAATCCACCGCACCATTGAGCAAAAAAGCCTCGTCTGCATAGACTGTCATCCGCATTCCCCCCTGTTTGTCCGTGTTCCAAAAGCATACGCCGCAGAAACAAAAAAAGAGGTCGCAATTCCAAGCGGAATTGCGGCCTATCGTTCGTCATGTTTTCCTTGTAATGTCAGATCTGCTTCCCGTCGCGCAGAATCTGGCGGATGTTTTTTTCCGCCTTGCTGCGCGGCAGCATCAGCTCATGCCCGCAACCGGTGCAGCGCAGGCGGAAGTCCATACCGCTGCGCAGTACGAGCCACTGCTTTGTGCCGCAGGGGTGCTCCTTCTTCATGACGAGGATATCGCCGACCTGTACGTCCATGGTTCTATCTCCTTCCTTCCCATGCCTGCATATATTGGAGCAGGAATGGGGGGGATCTTATGCATCAGTTTCTTCCGGAGGGGCTGCACCCGCAGCCGGAGGGGTATACCAAAGAGGAATTGCTGCTGGCGATGCAGCAGCGGAAAATTTTGCAGGCGCCCGCGATCAAATGCGACGAGCGGCATGACCTGCATATCGCACTCGGCTGCTGCGCAGGGGTTATGCCGCGTGCAGAGACCGCGCGCGGCATTCTTGGCGGCGAAACGCGGGATATCGCGATCCTGTCGCGCGTGGGAAGGCCCGTATGTTTTACTGTCATGGGCTTCGCACCGGATGGGACGGCGCTTCTGTCCCGGCGCAGCGCGCAGGAGGCAGCGCTGGAACAGATCTTCCGCGAAAAGCGGCCCGGGGACATTCTGCCTGCCGTGGTCACAGGGCTTGCGCCGTTCGGCGCGTTTTGTGATATTGGCTGCGGCGCGGTCGGGCTGCTCGGATTGCGGAATCTCTGCGTATCGCGGCTGACGCATCCACGTGAGCTGCTGCGGGTCGGGCAGCAGCTGCCCGTTTTGATCCAGTCGCTTGATCCGGCGCGGCGGCGCGTGGGGCTGACGCTCCGGGAACTGCTCGGAACGTGGCAGGAAAACGCGGCGCGGTTCCGTGCGGGGCAGACCGTGACGGGGATCGCCTGCGGAAAAACGGATTATGGCGTGTTTATTGCGCTGACACCGAATCTGTGCGGGCTGGCAGAACGGGACGATACACTGGAACCCGGCCAGCCGGTATGCGTGTACATCAAGGCCATTCACCCGGAGACGCTCAAGCTGAAGCTGACCGTCCTGCACCGGCTGGACACAGTGCCTCCGCAGCCGCTGCGCTTCACGAAGACGGAAGGACGGCTGGATGTGTGGCGGTACGGAAGCCGGGAAAACGCGAAGATCGTGACGGTGTTTTAACGCTTGGGTGATGAAGCGAAAAAGCAGAGGGGCGGCTTTCGCCGCCCCTCTTGTGGAATTTAGGTCTTACAGCCAGCTCGGGTCGGAGATGAGCTTATCCCAATACTCATAGTCGTTGGTCTTTCTGGTGTAGGTGTGGCTGTTGGCAGCCTCCTCGACATCGAGATAGTACCAGGACGTGACGCTGACATCGTTGAAGGTGTTCAGGCCGCTGAGCAGATCCGAGGTGGTCTGCGGCGCGCGGTTCAGAACGCGGTTGAGGATGGCGACTGTCTCGGCGCGGGTGATGTACTTGTCGGGTTCATAGGTCGAGCCGTAGCCGTTGATCCAGCCAAGCTCATAGGCTCTGGCGATATAGCTCGCTGCCCAGTGACCCTTGACGTCGGAGAAGTTCGTGTAGGCGCTTCCGTAAGAATTGCCATCGCAGCGGGCGATCATCGCGGCAATCTCCGCGCGGGTGATCGGATCGCTCGGACGGAAATAGCCGTCAGAGCCACCGTTGACGATGCCGAGCTTCGCCATGGTGGACACAGCCGTGTTGTACCATGCCTTGGCCGGAACATCCTTGAAGGTGTTATAGGTGGTGGAGTAGGTCTTGCGGGTCGAATCCGTCAGGAGGCGGTAGAAGATGGAAGCCGCCTCGGCGCGGGTGATGGTCGCGTTGGGCTTGAACGAGCCGTTGGGATAACCCTTGATATAGGCGTAGTGATCTTCGCCGTTGAGCATGTACGGAACGGTGCTCGTGGCCTTCGTCCACATGGCAGTGAAGGTGTAGGTATTGCCGGACTTCGTCAGATCCCAGCCATAGAAGGTGTAGCCGGTGCGGGCTGCATCCGAGAGTGTGTAATCCTTATTGATCTTGAACGACTGCTTGCTTGTGAATGGCATATTGTTCAGACGGGCAGAACCGCCGTTCGGGTCGATCACGATGGGCGTATCAACGTAGAAGCGGGCGTACTCACTCTTGGCTTTGTCATAGTCATAATAGAAAACATCATACGTTTCGGACGCGCCCTTCTTTGTCCACATAGCGGTAAACGTATAGGTGTCGCCGGACTTTGTCAGATCCCAGCCGTAGAACTTATAGCCGGTGCGGGCCGCGTCGGAGAGCGTGTAATCCCGGTTGATCCGGAACGACTGCTTCGTTGTAAAAGACATGGTATCCAGCCGGGCCGTGCCGCCGTTCGGATCGATGACGATGGGCGTATTCGCGTAGAAGCGGGCATATTCGCTCTTGGCATCATCAAAGTCATAGTAGAAGATGTCATACGTGTCCGCCTGACCGTTCTTCGTCCACATGGCGGTAAAGACAGGCTGGCCGTTGCGGTCATAGGTTTTATCCCAACCGTAGAACTTGTAGCCGGTGCGGGTCGCGTCATAGAGCGTCGCGTTCTTTGTCACGCTCAGCACAGTCTGTCTGTCCACATAGGTAGCGTCCAGATAGGCCGTACCGCCGTTCGGGTTGACGGTAATGGAACCGCCATAGGCAAACGTTTCTTCCATGACGCGCGCATAGTCAAAGTCATAATATGTGACCTTGACGTTAGAAACCGTCCATCTGGCTGTGAAGCGGGTTCTTGCCGCGTCATAATCCCAGCCCAGAGACTTCTGCGCTCCCTTGTAGGCAAACGTCAGCGTGCAGGAGCGCGTGACTGTGTAGCTGCCGGAAGCGGTGATCTTGACATTGTCGAGATAGGCCTCGGTGCCGCCGTTCAGGTCAATGTAGACAAAATCGCCTACGTTGACCGTGACCTTCCACTCCTGCTGGTCGCGCGCATCGTTGTAGGTGATCTCACAGGTCGACACGGTATCGCGGTAGACCGGATACAGAATCGTGTTCTGGGAGAGGACAATGTTCTCGTTGGGCGCATAGAAGTTGCTGCCGTTCGTCGTCCAGCCCGCAAATACCTTGCCTGTGGGAACAGTCCATGTCTGTGGGAAGTTCTTGACCGTGTACATGGCGCCGACATTCGCGTCAACGACGTCGGGATCCGTCAGAGAAACCTCCGTCAGCTGCCGGTAGGTCACAGTGTACGGGCCGGCGGGCGGCGTCACATTGTCCTTCTGCCAAACAGCGTACAGAACAGCGTAGGTGCGTCCGGCAAACAGTTCGGATACGGAAACAGTCTGGCCGTCGTTATAGATCTTCTGGCCGTTGGGGTCGGTGGCCCAGCCGAGGAAGGTGTAGCCATCTCTGGTAAAGTCATTGGCGCGGAGCGTGACTTTGCCAAATGCAACGTCACTCTCTGTGAGCTGCTGCAGTCTTTCACTGGAACTTCCGTAGCTTCCATCGTTCGCTTTGAATGTGATGTAATTCCGGTCACCTTCTGGACCGGCGGCCATCGCCGCCGGAATCAGGCCAACTACCATGACAAGGCACAGCAGAAGCGCCACAAAACGTTTTTTCATAAGCAATTCCTCCTTAATTTCATCCCCGGCAGGCACTTACTTGCCGGGAGCGCATGGTACGCGTGTGGAACCCCACACGCGCACCGGTTCGCAGGGGCTGCGCGGAGCGCTGTTCCTGCCCATCTTCTAGGGACATCGTAGCATAATGATTTTCAGAACGCAATAGGTGGTTTTCGGGAAATGTCCGCTTTTTCCGTGAAAAATCGAATATTTAAGAATTCTTAATGATTTTATGTCAACTTATTATCCGGATTATGAACAGACGATCTCGAATTGATTTCAAAGAAATTTCAGAACGGTTACAGACACTGAAAGCCCTGCTGTTCCACGCTTCAAATCCGAGGAGGATTTCTCCATTGAGATCAAGAATGATCCGAACAACAAGCTCGACAGCAAATACTGCTCGCTTGTTACCAGCAAGATCATGGTCGACGGCAAGGAAGTCGATCACTTCGAGCTTTCTATCGATATCAAGCAGGCTATCGCCGACGGCGTGATCGAGGCAGGCAATGACCTGTGCGTCAACTATACCGCTGTTCTGAATGACAAGGCCGACTTCTATATCATCGGCGAAGGTAAGAACACCAACACGGCCTATCTTGAGTACAGCAACAACCCCAACGGCGAGGGCACCGGCAAAACGCCTGAGAGCTCTGTCCACGCATGGACGTTTGCCATGATCGTTTCCAAAATCGACGGCACGACCAAGGCTCTGCTGACCGGCGCAAAGTTCGTCCTTTCCCGCAGGGCGGATCTTAAGGTCAGCGATATGCAGTGCGACGAAAACGGCAATCCGACCGTTAAGACTGATCTGCTCCCGATGTACACCGGCGACAGTGCGCGAGCACCTTATGAGCTTGCCACGGCTGAAAAAGTTGCAGCGGACACCAACATTACAACCCGCAAAGCCCGGACGAAGACAGCACAACGCGCACCGTGATCAAGCGCTGGGACGACGCGGGCTATGAGCAGAAACGCCCCGATACGATCACGGTCACGCTCCTGAAGGACGGCACGGTCTACGACACAAGGACTATCAGCCGCACGGACAGCTGGCAGTACACATGGAGCGGCCTTCCCCGGTATAACCCGGACGGCACGGAGATCGTCTGGGCAATACAGGAAAACGCCGTTCCCGGCTACATTTCAAGCATCCGGGAAACCGGCGATACGTTCATTCTGACCAATACGCCGGAGGGGCAGAAGCTTCCGCAGACGGGGCTTCTCTGGTGGCCGGTCCCGGTGCTCGCTGCGGCGGGGCTGCTGCTTCTGATTTTGGGCACGCTCTTGAAAAGGAAAAATGATCATGATTAAACGCGGAACGCTTTGCACGATTCTGGGGCTGCTGCTCCTTCTCGCCGCGCTGCTGCTCACGGCCTATAACCTCCGCCGCGATGCAGCCGCAGGCGACGCTGCCGAGCTTGTCCTTGAACGCCTGACACCCGACCTGCCCCGGCAGGAAAGTCTTTCCCAGCCTCCCACTGGAGAGGGGAAAGAGGAGGCATTTGTCCCGGATTATGTGCTGAATCCGGAGCTGCCCATGCCGGAACGCGAGATCGACGGCCAGAGCTACATCGGCGTTCTGGATATCCCCGCGCTCGGCCTGTCGCTCCCCATCATCAGCACATGGAGCTATCCCGGCCTGCAGATCGCGCCCTGCCGCTACTCCGGCTCCGCGTATCTTGAAAATCTCGTCATTGCGGGGCACAATTACCGCAGCCATTTTGCGTCCCTCCCGCAGCTCCAGCCGGGCGATGCGGTCACGTTTACAGACATGGACGGGACTGTGTTCCGCTACAAGGTCGATTCCCTTGAAACGATTTCTCCCTACGCCATATCCGATATGACCAGCGGCGGCTGGCCGCTGACACTCTTCACCTGTACCGTCGGCGGCCAGTCAAGGCTTGCCATCCGCTGCAGCGTCGGCTGACGTACTACAAAAATCAAAAAAGTCGTGAAACTCCGAATGTCCCATCGGAATTTCACGGCTTTTTGTTTTGCGTATTGCTTATTTCTTCGTGAGTGTCAGGTGATAATCGGCGCCGTCTTCACGGGCAGCCGCCTGATAGCCGCTGTGCGCGGCAAAGCGCTTGATGTTTTCAACGGCAGTTTCGTTGTCGACGAGAACTTCCAATGCAGCGGGATTGTCCTTCTTGATCGCGTTCTGCACCATCACGACGGGCATGGGGCAGAGATAGCCTCTTGCATCAACCATTTTTCTGCGCCTCCTGCTTCTTCATGCTGTTTACGATGGAGATCACCAGCACGATCACGATACCGAGCACCACTGCGACGCGGCCATTGGTGGAAACGCCGCCCGCAGAGCTTTCAGAGGCCGCGTTTCCGGCAAGGCCGAAGTTATGTGCGAACGCAGCGCCGACGATCATGCCGAACACCGTAACGGCAGAATCCGCATTGCCGCTGCCGGCAAGAATGAGCTGACGCAGCGGGCAGCCGCCCAGCAGAACAGAGCCCCAACCGGCCAGCAGCATACCGAGGAAGTTCCAGACGTGGCTGGAGTGGGCGACGGGTTGCGAGGTAAAGCCGAGCTTGAAGTTATGCGTGATGAGATTGCCAATCAGAACAGTAACAAAGATGGCGATGAAGCCCCACAGCAGGTGCAGATCCTTGAACATCATCGTGTCGCGCAGACCGCCGACCATGCAGATACGGGATTTCTGTGCCAGCGCGCCAACAACCAGCGCGATCAGCAGCGCGATCAGGAACGGGGCGTGCTTGGAGCCGGGGCCCTCCTCAGAGAGCTTGAACAGCGTGGGAACAGCCAGGAACAGGATCAGCAGGCCGACCATGACAGCGGGCAGCACCGTGCCGTCGAGCGTCTTGGTGGCGTAGTTCCGCTGAAGCGTGAAGCCCTTGCGGATGAAGATCGTGCCGAGGAAGATACCGGCGGCGAAGCCGGCCAGACCGACGACGGCGTTCAGATCGCCGCCAGCCAGACGCAGCACCATGCGCAGCGGGCAGCCGAGGAAGGCCAGCGCGCCGATCATGACGAATGCGCCGAGCACAAAGCGGAGCGCGGAAGACGAACCGGCTCTGGCTTTCCATTCCTTAGAGGCCAGCGCCATCAGGAAGCTGCCGAGCACAAGGCCGATGATCTCCGGGCGGACATACTGGACCTTGGCAGCAGAATGCAGACCCACAGCGCCTGCGATGTCGCGCTCAAAGCACGCGATGCAGAAGCCCATGTTGGCCGGGTTGCCGAGCGCCGTCAGCACGAGTGCTGCGATGCCGATGACAACACCGGTCAGAATGACGAACAGGTTTTCTTTTTTCATGTTCTCTTTCCTCCGATATAGTCGAACTAAGTTCGCCGAAGTTCGATATTCTGGAACGAGAATATCGAAAACGACGTGAATGCGGGCTTTTTCGCCCGCATTCGTTACTCTTGAATCAGAATAACACGCTTTTTCACGATTGTCAATCATTTTTCTGTTCGACATTTTCGAAAAATATTCAGAATCGAAGAAACGTTCAGAGCAGCAGCGCCGAACCCTGTTCCAGATCGTCGGACAGGAACCGGCGGTTGAGCGCATTCAGGACCCGCTTTTTATCCGCGCTCCACATGGGAGCGATCAGGCTGCGCTTCGCGCCGTCTCCGGTCATACGGTGAATGACCAGCTCGCGCGGCAGCACGCGCAGGCAGTCTTCCAGTACGGACAGATACGCATCCAGCGTCATGGTTTCGAAGTTTCCGGCGGCGTAGTCCTCAGCAAGGTCTGTCCCGGACAAAACGTGCAGCAGATGGAGCTTGATGCCGTCCGCGCCGCTCTGACCGATGTAGCGTGCGGTCTGCACCATCATCTCCGGTGTTTCGCCGGGAAGTCCAAGGATCATATGCGCGACCACATGGATATCCAGTGCCTTGAGCTGCCGGACGGCATTGTCAAACACGGAAAGGGGATAGCCGCGCCGGATATACCGCGCAGTGGATGCGTGGATCGTCTGTAAGCCAAGCTCGACCCAGACAGGCTTCCTTTCCCGCAGCTCCGCGAGCAGCGCGAGGATCTCCGGCGGCAGGCAGTCCGGTCTGGTCGCGATAGACAGCGCGCAGATCTCATCCCGGTCGATTGCGGCCAGAAACAGCGGCCTTAATTGATCGGCGGGCGCATAGGTATTGCTGTAATCCTGAAAATAGGCGATATATCGGGCATCCGGCCCGGCCTTTGCCGCGACAAGGCGTTTGGCCTGGGCAAGCTGTTCAGAAACCGGGAGCGCGGCGGAGGCGGCGAATTCACCGCTTCCGCTGCAAAAGATGCAGCCGCGTGCGTCGAGCGTCCCGTCGCGGTTCGGACAGGTGCATCCGGCGGAAAGCGCCAGCTTATAGACCTTGCAGCCGAATGTCTCGCGCAGATACGCGTTCAGGGAGCGGTAATACATATGTCCTCCAAATGATTTGCGCGCCGCAGTCTCTGCGGCGCGCAAGCTGGTTCCTTACGATTCGGGAGCATCCAATGCTTCATCCTGCATGACCGCCTCAAATTGAGCGCGGTTCATATTTTCGTTTTCCATCAGGAAGCCCGCGATCTTATCCAGCCGTTCCGAATGCGCGGTCAGGATCTCCTCGCAGCGCTTGTATGCCTCGCGCATGATCGACTGCACCTGCACGTCGATCTCGCCTGCCGTTGCTTCGGAATAGGGCTTCGTTTTTTCGTAATCCCGGCCAATGAAGACCTCCTGACTCGACGAATAGGAGACAGGGCCAATCGCGTCCGACATTCCGTAGGTCGCGACCATATCCCGCGCAAGCTTTGTTGCGCGCTGGAGATCGTTCGAAGCGCCGGTAGAGATATCGCACAGCTTCAACGCTTCCGCAACACGTCCGCCAAGGAAGGAGACGACCGTCTCGAACATTTCATTGCGCGAAGCGTAGGATTTGTCATCCTGCGGCAGGCTGATGGTCATACCGCCCGCCTGTGCGCGGGGGATGATGGTGATCAGGTGCACGGGATCCTGCGAGTCCAGACAATACATACACACGGCGTGTCCGGCCTCATGGACGGCAGTGAGCATTTTTTCGGAGTGGCTGACGACGCGGCTCTTTTTCTCCGGACCTGCAATAACCTTGATCATGGCAGCTTCCAGATCCTGCTGCGTGATGGCGGCTTTGCCGTTCCGCGCAGCAAGCAGTGCACCCTCGTTCAGCAGATTCGCAAGATCGGCGCCGGTAAAGCCGGCGGTCGCCTTTGCGATGGCGGGCAGATCGACATTGTCTGCCAGCGGCTTTTTGCGTGCGTGGACCTGCAATATCTCCGCTCTTCCGCGCCAGTCCGGCGCGCCGACATAGATCTGCCGGTCGAACCGTCCGGGACGAAGCAGGGCGGGGTCGAGAATATCCTTGCGGTTGGTCGCCGCGATGACGATCACACCCTCGTTTGCAGAGAAGCCGTCCATTTCCACGAGCAGCTGGTTGAGCGTCTGCTCGCGCTCGTCGTGACCGCCGCCAAGACCTGCGCCGCGCTGACGGCCCACCGCGTCGATCTCGTCAATGAATACAATAGCGGGCGCAACACGCTTGGCCTGATCGAACAGGTCGCGCACACGGCTTGCACCGACGCCGACATAAAGCTCGACAAAATCGGAGCCGGAAATGGACAAAAACGCGACGTTTGCCTCACCGGCGACAGCTCTTGCCAGCA
>ENA-OZZQ01000525-OZZQ01000525.1-human-gut-metagenome-genome-assembly--contig:-NODE-525-length-11621-cov-4.035881_pt1 | contig 11621 bp, 4 predicted proteins | sample MGYA00243647_ERZ654151 | MGnify/ENA primary metagenome ERZ654151 (study PRJEB26926, sample SAMN06165154) | human gut metagenome | biome: ENVO:00009003; feature: ENVO:2100002; material: ENVO:00002003... | reverse complement strand
GAGATCATGCCTAGTCTCGTGGGCTCGGAGATGTGTATAAGAGACAGATATTTGAGTCACCTGATGAGCAAGACGTTAATAATAGGGTCATAATAATCAGCATTAACAAACATACTTTCCTCATAGCAATTACCTCATAACATCAAAAGTAAAACCTGGCTATACCAAATCCTTGCATCAAGGCAAATGTCCATCCCGCAGGTCTCGAAGCCCGGAAAGCATTATACAAACCAGGATCGTTAAGCCGTATAGTGAATATAGCCGTTAAACTGCTCGCATTCATATTCTGGTAATTGGGGTTAAACCCGGTAATCCACCAGGTATAATCGCTGAACGAAATAATAGTTGAACCGTTATATTTCACTTCTACGTACATAGACATTGCAAGGCTCTTGTCCACATGCCAATGCGGTTCACCACCAGTATAAATTCCTAACTCGGCCCCGGCACCTAAATTAATGTAGTCGCCCTTCCACGCCCATATAACATATTCTTGTCCATTGTATGTAAAGGAGAATTTCGCAGGTTTGCAACTGGTACCCAAATCGAAAAAGAAATCATACATATCATTATACCCAAAGTACTGTTGCCAACAGTCAAAACTCGCGTGGTAAATCCCTTTATCATCCCTATACATATCCAAGAAAAATGCTCCTACAGCAGCAGTATCAATACCTGCTCCGATACCAGCATTATTAATTGCGTGGGTAATTCCTCTGATGGCCTCCTTCCAAAACATTCCGCCGACATCATAGCGATTGACCGGCTCATTACCACAATATGCGAACATATTGTCACCGGTAAATCCCTGCCCCGTGGAAGCATAGCTGTCCGCATTGATAAACCTTCCCCAGACCGGGTTATAGTACCGGCTGCTGAGGTAGTAGAACCCCGTTTCGGTGTCGTAGACATACCCGCGATAGCGCAGGGGATTCGCAGCGCCGAGGGTGGCGGCCATGGTGTCGTCGGTGGACATGGGCGCGCCCCAGGGGTCATAGGTGTAGGACACCACCTGGGTGCCGCTGGCGTTCACAAGACCGGTAACATCGCCTTGGGCGTTTTTCAGGTAGAAATACCTGTTGCCGTTGTACGTCACAGACGCGGGACCCAAGCTGTCGTAGGTAAAGTGCAGCTTGTTGCTGCCCCAGGTCATCTCCGTCAGCTGGTCGCCCAGGTAGGCATAATTGTACGTTGTGCCGTTGACTGTCTTGGAAATGCGCTTGCCGTCGGCATTGTAGCCGTAGGTGATGCTGCTGCCGCTCTTGCTCATGGACGCCAGCTGGCGGCCATGCTGCCAGGCATAGGTCCATGTGCCGTCGGACAGGGGGTTGCCTATGGCGTCGTAGGTGATGGACTTCCCATTGAACGCCGTCAGCAGGTCCGGCCAATTGGCGTCGCCGTAAGTATAGGTTGCGAGAATGGAATTTGGATTTTTGTTATTGTGATAATCTGTCAGGCCGCGCTGAGTTATGTTGCCGCCATCGTCATAGGTGTACGTCCAGACATAGCCACCGGGATAGTCCTCCGCACTGATCAGACGGCCATATTTGTCATATCGGTACTCAAATTCTTGTCCGCCGCCGGTAATGGAGGTAATATTCCCCTTGTTGTCATAGGTGTACGTGTACGCAGCCTTGCCGTTGTTCCAGGTTTTCACCTGGGTGGAGGTGGCTGACGAGCTTGGATTCACATAAGTGACCGTGGTGCTGACCACGGGGCTGCTACCATTTTTAACAGTCAGTCCGGACATGCGGCTGAAGCTGTCATATGTGTAGTTGGCGGAGATGGTACCCTCCGTCGCCTTGGTCAGCCGGTTGTCCTTGTCATAGGCATAGGTGCTGCTCGCTGTCCGGACGTGACCGTCTTTTGACGGCCACGTCCGTCAGCCGGGACACTTATTCCTCCTCGTCGGGTTCCTGGTCCTCCAGGTCGGGAGGTATTTCCCCGCGCCGCAGGCTTTCAAATTGCATGCGTTCCTCGCCCGGCAGTAGAGGAAAGAACAAAATATGGGGCCAGCGGTAGATAGTACGCTCCAAATCAATTTTCCCCCCCCTCCATCGTCCGGATTGGCACGGTGCTGCAAACCATTAAAAACGGTTGGCCTCCCCACGAAGGATTGCCTATGTCTATGGGGCACGCGTTAATACTCTGGAACCGCTGCCATGGATATAGACGGCGGATGATACCCAAAAAAATGACCGTAATTCCCTTAGTAGTCACAATATATGTTCGGCTGGTAGCAACTATCTCACTAAGGAATACGACATTGAGTATTAAGCCTATAGCAACAATCGTGACCGTGTCAATTGCTATGCGAAAAGGCGGCTGAAAAACCCAGTAAAAAGTCTCAACAAAGTAATGATAATCAAAGTATATGAGCACCATCGCCATTCCTACCGCGGCGGCATGAACCTTGCGGGGCTCAATACGTAAAGTATTTGCTTCTGGGTTTTTCATACAGTCATCCTTTCATATTGGTAATCAAATTCCTGTCCGCCGCCGGTAAAGGATGCAATATTTCCCTTGTTGTCATAGGTGTACGTGTACGCAGCCTTGCCGTTGTTCCAGGTTTTCACCTGGGTGGAGGTGGCTGACGAGCTTGGATTCACATAAGTGACCGTGGTGCTGACCACGGGGCTGCTGCCATTTTTAACAGTCAGTCCGGACATACGGCTGAAGCTGTCGTAGGCGTAGTTAGCGGAGATGGCACCCTCCGTCGCCTTGGTCAGCCGGTTGTCCTTGTCATAGGCATAGGTGCTGGTGTAGGTGGTGCCGTTGAGGGTCTGGGTCTGGGAGGACAGGTTGTTCTCGTCGTCGTAGCCCCACTGGACAATGTTGCTGTAGCCGTCGCCGGACTCCTCATACCGCATGAGCCGGTCCAGAAAATCGTAGCTGTAGCGGTTGACCCGGCCAGAAATGCCGTCGGTCAGCTGGCCCAGGTTGCTGTTGGCGTCGTAGGCGTAGGACACGGTGCTGCCGGTGTCGCCGTAGGTCACTGCGGTGGTGCGGCCAAAGCTGTCGTAGCTGTAGGACACGGCGTCGCCGTTGCCGTAGACGGACCGGCTCAGCCGCCGGTTCTGATCGTTGGTATAGCTGTGGGAGATCAGGGTGCGGCTTCCGGCCTTCACCGCCGTGGTCAGGTCGAACACCCCGTAGGTGAAGCTGTAGTCCGTTCCGGAGGCGGTGGAAATGGCGGAAAGCAGATCCTTGCTGTAGGTATAGTCCACCGCGGCAGTGCTCTGCTGGACCTTGGTGGTGCGGTACAGCTGGTCGTGGGTGTAGTTGGTGCGGGTGCTGGCCGTCTCGCCGGGAGCCTGGGTCCAGTTCAGAACGCCGGTCTGGGTGTCGTAGCCATAGGTGGTGGTCTGGCCCAGTGCGTCCGTAACACTGGAGACCTGGTCCCCGTTAGCCGTGTACACCGCGCTGGCGGAAATGGTCTGGCTGCCGCTGCCCAGCTTTACGGTCTTGATGTTGCCATAGGTATCATAGGTGAACCGGGAGGTAACGCCCTCTGGGCTTACCGCTTTGGTCACGTTGTGGTAACTATCATAAGTATACGACTGACTGGCCCCACTTGGCAAGGTCATTTTTACCAAATTGTTGTTGGAATCGTAATCATATTTGGTTTTGTTCTTTTGCAGGTCTACCACGCTGATGAGATTGCCGTTGGAGTCGTAGTCATAGCTATGTCCAAACTCCTCTTTGAACAGCTGCACATTGTCGAAATAGACGGTGTTCAGTGTTTGGACATAGGCCGTGTAGATGCCCATTTGGGAGTAGGGCTTGGCTGCCTTGACCACGCCGGAAACAAACTGCCAACTGCTCTGGCTGTCTGTATCCGGATTGAACTTGATAAAGTTGTCGCTTGTGGTGCCATCTGTGTAATAGAATCGCACCATCAGGGCATACATCCGGCGATTGCTGTCGTCCGTATATACGCAGTCGCCCTTGGCCCAGCCGGCCACCGTATATACATCGCCTGCGGCCCCGCCAAGGCCGCTCAGAATTTGATTGCCATACTTGTGCTTGTTGGGGTCACCGGTAAAGCGCATAACCCGCTTGTCCGAGTTCTCCGTGGGAGAGCTGGTATAGGTGATGATCTGGTCCGTACTGGCGCAGCTGGAGTTGGGAGTCCAGGCGGAATTAAAGGAAAAGTCGCTGTTTTCCACCAGGTTATACCGGCTGGGCGAGGCGGTCTGTTCCAGCTGCAAGGCGTCAAAATAGGCGGCCGTACCGGAGGTGTTCTGCAGGAAGGGGAGAACCGAGGCATAGGCGCTTCCGGATGGCAGCGTATACGTCACCTGCAGCCGGGTCCAGGTGTTATTGGCCGGTGCGGCGGTGCTGACGACCAGGGGCTCCGTGCTGCCGGGCTTCAGCAATCCAATGCGGGCTCCGCTGGCTCCGGCTCTGACATAAGCGGAGAATGTATATGTCTTCCCGGGCTCAAGGGCCCGCACAGCGCTGCTGACCGGCTTGAGGGTGTTGTTCTGAATGGACAGGGAGGTGCGGCCATAATAGGCCTGAGCCTGGCTGTAGCTCCAGCTGCCGGTACCGGTGCCGGATACCGTCCATCCGGTCTTGCTCTCGAGGCTGCCGCTTTCCAGCAGATTGATGACGGTATTCTGCAGCTTGGACGACAGCGTCAGCTGACTGGCCTTGGCCAGGTCCGTGCTGTTGGCATATTGGGAGAACTGCGCACGGCCCAGTCCATCCTGCACCGACAGGGTACTGCCGTAGCGGTTGAACTGCATGATCTCCTTGTTGCCGTTGTGATCGGTAAATGTGGTCTGGTTATGTGCATATTCCAGAGACAGTGTTCCGCCTGCGGTGCTGCCATCGTATTCCTTGATGGTCGCGATTCGGTTAGGCTGTCCGTTCGTGGTCGTGTTATAGGTATACGCCAGCTTATAGCCGTCAGCATCCTGCGCACCGGTCAGCAGATGTTCTGCACCATAGGAAAATGTCGCATTTTTCCCGTCTGGATATCCGATGGTCCTCAGATTATCGCCGCTGACCTGGTAGGTCATAGCGGACAACTCTGTTGTGCCGGTACCTGTAAAGCTGATCTTGGTCAGGTTGCCGCTGCTGTCATAGCTGAATCGGTATTTGCGGCCAACGCCATCCGAGATGACCGAGATGTGATCCTGCGATGCGTAGTAAATGGAGACACTGCTGGCTGTGGCCTGGTTATTGGAGAGTCCAGCGAGCCGTCCACTGGCATCGAAATAGCGTTTGCTGCCGCTCTTTTCTGTGATACAGAATTTTTTCGTTCCGCTACCGGTATCCGTCAGTTGACGTGTAGGCTCCAGTTCATCCACATACAGCCCGGCAGACTTTTTCATAAAATAGTGGCGGGTGCCGTCCTCATCCTCCCACCGGTAGTAGGTAGTGCCGCCTAAAGTGATCTGCTCAACGCGCTGGTTGTAATTGGTACGCCAGCCGTAGCCAAGACCGTAGGCCTTGTTTCTCTTGTCGTTTGCGTTATAGACAGCGTTGATGCTGACGGGCATCCGGTTGCCGGAAAAGCCCAGCCCTGTGTGGACCCATACCAGGTTTCCGGTGTAGTCATTGACATAGCCGGTACCGGCCCGTCCGGCACTGGAAGAGGTATAGTCCCAGGTGCTTTCCAGTCCGCAGTTGTTGATGTAGGAGATGACCAGCATGGGGCATTGCTGCGTGTTGCTGTAGTCAGAGGAATAGAAGGACGCAGTTTTTGTTGTCGTCCCACCCTCTACGGCTTCCGACATGCGAAGCATGACACCAGTATTTCCGGAGGGCTCATACCATTTTTGGGCAATGTTCGTAATATCCCAGCTATGCCAGGTTTGTCCGGCAACGAATTGATAATCTTCTGAGGTGTGGACATAGTCCGCCCGGTTAGCCTAGGTAATTGTCTCAGAGTCCCACATGCTTTTGACCTGATGCGCCGTCATATAATTGCCCGAGATACTACCGGAGCCGCTATATTTGTAAAGTAAGACCTTTGCGCCTACGACCACATCTGCTGAGGTCAAAGAGGGGATATTCTTAAAACGAATATAAATCCGCTCCCGCCCGCGGTTGGTGGAATATCCTGCATCCAGAGAAATGGCATCATAGGCTGGCGGATTGCGCTGGGTCACGGTCTTATCCCGGATGGTGAACGTGTTGGATACCGGCTGGACTACGGGGTCCAGTATCACGGGATACGCGGCATCCGCCATCCAATCCTGGGGCAGATAGTACCGCAGCTCATAGCCCTTGTCGTTTTCCTCCAAGGTCACTTTGATATCATTGGAGTATGCGTTTTCTGCATCCAGCAGATACGGAGCCGGCATATAGAATACCGGTTCATCTTGGAGACCGGAGTCTTTGGCATAGGCCAGAATACGGTTGTCCTCTTGAAGCTCCAGCCGCAGGCTGTCCGTTTCCAGGCGATAGCGGTAGCCCAGCATTTCCTTCGGGCAGCTACGCAGAATCAGGGACTCCTTCAACCGATTGGAGTCCAAGTCATAGGTCACATCTGTGTCGTGATAAACATTCTGATACAGGGCCTCACTGCGCTGATTCTTCAGCGCAGCCTCTGGCTGAAGCTGGTCATCGTCTGCCAAAGTGGAAGTGGTACTGCTGATTGCCGCAGTACTTTCGCCTGTGGGAACGCAGATCATATCCTCACCGGGCAGTTCCTCCCCCATGGAGGCGCTGCCGCTTTCCGAGATAGCGCCCCCGTCTTCAAACAACTGACCTGTCAGATAAAAGGATAGACTATATCCATTCCGGCTGACAGTGATCCCTCCGGCGGTGTTCAGTTCGGCGGGTACCGAGACATCCCACATACCGGCGACATTCTGATAAACCATCTCGCCGTCCCGTGTAGTCGCAGGCAGAAGGCGATTATCGATATCCTCCCACTGGCCATCTTTTTGATAATGAACGGCTGCAGGATAGATAACTACCTGCCGCACACCGTTGGCCAGCAGAAATTCTTTCTGGTTTTCGCCCCGTCGCTCCAGGACTTCTCCTATTACATCGGGAGGTGTCTCTGCGATGTTTTCCGTTGTCAGCGGCCACAGGTCCCCCAACTCTTCAGCCATGACCTGCACGGGGAGCAGGTATACGGTCAGAAGGAGCGCCAGGAAACAGGACAGTATGCGTTTCCACAGTTTCATTCGTTTTTCTCTCTTTCTCTTTGTATTCAGGCGCTGGTTTGTGCGTCTATTTATAGAACTGTCTCACTTCCTATTTTGCAACAAAATTCGACACATTTTGCAAAATTTGGAACAATTACCAATATGCCGCATTGAAATTGAACCTTTTGACTAAGGAAATTGTCCGTTTGAAATAACTGATGTGCCGCAGACCAATGCCAGGTGTCAACCTGCCTTCGCCGTTTTTACCGATTCTTATGTTTTGAATGGGAACTGCCGGGTTAACGTTGCAATTTGCGCCGGAATGATGTAAACTCTGCTTATATTATCAAAGCGTCAAGGGAGGACAGACTGCGTGAACTTGGATCTATTTCCCCACAACAAGGCTGCATACCACGCGGCAAGCCGAATGCTGGAGAATGAGGGAAAGGCTGCGATCGTGCATCCCACCGGCACCGGAAAATCCTTTATCGCCTTTCAGCTCTGCGCGGACCATCCGGACAAAACGGTTTGCTGGCTGTCTCCCAGCGCTTATATTTTCAGGACACAGATGGAGAATCTGACTGCTGTCACCGGAGGAGAGCAGCCGGAGAATATTCACTTCTTCACCTATGCAAAGCTCCTGTCCATGGAGCTGGAGGAAATGTCTGAAATTCGTCCGGACTACGTGATCCTGGACGAGTTTCATCGCTGCGGAGCGGAAATGTGGGGACAGGGCGTGGACCGGCTCCTGCATATGTATCCGGATGCGAAGCTGCTGGGCCTGTCTGCCACCAGCGTGCGGTACCTGGACGGCCAGCGAAATATGGCAGATGAGCTGTTTGACGGGAACGTGGCCAACGAGATGACCTTGGGCGAGGCGATCGTCCGCGGCATATTGCCTGCGCCCAAGTATGTGGTGGGAATCTACAGCTATCAGAAGGAGCTTGAAAAGTATCAGCGCCGCATTCAACGGGCCAAGTCAAGGCCTACGCGGGATGCGGCCCAGGTGTATCTGGACGCTCTGCGCCGGAAGCTGGAAATGGCGGATGGGCTGGACGTCATGTTCCAGAAGCATATGACGGACCGGTCCGGAAAATATCTGGTGTTCTGCGCCAATAAGGATCATATGGATGAGCTGCTCTGTCATGTGTCCCAGTGGTTCGGCGGAGTAGACCCGGAGCCCCATGTTTACCGGGCCTATTCGGAGGACCCGGAAACCAGCCAGGCCTTTGCTGCTTTCAAGGCGGACGGCAGTGCGCATTTGAAGCTGCTGTTTTGTATTGACATGCTGAACGAAGGCATCCACACGCCGGATGTTTCCGGGGTCATTCTGTTTCGTCCCACAGTTTCACCCACCGTCTACAAGCAGCAGATAGGCCGGGCCCTGTCCTGCGGCTCAGCCAGAACTCCGCTGATACTGGACGTTGTCAACAATGTGGAGAATCTATACAGTATCGGAACCATCCAGGAGGAGATGCAGGCGGCTATCACCTACTATCGGTATTTGGGCGGCGGCGACATTGTCCAGGAGCGATTTGAGATCATCGACGAGGTACGGGAGTGTCGGCAGTTATTTGCCAGGTTGGAGGATTCTCTGTCCGTTCCGTGGGAGCATATGTTTGTGTGTGCGGCGGCATTTTACCGGGAGCACGGACACCTGAATGTGCCGAAGCACTATAAGACGCCAGAGGGTTATTCTCTGGGAGCCTGGCTGCAAACCCAGCGCCGTGTGCACAGTGGGTCCGTTCCGGGTACGCTGACAGAGGAACAGGTCCGCCGGCTGGATGGCATCGGGATGGTATGGGACGTCCAGCAGCAGAGATGGGAAAAATATTTGGCTGCGCTGAAAGCATACAAGGATGCTTACGGTGATATGGATATCAAGAAAGACTATGTGGATCCGCAGGGAATCGCCCTGGGGAATTGGGTAGCCAACCTGCGGAATTACCGGGCGTCCGGCTTGCGCTCGTCGTATTTGACAGAAGAACGCATCCGGCAGCTGGATGAACTGGGCTTTATCTGGAGCAAGGTAGACAGCCAGTGGGAAATGAACTTTCAGGCTACACAGGATTATTATAGAAAGCATGGGGACTTGGAGGTCCCTGCGGCGTATATTTCGCCGGATGGTCTGAAGTTGGGCGTATGGATACAGTCTGTGCGCTATAACCGGAAAAAGCCGGGAAAGGGCAGGCCCTTGACGGAAAGACAAATCGCGGCGCTTGACGCCATCGGCATGAACTGGACCGGGAAGTTGGACAGGAGCTTCGCCAACGGGATGGTCCACGCACAAGAATACTTCCGTGCAAATGGAGATCTGAATGTCACAAGATCCTGCTGCTCACCGGATGGGTTCCGGTTGGGCGAATGGGTTGCAAACCAGCGCGAGCGATATCGACGGGGAAGTATGCCAGAGCAGCACAAGCAGAAAATGGAGTCAGTGGGAATGGTATGGGAACGACCAGATTCGTGGAATTCGAAATACGCTATGTGGAATCCTACTACAAAACGCACGGTAACATAACCATTTCAACAAATTATAAAGAAAATGGAGTATGGCTGGGACGGTGGCTTTCTGAGCAGCGGCAAATATATCAAAAGGAAAGCATCTTACGGAGGGCCAAATCAATCAGTTAGACTCTCTTGGGATGCTATGGATTCCCAACAATGATAACAAATGGCTTGAGATGTTCCAATCGTTGGTTGACTATGGGAACCAGAATCATAGTTTTGATGTTCCTGCTGATTATGAGCAGAATCCCGGGCTCAGACACTGGGTGCAGAAGCAACAAAGCTTATACCGCAAAAACAGTCTTGTTGCATGGAAGGCAGAAAAGCTTTTGCAGTTGGGGTTGCTTCCATAATCTTATTGTTCTGTTATGTGACTTTGCAAGTCCCCTGCTTTCAGAGATGGAAGCGGGGCTCCAACGAAATGTATTGCAAGCATAAAAAGTAACTGCCAAATTTAATTTTAAGGGTTACAATATTGCGTGTAAGTGAGGTAGTAAGTAGAGGGGCCCAAATTCCCTTCGCTTGCTGCCTCACTTTTGCTGCAAGCTGGTACCTTGACATGTTCATATCATTCATCAGATACATTCCATAGCCTCCGCGAGAAGCGGGAGCGATGCAGCTGATACGCCGTGACGTCCAAGGAAAACGGACCAGCGATTTTTGTCAGCTGCAAGTGCACAGCGGATCTGTGCATCGCCATGACCGGCTATGGGCACAATGATACGCCTGTCTGGCCATAATGTTGAGCGTTGAAGCGGGATTTGGAACGTGATCCGTCGTAACAAGTGGAGGCAGCTCGGAGAGATCCTCGGAGGGGTGTGATTCCCGTGGAGTTGGATTAAGCCGCCAACCGTCTGATGATTTCCTATAGGTCGGGGTGTCGGGGACAAAAGGACCGATTCGCAGAATAAAGACCGGCAGCATATGCTGTCGGTCTCTACATAATGCCTACTGAACAATGGTGCATTTTTTCTTCGGCAAGAAAATAGCCAGCAGATATGTAAGCAGGTGCAAAAGGGCGTACTGAATCTTGCGGAGATTCAGCACCAAAACCGACATGGCGATCACATGGGCAGCGGTTTCCCGCAGTTTTGCGGTGACCAGACCCATGCCGCATTTGCGCTTCGCCAGACTGAACCTTCGCTCCACTTCCACACGCTGGCACTCATCCCGGTAATCCTGCGCCTTGTCTCTGGTCTCACCCTTCCTTGGACGCCCCAGAGCCGGGCCGGAGAGGCGGATTCCGTGCTCCTTGCAATAGCTGAGATTCTCACGGTTTCGGTAGATCTTGTCTGCCAGAATACGGCTGGGATAATGCCCTTCACGCTCCCGGAACCGCTCTACCATCTCCTGTAAATTCCCGGCTTCATTGTAGGCATCAAAGGAGCAGAACTCCAATCGCGTCCACCCATCCACAACACTGATGTCCAGTTTTGCGCCAAACTCCACCAGCTTGTCTGCTTTTCCCCTCACAATAGGACGAACGAAGGGCTGGCTTATACTGACGATCCGGTCAGGCACACTATGGGTGTGGTTATCGTACATGTACTTTTGCTGCTCGTAGATGGTCCGGACGGTATCCAGACATTCTGCCTGCCGTACATTCAGGATTTTTCCAAGCGACAGCTTGCCATCAATGGCATCAAGGTCGCGCCGGAGGTAGGCCAGCTGTTTTCCAATGGCTTTGCGGGTCATCTTGGCAGTATGCTTGCGGCATCTGGTGTATTTCAGGTAATCCTTCCGGGCGCGCTGGCGGTAGGTGCGGGGCTTCTTTCCCTCTGCGGGATCATGGAGAAGAAGCTTCTCGGCGTTCTCTCTGGCCTCGTTGAGCAGGGAAACGTCCTGGGGATACCGGATATTGGACGGTGCGCAGGTGGCGTCTACGATCATAGTACCGCTGTTGCCGCCAGCTCCAGAACCCTCATCAGAGTTATCGTCATCCTTGTCCTCGACTTCTGTCTCTTATACACATCTCCGAGCCCACGAGACTAGGCATGATCTCGT
>ENA-OZZQ01000520-OZZQ01000520.1-human-gut-metagenome-genome-assembly--contig:-NODE-520-length-11730-cov-10.958030_pt1 | contig 11730 bp, 9 predicted proteins | sample MGYA00243647_ERZ654151 | MGnify/ENA primary metagenome ERZ654151 (study PRJEB26926, sample SAMN06165154) | human gut metagenome | biome: ENVO:00009003; feature: ENVO:2100002; material: ENVO:00002003... | reverse complement strand
GAGATCATGCCTAGTCTCGTGGGCTCGGAGATGTGTATAAGAGACAGTTATAAAAGAGATATAAGAAAAAATCACAAAAGTGCAATAGCAATTTGAAACAATTTTACTTTTTCGTGCAAGGCTATCGGCATATTTTCCGAATTTCACCGCAATTTTATCTGCATAAGAATCTGTTAAGTTTATTGCTTTTAATTGTATCATAAATAAAAACAAATGCAACTATACGAATTTATTGACAAATTTGTCTGCCGATTTTTGGAAGTATTGGCATTAAATTCCGGATTACGGATTTATTCTTTGTCTTTGCTTATCGTATGATGACCAAGAAAATGCCTGTTTTTCAAAATCAGTCATTCTGAAAGAAATACGGCACAGCGGTTTCTATACCTACTGTGCCGTATTCACTATATTTCCATGACAGAGCGGAAAATATTACTTATCTTTAATTTTGGCAGAATGTTTTTTACTCTTACCGAATGCCGTTACTCCTTTCATAACGCCGCCGCTGATAATCAGCAATGCAATCCACAAAATAAGGTTGCTGTTGTCGCCTGTCTGAGGAGACTTTGAATCATCAGGCAATTTAGCCGTTACGGTGTCAGCCTTTTTGATTTCTTCGGTTGGCGCATTTTCATGAGCAGAGATTGTCTTTTCGCAGTAGTCGCAGATATGGTTTTTATCCTTATCTACATGCTCAGAGATTGTCTTTTTGCAATAATCGCAGATATGGTCTTTATCTGCGTCATTATGCAGACATACATATCCGCATTCTCGGCACACACCGTCTTTCCACTCATGTGCTTCATTTGCCACAATCACAGCACCACAGCAGTTCCATTTTTGTTCGTGATTAAAAGCGGTTCTTGTCGTCCACTCCTGTACACCGCCCTCGTGGTTTGTTCCGTCAAATTCTCCGTAGGCTTTACCGCAGACATCACATACCGCCTTTTCGGTACAGGTGGCATTGCCGCCTGAGCAATTTTCGGTTTCAAATGCATCGCATCCGTCCACGGTACATTTTCGGGTATGCTTACCGTCATTGTCAGATACCCATTCACCAAAGGTATGACCGTTGTTGACTGTTACGGTCATCTCTGCATTATTGCCCGATTTGTCGGTGACAACTATCTTCTGCTCGCCGTTTGTCGGTGGGAGAACAAAACCTCCGTCTGCATCAAGCGTAACCACCGTACCGTTTACGGTAACGGTATCAACATACTTCTCATCAACAATAACGGTTTGTGCCTCACAATAGGTCTTGCCGTTCTCAATACCGCTGATTACAGGCTGAATATTATCAAGCGTTATACGGTCGGAGCGAAGGTATGTTATATTAATATTTTCATCAACAAGCATTACATAAATAATATATTCTCCGTTTGGATCTATGCAAAACGGTTCTTCATATGCACGGAATACAAGAGAGTTCAGTTCAGCCTCGGAAAGCTCCTTATCTGTTACCAAATAGGATACAAACACAACTCCGCTGTTATCTACGGCATTTATAGTTACCTCCTGTGTATCCTTAAAGAATATGCCAAAGGTAAGCTCGTTTAAGAATTCATTCCATTTATTTGTGCCTATGATAATTTCGCCCGTCGGCTTTTCGGTATCTTTCCACCGTGCCGTGATTGTAATGTTTTCGGCAGGCATGGTTTTGGGGATTTCCTTATCCCATCCCTTAAAGGTATAACCTTTTCTTGTCGGATTGTCTGGGGCGGTAATTTCCGTACCGTAATCCTGTGTAATTGGTGCAATCTCACTTCCGCCGTTGGTATCAAAGGTTATTGTATACTGATTGATTTCCCACTTCGCCCAATACTCTTTATTACCTGTTTCTGCACCGCCGATTGCCGTAACAGGAGAGCCGGTCAGATTTTCGTTGTCATACCAGCCCTTGAACGTGTGGCCTGTATAGGTCATATCGTCCGCCGCCGGGAGTGTTGCGCCCACGCCATAGGTGTATCCGGTGACATTGCCGCTGTTGATCGTGCCGCCGTTCGTATTCAAGGTTACGGCATAGGTCGGGGCTGTCCACTGCACCGTCAGTTCCGTCACATCAGCCGGAACACTGGCACCGGGCGCGTAGAGCTTGCCGTTGCTTCCGAGCCACATAAAGAAACTTCCTGCATCTCCGTCAGGTCGGGTCAGACCGTCAGACGCAGGTGCGGTAAACTCGCTGCCGGTTTTCACGATGATTTGAATATCCTCGGAGCTATTACCCAGCTTGCCACCGTTTAAGTCGAGGGTAACGACCTTCAGTCCGTCAGAGCCCAGTGTGTCAGAGTTCAGGACTTCAAGGACGGGGCGGAAACCGACGTCCGAGCCGGAGTACGTAGCAGTGTGGTCGTACCAGTAGCGGGCCGAATAGTACCCGCGAACCGCACGGTACGACGTGGAATAAGCATCCTGTCCCCACGAATACATTGCAATCCAGTTTTTGATGTAGCCGCTGTCCTTGTCCAGTATCCTGTCCCATTCGTTGCTTTGGGGCGTACCGCGTTCTGAATCACCCGAGCCTCTGTTATCACTTCCCACGGACGGCGCACGCAGTGTATAGTTCACACCTCCTGTGGCATAGTCCTTGCCGAAAATCAGACCTGCGGTATTCAGGTCATCCCAGCTTACCGTATGCGTTACGGCATAGTCCGCAATGAATAGGCTGTGGGGATATTTATTCTTCTGAGCATACTCCTCGGTGGTTGCCATTTCCGATGTGAGCTTATAAGCGTTGACCGTGCCTGCATAGGTAAAAGGCACATAATGCAGGGTGCTGTCCGGCAGATTGCTGTTTACCGTTCCGGGGATGTTCATCGCCGAAAGGTCAAAATAGTATCTGCCACCAGGGGCGAGGGTAAACTGCTCGTCAGGCTGACTTTCCACCGTCAGCGTGACATCCGCAAAAGCACTTGCAAGGTCGGTCTTGCAGTCACCGTTATACTGCTCGCTGAATACCTTCATGGTATAGTCGCCCGGTGCAATGTCAGACGGGATTTTGATTTCAACCGTTCCGCTTTTGGCAGTAGGTTGTGCTACTCTGCCGTAATACTGTGCGCCGTTGTTATCCGCCAGGATGACAGAGATATATTCATTTTTCCCTGTGGTCGCCCCTTTGTAATTCAGCGTAACGGTATCGTCGGGGGCGGCGCTGACAGTTTTTTCCGTTACAGCAAAATTGCGTCTACTATCTAAAAGCGTCAATTTCCACTCGTTTCCGCTGTATTTGGAAACTTCTGCCAATCCTCCGTCAGGCTTTCCGCCCACGGCGGCAGATGCAAAAAGGACAGAGTTCAGATTTAAGTTAAAAGCGGGACGAACAGTCCGATGATTATTGAAAATGAGGACAGAGAACCCAGAGTATTGGACAGAACCCTCACTACGCACGACGGCGAGACGATATTTATCGGAGCCGGGGGAGCGCAGCCACCAACCGCTATCCACCCAATTCGGATGTGCAGGATTCAAGGCACGCAGATCGTTGTTTACAGCAATAGCCTCTTTTGCGGAAAGTGGCCAGAATACAGCGTTATCCACCTGCCCTCCCGCTACACAGTCGGTATTCTCTCCGTCGTAACTTCCGCTTGTCAGCGTCCGTTTCTTTACGGCAGCATTTTCTTCTGTCGTCAGCTTTTCCGCAAGCGCATCTATTGTGGCTTTCAAATTACTCGGTGCGTATTCGTTGTTTAATATGGTATCGACAAATGGTATAACCCCCATAGCGCCTGCCGCAAGCAGGGTAATATCCCCCTTTGAGCTTGTAACACCGCTTCCGTCATAGCCGATAACTCGCCATGCAGCGGGATTATTTTCATGGTTTTGCCCGAAATACACAGTCGGTGCGGTCGCTGTGTTTACATTTTTACTTAACACACTTAGTGGATCTGCACCAAGCTGTATCGCAGCAGAGCCCTCTGTCCCAACCTCCTCGGCGAATACGCTTATCGGCGTAAGGCAGAGCATCATGCATAAAGTCAGCAGGATACTAAGTATTCGTTTTTTCATTTTTCGCCACCTCCGTTATATAAATTTAATCAAGAGCGGTTATTGTAATAGTACCTCTAAAGCCACCGAGATAAGTATTGTATGCCGAATTTTCAAACCACAACTGCAATGTAATGTCTTTATTTGACGCATCATACATTCTGTTGAAATTAAAGGAATGTTGATCATTGGTATACGGTATTTTTGCCCCGTCCCTTTTTATTCGTGTAAGCTCCCTGCACAGATCGTCATCATAACCGTCTGTCATCTGAATAGAGTAATTGCCGCTTTTGTTAGCTTCGTTTGAACCGACTTCGAGAGAACCGCTTAAGCAGACATTGTAAATATGTCCTTTTTTGAGTGTAATATTATTCATGTAGGATGAAATCAAGCCGCCCTTGTTTATTTTTTGGTAGACAGTAATATTGGCACGACTGTTATTCTTCAGTACTACTTTAATCGGAGAGGCCGCCTCTCCGTAAAAATATCCCGAACAGCTGCCGTTCTGACCTGCGTCACCCTTGTCGCCTTTATCTCCTTTGTCACCCTTTTCGCCTTTTTCACCGTCAACACCTGTGGCTTTCACTCCCGTATCGGTTGTTCCTATCCACCAGTTGCCGTTTTCGCCGATGAACGGGGTGTTGCCGTCTTTGCCGTCAGCGCCGTTTTGTCCGTTTGTTCCGTCCTTACCATCAGCACCGTCTTTGCCGTCAACACCATCTTTACCGTCAACACCGTCTTTGCCGTTTATACCGTCCTTGCCGTCTGCGCCGTCAAGCCCTTTCAAAATTGAAAGATCGTAAAGGTTAAGCCATGTTTCATCTCCGACATAACGCCACTGTAGGTTATTTTCATTTACACGGAACTCAGGTGTTTTTCCGTTTGCTCCGTCCTTACCGTTCTGTCCGGCATCTCCTTTATCTCCCTTGTCGCCTTTTTCACCGTCAACACCTGCGGCTTTTACGCCAATGTCGGTCACTCCGAGCCACCAGTTGCCGTTTTCACCGATGAACGGAGTATCACCGTTTTTGCCGTCAATACCATCGACACCGTTCTTTCCGTCGATTCCGTCTTTTCCGTCAAGACCTTTCAAATTTGAAAGATCGTAAAGATTTAACCATATTTCGTCACTGACATAACGCCATTGAAGATTGTTTTCATTTACACGGAACTCCGGTGTTTTTCCGTTTGCTCCGTCCTTACCGTTCTGCCCTGTGGGTCCCTTTATATCGGAAATGGCAACAAGGTTTTGCCAGTCTTCTCCCTCATAGCGCCACTGTATATATTCTGTTGTTCTTTGTACCTCTATGTTTTTGCCGTCAATGCCGTCTTTACCGTCAGTACCGTTTATTCCGTCAGCACCGTCTTTTCCGTCAGCACCGTCTTTGCCGTCAATGCCGTCTTTACCGTCAGTACCGTTTATTCCGTCAGCACCGTTTTTACCGTCAATACCGTCTTTGCCGTCAATACCGTCTTTGCCGTCAAGACCGTTCTTTCCGTCAACGCCGTTTTTACCGTCAGTACCGTTTATTCCGTCAGTACCATTTTTGCCGTCAATGCCGTCTTTACCGTCAAGACCGTTCTTTCCATTAGTACCGTCTTTGCCGTCAATGCCGTTTTTTCCGTCAGTACCGTCTTTACCGTCAGCACCATCTTTTCCGTTAGTACCGTCTTTGCCGTCAATGCCGTTTTTTCCGTCAGTACCGTTCTTTCCGTCAGTACCGTTCTTTCCGTCAGTACCGTCTTTTCCGTCAAGACCGTTCTTTCCGTCAGTACCTCTGAGCGTGTTAAGAGCTACAAGATCGTGCCATTCCTCTTCGGCGGTATCTCTCCATTGGATTGCTGTGCCGTTGTTTCGCACCTCAGGCAACAGGGTTTTGCTATTTTCCGCCTTACTGCATACGGCAGCAAATGCAATGCAAAGTATGATGCAAAGCACAAGACAGAGTGCGGTAGTAATACAGTATATTCGTTTTTTCATTTGTCATTGCCTCCTCTCAAATATTGTGAACGGTATTTATCAGTAAACAGGGCAACACCCTGTTTTAAGACCTCCATTTGGGTTTTTAAATAATATTCATCCTCAAACATAGCATAGTGTACACAGGCACGGACAAATATAAAAATCAGCGGTGTAATCACCGTGTACGGAATGCCGATTTTCGGCTCAAGCCGCTTTGCATACTCGGTATAGCGCTCATTTACCCCCTCAAAGAATTTCTTGCCGTGCTCAATATATTTCGGATGGGTATAGACCTGATACATCAGCCGATATTTTTTGCCGTGCTTCTTTGCGGTCCAATACGGAACCTCTTTCACAAATCGAACAACATCCTTCGGGTCGGTGGGAGCTTTTTCCATAAAATCATCCTCGACCTTTTCCATACAGTATGCAGTTGATTCAATAATCAGTTCATCAACACTGTTGAAATAGGAATACAGATTTCCCGTTGTACAGCCACACGCTGCCGCCAAAGCCTTGATGCCCGTACCTGTCAGCCCATTTTCAGCATAGCATTCAAAGCATTTTTCCATTATTTCCCTCTTACGCTCGTTGTGCTGTTCCTCTGTTGTTCTCATAAAGTTCGCTTCCTTTTGATAACTAATCGATTAATTAATTATAGTATAGCACAGAGCTACGGTAATTTCAACAATTAATTAAGAAAAAATCGCAAAATATTAAATTTTTATCACATCTGTCGGAAACTTTACTGCTATAGCAGTACCCTTTTCCGAACTTTCTTCCACACGAATTTTACCATTGTGCAGTGCAACGATTTCCCACACCAAAGAAAGTCCCAATCCAACTCCGCCGTATTCTCTGCTTCGGGATTTATCCACACGAAAGAAGGGCTGAAAAATACTTTCTCTGTATTGTTCGGGGATGCCGTAGCCGGTATCCGCAACCGTAATAACAAGCTGATTGTCTTTGTGCGTTACGGTAATATTCACTGTACCGTCAAAACGGTTGTAGCGTATAGCGTTTTCGGTCAGATTGTATAACAAACGGTAAATCAGCGTGTCACTGCCTGTCATAACAGCGTCGCCCGTGCTTTCAAGTGTAACATTGTTCTTCTCTGCAAGGGGTGCAAGGTCAGTGAAAATCTCTTCTACCATAGGACCTATCTCTATGCGGTCAGCACACGATACCATGCGAAGCTCACTCATTTCCAACAGGGTTTTTGTCATTTGCGTCATTCGTTCGGTCTGCTCACGCAACAATCGGAGAAACTCCGCCGTTTCAGGTGATACCTCGGGATGCTCTGCCGAAAAAAGTTCAAGCTGTGCCTGCATAAGCGAAAGCGGCGTACGCAACTCATGTGCGGCGTTTCCCGTGAACTGTCGTTGAGCGGTAAATCCCTCATCAAGACGGTCAAGCATCCGATTGAACGACTTGACAAACTGTCTCAGTTCAGGCGGAACTTCTTCGGTTATCTTCATATCCGTCAAATTGTTAGGTTGAACCTTTTCAACCCGAGCGGTAAAAGTACGCAGAGGCTTCAGCGCATGCCCGCTTAAAAAATACGCAAGCACACCGCCTAACAATGTTGCCGCCGCCGTAATATACCAATTGGTAGCGATAAAGGATTCCTGTGCTCCGTTAATTACAATAGTCAATTCCCGATCAAGCTTTTCGTGTTCGGGATCGAAAAAGTCGGGTTCTCCTTTGTCCGTATCTCCGTAACCTGTAACATAAGAGCCTATGGAATCCATATAATGGCTGCCGGAATAGCCGATAAGAACATTCATAAAAATGCAGGTAGCTCCGATAAGAAGTGCAGTCATCAGAGTTATGCGCCATTGCAAGGATAGCTTTTTCATACTTTTTCTTCCTCCATAACATATCCTTCACCAATGCGATTGCGAATCGGGTCATAGCCGAGTGCCGCACGCAGTTTCTTTCGTAATGCAGAAATATGTACTCTTATTGAATTGCTGAAATTGTCAACACTGTTATCCCAAACATGGTCGAGCAGTTCTTCCTGACTGACGGGGCGACCTTGATTAAGAAGTAAATATTCAAGTATTCCGATTTCTTTTCGGGTAAGTGACAGCTCCTGACCGTCAGCAACGGCAACACGGGCTTTGGTGTCAAAAGCAACCTTTCCACAGTTCAAAACAACATTGTTTTGTGTAAACCGACGGCGAGTCAGACTGCGTATTCTTGCCTCAAGCTCCTCCAAATGAAAAGGCTTTGTCAGGTAATCGTTTGCTCCGGCATCCAGCCCCTCCACCTTGTCGGCAACCTCACAGCGTGCCGAAAGAATTAACACTCCGGTATCTCTGTCGGTTTGTCGCAGAGTTCGCAGTACCGTCATCCCGTCTGCACCGGGTAAATTCAAATCAAGTAAAACAAGATCGTACTTTTCTATTCCGAGCAACTCATTTGCTTTGTTTCCGTCATAACAAAAATCAACGCTGTATGCCAATCTTTTAAGGCTGCGAACAATTGTCTCGCACAGCGCACGCTCGTCTTCAATTACTAAAATACGCATAGAAACTCTCCTTGTTGTGTTTTCATATTTCTTTGATAATTTAATTATATCATTATATCGCTCAGACATAAAGTTTTTGTTAAGTTTTCGTTCTTAACAGGGATTTTACATCCTCTGTGCTACAATAGGAGCACAAAAGAAAGGAGTGACCGAATTGACTCGAAAGAAAAAAGCCGTATTTCAGATCGTACTGATTATCTGCGGAATTACGATGCTGTGTTACGGAGCTCTGCGTGGAGAGGCAGAAACCGTGTTAAGCAAGGCAATCCGGCTGTGTTTGGAGTGTGTGGGAATTGGATAACAAAGAACCGAAGAAAAAAAGAGGCGGTGTATCGCAGGTTCTCTCACGCTTTCGATGGCTTATTCAAGCAGGAGCAACTTTGCTGAGTAATATTCATCTGCCGAATTTATTGAAGGGCAGAATTTATCAAGGCAACGGAAAGGCTGTTTGTGTGCCGGGACTGAATTGCTATTCCTGCCCTGCGGCATCGGGTGCATGCCCAATCGGCTCGTTTCAGGCTGTGGTGGGTTCGTCAAAATTCAGTTTTTCATATTATATCACAGGATTTCTCATATTAATAGGAGTTCTGCTCGGGCGTTTTATCTGCGGTTTTTTGTGTCCGTTCGGATGGCTTCAGGAACTGTTACATAAGATACCGACAAAAAAGCTTTCCACTAAAAGGTTGAAGCCGCTGACATACATAAAATATGCAGTTTTGCTTTTTGCTGTAGGTTTGCTGCCAATGCTCATTACAAACGATGTAGGTATGGGAGATCCTTTTTTCTGTAAGTATCTTTGTCCTCAAGGGGTACTTGAGGGGGCAATCCCTCTTGCCGCCATTGATTCGGGAATCCGTGCCGCACTGGGTACGCTCTTTTCGTGGAAGCTGGGCATATTGATTACGGTAATCGTACTGAGTGTACTTTTCTACAGACCGTTCTGCAAGTGGCTGTGTCCTCTCGGTGCATTTTATGCATTGCTTAACAAGGTGTCACTTTTCGGAATGAAAGTAGACAAACACAAGTGCATTTCCTGCGGAAAATGTGCCAAAGCATGCAAGATGGATGTAGATGTAACCAAAACTCCCGATCACACCGAATGCATACGCTGCGGTAAGTGTATCCGTGCCTGTCCTGCCAAGGCGGTCAGCTTTCGCTATGGCTTTGGCAAAGGAAAAGAAAATGATTGTCCCGCTGAAAAAGCGGAAACAGCAAAACAAAAAATTGAAACAGAAATTGAAACAGAAATTGGAACAGAAAAGGAGTAAATACCATGAAAACAACAAAAATTTTAACCTTACTGACTGCCTTGGTGATGTTGTTAAGCTTTGCCGCCTGTGGCACAGCCAAAGGCAATACGACGAATACTACTGCAAATAAGAAAAGCGAAACGGCTATGCTGACAGCTGTGAATCCGAAAACAAAAGACGAGGCCGCCGACCTGCATCAAAAACTGATGGCACAGGAAAATGCTATTCTTTCCGAAAACAGCAAGCTTTGGGAAAAGGTATTTGCTTCAGCCGATAAAGGTATGGCGATGAATGAGGACGGCAAAAACTACGGCGATTTTCTTCTGAAAACAATTGACGGTATCAAGGATCAGTTCAGTGCTGATGAGTTGAAACTGCTTAATGAAAGCGCCGAAGAGATTAAGGAAATTGAAGGAAAGCTGACACTTTTGGAACAAAAATTTCCCGGATGCGGAGAAAAACCGTCTGATGGAGATATGAGCGTTCCGGCGGAAAACGGTAAGCCCATCGAAAAGGATAATCTGAAGAAATTCCCGACATTTGACGGCAAGGATCTTGACGGAAACGAAGTTAAGAGCAGTACGCTTTTTGCAAAAAACACCGTTACTGTAGTAAACTTCTGGTTTACCACCTGCAATCCCTGCGTGGAAGAACTTGCCGACCTGGAAGCTCTGAATAAACAGCTTGCAAAAAAAGGCGGAGCAGTAGTCGGAATCAATTCATTTACACTTGACGGTGACAAAACGGCTATCTCTGACGCAAAGAATATTCTGGCAAAAAAGGGTGTGACCTACAAAAACATTTGGTTTGATTCAAAAAGTAAAGCCGGAGAATTCACATCCGGATTGTACTCCTACCCCACAACTTATGTTGTCGATAAAAACGGTAATATTGTGGGAGAGCCGATTGTCGGTGCAATATCCTCCGAAAAGCAGTCTGAAAAGCTGCAAAAGTTGATTGATCAGGCAATTGCAAACAGCAAGAACTGATGTGTGCCTGTCCCGACAAAGTATCAATAATGCATATTTTCAGGTTCTGTAATTTTTACATATAGATTCCAACAAATATGCCAATAATTAAGCCCATATAATTTTTCGTACAACAAAACCTCCTGCAACGGATTTTACTCTGTGCAGGAGGTTTATTCTTATTTCGATATTTTTTATTTCATCATTATATCTGTATAAAAATTTTACATAGCTGTAAAGCGGTTTGTCATCACAATAAATTTATATTCTGTTCAAACATTAAAAAGGAGGCTCTTTCGAGCCTCTTTACCGCAAATGTTCTACCCTATTTTTGTTACTGTCAAAATGCAAATATCAAAACTGCCGATGCGAGAAAAAGTGCAAAAGTAATCGGCTGAATTTTTATGTATTTTTCAACTTTTGCAATTCGTTCTTCCGAAAAAGCATTTGATTGTACTGCTTTTTTGTAATCTCGATAAGACATTACAAACATAAAGATTGAAGCAATTATAAATGCAGTATAAAACACATATAAATAACTCTCCAAAAGCGAACCAAAATATTTTGTAATCAAAGAAAATGAAAAGCAAGCTGTCTGGAAAATCGGAGCTAAAATACTTCCTTGAATTATTCCGTCACATTTATCCTCCGGTTTGTCATCCTCTTCATTCGGCAGAAAATAATCCTCTGCAAGGCTTGAATTAATATGAACCCTCTTACGGTAGAGTTTTAATAAAGCTGCAATCAACAGCAATAAAAACATTGCTAAATTACTGTAAATATAGATTGAAAATTCAATATCGTGAAAGACATAAACTAAATCTGAGTCGCTATACATAGTTAAAGCATAAAAATAAGCATTAACTATAACTACCCAAGCATATATTCTTTTAACCTTTTTAAAAAGTATGCATATTGTTGCAAAGTGCATTGCAAACAGCAAAAGCAACAAAGATATAAACACAATCAAATCATACGGATTGTGTGCTGTCTCTTATACACATCTCCGAGCCCACGAGACTAGGCATGATCTCG
>ENA-OZZQ01000506-OZZQ01000506.1-human-gut-metagenome-genome-assembly--contig:-NODE-506-length-12054-cov-5.602467_pt1 | contig 12054 bp, 8 predicted proteins | sample MGYA00243647_ERZ654151 | MGnify/ENA primary metagenome ERZ654151 (study PRJEB26926, sample SAMN06165154) | human gut metagenome | biome: ENVO:00009003; feature: ENVO:2100002; material: ENVO:00002003... | reverse complement strand
TTTTTCCGTGGACCCTGAAGGCCGTCGATGCTGCGTGAGCCCCATAATCCGCGACGGGGTACAACTCGGTATAATAGTGGTATACACCCGTGACGGCGCACTCTCGCGCGAGGAGCTGCACTCGCTCTCGGTCAGGCTTTCAAAATTCTGCGCCTTTTTCATAAACGCGGAGATCTCCTCCTCTCAGCGCCACAGTTATGAGAGTCTTTGGCTCACCGGAGCTGTATTCAGCTCGAACACGGGCTTTGACATCACATCTGACGCAGGGATAGCTGAAAAGCTGCGCTGCGGCTATGTGTTCTGCGCCTTTCTCAGTCCGTCTCGTCAGATACGTCAGCTGAGAAATGCGGAGAGAGATTTGGGCCGTTTCTTTCACAATGCGCTGCACATAATCCGCGAGAACGTCATACTCATGTTCCTGCACTCGCTCAAGCCGGACGGCCGCTCACTCCCCTCCCCCGTTCGAAAAGAACTCTCAACATTTGCCCAGCGGCATAAACTCCAGTGCGGCGTCTCTGACTGCTTTGACAGCCTTTCCGACAGGGATTTCTACATCCGCCAGGCCCTCGCCTGCCTGGATATGGCGAAGTCCGATACCGATATCGTCTACGCTGGAGAGCACTATTGCGGGCTCTTTTTTGAGCGGATAAACGCTGAGTTGGGCATGGACGTCTTTCTGCTGCAAAAGCTCGTGCAGATATCGGACTACGACCAGACCTTTGGCACCGAATATCTGGCCACCCTGCGCGCCTATCTGTCCTCCGGCAACAGAGTGACCGCTGCGGCTAACGAGCTTTATATCAACCACAGCACGCTCAACTACAGGCTCAAAAAACTGCACAGCAACTTTGGCATAGACGTTGAGGACAGCCGGTCAATGAACGCTCTCAGATTCGGACTCATAAACTTTGACAAGCGCTGATTCGTCCGCCCGTAAAAGCAACCTAACAAGGCATGTTGCACCGCCGCTCCATGTATGAACGCCGCGGGAAAAGGGGCAATAAATAATAAAGCCGGCAAGCTTTTAGCTTGCCGGCTTTATTATTGGACCTGAAGAGGCTTGAACTCTCGACCTCTCGGATGCGAACCGAACGCTCTCCCAAGCGGGCCGGTTTCAGCGACGATCAATACCCTAAAAAGGTTTGGTCTTTGCTGAAACCGGCCCGCTTTTTGTGATTTTCGGCCAGAATTGTTTTTGAGGCGATTTTGACGTCTCCCCTGCCCCGCTCCCTGTATCTCACGCGGCTGCCAAGCGGGTCACACAACGCATTTTCGCCCCCGGATGCAAACACAGCGGGGGCGCCGTGTTTGCATCCGGTTAGTTCAATAGTAGGTATTGAACCTACAATGTTTGTGTTGTTGCAAAACGCCATAGAATCTATTGTTTTCTCTCATCGATATTTTCAGCGCTCATAATTCTATAATAGTCTCTAATTAATTTCTCATACTCTTCTGTTATTTGTTCCTTGTCTTTGTGGTCTTTGACGACAACCGGATGCTCCATAACATATTTGACTAAGCTTTGAAATGAGTCCGAAGAAGCTACCATTTCTACAAATGCATCTTCCGACAACTCACTTCTCATCTCTTCATCTTCTCTTGAAAAAGGAGAAATAATGTAGTTTACCCTCACTCCCGTCGGTCTTGCCACTCCAAGTGGTACCTGTCTGACCGCAAGTGTGCTAAACTCATTAATTGCCGGAATGGCATATCGTTTTGCCTTTTTGACCCCAAAGGCAATGTTATAATAGTGCATACCAATAATTTCATTGCCAAGTCCTTTTATGATTTCATTTTTTGTATTTTCGTCACCAGCTTTCAAGAAAACCACGTAATCATCAGAAACAGTATCAGCATATTGGTACAGAATTAGAGGTTGGTTGTGTTTTACAAACAGAGCGCTACTTAACCAATACTCCTTCAATCCTTCATAAAAATATTCGTCAGTAACAACACCTGATATATTGCTAATGTCTGCATCAGCTGAGTTTAGTATCTTAAGAATTCTTTCATAGTCTATGGAAATTTCTTGGCTATCACGCTTATCGAAGGCGGTTATATTGGCATAGTAATGGTCGGCAATATTGTTAATTACATCAACTGTCTTATCAAAACCATCGTAGAATGTTCCTTCGTTTTCACTTCCTTTTGGAGCACTGTACATTACAGTTGTCTTATCATACAAATACTGTCTGTATCTAAAGGCGGCAGGCGGAATCGACCTTCTCTGCTCATAGGGGCATAACAGCCATAAACCAAATGGATTAAACTCTTGGCCTGGCCTGTATTCTTCTAAACCGGTATCCTTTTCTATCCTATTAATTATTATTTGTACAAAAGCATTTTTAATTTTAGTGCCAATTGTCTCGACTTTTTTACAGCCATCGCGCGTAAGGCTATTACGGTCTAAACTAATTGTATCCCTAGTATCCAGGCCATATGTATCAATTGTAAGCGAAATTCCTTTGTAGCCAAAATTAGGCAAGTTTTTCCTTACGCTTATGCCCTTAAACAGAAATTCAAATGAATGATATCTTTGATTGACAAACTGAAAATCCGCATATGTATAACTTTCTTTATCCCAAATTTGAACCCGCTCATAGGTTTGGTCAAACTTGTAAAGATATTTGCTGTACTGTTCCCAGTTATCACTGGAAGAAGGCATGTTCTGTTCGATTATTGAATCTGAACTAAATTGTCTATCTCCACAGGTGACCGTTAATGGGAACAATGTATGTTTGCAGCTACTTTTAATAGCTTCAAGCGCACGAATCTCTCCAATGCGGTTTAAATTGCATATGGGATCCATATCATACGCCAAATATCGGCTCGTATCTCCACCTATTGAATATTGAATTCTCTCTGGGACAGAAAATATAATACACATTGTTGTACCGCGCGGCAATTGCTCAGTGGCTTTCTGTAGTTGCAAATACCCTCCATTTTTTCTGGAATGCATGACTGCATGAAGGGTTTCAGTACCTGTGCTTGTATTTATTTCAAACTGATCAGTTAACAAAAATATAGATTGAAGTCCTATTCCAAATCCGGCAGTGGGCTTCAGCCAGTTTGGCATACCGCGGTTTTCTTCATCATTCATATTTGAGGCAGTAGCGCTTACTCCCACATTGCACATACACTTAAATGTTTCTACGGATATGCCTGTGCCATGGTCTGTCACTACGACTTTGACCCTGCCATCTTTTAAAGTGGAAAGGTCCACTTTTATAGGATAACTATTATATATGTTCTTTTCCAATTCATATGGCTGCATTTCTGTCAAGCGGTCATCAATTTTTGAGCCAAGCCAAACATTGTAGACGCCTGACCTTAAATCTCTCCACAGCTGAACTTTAGATGCGTCAATTGCATTCTGAATAACTTCTCGTATAAAAATAAACCTGTCCTCGTAAATATTTGAGCCTTCAATAATTTGAAATGCTTTATCCTGAGATATTTCAAATCTTAATCCTGCAACATCATCTATATCTTCAACGCCATTGATAAGCAATTCTTTGCAGTCAAAACTGGGTGCATATCCTCCCAAATCTTTAGGGACAATTTTAGCCCAATATTTCGTCAAAAAGTCTATCTCATTATCAAGCCAGGAAACAAAGCGTCTGGCTTCAAGGTATGACTCAGAATTTGGGCAATCACTTTTAAAGCGTATTTTTTCAGGTGTAATAAGAATCTGAGTTGTAGCATTATGCTTTTCTTTATGCGGTATGGATGTAGGCGGCAAGCCCCCAAAACTTAGTTCGGCTCCCGTATTGAACCTATTATTATCTATATCAAGCAAATCTCCCAGTCTAAGCATCATTGAAATAAATCTAGGGTGAGCATAGTCTGATCCAAATCCATTTGTCTGATATTCAAGTTCCAGCACCTTTTCATTTGGCTTTGTATGTAGAGCACATATTTGCCCAAGCAGTTTAATGAGCCTAGGCTGAATCAAACCATTGTGGCTCATGTCCAAATTGAACTTAGAGCCAAATGAATCTATGTACTCCTTTGAAAACTCCGCATGGTGAGATCTAAAATAGCTGGCATTGATTAAACTTACATAGCGATATGTAATAAGCGGCCAATTCTTACAATTCAAAAAGTTATCCCTATCCTGAAAAAAGAACGCCGCACTGCGAAGTTCTTCATCGGCCGATGTCTTCAATGATGATATAAAATGCTGAAATTCAGGCTTGTCCCATACTTCTTCTATCTCGCTCCACTTGACGAGCATTCCTAAATCATGACTGTACGCCGCGTTTAACAGCAACCAGGTGTCCGTTGGCGAAAGTGTCTTAATCCTATCACCAAGGAGCATTTCGATTTTAGACACCACTGCTTCCGCATGGCTGGAATCATGAAGGCTATAATGAGGATATCTCAGAATAACGCTTTTTAATAACTCAGCACATGTTCTTTTGTTTAATGTCCATGTTGAATACAGATTTGTGAATTGAGGATATAGCCTGGCCAATTCACTCAAGTGAGTTTCAAGGTTATACTCATACACGGAATACTCCTCCTTGCTGAATTTCGTGGACAATCTTCTGTTTTATTCCAATATATCAAGACCATTTGAATTTGCAATATACTGACAACAAAAAGCGGATAACAGCTATTACGCTATAAATAACAAGGCGAGTAAACTGCTGCATTTTCAGCGTTAATTCTTAGTTTTGCGTCAGCACATGATTATCATCTATCAATTCATCAGACCGGCAGATAACTTACGGACAAATATAGCATTTTAAATACTCGGCATTTCGGCGCGTATATCTGTGACGATATAATCCAGTCTAACATTTTCACATCAAATCGAGAAGTCGGCTGTTGCCGATAACAACGACGAAATTCTTAAAAGGTCATCTCTTGTTTGTACGCTAAAGTACATATCACATATTTCTTTTTCTGTTAGACTTGGGTTGACAAATACAACTTCATATATTTGATTTAATATTTCCTTCAGTCTTGCATACCCCTCCTTGCTTTCACCATATCGATTGTCGTTTGACCGTTTAATGCTTAGTCTGCTTGATAAAGCATAGAACAGTCCGCTTGATGAACACAGAATGTCTATCAACTCTGTTGAGTTCTTTCCATCAATCAGTTCTCTGTAACTTGTTGGGCTATGCAGCCTGACGCCAACGAGTACGGGCAGGAAGAAATCCAAGCAAAATCTCAGTGCCTCTTCACAGCCGCCATAGGTGTAAAGCGAAGAAGATGGGTGTGTAGCCTTATACGCAGTCTTTTTTGCAAACGCGTAGAATTGCTGCATATCGCGCAGTTGAAAATCTAAGTACTTGATAACCGCCAAGCAAGTTTTTTCAAAAGCGTAGTTGCTGTTTGTCAACTTCATTTCGGCAAAAAGAGCCCTCATGGCAGCGGGCGGCAAAGAGATTTGTAGATCAAAGAACCGGCTAAGATACAAATCCGCGTTAAAGTCGCTGCCGTAATACTGCTTAACAGTGTGCTGAAGCTCTTCAATGTTTACTGAAAAGACAAAGGTGACACATTCGCATTCAAAATAGTGCTTTATCCTCTCAAGCAATTTGATTGCAAAGCTTGGCTTACATCTATCCAACTCATCAACAAATATAACCATCCTATTTCCGCGCTCCGCAAGAGCAGTCCTCAGAAACTCTGTAACGGTTTCCTTAACGCTTTTCTGCTGCTTCACTTCTTCCAACAGGTCGTTTTTCTTTAGTAGTTTTATCAATTCTGATATCTTCTTATCTGTAAACAAGTCGGCTATCGAAGCGGCAGCATCAAGGATTTTTGTTTTGCTTACCCCTCCAAGCTCACACTCATTCCCTAAATACTTGACGATCTCATATACAATCGACAACACAGGCTCTTGGCTGTCGTCATTTTCCCATGCGTCAAAATAAACCGGGATTTGCGGGTTGGATTCCAGTTCCCGCAACATGTCTTCCTTGCAATTTGCAAGCAGGATATACTTTTCTTCGTCCGTCCACCGCTTATTTGAATCGATGTTCGTATTATGCATTTCCAGCACAGCCTGTGCCTGTTTTACGAAAAACGTCTTTCCGCTTCCCCAGCGCCCATCTATGGCTATTGACATTGGCCCATCAACATACGTCAGCATAGACGCGAATCTGAACACATCCTTGTTGCGGTCAAGCAGGTTGCTTTTGAGAGAACTCGTAATGTTCTCTCGCGAGGGCTGCATGGAAAAAGACCTCATCCCACTATCTCCTTTCTAATACATTGATGTTCGCTTCATGGCCTGCTGTGCTGGCTTTCCATCACTTCAGGCCCATTATTATACACTTGTCCCCTTTGGCCTCTAGCTTTCTGGCAGCGTCAACTGTCAGATACTTAGCATATGTAGACCTGCTATTTCTTTTGGGGCCGTCCATGTAGCCTATAACATAGGTGAACTTCTTCCCGCTGCGCATCTGACTTATGAACTCCTCCTTATTGAAAGGCACAGCTTTGCCCTCATATCTGCTTTTGATGGCATCATAGTATCTCTCAAGAAATCCCTGTGCGTCGGACGAAGATAGGGCTTGGTGCAGATATTCGGATGAAGTCAGCACCTGGTTTACAACGTCCCTTGCGCCTTGGCCATTGAATTCGTTTTTGTTGTGCATGAGGTATACCGAGTCATCGTCCCAGAAGATCGCGTCTGCTATCTCGATGTAATTGACCAATGCAGTATGAGCCACCAAAACTCTTTTGTTTTTTCGCAGTTCATCATTAAAACTGTTTTCATTCGACGCTTTGTCATTCAAAAGCTCAAATTCTTCAGTCAACGCCTTTGCCACGGGTTCGCTGCTGTCAAATACCTTTTTGTAGTCCTTCGTGAGACTGTCTGCGTATTTGTCGTCGATGACATACCATAAGCCGTTGAACAAAATGCACGGCATTTTGTTTTCACCGTGTTCTACAAATCCTTGAATCGCGTCAATTACCTTTGTTTCCTGCAAGACAATGCTGCCGTCATCCCCGAATGCCGCGATAGTCCACGTCTTCAGCATGATCTGCAGCGAGGTATTTGAACACTCGCTCTCAGGGATGAGGCCGATTATATCGTCGAACGCTATCGGTTCAGTTTTATTAAGCAGCTCTTTTCCAGCTTCGTCTTTCAAAATATAGTTGTCCGCTTCAGAGTAGTATACTGTATAGTTTTCTCCTGTAAGCAGAAAATTTCCAGTCTCTCCTACTTCCAACGCGTTTATAAGGTCATTAATCAATTCTGAGTTTTTGAGCCTCTTTTTGCTCGCCGGCACCAGGTAATTCAAGGCGAAATTGTCGCGCGCTTTTTCAAGCCTGCTGACCCTGCCTATCAGCTTTTTAAGTTCTTCGAGCGTAAGCGAGCGCCGTATTACAAGCGAGTCCTTATTTATCATGTTCAACTTCTTGTTGGGCGACTCGCCTTCGTCGAACTCTATACCAAGCTTTTCAGCTATATCCCTGCCGGCCTCAGCGTCTATCTGGCGGAACACGCTGTTCATGTCCTTTTCCATAAAGATGCTGGTAGAGTTCTTGTTCGTCCTATGCGTCGCCGCCTGGTTGCCAAGCAGGTTGTTCAGCATCAGCGACTTGACCGCCGGGTAGGAATCCGTAATGAGCTTTGGCAACAAATACAGGCCGAAGTTCTTCTCTATATACCCTCTTATTCTGTGGCTGCCGAAGCCTCCCGTCACGGTGTATACTGCTTTGTCGTGCGGGTAAAAAAGTACATAAGATGTATTTACGTTCAGTAATAAGTTTCCACAGGGCTGTTCGCCTTCATGCTCGTTGTGCTCAAGGATGTCATGTGCCATATCGTACCATAACGGCGTGTGGATGGTTTTGAATATCAGCCCGCTGAAGCCCTTGAACTCGACCAGATTATATTCAGCACCTCGACGGCCACTCAGCTCAGCAACGATTTTGTAGGTCAGGGCTTTTATCACCTCTTTGGCGTATCCTGGCTCGCTTATTTCGTGTGTTATATTGCAAGCCTTCCTTACTTCCTCGTCCGAGATCTTATAAATACTGAACTGGGCCTGAGCCGAATCGCTATCTTTAGTTTTTGTCAATATGAGATTGCTCCTTTCTTTTCCCACAAATTTCTATGCCACGCCAAGCGCAGGACGTGAATCTACTGATAATAGTTTATTGTGTATACCAAATATTCGCAATTGGATAAATGCATATAATTTACGACCACATTTTGGAATATGCGGTCGTTTTCTACAAAACATACTCGAATCAAGGAGGTACTTATTATTTGTTGCTTGTTTTTCTCATGCCTCCGAATGCAAACACAGCGCCTTCGTCGTGTTTGCATCCGATGGCGTCATTTAAGGAGGGATTATGTCAGCAAAGAGTGATTCCAAGTCGGATGTTGTCGTAAAGCTCCCCATAGGCAGTCTGAGGGACTTCTCCGGTCATCCGTACAAGGTGCGCGACGACGAATCCATGCGTGAAACAGCGGAAAGCGTCAAGACTTTTGGGGTTCTCGTGCCTATCATCGTCAGGCCCTGTGACGGCGGCAGATATGAAATAATTTCCGGCCACAGACGCAAACGTGCCTGTGAGCTGGCCGGTATTGACGCCATGCCAGCTATAGTCCGTGACCTCGACGATGATGCCGCCACCATTGTGATGGTAGATTCCAACCTTCAACGCGAAAACGTCCTCCCTTCTGAACGCGCTCAGGCGTATAAAATGAAGCTGGAAGCACTCCGCCGTCAGGCCGGTAGAAAGGCAAAAGAAAATTCTGTCCAAGTTGGACAGAATTCTGAATCAAGGACTTCACGGGAGATTCTCGCGGAAAATTCTCCAGACAGCTCTACTCAAATCCAGCGTTACATCCGCCTCACGGAGCTTGCTCCGGAGTTGCAAGAGATGGTAGATAACAAGAAGATAGCGTTTACCCCGGCGGTAGAGTTGTCGTACTTATCTGAGAGCGAGCAGCGGCTCCTTCTCGACGCTATGGACAGCGAACAGGCCACGCCGTCGCTGTCGCAGGCGCAGCGATTGAAGCAGTTCTCCCAGCGCGGCGAACTGACAGCCGAGGTCATGCGGGCCATCATGTCCGAGGAGAAGAAGCCGGAGATAGACCGCATCACCATCACCGGCGACAGGCTGCGCAAATACTTCCCGCGCTCCTACACGCCGAAGCAGATGGAGGAGACCATCATCAAGCTGCTGGAACAGTGGCAGAAGCGCAGAAAGCGCGAGGCGGAGCGCTGATTGAATACATATCCTAAGCCGGACAGTGCATGAAACTGCCCGGCTTTTTTGTTTGGAGGTAAATCGTATGTACCAGTACAAACCTGAAGATGTTGACTGCAAATACTGCGCCGAGTGGCGTCACAGGCGATGCCAGGCGGCGGGCTGCCCTTGGCTGGCCGAGCGCATAGAGGCAGGGACGGTGAGCTATGCCACTGTTATCCTCAAGCTGTTCAGGAACGTCAAAGACGCGGATGTTGTCAGGCGGCTCGGGCAGCTGGTGCTGAACTTCCGCGGCTCGCTCTGGCTCAGCGCGGAGCATGAATTTAATACCCGCCAGCTGCTGCAAAGCGTTGGCTTCGGAGCGTGGAGAGACCCACGCTATTTTTCTGCCCTTTATCTGTTCGGCTCCAACCGCACGCTGCTCAAACGGGCATTGAACGCCTGCCTGCCGAAAAGGTTCATACCCGAGTACATATGGCTGCACGGCATCAGCCCCCATGACTACGCGCTTGTTACTGCTGCAAAGACCATATTGGGCGTCGCAGACTCTGGCGAGGCAATGCCCGTCGAGCTTCTTGCCGACACCGAGGTCATAGACGACGAGGCCTTCCGCCTCATCGTCAACGCGCTGCTCATAGCCAACTATGGCCCGGCCGTGCTGAAGCTGGGAGGCGGCTGAAGTGTCTGAGAAATTCCGCATCGAGAAGAAAAGCAACTTCACCGTCGTGTCCAACGACATCCTCATGAACAACTTCATGTCCATGAAGGCCACCTGTCTGCTCATGAAAATGCTCGGCAAGCCGGACAACTGGGACTACACCATAAATGGCATGAAGACCTTCTGCGTGGAAGGCCGGGACGCGATCCGCTCGGCGCTGAAGGAGCTTGAGAAATTCGGCTACCTTGAGCGCCGCAAGGTGCGAGACAGCCGCGGGAGGTACACCGACATAGAGTACATCATCTACGAGGAGCCGATTTCGCGCTCTCCGTGTTCGGCTTATCCAGAGTCGGAAAACCCATCGCTGGATGACCCGCTTTCGGAAAACCCGCCAGAAATAAATAAAGAAATAAACAAGAAAAGAAATAATCAAGAACTGACTCAAGCAAGTATCGATTCTGTTCCTTCCGGCGCTTCGCGCGAAGGAAGCGAAGATGAAGGGATTTGGCGCGAGATCATAACTGAGAATCTTGAATCGGACATAGTCCGCGAAGAAAGCGGCTGTGACCCCGGCATAGTGGACGACATCGTTGAGCTGATGGTCGAGACCGTCTGCTCGACGCGCCGGTATATCCGGGTCGGCAAGGAGGACAAGCCCGCCGCCGCTGTGAAATCCCGGCTGCTGAAGCTGGAGCGCAGACACCTCGAATACGTCCTCTGGTGCATGGGCAAGAACACTACGGAGGTGCGCAACATACGCGCCTACCTGCTCACGGCGCTCTACAACTCCTACTTTTCCGAGAGCAGCGGCATGGCGGCGCAAGTCCAGCACGACCTCTACGGCAAGGGAGGTGAGGCCATATAAGCCCTTAACGCGCAGGCCCTGAACAAATTACAAGGAGGCAAATCATGAACAAGAAAACCAAAAAGGACGCAGGCCCCGGCAAGGCTATTGCCATTGCATCAGCCGTGGCTGCTATCGTCATCGTTATCGTCATCCTGCTGCTCCTGCGCAGCTGCGGCGCGCCCGTGGACGACCACAGCGGCATCGAGTTTGACCCCTCGGCCACCGAGGGCGGCTGGGATGAGGCCGACACCGACGAGATCATCGCCGGTCTCAACGAGAAGGTCGAGGCGGGCATGATCAACATCTCGATGAACACCTCGCCCGTTTTCGCGGACGGCACATCCAAGGGCAGCCTCATGATCGTCAACGAGGAAGTCAACAACTACCCGCAGGTAGTCGAGATAAGCCGCGACGACACGGGCGAACTAATCTACAAATCCGGGGCCATACCTGTCGGCAGCAAGATAGAGTCCGCGAAACTCAGCGTTGACCTCGACCCCGGTACATACAAATGCACAGCGCTGTTCTACAACGTTGACCCCGACACCGGGGACTACCTCGGCTGCGCCGGGGCCGTAGTGACCGTCACCGTCCTTGAGTGACGGTCTTTTCTTTTGTGACCTCGTTTTTGGGGCTGTGTCGCAAGGGAAAACTCCAAAAAGCAAAGTTTCCCCTTCGCGTGCACGGCCCCAAAAACGGTCAAATATTTTATTCAAAAGGAGAAATGCCCACATGAAAAAGTTCAAAAAGCCCGCTTCCCTCATCCTCGCCCTCTGCCTCGTCTTTGCCCTTGCCGTCAGCGCCTGCGCGGACAACAACATCACGGCCAGCGGCGGCTCCGGCACCACGCCTGTAAGCCTCAGCTCCACCACCGACGGCAGCTCCGGCGGAGACCCCGCCGGCACCGCCATGAACGTCACCGTCCCCACCTCCCTGCCCATGACCATGAGCCAGGACGGCGATGTCCTCACCGCGGACAACTGCCGTATCACCAACAACTCCTACGGCGCGGTCCGCGTGGCCTCCGTCAGCATAAGCGCCGCTGAGGGCTGGAACCTCACCGCTTTTGGGGACAAAGCGTCCCTCGCCGGTGAGAAGGTCGATTCCAACAAGCTCGGCTTCGCTCTGAGCATCGGCGGCGGCGCTCAGGTCGCCACTGCTTCCGACGAGGCCACCCAGAGCCTCATCACCGCGCCCATCGAGGGCTGCTACATGACCGGCGCGGGCGACAGCTCCCGCAACAGCGTCGGCGTGGACTATAAGGCCATCGTGACCCCGCTCTCCAGCGCCGTCACCGCCGCCACCGTTGCCAGCGTCGTCTTCGTCATCGAGTGGGATACCGTGGCGTAATTGACCG
>ENA-OZZQ01000503-OZZQ01000503.1-human-gut-metagenome-genome-assembly--contig:-NODE-503-length-12091-cov-4.138252_pt1 | contig 12091 bp, 8 predicted proteins | sample MGYA00243647_ERZ654151 | MGnify/ENA primary metagenome ERZ654151 (study PRJEB26926, sample SAMN06165154) | human gut metagenome | biome: ENVO:00009003; feature: ENVO:2100002; material: ENVO:00002003... | reverse complement strand
CATGCCTAGTCTCGTGGGCTCGGAGATGTGTATAAGAGACAGATCCACAACAATACGATAGCACCGACTACCGAAGTGACGATACTGCCGATGGTTCCTACGGCGAAAAGTCCGAACAGCGAGAAGATCCAGCCGCCGAGCACCCCGCCGACGATGCCGACAACTAAATTGACGATCAGGCCGGACCCCCGCCCTTTCACGATCAGGTTGGCGAGCCATCCGGCAACCAAACCTATCAATAAATACCACAAGAAAAACATAATCGATAATTTTTTAAGTTCTTTCGATACTGCTTGTACAAAATCTCCGCCAAACCCGAAAAACGACCGGACTTTATCGCAACCGCCCCAACGCCACCTCCGGCCGGACAAAAATCAAGGGACCGCTCCGCAAACCGAACGGAAGATCCGGGAAACAGCTCAGGAATCCGACAGACGGGCAAGCTCACCACATTTGACTACCTCTCGCCTCCGAAATACCTAAAACGGGTGATTGCCCGCCCGTTTCATCCCCCCTACTTTTGCAAACGAATAAAACCAAAAGCCCATGATTAAAAATATCTGCACTGTCATCCTATTATTATTGTCCGTCCTGCCCGCAGCGGGACAAAACCGGGTAAAGGTCAAAATCTCGGGCAATGTCATCACCACAGACGGCGCTCCGGCCGAATACATCACGGTTTCGCTGAAAAATACGGTATTCGGCGGGATGTCCGACGGGGACGGCAATTTCGAATTTGCGGCTCCCCCGGGCGAATATACGATGGTCGTCCAATCCGTAACCGCCCACCGCAAGGAGTTTCCGGTCACCATCGAAACCGGTCGGGAAAACGTATTCCCGAACATCGAAGTCAAGGAAGATATCAACCAGTTGGAGGAGGTGGTCGTCACCGGACAGTTCTCGCCGCAATCCATGAAAAACTCCTTATATAAGGTACGGTCGGTAAACAGCGATCAGATCCGGCAAAAGGCACCCCTGGATGTACAGTCGCTGCTCAACACCGAAATCGGCATCCGCCTCTCGAACGACATGGCGCTCGGAGAAACGGACTTCGAGCTGATGGGTATGAGCGGCAACAACGTCAAAATCCTCATGGACGGTATTCCGATGATCGACCGAGGCTCGACCAAACAGAGCCTCAGCCAACTCGACGTAAACCGGATCGAACGGGTCGAAATCGTCGAAGGTCCGATGTCGGTAGTCTATGGCACGGACGCCCTTGCGGGAGTCATCAACATCATCACCAAAAAGGGACCGGGCTATTCCGGCGAAAGCACCTGGCGCGTGGGCGCCCGCATCCAGGAAGAAACGATGGGCAAGGAATACCAGTTCTTCAACGGCGAAGGTCTTCACAACGAAAGCATCGACCTCGGATTCAATCTTAAAAACGGACTCTACTTCAACGGCGGCTACACCCGCAACGACAACGGCGGCTGGCAGGGCGACCTGACCGGACGCGAAAAGCGCTGGCATCCCAAAGACCAGTCGCTGGCCAACGGTATGATAGGGTTCCAGCGACGCAACCTGAACGTCTGGTACCGGCTGGATTTCCTCGACGAGAAAATCTTCGGTCCTCTGAACGGTACCGCCATCGAACCGGAGAAGGTTTCCGACAAGGACTATCTGACCAAACGATACACCCATCAGTTACAGGCAGACTGGAGACTGGACAACCGGTTGAGCGTCAATCTCGCCCTCTCCTACCAGGACTACAAGCGCCGCACGCAGACCACCTGGACAGACCTCTCGACCGGAGAGAAATGGCTCTCGGCCGAAGATGCCAGTCAGGATGTCACCCAGTACAAAGCCTGGATCGCACGGGCGACGGCAACCTGGAATATCGGCCCGAAGATCAGCCTTCAGCCCGGTTTGGAATACCAATGGACCGAAGGCAAGGGCGGACGCATCGACGGCACCCCCACGATCTCCGATCTGGCATTCTTCATCTCGGCCGAATACAAACCCTGGAGCTGGATGAGCGTACGCCCCGGCGTTCGGGCTTTCCTGATGGCCGACTACGAAGCTCCTGTGGCCGTACCTTCGATTTTAACGAAGTTCGATCTGACACCCGATATGGACATCCGCCTCTCCTATGCCTACGGCTTCCGTACGCCGACCCTGCAGGAGCTCTACTTCTCGTTCCACAACGACAACCACGACATCGACGGCAACCCGGACCTGAAAGCCGAATATTCGAACAATGTCACGGGATCGTTCACCTACCGCATCCTGCATAACGCGCGGATCCGGCTCACCACCACGTTGAGCGGTTTCTACAACGTCTTCAAGGACAAGATCAGCCTGGCGCAGAACGTCGATATTCCCAACTACAACACCTACTACAACATCGGCCGCTACAAAACCCTGGGCGGGGCACTGGAAACCTCGCTGGCATGGGGCGGATTACGCGTGAACGTCAATGCTTCGCTGATCGGACGCTACAACAAATATGCCTCCGACGATAAAAGCCTGCCCCAGTTCCGCTATTCGCCCGAAGTGAGTACGACCATCAGTTACCATATCGCCAAGTCGGGAACGGACATCAGTTTCTTCTACAAATACACCGGCCAGCGCAAGGAGTACTATTACCACGAATACACGACCCCGGACAACAAGAAAGAGAGCGAAATTTACCTGAGGGGACTCCCCTCCTACCACTACGGGGACATCACCGTCACGCAGAAGCTGACCTCGTTCCTGAGCCTGAACGTAGGTGTCAAAAACCTCTTCAACCTGACCGACATACGCACGATCGTAGAATCCGCGAACGACACCCCTTCGGTCAGCTATCTCGGCTGCGGACGCAGCTACTTCATCGGACTGAACTTGATGCTGAACGGAAAATTCAAAAAATAACAAATTCAATATTAACTAATTAAAACCATTCTATGAAAAGATTACTTTACTTACTGTCAGCCTGTCTGATGACCTTCGGATTCTCGGCATGCAACGACGATGACGACAACCTGAAGTTGCAGGACATTTCGGTCGAATTCGCCGTATCGGAAGCCGGCATGGACGGCGAAACCGTCAGCCTCGGCCTGAAACTCAGCCGCGCTACGACCGAGAGCTTGGACGTAACGATGGAAATGACCTCTTCGGACGTATCCGACGCGGACATCACGACGACCCCGGCCATGACCGACGGCAAGATCACGGTCAATATTCCGGCCGGACAGTCCACGGGCACTTTCACCGTAGCCAAAGCGACGGGTAAAAACCCCGAGGGAACGGCGAAATTCCAGATTCTCTCCCTCTCGCTGACCGAAGGCTACAAGATCGGCACGACCAAGGAGATGACCCTCTCGTTCACTCCGATCGTCTCCACGGGCGGCACGATGACGCTCGAAGGGAAAGTCGGTGACCAGAACTACGCCAACATGGTCTATGTCGATCTGAGTAATAACAGCCAGATGCAGATCGACCGCAAGAGCTGGAACCTGGGCTTCTACTGCGGCGATGAGTTCCGCGTGGTACTCAACTCTTCATACGCAACGGTAGCGGCCGCTTCCGAGAAAACGGACTTCGCAGCCGTAACCCTCGAAGATGCGCAGAGCGCACCCAACATCGCCGCAGGCAGCATGTCCGAAGACTTCAAGGCGGAATGGATCGACGACGTCACGGGCGACCTGTCGAAGACCGCATTCGGCGAAATATCGGCTACGGATGCGAACAACAAGGTATTTTTCGTGGCCTCGGCCGACAACAAGACCAATACCGACGGTACGGAAAACCGGAGCCTCTGGTACAAAGTGAAAGTCACCCGCAGCGGCAACGGCTACAAGGTAGAGTACGGCAAGGTGGAAGATACGACCCCAAAAACCGTCGAAATCACGAAAGACCCGATTTACAGCTTCATCGGACTCTCGCTCGAAACCGGCGAACAGGTGCTCCAGCCCGCCAAGAGCAAATGGGACATCATGTGGGCCTACGCCGCCTCTTCGACCATGATGGCATCGGGACCGGTGATCTCGTTCACGCAGGATGTAATCACGATCAACAACCTGGGCGGCGCGGAAACAGCGATCGTCATGACGGACACCAAGTCGTATGCCGACTTCAAACGTGCGGACGTGGCATCTGCGGAGTTCCAGACGGAAGCGAACACGATCGGCACCAACTGGCGCACCCCCGCGATGCCGGGCGTGGAGAATCCGGGTGTCAAGGCAGACCGTTTCTTCGTCATCAAGGACTGTGCGGAAAACTACTACAAGCTCCGGTTCCTCAAATTCGGTTCGGGCGACGACGGTGAGCGCGGACGTCCGCAACTGGAGTACGAGTTGCTGAAATAGACGAAATGATGCGATCGGATTGGCTGGCAGCACCGGAACTACGGGACTGCCGGCCAAACCACGCAAAAAGAGTCCGTTTTCAAGATACGGCCCGTCCGGTATGGATCCGGACGCCGGCAATCCTCAAGAATCTTAACAATTTACACTTCGAATAATGGCAAAAAACAAGAAATGGATCCTCGCGGCCGTCGCCGTACTCGCAGTGGTCCTGTGCTGCTGGGCGGCGTGGAGCAAATGGGCATCCACGACCCGGATCGGACTGGTGAACTTCCAGAACTATCAGACGGCCAGCCTCGTCAAATCCAACGAAGACAACTTCATCGAATACGAAGAAATACCGCTCGACCGGCTCGACCGGCTCGGACGTTACGACCTGGTGCTGGGATTCGGCATGGGTCTGAAAATCACTGAAGAACAACGGGCGCAGATCCTCGCGGCAGCCGACGAAGGCACCCCTATCTACATTTACGCCGCCACCAATCCGGAAAACGACATCTGTAGCCTCGACAGCCTCACCAAGGCCGGAATCTCGGCCTACATCGGCAACGGCAACAAGCGGAATTACCGGAATATGGCCCGCTACGTCCGCCAGCATATCGACGCGAAGCGCCTCTTCGTCACACCGGCTGAAGAAGCTGTCGAGAGCGCTTCGGACGTGCTCTACCACTTGGACGAAGACCTCTCATTCAAAACCGTCGCGGACTATGAGAAATACCTCCGGGAACAGGGAATTTATCGGGAGAAAGCCCCCAAAATCGCAATCGTAGGCGGTCTGAACGACCCCTTCAGCGGCAACCGGGCCAACATCGACAGCTTGATCGTATCGCTGCAAAACGCAGGAATGAACGTCTATCCCGTTTCGTCGTACCGCCAGCGTCTGACGTTCCTGCGGGAAATCGGCCCCGACGCGGTCATCCACTTCGCGCACGGGCGCATGGTCATGGGCCAGGCCGACGCAGCCGTGGAGTGGCTGAAGGAGCGGAACATCCCGATCTTCTCGCCGCTCTCCATGCTGGAAACGCAGGAGGAGTGGGAAAGCGACCCGATGGGGATGTTCGGGGGATTCATGTCCCAGAGTATCGTCGTACCCGAACTGGACGGCGCGATCTACCCCTACGTGCTGAACGATCAGGAACTGGACGAAGAGGGAATCTACCTCTTCAAGGCCATTCCCGAACGGCTGAAGAATTTCACCCGGATCATCGGCAACTTCATCTCGCTGAAACGGAAGCCGAATGCTGAAAAGAAAGTAGCGATCTACTACTTCAAAGGCGCCGGACAATCCTCGCTGACGGCCCAGGGACTGGAAACGGTGCCGTCGCTCTATAATCTTCTGAAACGGCTCAAGGCCGAAGGCTACACGGTGAAAAACCTGCCTGCGACCGAAAAAGAGTTCGAAAAGCTGCTGATGACGCAGGGTGCCGTATTGAGCACCTATGCCGAAGGAGCTTTCGACGACTTCCTGAAAAACGGCCGTCCGGCACTGGTCGGAAAGTCGGAATACGAATCCTGGGTGCAGGACGCCCTGCCCGAAGAGCTCTATGCCGACGTCGTGCAACTGTACGGCGAAGCGCCGGGCCGCTATATGAGTACGGTCCGGGAGGGCGAGCCGTGCCTGGCCGTAGCCCGCATCGATCTGGGCAACGTCGTGCTGCTGCCGCAGCCCATGGCTGCGGTCGGCGACGACGCTTTCGCCATCGTACACGGCGCCAAAACCGCTCCGCCCCACCCCTACATCGGCGCCTACCTCTGGGCGCAATACGGCTTCGGAGCCGACGCGATGATTCACTTCGGCACACACGGCAGCCTGGAGTTCACGCCCCGGAAACAGGTGGCGCTCTGCCGCTACGACTGGCCCGACCGTCTGGTGGGCACCATTCCCCACTTCTATTACTACACCATCGGCAACGTCGGCGAAAGCATGATGGCCAAACGCCGCTCGTACGCTACGACGATCTCCTACCTGACCCCGCCGTTCACGGAGAGCAAGACCCGGGGACAGTACAAGGAGCTGATGAACAAAATCGAAGCGTACTACAAGACCGACGAGGCCCGCCAGCCGGAGGTATCGATCGCCGTGAAAAAGATCGCCGTGAAGATGGGCCTGCACCGCGACCTGCGGCTGGACAGCCTGCTCACGCAGCCCTACACTGCCGAGGAGATCGCCCGCATCGAAAACTTCGCCGAGGAGATCGCCAACGAAAAGATGACCGGGCAGCTCTATACGACCGGCGTTCCCTACTCGCCGGAGAAGATCCGTTCGTCGGTAATGGCCATGAGCGCCGACCCGATCGCATACAGCGTAGCGGCCCTCGACCGCCAGCGCGGAAAGGTAACCGACACGCAGCTCAAGAGTCAGGCATTCTTCACGCAGCACTATCTGGAGCCGGCCAAACAACTGGTCCGCCAGGTACTCGGCGGACAGAAAGCCGACGACGCACTGGTCTGCCGCGTAGCGGGAATCACCCCGGAGAAGCTCGCCGAAGCGCACACGATCCTCACTCCGCCCCGGCGAGGTATGATGATGGGCCGCGCAGCTACTCCTGCGGAATATACGGCCGATCAAAAACGCGAAGCGCAGGCCATCGCCGAAGTGGAGCGTACCGTGACGAATATCCAGAACTACAAACGGGCGCTGGAGGAGAGTCCGGAAATGGAGATGCGCTCGATTCTGAACGCTCTGGCGGGCGGATACGTCGCACCAACTTCGGGCGGCGATGCCGTGGCCAATCCGCAGGCGGTGCCTACGGGCCGCAACCTTTATGCTGTGAACGCAGAGACCACCCCGTCCGAACAGGCCTGGGCCAAGGGCAAGGAGCTGGCGGAGAATACGCTCGCACAATACAAGAAAACGCACGGCGACTATCCGCGCAAAGTCAGCTACACCTTCTGGAGTAGTGAATTTATCGAGAGCGAAGGTGCGACGATCGCCCAGGTGCTCTACATGCTGGGCGTAGAGCCGGTACGCGACGCCTACGGCCGCGTGTCCGACCTGCGGCTGATCCCTTCCGAGCAGTTGGGCCGGCCCCGCGTGGACGTAATCGTGCAGACCTCGGGGCAGTTCCGCGACCTGGCGGCATCTCGCCTGGCACTGATTTCGCGGGCCGTCGAGATGGCGGCGGCAGCGACCGACGACCGGTACGGCAACCGCGTGGCGGAAAGCACGGTGGAGACCGAACGCCTGCTAGTCGAGCAGGGCGTATCCCCGAAAGACGCGCGTGAAATGTCCACGCAGCGGGTATTCGGAGGTGTGAACGGCATGTACGGAACCGGCATCCAGGACATGATCACCAGCGGCGACAAGTGGACCGACGAACAGGAGATCGCCGACGCCTACATCAACAACATGGGCGCCGTGTACGGCAGCGACGAAGAGTGGGGAGAGATGAAGGCCGGACTGCTGCGGGCCGTGCTCCACAACACGGACGCCGTCGTACAGCCCCGTCAGAGCAACACCTGGGGCGCGTTGAGCCTCGATCACGTCTATGAGTTCATGGGCGGGATGAACCTGGCCGTGCGCAATGTCACGGGCAAGGACCCCGACGCCTATTTCGCCGACTACCGCAACCGCAACAACGTCAAAATGCAGGAGCTCAAGGAGGCTATCGGCGTGGAATCCCGCGCCACGATCTTCAATCCGGAATACGTCAAGGAGGTGATGAAGGGCGGCGCATCGAGCGCATCGCAGATCACCGAGGTCGTGACCAACACCTACGGATGGAACGTCACCAAACCCGATGTCATCGACAAGGAGATGTGGGACCGGATCTACGACGTGTATGTCCAGGACAGCTACGGCCTGGGAACCGAACAGTTCTTCCGTCAGCAGAATCCGGCAGCCCTGCAGGAAATCACGGCCGTAATGCTGGAAACTGCCCGCAAGGGAATGTGGAAAGCCTCGGAGCAACAGCTCAACACACTGGCGAGCCTGCACACGGAGCTGGTCGAAGAGTTCGGCTCGACAGGCAGCGGATTCTCGGGCGGCAACGCCAAATTGCAGGAGTTCATCGCCGGACGGGTCGCTCCGCAGCATGCGGCGGCCTACAAACAGCAGATCCAGACCATGAAGACCGTACAAAGCCCGGATAACAAGAACGGGATGGTACTCAAGAAAGACGAAGTGTCCAGCGGTGAACAAGGTCGGAAAAACGCCCTGAACGGCGTATGGATCGCCGGCGGAGTACTGGTGTTGTTCGTCGTCCTGCTGCTGGTGCTCCGCAAAAAGAGAAAAGACAACTAATACGATACTATGCAACTAATCATCAGCGTACTCATCCTGTTCATCCTCATCAACTGCGTGCTCAAACTCAGTTTCTGGAGGATCTGGCAGGCCGCTCTGTTCGGAGCGGTGTGCGGCGCCTTCGTCATCGCGACCTACCCGTACGCCATTCTGCAATCGAAGACACAGTTGGCCGACTACCTGCAAAACACGACGGCTCTGCAAAATATGGCCGTTATCATCACGCTCGAATCGGTCGTCTGCTTCGCCTACTGCATCGCCGTGCTGCGGGGTTGGTTCGGACAACAGGAACGGTGGTGGGTGAAACCCCTGAAGTGGTACCCCAGCCTACTCGTCTTCCCCGTGCTGTTCTACCTGCAGACCGAATTGGTGTTCAGTTTTCCCGGAACGTCGTTCTCGGCGATCTCCTATGCGTTCGCCGCAGCCGTCGTCGTGCTGTTCCCGCTGCTCTGCCACCTTTTCCGGCTCCTGCTGCCGGAAAAGGAGATGCGGCTGGAGACGCACTTTCTGGTGAGTCTCTTCGTCTGCATCATCGGCCTGCTGACCACCGTCAACGGCAATGTAACCTATCCGGCGGTCGATGAGCCGACGAACTGGCGGGCACTGGGATTCGCCTTCGGACTGTTCCTGGTTCTCTTCGTGCTTGGGGCGCTCTGGAACCGCATCAAATGGATCGTCCTGCAAAAGCGAAACGCCCGCAAAAAACATTCGGCACAACCCCGAACCGTCATAAATTCCAAGAAATCGTAAAACAAATAAACTTATATGGAAACCATTTCACAAGTACTTTTCTGGGTGGCCAACAGCCTGCTTATCCCGGATATTCTGCTGCTGTTGCTGCTGTTCATCCGCGCCCTGCTGCTCGTGGGCGGCATCTACAACCAATACATGGCCAAACGCAAGAACGACAAGCGACTGAACGACCTGATCAAAAACCTGACACCGGACAAGGTGGACGACCTGCGCAAAGCGCTGCCCGCGAAAGACAACTCGCTCTACATCCGCTATCTGCGCGACCTGCTGACCAACCCGGCCAGCCAGGATTACGCAGACTACCTGATCTCGAATTTCGAGAACGACGCCGAGAAGGACGTGATCCTGTCCAAACTTCTCACCAAGATCGGCCCCGTACTGGGTCTGATCGGCACGCTGATCGCCATGAGCCCGGCGCTCGTGGGACTCTCGACGGGCGACATCGCAGGTATGTCCTACAATATGCAGGTCGTATTCGCCACGACGGTCGTGGGCCTCGTGATCAGCGGCGTGGGCCTGGTATCCCTGCAATTCAAGCAGCGCTGGTATGCCAAGGATGTCAATAACCTGGACTACGTATCACGGAAACTGATCGAAAAAAACACGGAAGCATGAAACCGACCCGCAGAAAAAGCAAGTTCGCCGTACAGGAAGACTCCGATCCGCTGAGCGTGGTGGTCAATCTGTTCGACGTGGCGATGGTCTTCGCCGTAGCGCTGATGGTCGCCATGGTAATGCATATGAACATGACCGAAGTATTCACGCAGGAAGACTTCACCGTAGTGAAAAACCCCGGCAAGGAAAATATGGAGATCATCATGAAGGAGGGAAACAAGATCAACAAATACACCCCCTCCGAACAGCAGGGTTCCGGTGCGAAGGGCAAGCGCGTCGGCATCGCCTACGAACTGGAAAACGGAGAAATCATTTATGTACCAGAATAATAAACAGAACGGAAAATGAAAAAGATCCTCGTATCGTTGATCTGCTGCCTGACCGCAACGCTCGGTTGGGCACAGGAGAAAAATGCCTACACGCTGTTCGACGCCCAGGGCAATCGGGTCGATTACACGCAGATGATGGACGTGCTCGAACGGCAGGATGTCGTATTCATCGGCGAAATCCACAACTGCCCCATCGCCCACTGGATGGAATACGAAATCGTCAAAGACCTTTACGACCGGCACGGCGACCAGCTGATGATCGGCGCCGAAATGTTCGAGCGGGACAATCAGCTGATCCTCGACGAATACCTGGCCGGAATGATTACCCCCGAACGGTTCAACGCCGAAGCCAAGCTCTGGCCCAACTACAAGACCGACTACTCTCCGATCGTCGAATTCGCCAAAGAGCACAAGATTCCCTTCGTCGCCACGAACGTAGCACGCCGCTACGCCAACATGGTCGCCAAAGGCGGATTCGAGGCGCTGGACGGGCTTTCGGACGAAGCGAAACGGTATGTCGCACCGCTGCCCCTGAATTATGTGCCCAACAAGAGCGTGGACGAATATTTCGGGGCCATGAAAATGCCCGGGATGAAACAGAGCGCCGCAGAAAACCTTTCGAAGGCACAGGCGGTCAAAGACGCTACGATGGCCTGGTCGATCGCCGAACGGATGCAGTCGAAACTCGTCCACATGAACGGCAACTTCCACTCGACGGACCACAGCGGCATCATCACCTACCTCAACCAGTACCGTCCCGGTCTGAAGATCGGCACGGTGGAGGTCATCCGGCAGGAAAATACCGACAAGCTCGATCCCGAAGCACTCGGTAAGGCCGATTTCTTCATCTGCGTACCCAAAGACATGACCTCGACGTTCTGATCGCAGACAAACGAAAAAAGAGGGGACGATACGGAAAATCGTCCCCTCTTTTTTTGTCGCGCCGGCCTTTTCGGATCGTCCGGACGCTATTTTATGCGAACAGGGCTTCCGTTTTGGCGATCACCTCCTCCGGGTCGGGATCGATCGGGAAAACATGATCGGGCTTCAGGTACCACAGCGTTTTATCCTCCTTGAAATGGAGTTCGCCGCCGCCCGTAATATTCAGCATCACCACGGCATCTTTGGCGATCTTGCCCTCTTCTACAGCCTTGATGAGCGATGCGGTGGCGATGCCGGCCGCCGAATAGATATCGACGCCTTCCAACTCGAGGAACAGACGCCGCGCTTTGCGGGCGTGGGCATTGGTCAGCGCGAACATCTCGCCGTCGGTGGCTTTCAGCGCATCGTAAAGACCGCCGGCGATACTATAAGGCGGTTTGCGGTTCGACAGCACCTTGGCGTCGATGATCTCCACGTCACGGCGGGCTTTGTCATCGTCGTAATGGAGCATGTCGCGCGAATCCTCCCGCCAGGCGTTATACATCGGCACGAACGGCGCGTTCTGCGAAACCATCAGCTTCATCAGGTGACTACCGAAACGGCCGTCCTCGATAAGGCGCATATTGGCTTCCCAGGCGGCAATAGCACCCGTACCGCTGCCGACGGCCTGGAAATAGTAATCGGGGATCCGACCGATAGTCGTCGCTGCCGACAGTACGGTAGTGGCCATACCGTCGCGGCGTGCCACGTTCTTCGCACCGCCCTCGGCATAAAACTTATCGCTCTTGAGTGCCAGGTTGCTCAAATGGATCGCATCGAAATAATCTCCGCCCTTCTCCGAACAGATCAGTTTCACGCAAGGATCCAGCGGTCCGTCGAACCACAGGGCATCGAGGTTGTCGGCAGGCACCGACAAGAGCAGCGGAATCCGGTTGTCGGAGCAGACCTTGGCGAAGGCGCGGGCCTGTCTCTTATACACA